>Ga0126377_10001383_pt1 | contig 15908 bp, 20 predicted proteins | sample PanSoiMetPlot_22_FD_92647 | JGI IMG/M metagenome (GOLD analysis project Ga0126377, IMG submission 92647) | Tropical forest soil microbial communities from Panama - MetaG Plot_22 | ecosystem: Environmental > Terrestrial > Soil > Tropical forest > Bulk soil | place: Panama | collected 2016-02-17
GCGTAGAAGAACGAGTCCTGAGGCGGCGGTCGAGAGGCAACGAACGGATAGTAGACCCGTGCGACTAGGAAGCACAGAACCGCCAAGCCAAAGAAAGAGGCTCCGACAATTAGATAATGCCCCGGACTGGATTGCTCACCAAGGGCAACTACCATGTCCCACTCCGCTCACACGGGCCCATCAGCATCGACCACCACTCCCAACCATGTCTGGCGTGAAGCACCGGACACAGGTAGAGGCCGCTGTAGCTGTACTGGCGGTCATAGGCCGCCGACCCGGTGTTCGCGTCCTGAGCATGGCACGTGTCGCCATCACCGGTGGCGTCCGTCGTGTATGCCCTGGTCATCCCTTGTCGGCCGTCGTACTCGAAGCACGCCGGGCGAGCCATCGCCCCCAGCGTGGACATGTCGCGCTCGGTGACGTTGCCCATGTCGTCGTAGCGCTGCTTGACGTGTTGGACGTCCCGGAAGTTCTCCGTAAACGCCGGCGCGGTCGTCTCGAGAATGTCCTTGCGCCTATCTGAGCGTTCTACTTGCGCGAGCGGATACGGTCAATGTGAATGCAATCAGAACAGCCAACCACACGGCGCCAGCTGTCGCTCCGGACACCCAAAGCCAGACCACCATTAGAATGGAAACCAACGCAGTCACTACAGCGACAGTGAGCAATGTTCTTCGCCTAGCGAACCAAGGAGTCATAGCGTTCCCCCAGCCGACAAAGGTGGCTGCCGAGCACAGACCGTCGCGTCCTACCCGGCTATTCCTGTATTCGGACTCTAGACTGCACGTCGCGGGCAGATATACCGATTACCTGCGAATACAGAGCGCCCCCGGCAGGACTCGAACCTGCGGCCTACCGCTTAGGAGGAGCCGGTTCGGTCAAGGTATCCGACCTGGTCAGGGCATCGCTGCCGTGGCCCCCTGAGGATCCGTCCCACACGGGTCCCACAAGAAGCTCATCCGGGGACGGGTTCACAACGCGAACAATCGACCGGAGGTTCAGTCCTGGACGATCGACCGCTCAGCCATGTCGCCGTCTGTCTCGATGCCCTCTGTCGACTCTGCCTCTGTCTCCAGACAACAAGCGGCGCCGGCTGAGCCGGCGCCGGCCTGCGAGCGGGCGCCAGAGGCGCCCGTCCTCGGCCGAGCCGAGAATGAAGTCTCGATCACTCCGATGGAGTCTCTTCACTCCCTATCCGCAGCAGTCGAGTACGAAGCCCTGATAGTTCGTGCAGGGGCATACCTCGCAGCCCCGCGTGGATCACGAGAAAGTATCCGAGGCTCAGCGACCGAAATTGATCCGGATACGCGCCCGTCAGCCAGTCGCCGTTTAGGAATCCTCGCCGGTGCAGGTCCGACATTTCGTACAGGAGACCTGAGGACCTCAACCATCTTCCCTCCACCGGCTGCGCGTAGTCCTCCCGCCGAAGCGCGAGGTCTCCGTCCATCGAGAATAGAGCGAGCATTAGCTATTGCCTGTAGTTGAGGTCCTTCAGCAACCTCATCAGGTTATGTGCGTCGTACACACCTATCGCCTCTGAGAACGCCACGTTCTTCATGAGGCGGGCGTAGTAGGGAATCTTGCGCTCTTCGGGGTCACGTTGGGCGGCGAGCAGCAGCGCTTCCAGAACTTCGTCGGCCGAGGTTCTACCGACACCAGCCGAACCAAGGCTGAAGAAGTTGTCTTGCCGGACGCCTCGTCCGGAATCCAACTCACGCTGAATCTCGCCAAGGGTGAGACGGAACACCGCCCCAGTCCGTTGCAATTCCCGGGGACCGAGCCGCCAGCGGGCGATCTCACCTGCGACGGCATCGAGCACACGTTTGAGAACCGGACCACCAACCGCGCCAGCGAATGCCCCTGGCGGTCCTGCGATGGACAGCCCTGCAGCTGCGCCAGCCACACCGCTCACGAGCTCGTTGCCAAGCCCCAACAGATGCGACAGCGCATCGTCGGAATCACCCTCCGGTGAATCAAAGAACGGCGAGTCCGTCGTCATGTGCCAACCTACGCCTTTCCCGAGTGCGTGCTCCTTTGAGCGACAGCGCGATCCCACATCTTCGCCTGAGCCCCGAGCGGTGGTCCGCTGGTTCTACGGCGACACGCGTGGCCCGCGATCCTGATCTAGTGGAACCCGGACGCGGTGCCATCGAGTCGGTACGAGCGGACCAGTGGTGGGCGTGGGCCTCAGTGCCTGTGTGGCGCTTCGCACCCGGGGGCAAGCGGCCCACAAGGGAGCCAATGGGGGAGCCAATCCGATCCAACCGAGGGTGAACTCGCTCGAACCACTGTGGTCGGCTTACCCCTTCTGACCTGCACTCGGACTGTCACCCACGGACTGCCACGGACGCCCAGAAGTGCTTTGCAAGCAGGGACAACGGGCCGGTCCGGGTCAAGACGTAAGCTGATGGACTCTGTGGAGGAGTCCGTCTAGCACCGCCGAACTTTGCTCGCCAGGCGATGGTCGGACGTTGTATTGCGGTGGCGTCGAGCTAAAGCAGCACCTGCTGCTCGACGGGGTTCGGGGCCGCTGTCGTCGGCGCACGCATCCGAGACATAAGTTCCGTTAGCTGCTTGGAGTTCCGTACTGGTAGCGCCCCCCGTTCGATTAGCTGCACGTTCCCGGCGGGTGTCGGTTGGGACTCGAACTCCAGCGCCAGCACCGGCCGCCCCACCTCCAGCGCCTGCAGCCCGGCGTTGAGGGTCCCACCAGTCTCTCCCGCCTCGATCACTATCAACGCTCGACCAAGCCCGGCGATCACGCCGTTACGTGTCATAGCCGCCCCCACGTTCCAGCGCTGCGACGGCGGGAACTGCGACACGACCAGAACCCGCGCCGGCTCAAGGCCCACGCCTGCAAAGTCCCGCTTCTTACGGAAGTGGCGGATGCCCTCGGCAAGAACGATCACGGTGGACCCGTCCGAGCGGAGGGCAGCCAAGTGAGTCTCGGTGTCAACGCCCTTGGCGTAGCCGGACACGATGGCCAGGCCGCAGTCAGCCACGGTCTCTCCGCAGTTGCGGGCAGCAGCGAGCCCGAGCTCGCTGGCGTGACGACTACCGCACATCCCGATGCTCGGGGCCGTCAGCAGATCGATGTTGCCGATGGTGAAGAGGATCGCCGGTGCCTTGTCGAGCACGGTGAGGCCGGCGGGGTAGAACTCGTCGCCCAACCACGTGACACAGACGTCCCGGCCGGCGAGATCCTCGACCTCGGCGTCGACCTCGGACTGGGCGGTGGCGTCGAGGGTGTCGTAGGTCTGTGTGACCCACCCGGCACCCTGGTCCCGCAGAAGCCGCCGCAGCCGGGCCGGGCGGTGCTCGATCCGAAGGGCGGCGAGAACGCTGCCCAAGCGCTCCCGGTTCGTGCCCATCGGCGTGGTTCTCGACGTCGCCTTCTTCATCGCAATCTGACGCCTCCCTTCCACCACGCCTACTTCCGCCGGAGCGTGCGGGTCGCCGCCAGCCCGTACACGAAGAACGCCTGCTGCGCCTTGACCGCAGCGGCGACGCCTCGCATCGAAGACCCGGATCGGTACAGGTCGTCCATCACGATCACGTTCTCGCCGAAGCACCTGTCTGGTGCCTTGTACTGCTTGGGTGTGACACCCTCGGTCCCGTCCTTGTTCTCCGCCGTGCTGCCGGTGCTCTCCACGGCGGTGGCCCAGGGCTTGTTGACCCGGTGCGCCACCGACTCGGCGATCCGCTCGCTAATGCCGGTCTTCGTGCTCGGCACGGCCACTATCAACCCAGCGGTGGCGAAGAGCGGGTGGCCCCGGATCACCTCGGCCAGCCGGTCACAGATCGCCGATCCGGCTGGCCGGCTCACCGAGGGGTCCGTCGCATACTTGGTCCGGTACATCAAGTGCCCGGCCTCGGTGTGCTCGACGCCGCTATCGCAGCCCCGCATGTGGAAGTCGAGCGCCAAGCCCACATCCAGCTCCGGCACCTTCACGAGGGTGAGGTTGTTGGTGAGGACGGCGACGAGCGTCTGCACCTCGGCCCGGTGCTCTCTCGGGTAGCGGTACACGTCAAGCCACTTCGACCCGTCCGGCGTCCGGAGGGTGGCGGGGTCGATGTCCCGGCCGCCGACAAGGGCCATGCAGGTCACGATCTGGTCCACCACATCCCCGCAGCCGTCGACGCACAGGTAGTCGACCGGTTGGTTCGGGTCCTGGAGCAGCAAGTGCTGACGGAGCCTGTTGCCCCTGCTGTCGGACGGCCGGACGAACTCGAGCACCGCCACCCACGGTAGTCCTCGACCCCAGCCGCCCCAGGACCCGTCCGGGCTCTCGGCCCCGGCCGGGTGGGGGCCGCTACGACATGGTTGACCGGGCTCATTGACCAGTGCGACCAAGGAATCCGGCGTGCGGCGCAGGTGAGGCACGGGAAGATTGCGGGAAGACGTCGGCTCGGCGCTGCGGCCACCCTGCTCGACCAGCGCAAACGCCGCGAGCGCCAGGCGCCCTCCGGAGCCTTCGCTCAAATGCTCTGGCAGTTAGATCGGGCGTGTCTGTCCCACGCAGGTCCCGCGGGCAAGCCAGCCGCGACGCGCTCAGAACGCGGCCGCGATGCAGCGACGAGCTCATTCCTGGAGGATCGACCGCTCGGCCATGTTGTCGTCTGCCTGGCGCGGCCCCGTGAGGATTGCCTCCCGCGTGCCGGCGAGCACCTTGTCGAGCAGTGCGTTGGCCTCGGCGTCGTCGCCCTCCATGGCGCCGATGTACGTGGACACGAGCGTTTCAACGCTGTGGCCCAGCCGGCGAGCCGCCTCTGCGAGCGGGACGCGCGCTTTGAGCATCATCGTTGCAGCGGCATGCCGGAAGTCGTAGACGCGGATACGTAGCTGCCCCGCGTTGGCACACGCCCGCTTGAGTGACCGGGACCAGTTCGACTCCGATGGGCGGCCACCGACCCGGGTGCGGAACAGCAGCTCGTCATCGCCGGCACAGTGCTCGCCGGCCCATGTCCGCAGCAGGTCGACGAGCCGCGGTGGGATCGGAACCACTCGGTGCCCGGTCTTGGGGTCTCCGGCTTCGTCCCAGTCGATGTCGGCCTCGGTCACAGCGATGGATCCCCACCCATCCGCTGGCAGGTGCAGTGCACGAGGGCGGAGCATCACCACTTCCGACGGGCGTAGGCCGGCGTAGAACACGACAGCTGTCATCGCCTGGTACGTGCGGCTGCCCGGCTGGTGGCTCCTCATTGCGTCGATGATGGCGACGACCGACGCCGGCGCCGGGAGCCGCCGGGTGTCGACGGCGCTCTTCGGCCGGTTGACCTTGCGGCGGCTGCGTCCCCGCGGGGCCGGTGGCCACGGATCGACGGGGAGCTGGCCCAGCTCGACCGCTCGGCGAATGCAACTGTGGGCCACACGGCGGTAGCGGCGCACGGTGGCATTGGCGAGGGTCTGGTCCCTGTCGCCGATGCCCATCCGTCGATTGATGTCGGCCAGGATTCCTCTGTCCAGGTCACCGAGTCGCAGCACCCAGCGAGACAGCCATCGTTCGCAGCCGTCTTCCCTGTCGATCTCGACGCCGGGCTTGAGCGTGCGGCAGAGGTAGGCGCGGAGTTCGTCCGGGGGATTCGGGGCACCCGGACTGGTCACCAGCGGGATGAACCGGGCGAGCGAGTACACGTCGCCACGCCGCGTCCGCGGCTGCCACTCGGCCCACTGCTCGGCTACCCATCGCCGGGCCCACACATGGACCGGCGTGTCGGCGCCCTGTGGCAGCCATGAGACTGGCAAGCCCGTCGGTCGGTCGAAACGCTCGCCGTCGTGCTGAGCCACCACGAGCCGAGATCGGAACCGGTCTGCCTCGGCCTTGGTCCGGAACGACCGGCTGTGCTGCTTGCCGTCGACCTTCCACCGCGCGATCCGTGGCTTGCGTGCCTCCGGCCGCGAGGACCGGTCTTGGATGGCGAAGATCCGGATGTCCTGGGACCCCCGGACTCGGATCACTCGGCCGGCTCGACAGTGCTGGCCGCGATGAAGTCGTCGAGCGCCATCTCTGGGATTCGGACATGGCTGCCGAGCTTCACGAACGTGATGCGGCGCTCAGCGATGAGCCGGCGGGGGAAGCGCACGGTCGTGCCCAGCCGATCCGCAGCCTCCCCCACCGTCAGCAGCCGCCCCGTCTGACCAGCGCTGCCGTCAGCCCTGGCGGCACGACCGTCGCGACCGTCGCGACCGTCGCGGCGCCGGCGGCTGGGCTGGTCAGAGTCCGTCTGCCGACGCGACGGTCGCGCGACGGTTCGCTCGCTGGCTTCCCCGCGACCGTCGCGACCGTTTGTGCTGGTCATGACCCCTCCCGCGACGGTCGCGACTGTCGCGACGGTTGTGCCGGGGCATCTGATGGTGGCTCTTCGGCCCGCAGCATGATCAGCCGCTCAGATCCCCGGGTGGCACGCTCGAACACGACCCCGTGTGCACGCAGCGCCGGCGCCAGCCGGGCGAGCGCACCGCTCAGCCCGCGTGGTGTCTGTGGCCAGCCCCTCGGGCGGCGCTCAGGGGTGATCCGGTCGAGGAGGTCGCTGGACGTGCCGCGCCAGCCGCCGCCCCGGCCGACGAAGGCGAGGACCGCCTCGGCAACAGGATCGGACTCGAGCACCGCCTGCGTCGCGTCCGCCGCGGCCGCTCGATACGTCGCCAGGGTGTCCCATCCCCGGACGTCGTCGAGCGCAGCCAGGATCCGGGCGAAGTCCGCCATGCGAGGCAGCTCGTCGAGGCGGACGGTGGGCAGCGTGGCAAGCACGTCGGAGACGAGATCGAGGAGTGCACCCAAGATGCTGGGGCAGTCACGCCGGTACCTGTCGGTGATCTCGGCGTCGGGTCGCCGGCGGGCGGCGGGGATGCGCGCCAACTCGACCGGTAGGAGGCGCTCGGCCAGGTCACCCGCCAGACGCCCAGCGTCGATGGTCGTGAGCGCGATGCAGCGCCGGAAGCTGATCACCGTGATGTCCTCATCGGTGAACAGGGCCCGGGCGACGATCCCGTCACCGGTGACCGCCTTGCAGAGCGTGTCCGAGAACCAGGGCTGGATCGACGACACGTTGTCGAGGGCGACGATCCATGACGCTGACGCCGCGGCTGCCCACGACCGCAGGTCGTGGGGTGCGGTGCGCAACGGCGCCGGCGACGGGTCCACGAGCGAGACCACGATGCGGGCAGCCGTGGACTTGGCGGTCCCCTGCTCACCGGTCAGCGCCAGGATCGGGTGCGGGATCGAAGGCATGAGCGCGGCGACCAACCAGGCCGCCACCAACCGGAACCGCGACTCGTCGACGTTGAGCAGGCTCCGCAGCCCGTCCAGCGACCCACCCCTCTCCGGCTCGGGAAGGACCGACGTCAGGGCCGATCGTCGGAACAACACGGGCGAGTTGGCGCTCACCTCCCAGCCGTTGCCGTCGAGCACGACGCAGCGGCCGTCCTCGCCGGCCAGGTCGAGCACGACCGCGCCATCGCCAATGGGGGCCACACGCAGCCCGACGGGCTCGGACGGCGCCACCTCGGCCATGCCCTCGAGCACCGTCACGGCGTCGGTGAGAGCGGAGCCGCCCGGCGTCCCTCGGTAGGTCTCGAAGTAGGCGCGGGCGAGTCGCCTGCGCAGTGCCTCCCGGCCTCGTAGCCCGTACGCGACGGCTGGCCCGCATCGCTCGGTGGCGTACGAGCGGCCGTCCTCACCCCGGAGGAGGCGATAGCGAGCTCGGGCCAGTGCGACGAGTCGGGACGCCTGTGAGTCGCTGCCTTCAGGGCGGCCGGAGTTCGCCTGGGCGATGACATCGTCGGCCGTCAACGGATCCTCCAGATCGGGATCGTCGGGGCCATGGCCAGGCTCGGGTTCGGGCCGGCGGTCGTCGGTCATCGGGCGGGGGCTCCCGGTTCGTCAGGGGGCGCCGTCCGGAATCCTCCGTCGGCGTCGTGGCGGCACTCGGCGAGGTACCAGTCAGCCACCAGGGCCAGCGCCTGCGCGAAGGCCACGTGCGGATCGGCGTCGGCGGACTGCTGGACGACGTCGCCCGTGAACGAGCGACGCGGCCGAGGGCAGAACAAGCAGGCCTCGAGCCGTGCCCACCATCGAAGAACGCCGACGGTCAGGACCACGGCTCCGATCAGGGCCGCAAAGAACGGGCCCATGACCCAGCCGGCGAGGCGCAGGGCCGCCGCCGCGGCCAGGACGACGGCAATGCTGCGTCCAAAGCGAAGAAGGAGCGTCACGTTTCCTCCCCTCGACGACGCAGGCGGGCGTCGATCGCCGACCGGACCGTGGCGGCGACACCGCCTGGCGTCTGGCCGCCGGCGGCTCGGCCGGCAGCGCACAAGGCTTCCTCTACCGCCGAGCGGGGCAGATGCCCGGTGACGATGTGGCGAGCCAGGTTCCACGCGGCGCGATTGAGGGCTGCGTTGCGCTGCCCGATGGGAGCGTCGAGCACCCGGGCGACCTCACCGGCCAGGGCGGCGGCTCCATAGCCGGCGCCGGCACGGGCCGGCGGTGGCGTCGATGGCGTCGGGACAAGGGTCGGGGCTAGCGCGTCGGCGAGCCAGCTGGGGAGGTCGGCCGGCGGGTGGTCGTCGATGACGACGTAGGGCCGGCGCTCGATGACCGACCCGGCGGCGACGACGTAGCCGCCGGCGCCTCGGGTGTCGATGTGCCAGCCCAGGCGCCCTGCGGTGTTGCGCCAGGGGCCACCCTGCGATGGCCTGCGGTAGTAGAGGTGCCGGCCTCCGCTCGGCGTCTCGACTGTCCAGGTCGACACCCCGGCGACGCCATGGCGCTCTACCAGCGCGGCGAACACGTCGATGCCGCCGTCGGCGTGCGGGTGGTCCTCCGGCCGGCGCTCGTCGGATCGGGCCAGGTCGAGGTCGACGACCAGGAGGCCGGCGGGACCGGTCGCAATCGCCACGTTGTCCTTTGGGTGGCGGCGCCACCAGGCCGCGATCCGCCTGGTCTCGGTCGTAGCCCGTCGCTCCCACGAGGTCAGCTCGGCACGCGGCCGCTTCTGCCCCGGGCGCAGGGGGAACACTGGCCAGCCTTTGCCGGCCGCCATCAAGGCGGCGTCGAGGAGCGCGGTCACGTCCGACCCTCCGGCCGGAGCGCGACGAGGGTTCGGTGACCCCGGCGACCGGGGGCGATCAAGCCCTCCCGGTAGAGCACCCTCACCGCTCGCAAGGCGGTTGGGACCGTGACCCCCCAGGCAGCGGCCAGCTCGCGCGCGGTCGGCACGGGGTCTCCTGGCCGGAGATCGCCGGCCTCTATGCACAGCCGTAGGTGGGCCGTGATGCACGCCGTCGTGCTCGACCGTCCCGCTGGCGGTCTGATGCCGGCATCGACCCAGTCCCATCCCCAGACCAGGAGGGGATGGATGCCGGCCCGGGTCGCCCACTGGTCGGCTTGGTGATCACTCAAACCGCGCCGGACGGCCGATCGCACGACAATCGGGGTGACGTCGAGGATCACGGCCAGCCCGGCGGGCCCCACCCCGCAGGCGTCGAGGAGCGGTCGGAGGGGCCAGCGGACGCGTTCCAGCTCTGCGGCGAGCCGCAGCTCGTCCACCTGAGTATCGGCGGAAGGGCGCTTGCTCACCACAGCCCCCGCGGTGAGCCCACCGCTGCTGCCGGGCCCGTCGCCCCGGGACGAGCGAGGGCCTTGACATTCTCCGGGGTAGCGGTGATGCGACGCACGACCGCCCAACCACCGGCATCGGTGCGTTCGGCGACGACGAGCTCAGGACCAGGTCCCAGGTGGACGACGACGGCCAGCATCCCGACCAGGCGGCCCGCGAGCTGCCCGCAGCGCTCACAGGTGACGTCGGCGAGCGTGGCACCGCACTCGTCACAGGCGGCACCCCGTGGCGGCTGCCGCCGGGCAGTCCAGCGGGCGACGACGCCGGCAGCCGGATCGGCCGTCATCGGACGCCCTCCTCAGCCTGCACACCGCCACAGCACGGGCAAACGCCCTCGTAGTCGCACTCTTCGCAACCCATGCCGTCACAGGCGAGGCAATCCCCGAGCCCCTCGCACTCGAGGCACGCCTGTCCGCAGTACGTGCAGGCCTGATCGGCGGTCATCGCCGTGCTCCCAACCGGAGAGCGTGGGCGATGGCTCGAACCACGGTGCGGCAGTTGCGGTCGTCGAGGCCGGAGACGAGCTCGGCGAGCGGGACTCCGGTGTCGATGCCGGCGAGCTCGGCGGCGAGCCGGAGGACGCGCGCCTCGCTCGAGGAACACGCCGCCTGTTGAACGAAGCTCGGGACCGCCGACCAACGGACCGACGCCGTCCGTCCGGCGCGGTCGACGCAGGCGGCGACGAAGTCGGCCCGTTCGAGCCAGCGACGGTGCTCGCACAGGAGCTGCGCTGCCGCTTCACTGGCCGGGTCGCCGATCGCCCAGGAGCGGAGGAGTTGGGCGAGCTGGTCGGAGGTTAGCGTTGTCACCTGACTGGTCCCTTCGTGGAGTTGGGCTCTGGTCTGTCGGTGGGGCCGGAGCGGCAACTCCGGTCCCACCACCGCGTCAGCGGCAGGGAGTTGGCGGGCTAGCGGCTCGGGTAGCGCTCCCCGAGCATCCGGAAGAGCAGGTGGCCCGATACCGCCAGAGCGGCAGGGCCGTAGCCGGCAAGCGTCCAGCGGACAGCCCGCAACGAGACGAGTGCCGGATCAACGGCGAGGACGTTGGCCGTGAGGCTGCCGGCGAGCCCGAGCACGACTCCCGCCCAGGCGAGGGGGTGACCCGGCCGACCCAGCTGGCGGTCGACGACTAGGGAGCACGAGGCGGCGACGACCAGGCCGTCGACGCCGAGCGGCAACCAGCCGGCCAGGCCACCCATGCCGGCAACCCGCGCCAGGTGCCGGATGTGCGAGTAGCTCACGACGGCGCAGACGGCGGTCACGACGATGAAGGCGGCTGCCGTCACGGCAATCAGCGGCAGCGGGACGTCCGCTGGTCTGGCCTTGGCTGCCGGCCGGCTGCCGGTGCGGGCCCGCTGCCGCTGTGCTGCCGGGCGGCTGCCGGATCGTGCCGGCACTCCCGCAGAGCCTTCAGCGGCAGTGCCCTTCGATGCCGGGGTCCCCGCGAGCGGCACTGCCGGATGACCGGCAATCCCGCTGCCGTTGTCGCTGCCGGCGGCACGAGCCGCGGCGATCTGCTGCCGCCCCCAGCGCTCCGAGCGTCCGTAGCGGCGCCCCAGTTCGGCACCGGGGAGCCTTCCGCCGCTTGCCCGCCACGCCTCCTGGGCATGGGCCTGGGCCTCTGCCGGACCCAGTGTCGGCAGCGTCACCGGATCGGCTCCGTCAGGGTTGTCGCGGCCGTCGGTCTCGGTCACGACCGCGTCTCCTCGGCACGGCGCCGGGCGTGCCGCCGGCGGAGGTTCTCTGCATTGGTGACCGGCTCCAGGTGGTCGGGCCGCACACAAGCCCGGTTGCCGCACAGGTGGTCGAGGGTCAGCCCGTCCGGGATGCGCCCGACGAGCAGCCGATACGCGAACCGGTGCGCCTTGACCGTGGCGTGAGCCCCGGGCGCGAGGGTCCGGCGAAAGTGCCCATAGCCCCACTCGTTGAGCTGCCCGCGCCAGATCCAGCAGCCGCCGGCGCCATGGCGGTCGACCTTGCCCCAGAAGCGCTCGACCTCGTCGATCACCGAGCGGTAGCGACCCGTGTCGCGGCTGGTGGCACCGTGCGACCGGTAGAGCGAGGCTCGGTCGATTTCTGCCACTTCCCGTTCGGGGTTGTGCGGTCGGGTCATCGTTCCGCGGCCCATCGCTCGTCGATCCGGCGGATGGCGACGCCGTGCCACCGGCGGAGGACATCGACAGTCTTGGCCGCTCTCACCAGGTGGCTAGCGGCGCCGGCGAGAGGAGCAAGCGCAAGGGCGCGCCAGGGTGGGAGCTCGTCGAGCACGAGACTCTCCGCGAGGCGACAGGCGAGGTGGGCGATCCCCACGGCCAGGCCGAGCCCGACAAGGGCCTCGATCGCCACGAAGATCCACACCGGCCCCGACGTCGAGGCCGCGGCCGTCAGACAGCTGGCGAGGCGTGAGCGGACGGTCATCGCCCACCACTCCCCGACCGCTCACGATTGCTCACCCAGCGCTGCAGGGACTCCGGCGTGTAGAGCCGGCGGCGACCATCTACCCGCACCGGCTCGGGGAAGTCCCCGCCCCGTTCCGCCGCCTTGCGAAGGTGGTCGTAGCGCAGCCCCACCCAGGCGTCACCCTTGTCGATCGATGCCTGCCAGAGTGTTACGAGCCCCTCGTCGGGGTCATCAGCTGGATCGTCGGGAACGATGGCGAGCCTGGGCTGGACCGCGACAGTCGCGGTCGGTTTCCCCTGGGAACCATGGTCTTGGGGCGACCGCGACACCGCGACAGCGCTCGGCTTCCCCGAGGCCGCCCACTCCCGGCACTCGCGCTCGGTCATGAACACGATCTGGGTCTCCTCGGCCTCGCCACCGAGCGCTACCCAGCCCCGGCCGGGCTGGCGCCCCGACTTCGGCACCGGGGTGATCTCGGGGAGGAGCATCTTCCAGGCCCGCTGGTTGAACCGGGACATCACGATCGTCCCGTACTGCGCCCGGGCGGCCGGGCCGCCCGCACTCTGGGCGGTGAAGAGCTGGGCCGCGGTCAGGAGGTGGACCTGCACCGCGCGGCCCATGTAGAGCAGCTGGCGGTAGGCGCGCACGGCCGGCGAGACGCCCCGCTCCTCGAGCTCCTCCCGCCAGTATGCGGCCAGCTCCTCCATCGTGGAGTTGAGCTCCTCCATGAGGACGACCCGGCGCTGCCATGGCGGCTCCTGGTCGTCGCCGTACTGATCCGCCTGGACGTTGCGGTCCATCGCCTCGGCCGAAAGCTCGACGAGCGCCCGGTGGATCTCGCTGATCTCCCGGCAGTAGGTCACACCCTCGAGCCCCTTGGCCCACCGGTGCGACCGCCGCTTGAGGTCGAGGATGACCAGCGACGCCCCGTGGTGCATCAACTGGGCGGCGACCACCCGCAGCATGTTCGACTTGCCTGCGCCGGTCCCGGCGCTCACCGCCATGTGCGGCGACTCGCTGTCGAGGTCGACGCCGACCGGTCGTCCGCCGGCGGCCAGGCCGATCACCGGCCGCGATGGCTTCGCCGGCTCGATGATCTCCCGTACGGCAACGTCCCGGAACAGCACCCGGGCCGGCGGTCGAGCCTTGGCGGTGAACTGCAGATAGTGGTTGCGGGAAACGAGCCGCCAGTGGACGTTGACATCGCCGAGGGCGAGCTTCGACGTCACCGTGTCCTCGATGCGCTGGCGTTCGATGCGCCGGCCGACGAAGGCAGCAGGGAGATGGACGCGCACTCCCTCCTCGTCGTCGGCCAGGTCAGGCGGCACGGACAGCCACGACCGGGCGGGCATGTTGGGCGGGTAGCCCAACTGGGGGCGGAGGGCGATGTCGAGCGGGCGAATCCACCGGCGCCGGTGCCGCCAATCCCGGAGCCAACCGGTGAACTGCCACCCGAGTACGGCGAGCACCAGAGCGCCGAGGGCCCAGCTCCACCAGGCCAAGCGCACGACCGAGCCCGGCGGCGCCAGGGTGTAGGCGTAGCCCGCGCCGACGAGGGCAAGCGCGCCTGCCACGCGCACTAACGCCCGGTTCGGCGACCCCGCGCCCACGACGTGGGGCGCCGTGCTCAGGGGGGCGCCGACGACAAAGCTCCAGCCCAGCCACCACCACGAGTCCTCCCGGTGGGATCGGCTCAGCATGGCGTGACCCCACCGCAGGCGGGAAAGCACGCTCACGACGCAGTCCTGATCCGCTGGCCCAGGGCCCTGGGCGTCTGCGGTACAGCCTCGGATACGGTGCTCATGACTGGCTTCCCTTCTGAGGAGATGGGTTCTGGTCGGATCCGAGGCCTCGGCGTTGCAGCGCCGGGGCCTCGTCTTGTCTCGGCGTGATCGAATCTACACGTTTAACGTGTAGTCGTCCACGACCAACGTGTACATTTCCAGCTTGAAGGGCGCCCGCTACCGTTTGCCCCATGGGGGCGCCCGACCCGGAGGCCGACTGGTGGACGGTGAAGGACGTCGCCGCGCACCTGGGCGTCAGCGTCCACACGGTCAGCTCGTACCGGTCGCGCCAGCAGATGCCGGCCCCGGACCGCGTGATCGGCCGCACGCCGGTGTGGCGCCCCGCACGCATCATCGACTGGCACGCCGACCGGCCCGGCCGTGGCGGCCGACGAGCCGATGCATCGCCAGAGCCGGGCGGGGCCGGGTAGAGCACGATGCGTTGCGGCCATGTCCTGACTCAACCCGAGCCGGCGGCCGCCGCCAACACGCGACAACGACGCGTGATCGACGCGATCCTGACGCGACGACCCCCGCTAGCTGGGCAAATAGCCCGGTCTGGTCCGACCGTGCTGAGCTGGGGGTGAACGATCGTGGCCATGCGACACTCGCTCGCTGCTCGCCGCCGAGCGCTCGGGCTGAGTCAGAGCGACCTGGCCGAGCGCGTCGGCGTCGATCGTTCGACAGTCGCAAGATGTGAGCAGGGCATCTCCACGCCACGGCCGTGGTACCGGCCGCTGTGGGCGGATGCCCTGGACGTATCCCTCGCCGAGCTCGACGCGCTGCTCGGCGAGGCTCAGGAGGAGGACGTGGACCGAAGGGACTTCCTGCAAGGAGCCATCGCCGCCGCCGCAACGTTCGCCACCCCCGGCAGTGCATCGTGGGTGCCAGCCGAGGCCGACCTGGGCAGCATCCGGGCTGCCGTGGCCAGGGCTACCCGTCTCGAGCGCGCCACGCAGTACGCGGCACTGGACGTCATGCTGCCCGGCCTGCTCTCCGAGGTGAACGAACTAGCCAGCGGCGGACGCGTACATGCGCAAGAGGCGACGGGACTCCTCTCGCAGGCTGAGGCCCTACATGCGTGGCTCCTCATCAAGCAGGACAGACCCGATGCGGCGGAACGGGCGGCCACGGCCGCACTGGCAGCCGGGGACAAGGCCGGTGACGTGTGCGTGGCCGGGGCGGCCATGCGCTGCCTGGGGGAGGTCCAGATGCGCGCTGGCCGATTCGCGGTGGCCTCGGACCTCTCGATCGAGGCGGCCGAGATCGTCCGGCGAGCACGGCTCTCCACGGGTGACGCACTCGCGGTCATCGGTGCCGGTTACCTATCGGCTGCAATGGCCTTCGCGCGCGCCGGTGATGCCGCCAGCGCCGGCGAGCTCCTCGACGCGGCGGCCGCCAGCGCCGCGGACCTGGACCACGACGTCTCCACGCCAGCAGCGTTCGGGCCGTCCAACGTTGCGATTCACCGTGTGGCCATCCCGACCGAACTCGGCGACCCGATAGCTGCGCTTGACCAGGCGCGGCGGACACCCGTCGACATGGCGTCCGGACACGAGGAGCGATCGGGGCGCTATCTGATCGACATCGCCCGTGCCTACACAGCGCGCCGCCAGGACGCCCCAGCCTTGCGAGCCCTCCTCCAAGCAGAGCAGCTGGCAGCCGAGGAAGTCCGGATGCATCGGCTGACCCACTCGGTGCTCATCACCTTGCTCGGCCGCGAGCGCCGCAGCCGCACGCCGGCCCTGCGGCCGATGGCGGCTCGGTGCGGGGTCCTGGAGCGAGCGTGAAGCTGCTCCACTGGAACATCCACATGTGGCGCGACAGCGCGGGGCGGGACAACCACGAGGCGGTGCGCGAACTCATCGCGGAGGTGTCGCCCGATGTGGCGTCGCTCGTCGAGGTCGACGAGCCGTGGGGCCAGCCGAGCGTCCTACCTGGCATCGCCGAGGACCTCGGCTACCGGTGGGTGTTCGTGCCGGTCCTTGAGTACCGCTCAGTGGGTGGATTCGGGAATGCCTTGCTGGTGAGGGACAGTCTCGACGCCGTCCAGCAGTGGCAATTGCTGCCGCCTCGCCTCCACGACGGCACAGAGCAGTCGGAA
>Ga0126377_10001384_pt1 | contig 15906 bp, 20 predicted proteins | sample PanSoiMetPlot_22_FD_92647 | JGI IMG/M metagenome (GOLD analysis project Ga0126377, IMG submission 92647) | Tropical forest soil microbial communities from Panama - MetaG Plot_22 | ecosystem: Environmental > Terrestrial > Soil > Tropical forest > Bulk soil | place: Panama | collected 2016-02-17
GGCCGGCCGTGGCGGCGGCGTGCGAATGGTGACGGGCTGGCCACCGCCGCCGCCGCCACGCGTCGTCGTCGACGTGCTGGTCGACGTCGAAGTTGCCGTCGGAGTTTGCGACGGCTTAGCACCGCGGTACCCTGAATGACGTGGATCGTCAGGCCCGATCGCTACCGGGTGACCGTCCTTGCCGATGACGATCTCTGACACACCGGGAACGTACGGCGGCGGCTTCAAGTAAGGCTGCGGCGTTGGTGGCGTGCGCTCCGGCAACGGTTGCGTGTACGCTGCCGGTGGCCGCACCACATCAGGCGTGTTTACTCGGGTATCCGGACCCGGTGTTGGTGCGACCGGCACGACGCTGCCAGCCACCGAGCTGGCGCGCTGGTCCGCGATCGACATCGGCGGCTCGGCACCGGCCGGCGGCGGAATGGCAGGACGCGCGGCGGCGCGCGGCGGCTCCGGCGCCGGCGGCACGACCTGCTGGTTCGGGTTCGCCTGCGTGCGGCCAGCTGTCTGGTAGGAGATCGTCCTCTCTGCCAGTCGTGAGTAGGGATCGTTGGGATCAGCAGCGCTCGACTGCGCATCATCCGGCGGCCCTGGCGGGCGTGGAGGTGGTGGCTGCGGCAGTGGTGGCTCTGCCGGGCGCCCCTGCGGCATTGACGGCACCGGTTCCGGCGACACCGGCCCGCCGAGATAGCCGGTCGGCCCCTCACGGTACGGCTCCGTCGGGATCGGTGGCTGCTCGCGATAGCCCCGCGGTGGCGGGTCGGGAGGCGGGTTGGCCGGCGGCCATTCCACCGGTTTGCCAGTAGCGTCCGTTGGCGTGCCCGTCGTGTGGATGCCCGGTGCGACCCGCTTCCACGGCTCGCGCTGGGTGCGATCTTCAGGCGGCCGCACCGCACCAACACCAGGGCCCTGGGTCTCGCCGCCGCTGGGAAGCCCCGGTGGCGGCTCCGGCCGATCGGACTGGGCGTACGGCACCTTGCCGCGCACCTCTCGAGGCGCACCACCGTACACCGGGCCCGTCACGTCAAGCGGATTGCGGGCAGCACCAGGATCAACATAGGGCGCACCGTAGCCGGTCGCCGACTGACCCGGCCGTGGCGGTGCTCCCGGCCGTGGCGGCGCCGCTGGTGGCGTAATGGCGGGCCGGGTTGCCGCACGAGGCGCACCGCCACCGCCGCCACCAGGGCGCGCGCCTGCCTTGGCGACGGCTGTATCGGCGACAGCCGTCGCAGTCGGGCTTGGTCCCGGGTACGCCGGCTGCGGCGTCACCGGTGGCGGTGCGGCCGCGGGTGGTTGCCGGCCGAACGCTGTGCGCGACGTGCCCTCACCGACCTCAGTCTGTGGTTCGCGAATGCCGAAGTCGCCCGGCGCCGGCGGCGCTGCCGACGGCGGTGGCGGCACAGCTGGCCGGGCTGCTGGCGCAGGAGGCGCAACAGAAGGCGCTGGCGGCAGCTTGTCGGGAACGCGGTCTGCTGTGGTCGGCCCGCGCGTATCGGCGACCGTGGCCCGTCGCGTCCCTGGAGCTGGCGCGCCCGTGGGTTGCTGGTAGGCCGGGGACCCCGGCTGCGCAGTTCCGCCAGCGCTAGTGTCGCCGTAGCCCGCCTTCTCGTCCGGCGTCAGCCCGCGTGTGCCCGGCGGGTTATACTTCGTCGGGTCGTTTGCTGGTGCCTGCCCCTTACCGCCCGTCTGATCGACGTGGTCGAAGGCGCTGGTCACCCACTTGCTGACACGACCGAACAGGCCGCCACTGTCGGGCGCTGGTTGCCCAGCCAGGATAGCGTCTTCCTTGGCCAGCAAGTCCTTCTGCCGACCGCTCAATGTCTTGCCGGCAGCGCGCGCGTCGATCGCGTCCTCGATGTCAGCCGCGTCCTTGCGGGCCTGCTCCTTGTCGCGCTCGGCACGCAGGCGGTCAGCCTGAATTTGCCGCACGCCGATGCGCTGACCGCTCTCGAAGCCTTCAGCCAGTCCACCACCGAAGTCGGCGAACGCTGCACCCCAGTTGGCCACGATCTACCTCCCCGTTAGGCGCGCCTAACCAGCCGGCATCTGCGCACCCTGTTGCGGGATCATAGCGTCCATCAGCGATGACATGAGCTGCGGGTCCGCCTGCGCGCTCGCCTGGGCACGCTTCGCCTGCGCCTGTCGCGGCGTACCCGGCGGGCCCTTCGGATTGCGGCTCTTGTGCACGAGGTTGTCGAAGAAGTCCGTGCCCTTCTTCGCCAGCACGTCGGCCGGGATCGAGTACTCGCCCGTCGTGTCGGGAATGGCGCCACCCTCAGCCCGGCCGATCGGCTGGCTATAGTAGCGACCATCCTGTCCCTTGTAGCGGTAGTAGCCCATCTCCTCGTCGGCCTGCTCGGCGAGGTTCGCCGTCGGGTGCCGCGCGCCCTTGAGCTGCTGGCCGGTACGCGGATCACGCGACGGCCAGTGCCCGGTCTCGTCCGGCTGCAGGCCAGCTTCGCGCGCCGTCTTCATGTCGTAGCCTTCACCCTCGGGATCGAACGGGATCGCTCCGCCGGTGAAGCGCTGGATCAGCTGACCCGTTGTCGGGTCGACTTGGTCGGCAGCGAAATGGCCAGCCTCTTGCCCTGCCGTGTTCAGCCCCTTATTCGACTGCCACTTCTGCCACGTCCTGCCCTGCTTGTAGCCAGCGTCGGCGCCGGCAGCCATGCCGGACAGAAAGCCGCCGTCCTGCGCCGCGCCGCCCTCGGGCACCTGGGCCGGGTTGCCACCGTGCGACCGCACGAACTCGTCCCACATCGGGATGCCACCGGTCTTGGCCACGATGTGTGCCGGGATCACGTACTCGCCGGGTGTCGTCATGGTCGGCACGTCGTCGGGAATGGCGCCGCCGGATGGCGACGCGCCGTCGGGGATGGCGCCACCGCGCGCCCTGAAGCCGCCCGACGCCCAGCCGCCCAGCGCCGTGCCGGCCAGCCGGCCCAGCGCGTTGAGCGGGCTGTTGCCCGCCATCTGGGCTCGGTAACCCAGCTGGGCGTTGTACATGCTCGACTGCGCGCCGGCGATGGCACCCAGGTTCTGGGCCCCAATCCCGGCCCACTGGACCCCAGTGCCCATGGTCTGGGCACCCGACTGCGTCGTCGCGAGGTTGCCCTGCAGCGCCGCCGAGCCCTGCTGCGTGGCTAGCGCGCCAGCGCCGGCGACCTGACTAGGGTATCCCTTGCCAACATTGATCATCTCGCCCTTGAGCGCATCCGACTTGGCTTCGGCCATCTGCCGCGCCTGACCAGCGGCGCCAGCCTTTGCCGACGCTTCCTGCACGCGCGCGCCCAGGTCGAGCGCACCGGCACGCACCTGCGACGGGTCGATGCCGTAGCCTGTGAGATTGGCCTCGGCGGCGTTGCGCGCCGCCTCATACTGCTGGTCGACCGCCGCTGCCGCTCGTGCCGCCTCCGCTGCCTTGTACTCCTCGGTGTCGTACCGCTGGGCCTTCTCGATCATCTGGTCTTCGAGCGGCTGGAATTTGGTCTCATAGCGCGCCCGATCAGCCTCGGCCCAGTCCTGCGCCTGCCGGCTCTGGTCCATGAAGAAATCGGTGATCTCCTTGTTCGACGCGCTGTCGCGGGCGTACTGCTCCTTGGCCCACGCCAGCTGCTCGCGCGAGGTCTCCTGCGCGATCCTGGCCGCCTCGATGTTCGCCGACATGTCGGGCGGCGGCGGCATCTTGACCTTCTTGCCCATAGCGCCCCCCTAGTGCATCGAGGACGATGCAAAATCGTGGACGTACAGCTTCGGCTTACGCTTCAGCGCCCAGCAATCCTCGCGGCCCATCGACAGGATGATGCAGTCGGCGTCCGGGTAGACGCCCCTGATCACCGCTTCGGCCTTGAAGCCCAGCTGCTGGTCGATCTTCAGCGCCCGCATGTTGTTGGACGGCACGAAGGCGAGGCAGCGGTTCACCTTCAACTGGTTGAACGGGTAGTCGAACGCCGCCCACAGGATGCCGCGGGTGATCCAGTGCGGATCGTCGCCCGCCATGTGCATGATGATCGAGCCGCCCTCACCGGTGAAGTCGTGGTAGATTACCCCGCCCAGCACTTCGTCCTTGTTCATCACGCCGATGCTGGCGACGTTGCCCGGGTTCACCGTCTCGCTGGCGCCGACCCGCTCGATGACGAAGGTGCTGACCGATGGATGGTTGAAGACGAGGGTCATTTCTTTCCCTCCGGCGTATCGGGCAGCGGCATGTTCTTGGGCACGATGCCCATGCGACGCAGTTCGTCGATGGTCGGCGGCCACGAGGTCTCGTCGCCACGCTGACGGGTCAGCAGGCCGACGCAGATGCGCAGCTGCTCGACGGTGCGGTGTAGCGATTGCAGGTCCGGCTTGCAGACCTCGATCGAGGGGAAATTCAGCTTAGCCATGTCACACCGTCGCCAGCTCTTTGGCCGTCTCGGCGAACTCGAATTTCGCCATCGGGAAACGGCCGTAGACTTCGAACTGCCAATCCTGGCTCTTGAGCCCGCTCGGCAGTTTGAGTGTGCGTGACGTCCTCACCCAGCGATCATAGATCAAAGCGCCGTCAGCGTAGACACGCAGGCCGAACGCTGCCCAAACCGGTAGGACCGGGATGACGTTGAACGGCGCACCGTCGTTGCCAGTACCGGGCAGATAGATGCGGGCCATTGGCTCGGTGTCGGGGATCGGCGGCAGGTTCTCGTAGAACTTGGCCTTGGTGCCGATACGCGCCGCGCCGAAGTTGACCTCGTAGGGCGTGAAGAAGCGCTTGCTGGCCCAGCGCCACGTCACCTCGGCGCCCAGTGCGTCGTCCCACTTGAAGACGCGGCCGTTCGACAGCAAGTAGACCTCGCCCGACCAGATGTCGTTGAAGATGTTGACCGCACCCTGCAGGTCAGTCAGCTCGGTGATCGTCATCGGCGGCGTCTCGAAGTTGATGATGTAGCCGACGCCAGGGTACGTGATGCCAATGAACTGCGTCTGGTAGCGACAGGCACGCAGTGTGTAGGGATTGAAATTTTTGAGCCACTCCTCCTTGGTGATCATGTCCTTGGTCGCGTTGCCGAAGCCCGCCGGGCCAAAGACCATCAGGCCGTTCTGGGTCGCGTAGAAGACGCCATCGGGTGAGCCAACAATTGAACCGCGCGAGAGACATGGCTCGGGCGCCTCGATCTTCTGCAACGCCGCGCTGTCAGGCGTCGTCATGGTAATCGCCTGCGGATGACCCTGGGTGCAGCAGACAGCAACGTTACCGGTCACGCCGATACCAATGATTGGCTGCTCGACCGACACCTGGAACTGCACCGGCCACGCCCACGGCCGGTAGGGCACCGACATGTAGACGGTCTTGTCCTTCCAGCCCAGCAGCACACCGCCGGGAAACGACGTCACGCCCTCCATGTCCGCCGGTGGCGGCTGCCACATCGTGCTGATCAGGTTACGACCCAGCGACGCCACGTTGAGGTCGGGCTCGCTATCGTCGTAAGTAGCCTGGGCCAGCGGGATCGTCGCGACGAAGTAGAACTCCGAGTTTCCAGTCGCCGAGTTGACGGTGCGGTAGATGTTCTTGCTGACGATATTGCGCTGGGCCGCGTCAGGCACCACAGTGTCCATGCCGGCGATATGCCACATACCGTTGTCGTTGTGGGTGAACAGGTCGGACGGCGGCGCCGGCGGGCCCTCCTCGCCATACGCCGACACAAAAGTGTAGGTGTACGACCGCTCGACCATATCGCCGGTACCGGTAGCACCTGCGGTCACGACTGGCGTCGCCACACCACCCGGAATACCCAGCAAATAGGGACCGGTAGGGTTCCACCCGGCCTGGAGCGTCGCCAGCGGCGCGTAACGCAGCGGCTGCCCCGGCTGGTGCCAGTAGTAGCGATCAAAGCTGTCGTTCACGATCGGGCTGCGGGCAATGAACGCATCAAGCGACGTGAACGACAGCCACAGGTCTGCGCCGCCAGCGCCGGCTCCCGGGATGCGGAAGGCGTACTTCACTCCGGGGTCGGCGAAGTCCTTCAGCAGGGTCAACGTATGAATGCCCCGTACCTCGCCAGAGACCATCTTGCAGTTGGTGGCGTGTAGGGCGACGTTTTCCGGCACGCCGTAGTCAGTGACCCGCGGCATTGCTCCCAGGAAACCGGAAATCGCTGTGCGCATCTCACTTTTTCTTCTTGCCGAAACCCATCGGAATTTTGCCCATGCCAGTCACTGGCGGGATCATCGGACCCGTCGACGGAGCGGGTGGTGCAGCAGGCGCAGCCGGCGGCTTACGTCCACCACCAAAAGCCTTTTTGCCACCAAAGGGGTTCTTGGCCATGGCTCACCTCACGGGGTTGGAGCTGGCTCAGCCGCAGCCGGCTGGCCTGTAAGTTCGTCGACCGTTGGCGGCATGTGCAGCTTCGCCACGGCGTCCTCGGGGACATAGCCCTCAGCTGCCGCTGCCGGCAGCAGAAACTTGTTGCCGGCAAGGTCCTGCACCTCGACCATCGTGCCGATACCGGTGAGATAGCTGGTCTGCTGCTCCTCGGTGGCGTCGCCGGGCAGTGCCGGTACTTCCTCGTGCACAATGAAGTCCAGCGCGTTGCTGGCCTCGAGTGCCGCGTTCTCGACCGTGATCGACTTGGTCGCGGCCGCTGCGACGTCGATGTCGGCCATCAGCTGCGTCGCCGAGCCGAACACCGTGGTGACAGCGACGCCGTCGACCTTCACTACGTCGCCATCAACGAAGCCGGTACCGGTGATCGTCACAGTGACCGGCGTGCTGCCCATCATCGCGTTGGCTGGGTCCAACGCAGTCAGTACGGGTGCTGCCATCATTTCCTCCTGCTGACGTCGAAGCCCAACGGGGGCTGGGTGAAGAATTTGAGCTTGGGGAAAATCCCGGGCTTGTCGTTGATCGGCACCAGGAACAGCCCACCGTTGCCGTCTTCCAGCGCCTTGTAGGTACCCAGCATGCACTGGGCTCGATCAGGACCGACGAGACGCGGATCGTCAGGCTCGACCTCAGTGCCGTAGGGCGCGCTCATAGCGGTCCGCTCAGGTTGCCCGACAGAATGAACTGCGCGTTGCGGCGCGTGCCATCACTGTAGGGAATGTTGTTGATGTAGAGATACAAATCGGTCGCGCCCGGGCCGCGGAAGCCGGCCGAGATACCGTTCACGCCGCTGGCTGTGCCGACCAGCCGCTCAACGACCTCGTCGATCCGGTAGTACAGGTAGGTGCCGTCCCAGCGGAAGTTCACCCGGTTGGCCGTGCTGTGGCACTTCAAATTACCGCTGTCGCCGGGTCCGCCAGCGTAGAGCGGCGCGTACACATTGCTGCCAGCGGTCAGCGTGCCGTAGATCGTGCTGTTACCGCCAGAGCTCCACTTTTGCAGAGTTGTGCCAGCCGACAGATCGTACATCGCCGAGAAGGTGCCGTCGCTCTCCAGGTAGAGAATGTGCTGCCGGTTCGAGTTGGCCAGCAGTAGCCGCACTTGGTTCGCCGTCGTGCTCTCGATCGTCGCGACCGTCATGCCGGCCGTGCGCACGTGCAACGGCCAACCGCCAACGAACCCGCCTGAACCGCTGGCCACCGATAGGCTGCCGAACACCGCAAGGTAGGCACCCTGCATGTTGACGATGTCGTTGAAGTTCTGCAGCCCGGTGAAAGTGTTGCCCCCAGCCAGCTTGGCGTAGACCCCATCATGGTTATGGCTGATCGAGGCGTACTGGGTGTCGTGATTGTGGGCGATGTTGGCGTAGCGCGTATCGTGGTTGTGATCGAGCTTGGAATAGACAGCGTCGTGGTTGTGATCGAGCGCGGCGTAGCGCGCGTCGAACAGCGGGTACATCTCGCTGGGCGACTGACCGATCGGGTCCCACTCTGCCGAGTTGAAGGCGTGCGGCACGCCGATCGCCGTCTTGCAGCGATAGATCGTACCGGCGTTGCTGACCAGATCAGCCACGATGTACTGCGAGCGTGCATCGAACGGCCGCACATCGACGATGCTGCGCACAGTGCCATCGAGATCGCCAACACCCAGCGCGCGCCGCAGCGGGTTGACCACAACCTCGCCAGCCATCACCGACGCCGCTGGCCAGCTGACTGCTGCGTCGGTGAACCTACGATGCTGAACCCGCTGCATCACGGTCACCCTGTGGTCTGCTGCCCGCTCGCAGTGAACGTCAGCGTGTAGTCGGTACCGACAGCAAAGTTGGGATAGTCGGCGCTATCGGTCAGCACGATCGCCACCACCGTGCCGATCGGCGCAACGACGCCACCAGCGAGGTACTGATTGAAGGTCAGAATTTGACCCGGCACCTCACTGTAGGTCGGCGGCGATTGACCGTCCGACGCCTGCAGCATCTTCTCTTCCCGCTTGGTGCAGCGCACAGTGATCGCGCCCATCAAATCCTCCTACCTCGGCTCAACCCACAGCCAGATGAAAACCGCGATCGAAACGGCCGCCAACAAGAACGACATGGCGAGCAGCCATACGCTCTCGTTGGGCGTCCGGGTCATGACGTCTTCATTCCTTCGGGGTCGATGGCCTCGTAGATGCGGCCAAGGACCAACGGGTTCCAGAACTTGCCGACCACCACCTTGAGTGTCGACACTTCGTCATTGCTGAGCGCGATCGGCTGGTCTGCCTGGGTGATCTTCAAGGCCAGCTTGAAGCGCTTGACCTTGACCTCGGGCGTGACGTCTTCGTTGGGGTACAAGTGCTGCAAGGCGGCGACACTGCACGAGCCGATCGTCATCGGCTGGTCATTGTCCGGCTTGATCGGCACGCCCTTGAGGTCGCGGATGACGTCGTCGAAGTCGATCATGGGAAGATACTCACGGTGACGGTTTTACCGACCTGCAGCAGGTCCCACTGCGTCGCGTCGGTGACTGCGATCTGAAAAACCGGCTCCTGTCCAGCAGGCATGCCGACCGTCTTAAAGGTCACGTCACGAACATAGAGCGTCTGGGTCACCGGCGGCACAGCGTTGTCCATGTACATGACAGAGCGCTGTACAATGCCGATGATCTGCGCGCCGATTTCGATGGCCATAGTTCCTCCTAGTTAAGCGCCACGACAGCGCCGCCGTTGTCGATGCGGGCAAACAGCTGAGTACCGCTCCAGCTGAACGTTACGAAGTTGTTGGTGTTGTAGCACTTTAGCCGGCCAGCATCGCCTTCGGCGCCGCGCATCCCGGCAGCGCAGTAGAGATAGCCAGTAGTCACGTTCACATGCCCGTTGGTGTCCACCACCAACGACGCGCGAGCAGCCGAGTAATCGTACAACCAGAACACACCCGTTCCTTCACACACCAAGCCCCACTGACGGGAATTGTTCTGAAGGTACAGAATGGCCTGCTGTGACGTAGCCAGCACTTGAAGCGACGCATAGCCGTCCGCCCGGGTGCACACGCGCCACGCACCGTTTGTATCACATGACATCCTGATCTGGCTGGACGTCAAATCCCAAATCTCGAAATGACCGACATTCAGGCCGGCCATCAGCATGCCCCACGTGCGGTCGGTGTTCTTCAGCGAATATCGAACCTGCACGCTGGACCCAGCTTCAAGTCGCATCTCATTGTAGCCGGGCGCGATCACGTGCAGCCGGATCGACGTACCGGCGGTACCGCCAATACCAACGCCGGTCGCGTTCGCCGACAGCGGCCCCCACACATAGGCGCCCGTCGCGTCATAATAATTATGATACGAGTAGTTCCCAGCCGGCGCCCAGCCCCACGATGAACGCAAAATGCTGCTGGCTTGAAAATAGAGCACTGCGTCATTCGCGCTGGTGCTCTGGATGGCCACTATCGACCCGCCGCTTTTGCTGACAGTCAGCGTGCCATAAACCATCGCGTTGGCAGCGGCATCCACTTTGAACCGCACAGCACCTGCCGTGTTGTCCCAAATCTGGAACACGCCGGTGTTGTCCGCCGTTACCGCGTACTGGCGCGCCGAGTTGAGCACGAACGCCGCCGTGAACGATGCTCCAGCGTCGATCTTCAGATACGCCGCAGCCGCCGGCGACGGCTTGAGATCGAGCAGGTAGCCCGCGGTCACCGCGCTGCCGATGCCGATCGGCCCCACGAACCAGCTCTGCAGATTGCGCAGCGTCAGTGGCGTGATCGCCTTCGCTGCCTCGGTGCCAGTATTGGCCTCGATCTGCGAAGCGTAGGGCGGGGTTGGAATAGCCGCGATGCGCGCCGCCAGCGTCGTCGGCGTCACGATCAGCGCGCCCGCGGCGCCGGTATTCACCTCGGTCTGGTCAGCCAGCCGGGCGATGCCTTCAGCTGCAATCGTCGCTGTCCCAGTCTTGCCCTGCAGAGTAACGATACTGGCCTCGGCCGCCGTCATGCGGCCTTGCAGGTTCGTGATGTTCCCCTCGGCCGTCGTCACCCTGGTCGTGAGGCTGGCGAGGTCCGCCTCAACCGTGTCTACGCGACCATCAAAGGCGGTGTCGGCGTTGTTCAGTGCCGTAACTGCGTCCTGCAGCGAGCTGATGTTGAAGCTGTTGGCGTTGATGATGTCCGCCCACGGCTTGAACTTGAGCGGCGTGATGATCTTGTCGTCGAGCGCGCCATCGGTGACCTCGTCCGTCGTGGCGATCTCGGCGATGCCTTCTACGGTCTCCGTAGCAGAATAGACCGCCACACCGGCCGCTGCCAGCGCCGACGCCAAGGTCGCCGGTGTCACGAGCTTATTAGCGTCAGCTCCGGCAATCGCCTCAGCCGCCGACGCCAACTGGCCACCGCCCATGGTTGCCAGCGTCGCCTGCGGGATCGCCGACGCGTGCAGCTTGCCGGTATTGTCCAGCCCGGCCAGTCCGTTGTTCTGGTCACGCCATTCGCCCAGCAGGCTCTTCCACGCTCCGGTCGAGCTGGCGAAGTAGAAATCGGTAAGCCCTGTTGCTGGATCACTGATCGCGATCTGCCCAGGCTCCCCAACCGAAGCCGGCGGACCGGGCGGGTCTGCAAAACGGCGCAGGCGTTGGATAATCGCCATCAGTATGTCCCCTCGTCAATACGATCCTGCCATACAGGCAGGCCAAGCAGGGACATCAGCACCTGCCCATCAGCGGTCGGGCTCGGAATACGGCCGATCATGCCCTCACCCTGGCCGTAGAACTCACCCCAGAAGGTAGTCCCCGCCGGGGGCGCTTCAGCAAAGCGGACTTGATCGGCAACCACCGTGAAGTCCGTCACCGGGCGCTGCCGTACGCCGTCGAGGAAAATCTGCAGCGCGTGCGGGGTATCAACGATCACCGGCCCACCACCCTCACCGGTGATGTTGAAGTCAGTCTCCACGCCATCAAAACCGGCCGAGATGTCATCCAGACCGTGCGCATCGGTCACCGTCGGCGCCAGCTGGTCTCGAGGCACCAGCTGGTCAAGCTCGATCTGGTAGCCAGCCGTGATGATGATGTTGAACGTCACCCGGTTGTTGGCCCAGTCGACAATGTAGGTGCCCTTGGTGCCAGTGCCGTCGTCGAGGAACTGCGCCTCGCCGTTGACGAAAGCCATCACCGGCTGGCGCTCGAAATCGTTGAGGTTCAGCGTCAAACCGTAAATGTCGGGCGCGTCGCCAAAATTCACCTGCCCGGCCGTTGCCACGTAGAACAGCCGCTGCTGCACCGCCGGCGCCGCCTGGAACTGCGACCGCCACTGTGTGCCATCCCATGCGTAGGTCTGGTGGGTCAGCGGGTTATAGTAGAGCGCCCCGATCGGGATCGGCCCACCGTCATTGCCGATCGTCGGCGGGATGGGGTGCACACCCAGCCACAGCTCGCCCAGCCCTTCGGCGGCCGCGACGAGCGTGTTGAGCGAGGCCGCAGTCACCCGGTTGCTGGCGACGAAGCCCTCGAAGAAGGTCAGCGCCAGCGTGCCTTCCATGCCACGCTGGAGCACCAGCTGGTCACCGGTGCGATCGACGCAATGCACGATCTCGCGCTGCACCGGCCGGATACGACGATCCTCCAGGGTCAGCTTGAAGTAGCCGTTCTCCGTGGTCGGGAACATGTTCCCGTCGCCGGCGGCGAGGTGGAGCACGGTGTCGCCTGGGCCCAGTCCGTGCGGCACCGGCGCCACAGCGTTGTTGGCGAACTTCAGCAGGCCGCTCATGGTTCGCGCACCCTGTAGTCGACACGCACCTCGCGGCGCTGACCGAGCGACGTCTCGACCAGGAGCAGCGCCTTGTAGCCCTGCGGCGCCTGCCCACCCATCGACACCAGCGCGACCTGCTTGCTGTCGGGCGCGATGATGTACGCCTGCACGTCGAAGGCCACGTCGGGCGGCGGGTCGGGTACCGTGACCTCTACCGCCGCCGAGACGATCGTCTCGGCGTCGTCGAGGTAGCAAGCGTAGTCGACGAGCCGGCGGCGCGTCTCGCGCGGGGTCTGGGTCCAGGCTTGCGCCGTCATGTCACCACCATCGCAGTATCGGCCGCCACCACCAGCGGCTGGTCACAGGGCACAGCGATGTCAGCGCATTCTTCTTCGGGCAGTGGCAGGATCAGCGGCAGCGGGAACAGACTGGCGTTGAGGCCAGCGGCCATCCAGACGATGTCGATGAACTGGTCGTCCACAGCGCAGCCGTTGATCTCGGTGTCGCCGTCGACACCGCCGAACCGCGTCGTTGGAGGGACCCTAGTGATCGACGTCATAGTCGGAATGGTCCTCCGAAATTGCCCGGCCACACGACGTAGACGTCCTGCTGCAGCACTGGCTGATTGCCGATCCAGTCCGTCGCCGCCCACACCATGCGGCCACCGCCATCGTAGATCGCCACGCCACCCAGCTGGCGGGTCTCCAGAACTTGAGGAAACCTCAAGCCCAGAGCTTGGCAGTAGCCGTCGAGCGTAGCTACGTTCTGCAACGCAACTGCGTCACTCATCCAGACGCTCGACGGCACCTGCAGAAGCGATGTCGGCGTACCGAAATCGGGTTCCCAGCTCGTGTCGAACAGTCGCGCCACAAAGGCGTGCGCTGCATCCCAGGCGTAGTCGCCGCGCGAGAAATCCTCACGCACATCATCCCACAGGCCGACATGCGACGGCGCCGCCCATGGCGGGCGGATCGGGCCCATCGGCACCTGCAGCTGGATATAGCTGTCGCTCATCGCACGAACCCCCGTGGGAAGGTCCACGGCGGCTCGCCCATGGTATCGCTCTGGTCAGCGGTGATACGGGCCTGGATCGAGCGCGCATTGGCACGGCCCATCATCAGGCGCGCCTGCGGCATGTTCGAGTACGGCTTGCCCAGTTGCATGTAGAGGCGACCCAACGTACCGCACCGGATCGCCTCGTAGTGCTGCTGATACAGCACCTCTGGGACCTTCATGAAGTTCTCGGCGCAGTTCACCTTGGGCGCCACGGCGACGACGCCAGCGATGTCGACGTCAATCACCGGCGGAGCCCAGACACGCACGCTGTTGGGTGCGTCGCACCAGTAACCGGCCAGACCGTTGACCGGTGCCGACGGTGCCGGGCTCTGGCTCAGGCGCAGCGCCGGGATCGGCCGCAGCCGGCCATTGGTCGTCGACAGGCTGATCACCTTGACGACTTCCATGCCGTCATCGGTATCGGCCAGCACCACGCCATCCGAGCCGGCAGCGATGGTGTCGAGCGTGTCGGCGCGAACCGCTAGGCTCTGCAGGCAGAAATCACGGACACAGTTGAACAGCTCCAGGCGCACCATGTCGTCGGTGACCGAGGGCACGATCACCCGTACGTCGCGGACGAAGATGTCCGTCGTCTGGCACTGGCATTTGGTGGCCATTCATGCCGCCATCAGCAAGTTGCGCGCCTGGATGATCAGCGCGCTGGCACGACCATCCTGGGTGAACTGGTCCTCTCGCAACTCGGCGTAACCCGCCACGAAGTAGATCAGCGCCGAGGCAAACATGTCATCCACCGGCAGCGTGGCCGCGACCGTAGTCGCGTCGATTATCGGCACCGGCTGGATTTTGCCCTGCTTGAGATACGCGTCGGGCCGCATGCGCTTCATCTCCTGCAGCCCGACGTTGAACGCGCGGTAGAGACTGACGTCGCTGTAGCGGAAGGCACCCGTGACAGTGTCCTGCAGGATGTCCCGTGCATTCAGGATGACGTCAGTCCCGGTTGTCATGGGCCCTTCTTCACGATCGCCGCGGTGATCGCGATGCCGTCGAGCACCTTCGAGCCGTGCACTTCCAGGCCACGCATGATGGTCCCGAACGTGCTCTCCGACCGCAGGGTCTCGACCTTGCTGATCTGGGAGGCGAAGGTGAGCCCGTGCTGGTGGCCGGCAAGAACCATGGTCTCGCCCGCCGCGAGGCTGTCGGCCACGCCGGCCGGCAGCAGGTTGGAACCGTACAGCGTGAACCGGTCGATCATGCCCAGCCGGCCGTTGCGCAGGATCGACGTGCCGTCGCCAGACAGCGATGCGTCGCGCAGGTCCGACTTCTTGATCAGGCCACTGATCCACGCCGGGATGATGCACCAGCGCCCGGTCTCGGGGATGTTCTGCTCGTCGAGCACCTGACCGAAGTCGACGATCAGGTCGAGCACGTCGGCCTTGGTGACCGCTCGAGCGCCGGCACCGGTGGTGCCGAGGTTGACGTTCTGGCTGATCCGGCCAGCAGTCGCGCCCTTGTTGGCCGCCGCGATGTCGGCGAACAGGGTGCGCAGCACCGCCCGGTCGACGACGATCTTGATCTGCTCCGACGCGTCATCGGCCCACATCGACAGCTGCTGCAGGTCCGACTGGACCTCCATCACGTCGTCGAGCACGGTGTTGAAGTAGTTGCCCTGGTCGATGAGCAACTCGACGATGTTGGAGCTCGGGCGCTCCAGCACCAGCGTCTGGTTGGCCGAGTAGCCGCGGATCGTGATCGTGGGCTTGGTCCGGATTTTGACCTTGTCGCCCTTGTTCTTGATCTCGCCCTCGTAGTCGGTGTTGCTGATCGCCGCGAGCACGCAGGCATCGTAGAACTTCTCGATCAGCTTCGAGGACCAGATTTCCGGAATGAACGTGCCGGAGTACGCCGGGTTGGGGTTCGGACCCCCAAACGGTGTACCTGCAATCGGGTATGCCATGGCTCAGCTCCCAAAGGTTGGATCACCCTTGGACCCGGCCCTCCCGTCCTGCAGCGATGATGTCGAGTTCGAGCTGGTCAGCTTCCTGCTGCCGGTTCCGGTACGCGCCACGTCGCTTCAGGTCGTAGAACTCTTGGATATGAGCACGGGTCCATATCCGACCTCGCGAAGCGCTCGCGACGGGTGCCGACGGTGCGGCTCGTCCAGGGGCTGCGAACGTCTCCAAACTCGGGCGCGGGGCCGGCTGGTATCCCGGGGGAGTTTGGGCGGTTGGCAATGCCCCTGTTGCGGTCTGCTCCCTGAGAAAGGTCAGGAAGAATGCGGCGACGCGGGGACCGCTGCTCGCCTGAAACGCATTGTCTAACAAGGTCTGGCGTACCTCGCCAGAAAAAACGTCCGGCTGACGCAACCACTGGGCAAACTCTTCGCTCCGATTGATGGTGATCCAGTCCGGAACATTCTGGCTCATGTAACCATAGAGGTCCTGCCGGGCCTGCTGCGCAGCCGTGACCTTGGTATCCTGCAGGGACTTGTTGTGATGGAAGACAGCGTCCTGCAACTCGCGGAACTGCGGCTCGATGGTCCGCATCGCCTGCCGCACGACAGTGTCGACGAAGTCGTCGCCGAACTCCTCGCGGATTACCCGCATGCGCTCGTCGTGGTCATCGTCGGGCGTGCCGGGGTCGATCGGCGTAATGGTGGGCGGGGTCGTGTCCAGGTTGGCCAGCACATGCTGCAAGCCCTCGACGCGGCTGCGCAACGCCGGCAGCTCGGTGTCGTACTTGCCTTGCAGGCTCAGGTATTTCTGCCTGTAGTCCTCCTCGGTCAGCGGTGCTGGCGGCGCCGTTGGCGGCGCACTGGCGA
>Ga0126377_10001385_pt1 | contig 15906 bp, 11 predicted proteins | sample PanSoiMetPlot_22_FD_92647 | JGI IMG/M metagenome (GOLD analysis project Ga0126377, IMG submission 92647) | Tropical forest soil microbial communities from Panama - MetaG Plot_22 | ecosystem: Environmental > Terrestrial > Soil > Tropical forest > Bulk soil | place: Panama | collected 2016-02-17
CGCGTCGACCCGGAGTTGGCGGCCGGTCCGGCGACGTTGCTCGCATACGCGGCGTGGCGGCGCGGCGACGGAGCAATCGCGTCGATCGCTCTCGACCGGGCAATGGACGCCGACCCGACCTATTCGTTGGCGCGGCTGCTCGCCGACGCGATCGATCACGGCATCCCGCCGGGTCCGTGGCTGGACGTACCGGCGGCGACCGAGAGTGCGGACCGGGCCGCGTCGGTGCGGCCGCACCGAAGGCGTCGACGGGCACGCCGTCAGCGACAAGTGCGCGTGGTGCCGCCGACGGGCTGAGGCAACGGCGGCTGGGTGGCTGAGCGCCTGAGCAGCAGAGCGGCCGAGCAGCTGGGTGGCTGGGCAGCTGAGCGGCACAGCGGCAGAGCGGCTCAGAGCAGGACGCGGTCCGGGCGTGTGTAGACGTTCATGGTCGCGCCGCGCAGGAAGCCGACGAGGGTCATGCCGGACTCGTCGGCGAGATCGGCCGCGAGCGTGCTCGGTGCCGACACCGCGGCGAGCAGCGGGATGCCGGCCATGGACGCTTTCTGCGTGAGTTCGAAGCTCGCCCGGCCGGAGACGAGCAGCGCGTGGCCGGACAGTGGCAGCCGCCGCTCGCGGACCGCCCACCCGACGACCTTGTCGACCGCGTTGTGCCGTCCGACGTCCTCGCGGGCCACGATCAAGTCGCCACCGCTGGTGAACAGACCCGCGGCGTGCAGCCCGCCGGTCGCCGCAAACGTACGTTGTGCGGTGCGCAGCACGTCCGGCAGGCCGGCAAGCGTCTTCGCGGCGAAGGTGGCCGGATCCGCCGACACGTCGTACGCCGACTTGAGGCGTACCGCGTCGATGCTCGCCTTGCCACACACTCCGCACGAACTGGTCGTGTAGAAGTTCCGCGACGGGTCGACCTGTGGTGGCGCCACGTGCGGTGCGAGCGTGACGTCCACGACGTTGTACGTGTTCGGCTCGTTGTCGCCCGCGCACAACTGAGCGGTGAAAACGTCCTCGTCGCGCGCGATGATCCCCTCGGTGAAGAGGAATCCGATCGCGAGGTCGAGGTCGTGGCCGGGGGTACGCATCGTCACCGCCAGCGGTGGTCGGGGCTGACCGGCCGGGCCGACCCGAATCTCCAGCGGCTCCTCGGCGGTCAACGTGTCCGGGCGCCGTGTCGACTCGGATGCGCCGACATCGATCCGGACCACTCCGCGGCGCGTCGTCACCCGTCCCATACCTGCCATCTTGCCGCGCGCCAGTGTGCGGGGCTAATGCCGCGAGCACGTCGACGCGAGATGATCGACCTTGTGCACGGTGCCACGCTCTTCGGTGCGATCGTTCTGGCCGGTGGCCGCGCGCGCCGGATGGGCGGCGTACGGAAGCCAACGCGGCCGGTCGCCGGCGTACCCATGATCGAGCGAGTGCTGGCCGCGGTCGTACCCGTCGGGCCGCCGATCGTGGTAGGACCAGCCGATGTGGTCGCGTCCGTGACCGTACCCACGATGGAAGAAACGCCGCCCGGCGGCGGACCGGTGGCCGCGATCGCCGCGGTGTTCGACGCGCACCGGACGGCGCTGGCCGACGTGGTGGTCATTGTCGCCGGCGACCTACCGCTGCTCACGGTGGCCGCGGTGCGCGACTTGACGGCGACGGTCCGTCATGGGCGCGTTGACGGCGCCGTCTTCGTCGATCGGGATGGCCGGCGTCAGTGGCTGTGCGGCGCGTGGTGGTCCGCGTCGATCGCCGGGAGCTTGGCAACGCTGGCGGCGGCGCGCGGCGGTCTCGCCGGAGCTGCGCTGCGCGATCTCCTCGGATCGCTCGCGGTCGCCGACGTGAGTCACGAGGGGGAGCCGCCGCCGTGGTTCGATTGCGACACGGACGATGACATCCGGCGCGCGGAGGAGTGGCTGACGCGATGAATGCCCTGGACGAGTGGACCGATGCCGTACGCGGCGCGCTGCACCTCGACCCGATCGAACCCAAGCTGGTGCTCGACCTCGCTCGGGAAGTGGCGCACGGGGTGCTCCGACCGGCCGCACCGCTGACTGCCTATCTTGTCGGCATCGCGGTGGGTCGCGGCGCCGAACCACGCGAGGCGGTCGCCGCGGTCGAAGCGTTGATCGCGGGCTGGCCGTCGCAGGACACACCCGACCAGCGCGAGGACCGCGCGAACTAGTTGGCGACGGCGGCGAGGTCCGCGATCGGGCCGGTCGGCACGTGCACGACGTGTTGGCGCATCGCCGTCGCAAGCGCCCAGCGCTCGGCCATCGTCATCCCGCGGCGCTCGACCTCGACGTCGGGCGGCACCTCGAAGCGGCTTCGGACCGGGAAGTAGTCGGCCAGGAACATCTGAACGAGGGCCGTCAACATGTCCGGACGCGTCGCCGTGTGGTCGGCCGTGCCGGTGCTCGTATCGATGCTCGTGTCGGTGTCGTTCAGGCAGAACGTGTCGTAGTCACGCCGAAGCACGAGACGAACGAGCCGCTTCGGCGTCTCCGGATCCGCGAGATCCGTATACATGTAGCGCAGCGACCCGGGTACCGATGTGCCGCGCAGGTACGACCAGTAGTGGTGCAACGACGACGCGATCGACAGGTCGTGCGGCTGCCGGAACTGACTGTCCCGGGTACGCGTGACGGCGTCGGACAGCTCGGTGGCGATCTGTTCGAGCACGCTGCGACGCAACGCGTACGGCGCATGTTTCATCTTCTGCGTGATCGTGCGGCCGAACTGTTGCCGGATCATCTCGCGATTGTTCTTGCCGGCCGCGGTGACCGGCAGGTCGTCGATCGTCGCACCGCCGATGTCCACGAGCGCCGCGGTGGACGGAAAGAACTTCGCGACACCGTTGGCGTGAAAGAACGTCGACGGACTGACCGGCCGGCCGAGGAACATGTCGTCGTTGAAGTAGATGAAATGCTCGGCGAGACCTGGAATGCGGTGGAACTGCGACTCGATCGCGTGCGAGTTGAACGTCGGCAGTCGCGCGCCCGCCTCGAACATTTCAGCGTGACTCACCAGCACGAGCCGTGGATCATCGAGGTTCAGCCAGTGCGGCACCTGCTCGGCGGTGACTAGGTAGATACGGCGCAGCCAGGGCGCGTAAAGGTGCAACGACCGCAGCGAGTAGCGCAGTTCCTCGCGGTCGAGGTATCTCGCCTCGTTCGCCGCCTGACCGTTCAGCGCGCCGTGATCGACACGCGTCATCTGCCACCGCCCCAGCCATCGCGGATCGCTACCGTCCACCCACGTGTAGACGGCGTCGATTGGAAAGCCGACCGTGGTCACCATCGTGCCGGACAGGTCCGCTCGCGACGCATACGTTCCCGGTTCGTCGGCCGGCACAAAAGCGCTGAGCTGGCGTGCGGCAAGGCTCACCCGTGGTGCGGCCGCCGACAAGGACGTACACCGTGAGTTACGCACCGGTGCCACCAATGTGGCGTCGATTTCCGGCCAGAACTCGACCTGGCATCGGCAGCGTGCGCCGAACGCGAGATGGCGGCCGGCCGTGCGAGTCGGTCGGTAGACGTCGTAGACGGTCGTACGGCCTTGTGCGGTACGCGCCGAAATCACCACACCGTTGGTAGCAGCCGCGGCGCGCAGCACGTTAAGAGCGGCAGCGGCGAAGGATCTGGGTACGCCGATCCGGGTGGCGACGCCGCGGTCGTCGGGGATCGCGAAGTAGTCGATCCCGGCCGCCTCGAGCGCGGTCACCACGAAGTCGAGGTTGAACCGGCGTACGGCGAGCGGCGTCGCCGAGGCGTCCACGACACCGTTTCGGAACCCTCGCGCACATTGCCGGCGGAACGGCCGCCCCAGCAATCGCTGGCCGACGCGGTATTGCGTCATCGGGGAGAGACGCGTGTGCATGGCGTGCCGTGCGGCTGGCGGCAGGTGCCGATAGAGCCTGCGAGCCAGCGCGCCCGGAATCCTGACCAAGGATGCCGTGCTCATCCGCGTCCACTTCTTGGTGTCGTTGCCCCCTGGCGAACCGGGCGGCGGTCGGCGACTCGATCTGCGCGCGCTCGACCCGTCGGCCGCGCCTGCGATCCGGTGGTGGCTGAGCAGCTCTCACATAGCAATCGGACAGCGCGCTCCCACGTCGTGGGCGAGGGCCAGTCCGTTATCGGATTGCAATGTTGCGAGCCGTGCGGCCGCATCGCAGGCGAACGGACAGTTCGTGGCCGCGCGCCACGTGCCGAGATTGGCTCAGGCGGCGTGCGCCGCGACCTCGGCGCTCCGTTGCAGCTTCTGCCACCGCAATCGGCGGCCGGCCAGCGCCGTGACGGCGGATCGGATGAGCACGACGTACATGATCTGCCGGTACACGAACTGTTGAAGTGGCAGTGCCCACAGCGGACGCAGCGGCTCGTGATCGAGGCGGAACGCGAGGATCGCCGTGACGACTTGGATGACGAGAACCGCGATCCAGCCGATCAGAGTGATCCATCGGTCGAGGAAGAACACCCCGAATACGGTCATCAGGTCGAGCAGCGGCGCGAAGAGCGGCAGTACGACGGTGAACAGCGTGATCATCGGCAGCCCGCGGCGACCGAACCGCCCCGACGCGCCCCGCTCGACGAGAGATCGGCGATGCTTCCAGATCGCCTGCATGGTGCCGTAGCTCCAGCGGTAGCGCTGGCGCGACAGGTCACGCAAGGTCGTCGGCGCCTCGGTGCGTGCGACCGCGGCCTCCTGATATACGACGCGCCATCCGTCGCGCAACATCGCCATCGTCAGGTCGGTGTCCTCAGCGAGGGTCTCGCGGCTCAGCCCGCCGACGTCGTCGAGCGCCGCGCGACGAAACGCGCCGAGCGCACCAGGGATTGTCGGGATGCAGCCGAGCCGGTCGTATAGCCGACGGTCGAGGTTGAAGCCGATGACGTATTCGATGTGTTGCCATCGGCCGAGCAGCCGACGGCGGTTGCCGACCTTGACATTGCCCGCGACCGCTCCGACTGACGGGTCGGCAAACGGCTGAACGACCTTGTGCAGCGCGTCGCGGTCGACGATCGTGTCGGCGTCGATCATCACGATCAGGTCATGGTGCGCCATCGCGATGCCGGCGTTCAACGCGCTGGCCTTTCCGCCCGACGGCACGCGGACGACGCGTACGTTGTCGAATCCGAGCGACTCGACAATCGCAGCCGTGTCGTCGGTGGACTCGTCGTCGATGACGACGATCTCGAACGAAGGATGCTCGGATGTGGCGAGCGTACGTACCGTCGCCGCGATGGTGTCCGCCTCGTTGAACGCCGGCACCAAGACCGACACCGGATCGTTCACCTCGGCGCCCCATGACCAGGTTGGCGAACGGCGTCGACGCGCATGGCGAACCGCGACACCAAACAGCAGCAGCGTTCGCAGCAATGTCAGCGCGCCGATCACGATGAACAGCCACCAGAACATGCGCATCATCCAGTCGGCGACCTGCACAGTCCATACCAGCGCGTGACCACGCCACCGATCCATGGCGGACGCCGGGACGTTGACGGGCACCGTGAGACCGACCGACCGCGAGACCGTCGTGAACGTGTACCCGCGCGCCTCCATCTCCGGGATGTAGCGCTTGAGCGCCGCGACCGTCTCGGCCCGGTTTCCGCCGGCGTCGTGCATCAAGACGATGGCGCCCTGACCGCCCTTCGGGGTCGCGTTCGAGAGGATCTTGGCCACGCCGGGTCGGGACCAGTCGTTGCTGTCGACGTCCTCCAGCACGGTCAGGTAGCCGTCCTGGCCGACTTGCCGCATGACGCGCCAATCGGCGTTTTCCACCGCGTCGGGTGACGACGAGTAGGGCGGTCGCAGCAGCGACGTTTTCTCGCCGGTGGCGTCGGCGATCGCGAGCTGCGTCTGCGAATACTCCATGTTGCGACGCCACGTCGGGATCGCGTCGAGGTTGGGGTGGCTGAACGTGTGTACGCCGATCTCGTGACCCTCGTGCGCGATCCGTGCCGCGAGATCGGGATAGCGCGCCACGTGTGAACCGACGACAAAGAACGTGGCCTGGACGTGATACTGCGCGAGGACGTCCAGAATCTTCGGTGTCCACGTCGGATCCGGACCGTCATCGAATGTCAGCGCAATGGTGTGGGGCGCCGGCGAAAGCGTACGCGGGTTCCGGCCGGACAGGTCGATCACCGGTCCGCCACGTGCCACCGCCGACGGCACCTCGGCGCCGGACTGTTTCCGCGCCACGGTGCCGTCCGGCGCGAAGGACGCGTTCGTGTACGCCTCGACCAACAACAGCGTGGCGACGGTGAGCACCACGAAAAACGTAACCAGACGCCGCAGCCATCGGCCGACCGGGTGCTGCACGCTGAGAAGCCCGGTCGCCGACGCGGACGGGTCGGTCTGCGGACCGCGACCGGGCGTCTCAGCGGCCCGCGCGATAAGCGGGTCGCCGGTGTTCGCGTCAAGGTTCGGGCCATTGGGGTGTGCGTCGCTGGCCGCGGGCGAGGCTGGTTCCGCAGGCCGGTCGTCGTTGAGGTCCGGATCGCGGCTGCGGCTCGAATAGACCGTCACGACCGGCCGCAATCCGACGCCGACGTGGTCGCGGACGGGCACCTGTGAAGCGGTGCCGGCCGCACGGGCGCGAACGTGACGCTCAACCACACGGCCGCGGTCGCGAGAACGGTCAGCACCGCGAGCGCGAACACGATCGCCCGCAATCGCCGCCGCCGCCAGCCCGAGTCGTCCACAAACACGGGAGCCGGGCTCGGCGGCGCCACCATGACGCTAGTGCCTGCAGCCGGCAACTTCGGTGCTGGCGGCTCAGGGCTCGTCAGTTGTGCGGAACTTGGGCGGTCGGATTGCGTCCTGACGGCCATCTCCCGTGCAATTCGTGCCTCGGCCGGTTTACGCTGCGGCTCGACCGATGCACGTCCGACGTACTTGGCCACCGTCGCGGTGCCTACGTGGCGGCCCTGATCCACGGCTCGGCTCCTTTGTATCGGTCATGCGGCTCTATCGGTCCGGCGGCTGCATTGGTCTCGCGAGTGTGATCTCGCGACTGTGTGATCTCGCCAATGGCGCAGTGGGCGTTTCATCAAGGACTTATCCGCTCGGCGGCGGCCGCTAAACGTCGAGCACGACACACCCACGAACGTCGAGGGTCGGCTGGCAGCCGCTAGCTCGGCTGCGAGCTATCCGGTGGGTACCGGCGGCGTGGTGATGGACGGCAGGTTGGTCGTCGGAGGACTGGTCGGCGTCGGCAGGCCGGTCGTCGGCGGAGGGGTCGGTGTCGCGGTTGGTGCGGTGGTACGCGACGTCGGCTTCGCCGTCTTCGTCGAGGTTGGACCGCCGGTCCGCGTCGACCCGCCCGACTGGCCGGGTGACGGCGACCTGACTGGCGACCCGTTGCTGCCCGACGTTCCGGTAGACACCGACGCCGGCGGGTTCGCCGGCGGCGTACCGTGCGCTCTCGGGTACGTCATCGCGACGAGTACGGCGATCGCACCGGCTGCGATGGCGATCGTGGCCGCGATCACGGCAGCGCGACTACCGGAGCGCGAACGTGGGCGTCCGGCACCCGTGCCCGGAGGAGTGGTGAAGTCGAGCGGCGCAATTTCGGGACTCGTCGGGAAGGCGGGCGATCCGCCGGCTACCGCTGCGCTTCCGGCCGCGAATCGGGAACCAGCCGGTGTGGCACCGCGCGAATGTATTGCCGTCTCCATTGCCGCGTTGGCAGCGCCGGGATTGGCTGCCGTCGCCGCACGTCGAGCCGCGGCGGCCATCGTCGCCGCCGAGGGAAAGCGCTGTGACGGCTGCTTCGCCATACCGGTCATCACGACATCGCGCACCGCCGGCGGAACATCTGCGGGCAGGTCGGCGGGCCTGCCGTGGACGTGCGCTAACGCGACGGCCACCGCGCTTTCGCCGGTGAACGGTGGTACCCCGGCCAGACAGTGGTATGCGACGGCGGCGAGCGAGTACACGTCCGTCGCCGGTGTGATCTGGTGTTTCATCGCCTGCTCGGGCGCCATGTAGAGCGCCGTGCCGACGACGTCGTGCACGCCCGTGAGGCCTTCGTTCGCCGACGTGTGCGCGACACCGAAGTCGACCAGCACGGCCCGTCCGTCCGGGTTGATCAATACGTTGCCCGGCTTAACGTCGCGGTGCACGATGCCCGCCGAGTGCGCCGCGTGCAGCGCCTCGGCGACCCGTCCGACGATCGACATGGTGGCTCGCGGTGCTAGCCGGCCGACCTTGTCCAACCGTTGCGACAGCGGCTCACCCTCGACGTACGCCATGACGAGGTACGCCATCTCCGTACCACCACGTGGCGACCGCACCTCGCCGTAGTCGTACACGTCCACGACGCCGGGGTGGTGAAGCGTGGCCAGCGTGTGTGCCTCGGCCCGGAAGCGGGCACCGAACGACGGATCCGCGGACAGGTGCGGCCGCAGAACCTTGACCGCGACGGTGCGGCGCAGCACGGTGTCGGTTGCCCGCCAGACCTCGCCCATGCCACCGCTGGCGATGGCGCCGTCCATCCGGTAGCGGCCGGCTACCACGTCTCCTGCGTCCACGACGTTCGCTTACCCAGCGGCGTGCCGCGTGACGCATCGCGGACGACTCGGATGTAGCTCGGGTCGATCAGCCGGGAGCGTTCCGCCAGGGTGTCGGCCCGAACCAGGCTATGAGCGGTCGGGCCAGGCAACCTCGGGCGTCTGGTAGAAGTTGACGCCCATGATCTTCCATCGCGGACCCTGCGCCGCGATGCGCGCATCGAACGCTGAGATGTCGTGCGTGGCACGCGGCGACCAGCCGAGCTCCGCGATCGCGGGCAGCCGCGGGAACGCCATGAACTCGATATCGCCGGACGATCGGATCGTCTCGGTCCAGAGGCAGGCCTCGACGCCGAGCACCGCCGACGGGTCGACGCCGCTCAGGTAGGTGCCCGGGTCCCAGTTGTACGCGGTGTTCAGGTTCACCGTCCCGGCCCAGGTCTGCCCGAGCAGCGTGCTGTCGTCGTATTTCATGTCGAGGTACGCATAGTCGGCCGGCGACAGCACGATCTTCGTACCCGCCTTCGCGGCCGCGATGGTCGGCGCGTTCTTCGGGTCGGTACCCCAGAATTCGGCGACCGTCGACGGCTCAAGTGCAGCGTCGGTGATGTCGTGCCAGCCCATTGGCGTCTTACCGTGCGCCAGCACGACCTTCTGAGCTCGTTCGATGAACGTCGCGTAGTCGTCCGGCTTGGTCGCGTGTGACTCGTCGCCGCCGATGTGGATGTACGGCCCGGGAGTCAGCGCGGCGAGCTCGCCGATCACGTCATCGATGAACGTATACGTGATGTCCTTGCCGACGCACAGCGAGCTGAAGCCGACCTGGACGCCGGTGTAAAGATCCGGCGCCTTGCCGTCGCAGTTCAGCTCTGCGTACGAGGAGAGCGCGGCGTTGGTGTGACCGGGCATGTCAATCTCCGGTATCACGGTGATGAACCGCGATGCCGCGTAGGCCACGATCGCGCGGTAGTCGTCCTGCGTGTAGTAGCCAGCTGGCGTGCCGTCGACCTGCGTACTTCCGCCGTGCAGAGTCAGGTTCGGCCATCCGTCGATGGCGATCCGCCAACCCTGGTCGTCGCTCAGGTGCAGGTGGAGATAGTTGATTTTGTAGAGCGCGATCTGGTCGATGTAACGCTTGATCTCGTCGACCGCGAAGAAGTGGCGGGCCACGTCGAGCATCGCGCCGCGATAGGAATATCGCGGATAATCGGTGACGACGCTCGCCGGCACGGACCAGGTTGCCCGTTGGGCGGTGCCGCTCATGACGGCCGGCGGCAGTAGCTGAAGCAGCGTCTGCACGCCCGCGAACAGCCCGGCCGGCGCGTTGGCACGGATGGTGACGCCTCGCCCGCCAGCGGTCAGCTGGTAGCCCTCGGTGCCGACGTTCGCCGGTGCGCCGCGCAACGTCAGCACGATGGCGTTCGCGGTGTTGGTGGTCGCAGCGTGAGTTGTCGGGATGGCGAAGCCGGTTGATCCGCGGAGAATCTTGGCCAGGTAGTCCGACACATCCGGTGTGTCGCTCAGAATCGCGGTGTCGCGGTCGATGACGAACGGCGGTCCAGCCGACGCGACCGCGGAGACCGGCACCGGAACGACGACATTCGGGAACTGCGTCGCGCCGCCGCGTCCTTCACCATCACCCAGCATGGGCCACACCACCAGACCGATCACGACGACGAGCACGGCCACCGCGGACAGGACCCACCGGTTCCGTCGCATCGTCGGGCGCTTCCGTTGATCCATAGGATTTGTAAACTAACCTAATTAATATGACGCCAGCAAGCCCGCACGTTGCCACGAGCCGGCGGTGCCAAATTTGCCGGCCGAACGGAACGAACACCAGCAAATGACGTACGTGCGTCGGTCGATACGGCACGTGCTGCCGCCGACGCTCCGGCTGGGGGCTGACGGGTGGCGGCCTGACATGCCAGTATTCCGGCACCCGCGACAGACGTCGGGTCGCGCCGGTGCCCTCCGGAGCCGTGCGACGCCGCCCTCGTCGCGTCACGCATCGAGTGGTTGGGGCGAGGAGCGCATCCGTGCGGCGATCGCGAGGCTGGCCGGCGTACCGGTCGCGCGGCCGGTTCGCGTACGTCACGCGCAGACCGGTCGCGATCGTGCTCGCTGTGTTGCTGGCGGTGCCGCTTGGCGCGTGCGCGCCCGAGGTGGTACGCGTCGACAGCGCCCCGCGTACGACACTTGCCGCGGATAGCGCGCCGCCGGCGGTGTGTGGTTCAACATCCGGCCCGCCAGTCCCAGGCACACTGCTCTCGGCGGTGGATGTCTGGCCGGACGCCGGCGACGTCGCGGCGATCGCGTCCGATACTCCGCTGACCGGCGTCGTCTGTCGCAGGGCGGTGCTCGACAGCGTCGCGCCGTCGCCGGTCAGCTGCTCGGATGGCTTTCCGTTCTTCGGGCAGCCGAGCCTACCCACCGCACTGGCCGGACTCGGCGTCACCGACATCCGGCAGGCGGATCTCGTTCGCGTCGGTCCCAACCGGACCGACTCCGCGCAGGTGACCGAATACGTGCTGACGCTGGCCGGTCCGGCGGCGGCGGGACTCGAGGCACTGGCAGTGCAGTGCAATGGTTCGCAAATGCCGGACATACAGCCGCCGGTTTATACGATCCGCGATGCCACGGGTGAGATCACCGATGCCGTACGCCTCGGTTACGACGTCGCGGTCGGACTGTCGTTCGCGGGCCACGAGTTCAATGACGCCACGAAGCTTGCCCTGCTGAACCGCGCGGTCGACCTCGCGTCGTTCGCACCGTCCGGCTAGCGCTAGCCGGTTAGCGCCGGCCGGTACGCGCCGTCCGGTGCGCACCGCGATGGCGTGCGGGGGTAAGGCAGCATAGACGCGATGGGGGAGGAGAACGACAGATGCGCAGGGTTGCCGCCGCTGTGGCCTGGGCCGCGGCCGTGGCTGTCGCGGTTGCGTTGACCGCGGCGTGCGCGCCCGACGTGATGCCGGTAGGGGAACCGTCGGGTCTGCCGATCGACGGCGCACCCCCTTCCGCGCCCAGCTCCCCGGCCGGCGTCTGCGGCTCGGTCGACGCTGGCAACTTCGACATCCTGCTGTCGCCGCAGGACATCTGGCCGAAGGCATCGACCTGGGGCCAGGGCGAAGCCAGCTACCTCCTCGAACCCGACGCGTGCCAGAGCCGGCTCGCGGCGACCCCGTTCCCCACGTCGCCCCTGTGTCAACTCGAGTTTCCGTACTTCACCGAGGACGTGATGGTCACCGAATTCGCGCGCATGGGCATCACCAGCGTGGAGATCGGGCAGGACTACAACATGCGCGCGGACGATACGATCTTGTCCACCGTTCGCGAAGTCATCGCGGTGCCCGGGGCCGATGGCGGGTCAGGGTTGGCCGACCTCGCGCAACTGTGCGGCGCCCAACAGGTCGGCAACCGCTACACGGCCACCGCCCATGGCGCCATCAACATGGTGCTCCAGGTCGATCCCGACCAGGTCGTCGCGCTCGTCTTCGACGAGAAAGCGAATCTGACCAACGCGCAGAAGCTGGCACTGCTCGACAAAGCGATCGTCCTGGCACAAACGTAGCGAGCGGTCGCTGGAGCAGCGCCGTCGGCGTGTGTCACGATTCGCACGGGCGGCGCACCGCGCGCATCGTCGTGGTCGCCGTGTGGGGGCGTGATGCGGCGGATGACCGTCGCCACCGCGATCGTGGCGACAGCAGCGACTCTGGCGCTCGCGGCCTGTACGTCGGACGTGATACCGACCGGTCGTCACCGACCGTCGCCCGACGCGACCGGCTTCAACGCGCCCGGGCCTGTGACAGTGTGCGGTGTCGACGGATCCACCGGCGCTGGCGTGTTCATGTTGACGCCGCGGGATGTCTGGCCGGGTTCGACCACGACTCGTCAGGGTTACACGAACTACACATTGGACCCGACGGCGTGCGCCGGCGTACTCGCTGCTACCCCTAAGCCGCAGCCGGTCGACTGCGGCGTCGGTTTCCCGTACTACCCGCAGAACCAGCAAGTCAGCGAGCTCGCCCGGATAAATATCGTGGCGTTTCACGTCGCCCAACTGCTGAACGTGGCATCAGACGGCACCGTCGCGTCGACGGTCAGCGAGGTCGTCCTCAATCTCGGGCCGGGATCCGGACCGGAGGTCGAGGCACTGGCGCGACGATGCGGAGCGCAAACCACGGCCGGAGTCTTACACACGTCGATACGTGGCAGCATCGACATGATCCTTCAAGTCGACGCGTCGCGTGTCGTGGCACTCACCTTCGACCTGCACACCGGATTCACCAACGCGCAGAAGGTGGCGTTGCTCAATAAGGCCGAGGCGTTGGCGAGTTACTGACCTCGCAGGTCAGGCGCCGACTCTGCCGGCAACGCATCTGCTGGCTCCACGGCTGCCTCCGCCTCCGCCCAGCTGGGCTCGAGCCGTACCACGATCTGCTTGGAGGCCGGCGTGTTCGAGCCCTTCGCGGTGGATTCCAGCGGAACCAGGACGTTCGCCTCCGGGAAGTAGCTGGCCGCGCAGCCGCGCGCGGACGGATATGCGATGGCGCGGAACGCACGCGCACGACGCTCCGAACCGTCCGTCCAGACCGATACGACGTCGACGATGTCTCCGTCGGCGAAGCCGAGCCGCGCGAGGTCGGCCGGGTTCACCATGATGACGCGGCGACCGTTGTGTACGCCGCGGTAGCGATCCTGGAGTCCGTAGATCGTCGTGTTGTACTGGTCGTGGCTTCGCACCGTCTGTAGCAGCAGGTGTCCGTCGGGGATCCGGATCGGCTCCAGACGCGTGACGATTAGCTGTGCCCTTCCGTTCGGCGTCGGGAAGCTTCGCCGATCGCGTGGCGGATGCGGCAGCACGAACCCGGTCGACTTCGGTCCGCTCACGCGGCGTTCGTAGTCGTTGAAACCGGGCACGATCTCGGCGACCATCGACCGGATCGCGCGGTAGTCGGCATTCCATTCCCGCCACGGCAGGCCGTCGCCGAGCGTGGCTCGTGCGATGCCGCAGACGATCGACACCTCCGACCGCAGGTGCGGTGACGCCGGTTCGAGACCGCCGCGCGAGGCGTGCACGGCTGACATCGAGTCCTCGACGGTCACGAACTGTGCGCCGCTGGCTTGCGCGTCGATCTCGGTCCGGCCGAGGCACGGCAGGATCAGCGCGGTCCGCCCGGGTACGACGTGCGAGCGGTTGAGCTTCGTTGAGATGTGTACGGACAGCCGCAGCGACCGCAGCGCTTCCTCGGTGACGTTCGTGTCCGGCGTGGCAGCGGCGAAGTTGCCGCCCATGCCCACGAACACGCGCACCTTGCCGTCTCGCATCGCTTCGATCGTGCGAACGGTTGCGTACCCGTGCTGCCGCGGTATGGCGAAGCCGAGCTTCTCGCCCAGTTTCGCGGTCCATGGCGGCGGCTTCTCCCAGACGCCCATCGTCCGGTCGCCCTGCACGTTGGAGTGCCCGCGCACCGGGCACAGCCCAGCGCCGGGTTTGCCGATCATGCCGCGGATCAGCTGTACGTTTGCGATCTCCTGGATCGTCGCGACCGACTCGCGCTGCTGGGTCAAGCCCATCGCCCAGCACACGATCGTCGCCTCCGACTCGGCGAAGGCCTTTGCCGCGGCGACGATCTCGTTCCGGGTCAGACCGGTCGCCTCGATGACCTCGGCCCAGTCCAGGGTCTCGCGTGCCGCGACGTACGCCTCAAGTCCGTCCACGCTCGTCGCGATGAACTCGTGATCGATGGCATCCCACTCCACGAGCAGCGCGCCGATCGCTTGGAAGAGCGCCATGTCGCCACCGACGCGGATGTGCAGGTGTTGATCGGCCAGCGGGGTGCCACCGGCAGCTAGGCCTCGTACGGTCTGCGGATTGCGGAACCGCATCAGGCCGGCCTCAGGCAGTGGGTTCACCGCGATGATGCGAGCACCGTTGCGCTTGGCCTTCTCCAGTGCGGACAGCATGCGCGGGTGGTTCGTACCCGGGTTCTGCCCGACGATGACCAGCAGCTTCGCCTTGTGGATGTCGTCGAGGCTGACCGTTCCCTTACCGATGCCGATCGACTGGCTGAGCGCTGTTCCCGACGACTCGTGACACATGTTCGAGCAGTCCGGCAGATTGTTCGTGCCGTACGCGCGCGCGAACAGTTGGTAGAGGAACGCCGCCTCGTTCGACGTACGCCCCGACGTGTAGAACACCGCCTCGTCCGGCGTCGAAACGGCGTGGAGTTCGTCGGCAATCAACGCGAACGCGTCGTCCCACGAGATCGGGGTGTAATGCGAGGCGCCGTCCCGCAGCACCATCGGTTCGGTGAGCCGCCCCTGCTGGCCGAGCCAGTAGTCGGTCCGCCCACCGAGGTCGGTCATCGAGTGCGCGGCGAAGAAATCGCGCGTGACTCGGCGCAGCGTCGCTTCTTCCGCGACGGCCTTCGCGCCGTTCTCACAGAACTCCAGGTGACCGCGATCCGGCAGCTTCGGGTCGGGCCACGCGCAGCCGGGGCAGTCGAACCCGTCGGGCTGATTCAGCTTCAGCAGCGTACGAGCGCCTCGGGTGACGCCCATCTGGGCAACGACCGGGGTCATGCCGTGGATCACGCCGCCGACGCCGGCGGCGGTTTTCCGCGGTCGTGAGACGGTCAGTTCGCCCTCGTCGATGTCCTTGCGTGGTGCCTGCCTGGCCATACTCACATCCCGTCCCGCCGCACTCCGCGCGTCAGCCCGTCGATCGCCGCGACGGCCTGCGAGTCGCGGCAGTCTTGCTGCGCCTCACCTTGCAGGCTATCCCCATCCGTCGCAGATGAGCAGGCACGGCAATCCGGCACGGGTTCGCCATCCTCACGGGGCGGTCGTGATCAGTGCCGACGGGCGTGGGCAGCGCGCGGGTAGGGTGTTTGGGAACGACCGGAGGGAGCGGCAATGCGCGACCCGGCAGCATCTCATCGCGGCGACCCCGACCCGCGCGACCGTTGGCGGGATGAGTCCTCAGCGGACTATCAGGCGGGCGAGCCGAGCACGGGAGCGCCGCGGCTCGGCGACGCGCAGGGCCGCGAACGCAATGGCGCAGCGAAACCCGACGCCGAGCGTGGCGCCGGATCGCCGGGCGCGGACCGGCACGCCGCGACGGACGGCTCGGATGGACACGCCGCGACGGACCATTCGGCCGCCGACGAGCGTGGCGCTCCGATCGGTTCGTCAGACGTACCGACGCCGCCGAACGCCGCGGCATCCACCACCGGCGATGCAACCACCGCCGACGAGACCGCCGCGGCCACGGCATCGGTGCCTACCCGGCGCCGGCCGGAACGAGCGCCGACCTCGCCCCGGGACGACAACGACGCCACGCCGCGCCGGCCGGAACGAAACACGACGGCCAGAGCTTCGGGCGGCGAAGCTGCCGAGGACG
>Ga0126377_10001386_pt1 | contig 15906 bp, 14 predicted proteins | sample PanSoiMetPlot_22_FD_92647 | JGI IMG/M metagenome (GOLD analysis project Ga0126377, IMG submission 92647) | Tropical forest soil microbial communities from Panama - MetaG Plot_22 | ecosystem: Environmental > Terrestrial > Soil > Tropical forest > Bulk soil | place: Panama | collected 2016-02-17
ACGGTGACCGCCCGCACCGGGCCCGGCGAGATCTCGGCGATCGTCGTCCCGGCCGGCACCCCCGGCCTCACCGTCCAGCCGCCCTACCGCAAGATGGGCTGGCACGCCTCCGACACCCACGGGCTCACCCTGGCCGGCTGCCGGGTCCCCGAGGACCACCTGCTCGGCCCGCGGGGCCGGGGTTTCGCCCAGTTCCTGGAGATCCTCGACGAGGGCCGCATCGCCATCGCCGCCCTCGCCGTCGGGGTGATCCGCTGCTGCCTGGAGCAGGCCACCGCCTACGCCGGCGAGCGCCAGGCCTTCGGCCGGCCCATCGGCACCAACCAGGCCGTCGCCTTCGCCTGCTCGGACCTGGCGGTCATGGCCGAGAACGCCGCCCTGCTCACCTACCAGGCGGCCTGGCTGCGCGACACCGGCCGGCCCCACAAGCGCCAGGCGGCGATGGCCAAGCTCTACGCCACCGAGTCGGCCGTCAGCGCCACCCGCATGGCCACCCAGGTCTTCGGCGGCTACGGGTTCATGGACGAGACCCCGGTCGCCCGCCAGTACCGGGACGCCAAGATCCTGGAGATCGGCGAGGGCACCAGCGAGATCCAGCGCCTGGTCATCGCCCGTGACCTGGGGTTGCCGGTCGGGTGAGCGGGGCTGCAAGAATGGCTCTCCCGTGAAAGGCCTCATCCTCGCCGGCGGCACCGGCAGCCGGCTCCGCCCGATCACCCACACGAGCGCCAAGCAGCTCGTGCCCATCGCCAACAAGCCGATCCTGTTCTACGGCATCGAGGACATGGTCGAGGCCGGCATCAAGCAGATCGGCATCGTCGTCGGCGGCACCGGGGCCGACGACATCGTCGAGGCCGTGGGCGACGGGTCCCGGTTCGGGATCGAGATCACCTACATCCCCCAGGCCGCCCCCCTGGGGCTGGCCCACTGCGTGCTGATCTCCCGCGACTTCCTCGGCGACGAGGACTTCGTGATGTACCTGGGCGACAACATGCTCCAGCAGGGCCTGGTCGAGTTCACCGAGGGGTTCGAGGCCGCCCGCACCCTGGCCGCCGCCCCCCGGCTGGGCGAGGACGGCTTCGCCGGGCCGTCGGCCCAGATCCTGTTGGCCAAGGTCGACGACCCCCGCCAGTTCGGCGTGGCGGCCCTCGGGCCCGACGGCGAGGTCGTCCGCCTGGTCGAGAAGCCCCAGGACCCGCCCTCCGACCTGGCGCTGGCGGGCGTCTACCTGTTCGACCGGCACATCCACGAGGCGGTGGCCGCCATCGAGCCCTCGGGCCGGGGCGAGCTCGAGATCACCGACGCCATCCAGTGGCTGATCGACAACGGGCACCGGGTCAACCACGAGGTGCTCCAGGGCTGGTGGATCGACACCGGCAAGAAGGACCCCCTGCTGACCTGCAACCGCCTGGTGCTGGAGGCGATCGTCCCCCGGACGGAGGGCTCGGTCGACGCCGACTCGCTCATCGAGGGCCGGGTGGTCATCGAGGCCGGGGCCGAGATCGTCAACAGCCGGGTGCTCGGCCCGGTCATCATCGGCGCCGGCACCCGCATCGTGAACAGCTACGTCGGCCCGTTCACCTCCGTGGCCGAGGACTGCGAGATCCGCGGCTCCGAGCTGGAGCACTCGGTGGTGCTGACCCGCAGCCGCATCGTCGACGTGCCCCGGCTCACCGACAGCCTGATCGGGCGGGACGTCGAGGTCACCCGCTCGCCCCGCCGGCCGCGGGCCCTCCGCCTGATGCTGGGCGACCACTCGGTCGTCGAGCTGCACTGACCGCCCCGACCCGCCCCCGAGGAGCACTGCCGTGGCCACCATCGTTCCCTCCGACGTGATCGACGGCGTCGTCGTCGTCGAGCCGGACATCCACGGCGACGAGCGGGGGATCTTCATCGAGACCTACCGGCGCCAGTGGTTCCCCGGCGGGCGGGAGATGGTCCAGGGCAACCGGGGCGACCGCCGGGCCGGGGCCGTGGTCGGGCTGCACTACCACCTGCACCAGGCCGACTACTGGTACGTGCCCTACGGCCGCTGCCGCGTCGTGCTCCACGACCTGCGGGAGGGCGGGCCCACCGACGGCAAGACGCTCACCATCGACCTCGGCAGCGGGCCGGGCACCCCGGCCGTCGACCACGACCACCGGGGCGTGTACATCCCGCCCGGCGTGGCGCACGGCTTCGCGGCGCTGACCGACATGACCATCACCTACCTGGTCGACGGCTACTACAACCCGGCCGACGAGCTGGGCGTGGCCTGGGACGACCCGCTCGTCGGCGCCGACTGGGGGGTCGGCGACCCCGTGCTGTCCGAGCGCGACCGGAACAATCCCGGCCGGGCCGACCTGCCGCCGGGCCGGCGGCCGTACCCGTCGCTGCGGACGGGCTGAGGAGGCACAGCCATGCGGCAGTTCGTCACCGGCGGGGCCGGGTTCATCGGCTCCAACTACGTGCGCTGGGTCCTGGCCAACACCGACGACCAGGTGACCGTCTTCGACGCGCTCACCTACGCGGGCAACCTGTCGACGCTCAAGGACGTCGACGACGATCCCCGCTACCGCTTCGTCAAGGGCAACATCTGCGACCCCGGCACGCTGGAGGACGCGATGGCGGGCCACGACGCCGTGGTCCACTTCGCGGCCGAGAGCCACGTCGACCGGTCGATCGCCGGCCCCGACGACTTCGTCATCACCAACTGCTTCGGCACCAACGTGCTCATGGACACCGCCCGGCGGCTGGAGATCCCCCGGGTGATCCACATCGGCACCGACGAGGTGTACGGCTCGGTCGAGGTGGGGTCGTCCAAGGAGACCGACCCGCTGGAGCCCCGGTCGCCCTACTCGGCGTCCAAGGCCGGCTCCGACCTCATCGCGCTGTCGTACCACTCGACCTACGGGCTGCCGGTCTCGGTGACCCGCTGCACCAACAACTTCGGGCCCTACCAGTTCCCGGAGAAGGCGCTGCCGCTGTTCGCCACCAACCTCATCGACGGCCTGCCCATCCCGCTGTACGGCGACGGGCTCAACCAGCGCGACTGGCTGTACGTCGACGACCACTGCGCCGGCGTGGCGCTGGTGCTGGCCGAGGGCGAGGCCGGCGAGATCTACAACATCGGCGCCGGCAACGAGACCCCCAACCGGGTGCTGGTCGACAGGCTGCTGGGGCTGTTCGGGGTGGGGGAGGAGAAGGTCGAGTACGTGCGCGACCGGCTCGGCCACGACCGCCGCTACTCGGTCGACATCGCCAAGATCACCGCCCTCGGCTGGCGCAAGCAGCGCACGCTGGACGAGGCGCTGGAGGAGACGGTGGCCTGGTACCGGGCCAACGAGTGGTGGTGGCGGCCGCTGAAGGAGCGGGCGGGGATCATCTAGTGCGGGTCTTGGTCACTGGCGCGGGGGGCCAGCTGGGCTGGGACCTGGCCGCCCACTGCAGGGCGCAGGGCGACGACGTCACCGCCGCCGACCACGCCGCGCTCGACGTGGGCGACCGCGACGCCGTGTACGGGGCGATCACCTCGCTGGCGCCCGACGTCGTGCTGCACGCCGGGGCCTACACGGCGGTCGACGCCTGCGAGACCGAGGTCGACACCGCCTACCGGGTCAACGCGCTCGGCACCCGCTGGGTGGCCGACGCCAGCCGGCGGGTGGGGGCCCACCTGGTCTATGTGTCGACCGACTACGTGTTCGACGGGACCAAGGCGGGGCCCTACGTCGAGTGGGACCGCACCGGCCCGGCGTCGGTCTACGGGGCGTCCAAGCTGGGCGGCGAGCTGGAGGTGGCGGCCCACGCCCCCGGGGCGTCGGTGGTGCGGACGTCGTGGGTGTGCGGCGAGCACGGCGCCAACATGGTCCGCACCGTGCTGCGCCTGGCCGACCGGCCCGAGCTGGCCTTCGTCGACGACCAGCGGGGGTGCCCCAGCTTCACGCCCGACCTGGCGGTCGGCATCCGCCGCCTGGCGGCCGCCCGGGCGCCGGGGACCTACCACATGACCAACCAGGGGGCGGTGAGCTGGTACGAGTTCGTGCGGGACGTGCTCGCCGCCGCCGGCCACGACCCGGACAAGGTGCGCCCGATCACGACGGCCGAGCTCGACCCACCCCGCCCCGCCCCCCGGCCGGCCAACTCGGTGCTCGACAACGCCGCCCTCCGCCTGGCCGGCTTCCCCCTCCTCCCGCCCTACCAGGAGCCCCTGTCCCGCCTGGTGGCGGCGCTGCAGGGCGGCGGCTAGCGGCGGCGGCCAGCCCGCGAGCGTGCGCCGGGCGTAGGTGATCTCGAACGGCCGCCGGCAGTCCGGTGCGTTGGCGTCCCGGATCGCACGGGTATCCGGCCTGTGCACGGGCCACAGCGTAAGGTCCGGCCGTGGGACTCGAGGTGGCCGGTAGCCGGGTGCTGGTGACGGGGGCGTCGTCGGGCATCGGCGCCGCCACGGCGGTGGCGCTGGCCGAGCGGGGCGCGACCGTCGGGCTGGTCGCCCGCCGGGCCGACCGGCTCGACGCCGTGCTGGCGCGGTGCCGGGCGCACGCCCCGGGCTCGCAGCGCTGGGTCGTGGACCTGGCCGACATCCCCGCCGTGACCCGCCTGGCCGGCGAGGCCTGGGACGCCCTCGGCGGGCTGGACGTGGTGGTCAACAACGCCGGCATCCCCCTGCGCCGGCCGGCGCCCCGGCTCACGATCGACGACGTCGAGCGGGTGCTCCACACCAACGTCGTGTCGCCCATCCAGCTCACGCTCGCCCTGCTCGACCGGTTCCTCGCCGCCGGGCGGGGGGTGATCGTCAACGTGGGCAGCGTGGCCGGCCGCATCGGCGTCCCCACCGAGGCGGCCTACTGCGCCTCCAAGTTCGCCCTGTCGGGGTGGAGCGAGGCGCTGGCCGTCGACCTGACCGGCACGGGGGTGGAGGTGCGCCTGGTCCAGCCCGGCGCCATCGCCACCGAGATCTGGGACCAGCCCGGCAACGACCCGCCGCTCTACGACGGCGACCTGGAGCCGCCCGAGGTGGTGGCGGACGCCATCGTGGCCGCCATCGAGGGCGACACGTTCGAGACCTACGCGCCCGACCTCAAGCCGATCGTCGAGATGAAGACGACCGATCCCGACGCCTACATCGCCGGGGCGGCGGCCTTCCGGGACGCGCAGTTCGGCGAGGGCCGCGCCGGCGGCGCCGGGGTCAGCCCAGCAGGTTGAGCCGGCGGGCCAGGTCGCTGGTGAGGCGCCGGTCGGGGTCGAGCCGGTCGCGGACCGCCCGCCACTCGTCGAGGCGGGGGTACATCATCGGCAGCAGCTCGGGCCGCAGGCGGCTGTCCTTGGCCAGGTAGGCCCGGCCGCCCACCTCGATGACCCGCTCGTCGAGCCGGTCGAACAGGGGGCCGAGGTCGGCGTCGGTGGTGGGCACGTCGAGCGCCAGCGTCCAGCCCGGCCCCGGGAACGACAGGGGACCGGGGTCGGCCTCGCCGAAGTACTTGAGCACCGCCAGGAAGCTGGGTGCCCGGTGGTCGGACAGCGCCTCGATCGACTCGCGCAGCACGTCCTCGGCCCCGAAGGGCACCATGATCTGCCACTGGAGGAAGCCCCGGGGCCCGTACATCCGGTTCCAGCCGGCGACGCCGTCGAGCGGGTAGAAGAACGTCCCGATCGACTGGAGCTCGTCCCGCCGCAGGCGGGGGTGGCGCCGGTACCAGAACTCGTTGAACGCCGTGATGCTCGCCCGGTTGAGCAGCCCGTTGGGCACCATGGCCGGCGCCGGCAGCGGCGGCAGGTGGCCGTAGGCCAGCGGGTCGCGGCTGGCGCGCGCCTTGCGGCCCCGGCTGGGCAGGTCGCCGAGGGTGGCGAAGTCGCCCTGGGTGAGCACCGACCGCCCGAGCGACCGGCCCCGCGCCAGGAAGTCGACCCAGGCCACCGAGTAGCGGTGGTGCTTGCCCCCCTCGACCAGCAGGGCCAGCAGCGTGTCGAGGTCGGGCACCCGGTCGGTGTCGACCTTGAGCAGGCTGGTCTCGATGGGGTGGAGGTCGATGGTGGCCTCGATGACCGTGCCGGTCAGGCCCATGCCGCCGCACGTGGCCCAGAACTCCTCGGCGTCGTGCTCGGGGGTGAGCGTGCGCCGGGTGCCGTCGGGCAGGGCCAGGACCATCGACAGCACGTGGGCGCCGAAGCTGCCGGTGGCGTGGTGGTCCTTGCCGTGGACGTCGGAGGCGATGGCGCCGCCGACGGTCACGTTGCGGGTGCCGGGCGTGACCGGCACGAACCAGCCCTGGGGCACGATCTGGCGCAGCAGGTCGCCCAGCGACGTGCCGGCCAGGACCCGGGCGGTGCCGGCGGTGTTGTCCAGCTCGAGCAGCCCGGACACGGCGGTCGACTCCACCACCAGGCCGCCGGCGTTCATCGCCGAGTCGCCGTAGGCCCGCCCCAACCCCCGGGCGATGGCGCCCCGGGGCCCGGCGGCCTTGGCCGCCATGGCCAGCTCGTCGGGGTCGGTCGGCCGGACCACGGTCGAGGCCGAGGTGGGGTTGCGGCCCCAGCCCGTGACGATCTCGGGGGGTTCGGCGCTCGGCGCCTCGCGGTCGCTCTCGGGGTCGGTCATGCCGTGTACACCCCGATCGCGAACACGATCGCCCACGCGATGCCGATGAGTTGCAGGGGTCGGTCGCCGAGCACGATCTCCTCCGGGGCCGAGCCCTTGCCCTGGTCGAGCACCAGCGCGTAGCGCAGCACCGCCATAACGAAGGGCAAGATCGAGAGTTGATACCAGGGAAATGACGTGTTGACCGCCAGGTCGGCCTTCTCGAACGCCCACAGGCAGTAGGCGACGAGCACGGCGCCCGACGTCACCGCCCGCAGGTAGGCCGTGTAGCTGGCGCTGTAGGCGCCCAGCACGGCCCGGTGGTCGCTGGCGTCCTCACCCATCTCGGCGACCTCGGCGGCCCGCTTGCCCGACACCATGAACAGGGCGCCGAAGCTGGTCACGATGAAGAACCAGTCGGAGATCGGGACCTCGGTGGCCACGGCGCCGGCCACGGCCCGCAGCACGAACCCGGCGGCCACGGCCACCAGGTCGACCACGGCCACGTGCTTGAGCACCGACGAGTAGGCGGTGGTGAGCAGCACGTAGCCGCCCACGGTCACGGCCAGGTTCACGTTGATCGTGAGCCCGAGCAGGATGCCGGCGGTGACGAGCACCGCCCCGCCGGCGTAGGCGAGCGGCACCGGGACCACGCCCGACGCCACCGGCCGGCGGGACTTCTTGGGGTGGAGCCGGTCGGCCTCCACGTCGCGGGCGTCGTTGATGTAGTAGGTGCCGGAGGCCGCCAGGCAGAAGCACACGAACGCCACCAGGGCGTCGGCCAGCCACTGCCGGTTGTCGAGCACGCCGGCGGCGGCGGGCGCCGCGAACACGAGCACGTTCTTGGCCCACTGCTTGGGTCGGGCCAGCTTGATCAGCCCGAGCGGCAGCGAGCCCGCCCGGCTGCCGTTGGGCGACGGCGGCGCGCCGGGGGTCTCGACGGCCGGGGCTGCCCCCGAGGTCGACTCGGACGTGGTGCTCATCCCGCCCGCGGTCCTACATCCTCGCCGACAGCCGGCGCCAGACCGGGCGGGGCAGGTGGCGGAAGGCGGCCATCAGGAACCGGAACGTGGTCGGCACCCACACGGTGTGGCGGCCCGCGGCCAGGCCGTCGGCGACCGCCTCGGCCACGGCGTCGGGGGTCGTGGCCAGGGCCGCGGGCTCCTTGCCCTCGGTCATGGCCGAGTGGACGAAGCCGGGCCGCACGACCATCACGTCGACCCCGGTGCCGGCCAGCGAGTCGCCCAGGCCCTGGGCGAACCCGTCGAGCCCGGCCTTGGACGACCCGTAGACGAAGTTGGACTGCCGGACCCGCTCGCCGGCCACCGAGCTGAGCACGACGATGCTGCCGTGGCCCTGCTCGCGCAGCCGGTGGGCCACGTGGAGGAGGGTCGACACCGGGCCGGTGTAGTTTGCGGTCACCAGCTCGGCGGCGGCGGTGGGGTCGTCGCTCAGGCGCTCCTGCGGGGCGTTCACCCCGGCCGCCAGCAGCACGGCGTCGACGTCGCCGCCGCCGGGCAGCGCGTCCCAGGCGGCCTTGACCGCGTCGGCGTGGCCGGGGATGTCGGCGGCGTCCCAGGCGGTGATCGCCACCTCGGCGCCGGCCTCCCGGAGCCGCTCGGCGACGGGCTCCATCTTCTCGGGATGGCGGCCGGCGAGGACCACGCTGCGGCACCCTCCGGGCACCAGGCGTGCCGCGATGGCGGCCCCGATGTCGGAGGATCCGCCGAGGACCACGAGCGATTGGATGGCTCCGAGCGCGTTGCGCACCTGCGTAACCTCTTCCCGTTCGGAGAATGCAGCGGCCCTCATGGTCCGCCCTGGCCGGTCGCGACGCCCGCCGCGAGATCAAGGGGCAAGGCTAGCCGACGGGCCCCCGATGGCGCCTGCCGGCACCGGGGCCGCTACCGTGTTCGATCCGTACGGCCGCAGCCCGGGACCGGCGGCGGAACGCAGGGCAGCGGGCCAGGGAGGTCAGGGAGCACATGGCGCAGATCGCGGTGATCGGTGCGGGGTACGTCGGCCTGACCACGGCTGCCTGCTTCTCGCACCTCGGGCACGACGTCGTGTGCGCGGACATCGACGAGGGCCGGGTGGCCGGGCTGAGCAAGGGCGAGGTGCCCATCGTCGAGGCCGGCCTGGATGCCCTGGTCAAGGAGGGCCTGGAGGAGGGCCGGCTGCGCTTCGTGCTGGGCGCCGAGAACGCCGCGGCCGACGCCGAGTTCGCCTACCTGTGCGTGCCCACCCCCCAGGGCGAGGACGGCTCGGCCGACCTGTCCTACATCGAGACCGCGGCCCGCCAGATCGGCCCGGTGCTGCCGACCGAGGCCGTCGTGGTCAACAAGTCGACCGTGCCGGTCGGCTCGACCCGGGCGGTCGAGCGGGTGCTCGGCCGCGACGACGTGGTGGTGGTGTCCAACCCCGAGTTCCTGCGGGAGGGCTCGGCGGTCCACGACTTCCTCAACCCCGACCGCATCGTCATCGGCAGCGACGACCAGTCGGCCGCCGTGCGGGTGGCGGCGCTCTACATCGGGGTGACGGCGCCGATCATCGTCACCGACCCGGCGTCGGCCGAGACGATCAAGTACGCCTCCAACGCCTTCCTGGCCAGCAAGATCAGCTTCGTCAACGCCATCGCCGCCGTGTGCGAGGCCGTGGGCGCCGACGTCAAGGACGTCGTGCTGGGCATGGGCTACGACAAGCGCATCGGCCACGAGTTCCTCCGGCCCGGGCCGGGCTGGGGCGGGTCGTGCTTCCCGAAGGACTCCAAGGCGCTGGTCCACATCGCCGACTCGGCCGGCTACGCGTTCGACCTGCTCGCCGGCGTGATCACCGTCAACGAGGAGCAGTTCCACCGGGTGGCGGCCAAGGTCCGCACGATGGCGGGCGGCTCGCTCGACGGCGTGCGGGTGGCCGTGTGGGGGCTGACGTTCAAGGCCCGCACCGACGACACCCGCGACTCGCCGGCGCTGCGCATCGTCGGCCTGCTGGCCGCCGAGGGGGCCGACGTCCGGGCCTACGACCCGGCTGTCAAGGGACCGATCGCCGGCCTCGAACCCGCCGCCGACCCCTACTCGGTGTGCGACGGGGCCGAGGTGCTGGTCGTGCTCACCGAGTGGGACGAGTTCCGCTGGCTCGACTTCGACAAGGTCGCCGGGCTCATGGCCGAGCCCCGGGTGGTCGACGGGCGCAACCTGCTGGACAAGCCCGCCCTCGAGCGGCGCGGCTTCAGCTACGTCGGCATCGGCCGCTGAGAGGCCGCCGTGGCCAGGGTCGTGGTCACCGGGGGCGCCGGGTTCCTGGGCTCCCACCTGTGCGAGGCGCTGCTCGACCGGGGTGACGAGGTCGTCGCCATCGACAACCTGCTGACCGGGGCGGTCGACAACCTCGAGCACCTGTTCGGGCGGTCGGGGTTCACCTTCGTGGTCCACGACGTGAGCCAGTACGTGTGGGTGCCGGGCGAGGTCGACGCCGTGCTCCACTTCGCCAGCCCGGCGTCGCCGGCCGACTTCGAGCGCATCCCCATCCAGATCCTCAAGGTGGGCAGCCTGGGCACGCACAACTGCCTGGGCCTGGCCCTCGCCAAGCGGGCGCGGTTCTTCCTCGCCTCGACCAGCGAGGTGTACGGCGATCCCCAGGTGCACCCCCAGCCCGAGTCGTACTGGGGCCACGTCAACCCCATCGGGCCTCGCGGCGTGTACGACGAGGCCAAGCGGTTCGCCGAGGCGATGACGATGGCGTACCACCGCGCCCACGGCCTGGACGTGCGCATCGTGCGGATCTTCAACACCTACGGGCCCCGGCTGCGGCTGGACGACGGTCGGGCCATCTCGAACTTCCTGCACCAGGCGCTGCTGGGCAAGCCGATCACCGTCTACGGCGACGGCACCCAGACCCGCAGCTTCTGCTACGTCGAGGACGAGGTGCGGGGGTTCCTGGCCCTGCTCGACGGCGACATCGAGGGCCCGGTCAACATCGGCAACCCGTCCGAGTACACGGTGCTGGAGCTGGCGGAGATGGTGATCGAGGTCACGGGGTCGGAGTCGGAGATCGTCTTCGAGCCCCTCCCGGTCGACGACCCGGTCCAGCGCCAACCCGACATCACGGTGGCCCGCACGCAGCTGGGCTGGGAGCCCGACATCCCGCTGCGCGAGGGCCTCACCCGGACGGCGGAGTGGTACCGGCGGGTTCTGGGGTAGCTGCCGCAACGAAACGACAACGACAACGAGGCCTACATCTGGCCGGGCGGGGCCCGGCCAGATCTTCAGATGATGGGGGCGGTCCGGCGGTGTCAAGGGCAAGCCGCCCTGCGGGCGGTCGCCTGCGAGGCTTGACACCGCCCGACTCGCCTCGGGGGACTCACGTCGTTGCGCGGTGGGACTGGCGACGGCGCCAGAGCTGCCGTCGAGGGCAACAACACTGGGTCACGAGGCCGCCCCAGCGGCCTCGTGGAAAGCCTCGTTTGCCGTTTAGTGGTCCCGAGCCTCGGCCTCGGCCCGGTGGGCCAGGTACCAGTCCACCGTCCGCCGCAGCCCCTCCGCGAACGGCACCCGGGCCTGGAACCCGAACTCCCGTGCCGCTCGCGACGGGTCCACGCGGCGGCGGGGTTGGCCGTCGGGCTTGGTGGTGTCCCAGCGGATCTCGCCGTCGTACCCCGTGGCGTCGGCGATCAGCTTGACCAGGTCCCGGATGGGGAGCTCCTCGTCGGTGCCCAGGTTGACCGGCTCCGCGCCGTCGTAGCGCTCGGCCGCCAGGAGCAGCCCCTCGGCCGCGTCGTCCACGTACAGGAACTCCCGCGACGCCGAGCCGGTGCCCCACACCTCGATGTGCTCGGCGCCCGCCTCCACCGCCTCGACGCACCGCTTGATCAGCGCCGGGATGACGTGGCTCACGCCCGGGTGGAACTTGTCGCCCGGCCCGTACAGGTTCGTGGGCATCAGGTAGATCACGTTCTGCCCGTACTGCGCCCGGTTCGCCTGGGCCTGCACCAGCTGGGCCAGCTTGGCGATGCCGTAGGGGGCGTTGGTCTCCTCGGGGTACCCCAGCCACAGCGAGTCCTCGCTGAACGGCACCGGCGTGTGCTTCGGGTACGAGCAGATCGTGCCGGCCACCACCGTCTTGGGCGTGCCCGCCTGCCGGGCCACCTCGATGACGTGGGTGCCCATCAGCAGGTTGTCGAGGTACAGGTCGGCCGGCGCCGCCATGTTGGCGCCGATGCCGCCCACCCGGGCCGCCAGATGGATCACCAGATCGGGCCGGACGTCGGCGAACAGGCGCTCGACGTCGCCGGCGCGGCGGAGGTCGTAGTCGGCCGAGCCGGGCGTCACCAGCCGGCCGGCGCCCCGCCGGCGCAGGCCGGCGCACACCGCGCGACCGAGGAACCCTCTGCCCCCGGTGACGAGCACCGTGCGATCGGACCAGGCGTCGGACATAGCCAGCCATGGTAACCACCAGGTCTGCGACCACTCTGTGACGGAATCCCCCAATTCGGCCGCGGTGGGTGTTGGCCGACGCACACGCGGCGGTCGAGTGCCGCCGGCGACCCGCGGCGTGCCAGGATGCCCGGCCATGCGCGCCGCGGTCGTGATCGAGCAGTGCTGGCATCGCGTGCCCGGCGGCACGGCCAGCGCCGTCATCGACCAGATCGCGGCGGTGGCCGCCACCGGGCAGGTCGACCAGGTGGGCGTGGCCGCCCGCCACGGCTCGCCCCCACCCGAGGCCTGGCGGCCCGGCCTGCCGGTCCGCCACCTCCCGCTGCCCCGCCTGCCGCTCTACTGGGCCTGGCACCTGCTGCGCCGCCCGGCGATCGAGCGGGCCACGGGGCCGGTCGACCTCATCCACGCCACCGGCTACGCCATCCCGCCCCGCTCGGTGCCGCTGGTGGTCACGCTGCACGACCTGGCCTGGCGGCGCGATCGGCGCATGTTCACCCGCAACGGCGTGCGTTTCTTCGAGTCGGCGCTCTCCTGCGTGATCGACGACGCCGACCTCGTGCTGTGCCCGTCACAGGCCACGATCGAGGATTGCGCCGCGGCGGGCATCGAGCGTGACAGGCTGCGGCATGTGCCGTGGGGCATGACGACGGTCGACGTCGGCGACGACGAGGTGGCCCGGGTGCGAGAGCGCTACGGCCTGACCGGGCGCTACATCCTCTCGGTCAGCACGCTCGAGCCCCGCAAGAACCTGACCCGGCTGCTCGACGCCTTCGCCCGCCTCGACCAGGACGACGTCACGCTGGTGGTCGTCGGGCCCGAGGGCTGGGGCGAGGCGCTGGCCACCCCGGCCGAGGCCCTGCGCGACCGCCTGCGGCTCACCGGGTTCGTGCCCCGCAGCCAGCTCGGCCCGCTCTACCGGGGTGCGTCGGTCGTCTGCTACCCGAGCCTGTGGGAGGGCTACGGCCTCCCGGTGGCCGAGGCCATGGGCGCGGGCGCCGCCGTCGTCACCTCGTCGGGCACCGCCACCGAGGAGCTGGTGGCCGGGGGCGCCGGGCTGGCCGTCGACCCCCACGACGCCGGCGCCATCGCCGAGGCGCTGGCCCGGGTGCTCGACGACGAGGACCTGGCCGACGCCCTGCGCAAGGCGGGGCGGGCCCGGGCCGAGGAGACGACCTGGGCGCACACGGCCGAGCTGACCGTCGCCGCCTACGAGGAGGCGCTCGGCCGGTGAAGGTCGCGGTCAACCTGCTGTGGCTGGTGCCGGGCGTGGTCGGAGGGAGCGAGACGGCCGTCACCGGCCTGCTGCGGGAGCTCGCCGAGGACCCGCCCGACGACGTCGAGCTCACGCTGTTCGCGCTCGACGAGTTCGGCGCCGTCCACCGCGACCTCGTCGCCGCCTTCCCGACCCGGCTGGTGCCCCTCACGGGCCGGCTCAAGCCGCTCCGGGTGGTCGCCGAGAACACCTGGCTGGCCCGCCGCCTCGGCGAGGGCTTCGACCTCGTCCACCACATGGGAGGCGTGGTGCCCCTGGTGGGGTCGGTGCCGAGCGTGGTCACCGTCCACGACCTCCAGCCCTACGACCTGCCCGAGAACTTCTCCCTGGCCAAGCGGCTCTACCTCCAGCGGACGCTGCCCACCTCGGTGCGGCGGGCCCGGGTGGTGATCGCGCCCAGCGAGTTCGTGCGCCGGGGGGTCATCGAGCGCTTCCGCATCGCCCCCGAGCGGGTGCGGATGGTGCCGTGGGCGTGCGAGCCGCCGAGCAGCGAGGTCAGCGTGGCCGAGGTCCAGGCCCGCTACCGGCTGCCCCGCCGTTGGTTCGTGTACCCGGCCTTCACCTGGTGGCACAAGGACCACACGGTGCTGCTCCAGGCGTTCGCCCAGATCGCCGCCCACGAGTACGACGTCGTGCTCGTGCTCACCGGGGGCGTCGGCCCGGCCGAGGAGGCCGTCCGCGACCAGATCGCCCGGCTGGGCCTGAGCGACCGGGTGCGGCGCACCGGGCTCATCCCCCGGCGGGACGTGCTGGCCATCATCCGTGGCGCGGTGGCCGTGACCTGGCCGTCCCGCTACGAGGGCTTCGGCCTGCCGGCGCTCGAGGCGATGCAGCTCGGCACCCCGCTGCTGGCCGCGGGCGGCACGGGGCTGTCCGAGCTGGTCGAGGGCGCGGGCCGGCTGCTGCCGACCCGCGACCCGGCGGCCTGGGCCGAGGCCATGGCGGCCATGCTGGAGGTGGACGACGACGAGCGCGCCGCCCTGGCCGTCGTCGGCCGGGAGCGGGCCGCTCACTACAGCCTGGCGGTCACCGCCGCCGGCACGGTGGCGGCCTACCGGCAGGCGGTCGCCGAGGCGCCCGCGCCGACCGAGGACACCGAGGCGCCGGCGCCGACCGAGGACACCGAGGCGCCCGCGCCGACCGAGGACACCGAGGCGCCCGCGCCGACCGAAGGTACCGAGGCGCCCGCGCCGACCGAAGACGACAACGGAGTCGCCACGTGAAGCTGCTCGTGATCTGCCCCCACTTCGCGCCGGACACGGCGCCCACCGGCGAGGTGATGACCCGGATCGGGACCGAGCTGGCGGCCCGGGGGCACGAGCTCCACGTGGTCACCGCCCTGCCCTGGTACCGCCACCACCGGCTGGAGCCGGGCTGGGAGGGCCGGGTGGTCCGCCACGAGGACACGCCCTGGGGGCGCATCAGCCGGGTCCACCCGTTCCCGAGCGACAAGCGCAACATCCCCGCCCGGGCGGCGGCGTTCGCCGGCTTCACCGTGCTGGCCACCGCCGTGGCCCTGCGGGGGCGGTGGGGGGCCCGGCCGGACGCGGTGCTGGCCATGTCGCCGCCGCTCACGCTGGGCGCGGCCGGCTGGCTGGCCGCCCGCCGCTGGCGGGTGCCGTTCGTCTTCAACATCCAGGACGTGTTCCCCGACGTGGCCGTCGAGCTGGGGGCCATCACCAACCGCCGGGTCATCGCGCTCGCCTCCTGGCTCGAGCGCTGGACCTACCGCCGGGCCGACGCGGTCACGGTCCTGTCCGACGACCTCCAGGCCAACCTGGTGGCCAAGCTGCGGGGCTCGCTGGCCGACCCGGTCGACCGGGTCCGGGTCATCCCCAACTTCGTCGACACCGCGCACATCGCCCCCGCCGACCCCGAGGCCGGGAGCTACCGGCGGGAGAACGGGCTGGTCGGCAAGCGGGTCGTCATGTACGCCGGCAACGTCGGCCTGTCCCAGTCGCTCGACCTGGTGCTGGGGGCCGCCCGCAAGCTGGCCGACCGGTCCGACGTGTGCTTCGTGATCAACGGCGGGGGATCAGCCCGGGAGCCGCTGATGGAGCAGGCCGCCGGCCTCGACAACGTGCGCTTCGTCGACTTCCAGCCGAAGGAGCGGCTGCCCGAGGTGCTGGCGGCGGGCGACATCCACGTCGTGCCGCTGCGCCGGGGGCTGGCGGCGTCCAGCGTGCCGTCCAAGACCTTCTCGATCCTGGCCGCCGGGCGGCCGGTGGTGGCCAGCGTCGACGAGGGCACCGAGGTGGCCCGGGTGGTCGAGGCCGCGGGCGCGGGTGTGGCCGTGCCGCCGGACGACCCCGACGCCTTCACGGCCGCGGTGGCCGCCCTGCTCGACGACCCCGCCGGCTGCCGGGAGATGGGCGCCTCGGGTCGGGCGTTCGTCGAGCGCTGGGCCTCGCCCGCCGCCGTCGCCGAGCGCTACGACGAGCTGTTCGCGGAGCTGATCTCTCGTCGATCCTGAGCCTGGTGGGCCGGTTCCAGGTTCGCGTGGCGCGCACGATACGGTTGTTCCCTCATGGGTAAAGCCTCCTCATCGAAGAAGGTGGCGCGCGCCGCCCGGGCGGGCGGCCGCCGGTCGGCCGGATCCCGCCAGCGGGACCTGCTGTTCCCCAGCGTGATCGGCGTGATCGTGC
>Ga0126377_10001387_pt1 | contig 15903 bp, 11 predicted proteins | sample PanSoiMetPlot_22_FD_92647 | JGI IMG/M metagenome (GOLD analysis project Ga0126377, IMG submission 92647) | Tropical forest soil microbial communities from Panama - MetaG Plot_22 | ecosystem: Environmental > Terrestrial > Soil > Tropical forest > Bulk soil | place: Panama | collected 2016-02-17
CTCGACCGCGTCCAGGATGCGCGGTATCAGCTCGGGTAAGGGCCGCTTGTGCCGGTTGGTCATGCCGATGCGGATGAAATGCGACTGCACGCCCTTCGGCGCATAGCGCACCATCTGCGGCTCGACCATGCGGTTCGACGACGGGATGATGAAGCCCAAACGCGCCCGCGGCTTGAGCGGCGCGTAATCAGACGCAGACGGCATCCGATCACCCGGCATGATCGTGTCCGGCCGCACCCGCCGGCGCCGCGGCCGTCCGCTCGACCACTGTCGGCGGCGCCGTCATCACTGCTTCGCCGGTGACGATGATCTGGCCGATCATGGAAGGATGCGGCCCGCAATTGTAATTGTACGTACCCGGACGATTGAAGGTAATCGTCGCGCTCTGCCCGTGCCCGAGCAGCCCGGTATCCCAGCCGCCATTGTCGGACGAAGACGCGTTGTGCATCTCGTTGCCGTCATTGGTGAAGGTGACCTTGGTCCCGGCCTTTACCGTGATGCGCGACGGCGTCAGATCGTAGTCGATGAACTTGATTGCGTCCGCTTCGGCCACGGGCCCGGTTAATCCGACCACGCTCACCGGTGGACGCGGCGCCTCGAACGGTTTCAGCCGTCCGCCGGGGCTGCCCTTCAAAGAGAACGCCCAGATCATGTCGCTGTTCGCCGACGTGGTCTGGATCGACACGCCGCCGACCGCAATCGCCACATATTGCTCGCCGTCGAGCTCATAGGTAATCGCGGGCGCGTCCGCGCCGGCTCCCGTCTGCCACTCCCACATGAGCTCGCCGTTCTTCGCGTCATAAACCTGGAACAGCCCGCTCGGCTCGCCGTGGAAGACGAGACCGCCCGCGGTCGAGAGCGCGCCGCTCCCCTGCCCGACCGAATACGGCATCTTCTTCTGCCAGACGATCTTGTTGGTGCGCGAATCAACCGCAGACAATGTGCCCGCGTAACGCGCGCCGAGCGGCGGCCCGACCGACTTACCGAGCTGGCGCAGGATACGGCTTTGCGGGCGGTCGGCGGCGGTGACGTAGAAATAGCCCGTCTGCGGATTGTACGACATCGGCGACCAATTCGTGCCGCCATTGCCGCCGGGCGACATCAGAATTGGCATGTCGTAGATCACGCCGAAGATGCACTTCGTCACCCAGCCTGAAAGCGGCGCCGGGCACTGCGGGATCAGCGCATCGCCGCGCGGGATCGGCTGCGTCGGCGCCGAGGCCACGCGCGGGTCCTGCTCGACCGGCTTCTCGTCGATGCCGACCAGCGGCTTGCCATTGGTGCGATCGAGAATATAGATCCACCCTGTTTTGCAGGCCTCGGCGATGCCTTTGCGCATCTCTCTGTTGTAGACCTGATCGAACAGCACCACCGGGCTCGGACAATCGAAGTCCCAGAGATCGTGATGCACCATCTGGAAGTGCCAAGCGTATTTTCCGTCCAGGTGCAGCGCGACGATCGACGAGCTGAAGAGATTGTCGCCCGGCCGCTTGATGCCTTCGCCGACCGCATCCGGTCCGGGCTGGCCGGTGGAAAAATAAATCAGCCCGAGCTCGGGATCGATCGCGGGCGCCTGCCACACATTGGCGCCGCCATGCGTGTAGGCGTCGCGCTTGATCGGATCGGGATCGTTCGGCGACGGCCAGGTGTCGCCGCCGAGCTCGCCCGGTCCCGCCGCGGTCCAGAAATGCCACAGCTCCTTGCCGGTCTTGGCATCGAGCGCGGTGAGCTTGCCGCGCGCGGAACGGTCGCCGCCCGAAACGCCGGTGTAGACCACGCCGTTGTAGTAGGTCGGCGCCGTGGTGATGGTGTAACCGTCCTGCCAGCGTCCGATCGTGGTCTGCCAGAGCTGCTTGCCAGTTGCCGCATCGAGCGCGACGAACGTGCCGTCGAGCTGGCCCAGGAACACCTTGCCCTCGCCGAGCGCGGCGCCGCGATTGTCCCAGCCGCAGCACACCGTGTTGATGCTTTGATCGATGTTGGATTTGCGCTCCCAGATGAGCGCGCCCGTGCGGGCGTCCAGCGCGAAGACGTCGTCATTGCCCGTGGTGACGTACATGACGCCGTCTTTCACCAACGGCGTCGCCTCGAGCGAATATTTCGTGCCGAGCCCGGAGCCCAGATGGGTCACCCAGGCGCCTTTGAGATTCTTCACGTTCGCGGGCGTGAGCTTGGAAAGCGTCGAATAGCGTGAATTGCTCCAATCGCCGCCGACATGCAGCCACTCCCTGCTCGCGGGCTTGCGCAAATCCGGCACCGGTGCGGGCGCCGAATCCGCCCGCGACCACAGCACGGCGCCGGCTGCAACTACCGTCACTGCGCAAATGAAAAGAAGAGAGCCGCGGTTCATGTGAAGAACTCCTTCAAAGTCAGATAGACCCACTACGGAGTAGGTGGTGTCGCGGGCGTGGCTTGGCCGGTCGCCGCCGTGTAGTAGATCTTCTTTTCGCTAAAGGCGATGAAGATGCGCATCGCGCGCAAGGACTTCAGTCCAAGAATGAATTCCTGTCCGCCAAAGCAGGCCCGCGTTTGTCCGCCAGCCGTAGCACGAAACTTTCCATCGCAGCTCTGACCGCGATCATCCAAGATGTAGATTTCGGGGTTGAGAATCGTCACGCCGCTCGCTGAAAGAGACTTAAATGGATAGCGGTAGTGATCCATGGTGCGAAAATTCTCCTCGGCTTCACTTCGAGGTGTTGACACCATGCCCGGTGAATCCACCGAGAGGCCGTATAACGCAGTAGCCTTACTAAAGGGAACGTAGGAGCGCGCCGCGGTCGTATCGAAGGCGGATTGCAGTTTATGTCCGTCGAGCTCGATCGTGACTAGCATGTGTCCAGTCGGTTGACGCACGAGCGGAGTTGCTGTCACTCCCGAATTGGGCCAATAGACTACCTTGCCTGGGCAATGCTTCTGAGAGAATAGATTCAGCTTGCTGTCGGCCAAGTCCAACTCCACGTCATAGGCCGAAAGGATAGACATGCCGATGATACCCGCTTGGCGCGGATCATGGCGGCGAAGCTGCGGAATGACGAGAAACTCGAACTTCCTGGCATTGATCAGACCCAACTGAAAAGAAGTGCTGATTCGCCGGGTAATCGCTTGATCATCGGTATTGATGGCAATCCCCTTCGGAATGGGGGTCGTCGGAACTTTGAGCTCGGCGGCCACATCGCCGCCAATGTAGGTGAAGCTGTTGTCAAACGATAAGGTCAAATATCGTGGCGTGTTCTCGATCATGATGGGAACGAGTACCGTACCGTCCGCGGCGGCGATAACGTCTAGAGAGGCCGCTTGCTGAAGCGAACAGTCGGCTTGCGCAGGAGCGGAATGCGCAGTGCCCGGCAACAAACTACCTAGCGCGAAAGCAGCAACACAAAGACGCCAAAACGAGTCGTGCTTCATTTCCAGCCCCGCCTTGTTTGCTGCCAAGACTATAGCAGCCACAAGCGGTCAAGTACGCACCTGACAAGTGTTGGCTAAGTGATTTTACGGATATTGCCTTCGCGTCCGTTCCCGGCAATTAAGAAATAGATGTAGGGCGTGGGGCGCGGGCGAGTGGCGGACATTCTCATTGCGGGAGCGGGCATCGGCGGGCTGACGGCGGCGTCATGCCTGCTGCTCAAAGGCCACGACGTCAGCGTGTTCGAACAGGCGCCCGTGCTCTCCGAAGTCGGCGCCGGCATCCAGATGAGCGCGAACGCCATGCACGTGCTCATCCATCTCGGCCTCGGCGAAGCGATTGCCAAAACCGGCGTCAAGCCGAACGAATACGTGTTTCGCCTGCACGACACCGGCGAAGTGATCCAGCGCTTCGCCCTTTCCGGCGAGCAGGAGCGGCTGCACGGCGCGCCCTATTATCAGATCCATCGCGCCGATCTGCACGACCTCCTGGCGGCGAAAGCGCGCGCGTTGAAATCCGACGTCGTGAAGCTCAATCATCGCGTCGTCGATTTCCGCGAGGACACCAATGGCGTCGAGATCAAATTCGACAACGGCGCATCCGCCCGCGGCGATCTATTGATCGGCGCGGACGGGCTCAAATCCATCGTGCGCCAGCAGATCGCGGGCACGGTGCCCGCCACCTACACCGGCGACGCGGCGTGGCGGATCATCGTTCCGGTCGAGCGGCTGCCCGCCAACATCATGGAGCCGGTCATGTCGGTGTGGATGGGCCCCGGCGGCCACTGCGTCAGCTATTACATCCGCGGCGGCGCGCTCCTAAATTTCGTCGGCCTGCTCGAAACCGGCGAAGTGTCCGACGAATCCTGGACTGCGAAGCTGCCCTGGACGCTGCTGCGCGATGAGCTTGCCGGCTGGCACAAGGACGTGCAGACCATCATCAACGCTGCCGACCGCAACGAATGCTATCGCTGGTCGCTGTTCAGCCGGCCGCCGATTGCAAACTGGAGCACGCGGCGCGTGACCCTTCTGGGCGACTCCGCGCATCCCACACTGCCCTATCTCGCGCAGGGCGCGGCGATGGCAATCGAGGACGGCGCCGTGCTCGCCCGCGCGCTCGATCAGGCCGGCAACATCACCGATGCGCTGCAGCTCTATCAGCGCAACCGCATCGAGCGCACCTCGCGCATCGTGCGCCAATCCACCGCCAACCGCGCGCTTTTCCATCTGCACAGCGAGGAAGAGATCCGTGCCTCCTTTGCCGAGCGCGACGAAGGCGCCGATCGCAACACCTGGCTCTATTCCTACAACCCGCTGACCATCCCGCTGGTTTAGCCCCTTCACCCCCTACTCCCCCGCAATCCGCCTTCGCTGCTACGCAGCTACGGCAGACCAGGGGGAGGGGAATTATGGTTGGTTTGAGCTAAACTGAGAGCCGATGTTCCCTGGATTTTCCGCGACCGATTTGAAGCGCTGGGTGGAAGAGAACAAGCACCTCTTCAATCCGCCCTACAAGACCAATCGCGTGCTCGCCCATCATCGCGAATTCATCGTCATGGTGCTGAACGGACCGAATGCGCGGCTCGATTTCCATCGCGAACCGGGCGAGGAATTCTTCTATCAGATCAGCGGCGGCATCGAGCTACATTTGAAACCGGAAGGCGAGAAGCGCCAGATCGTGCGCATCGGCGAGGGCGAAATCTTTCTCTGCCCGGGCGGCGTGGCGCACTCGCCTCGGCGAGGCGCAGGCACCTGGGGCCTCGTCATCGAACGCACGCGGAAACCGGAGGAGAAAGAAGAGTTCCTCTGGTTCTGCGAGAACTGCGACGCGCTCGTGCTCGCGCGCAGCATGAGCCCGGACAATGTCTCCGCACAGGTGAAGCGGGTCTACGAAGAATTCAACGCCGACGTGGGCTTACGCACCTGCAACGCGTGCGGCTATGTCTTTCCCCAAACCCCGGTAGCGGAGCGTCTGAGCTTCCTGCAAACGCAGTAGACGTGGGTCAAACCGCCGGAACGGCGAAGCCTTGCGGCGGCTCGCCGCGCTCGTGACGTTCCCACATGGTGAGGAAAGCGCTCTCCAAGTGGCGTCTGTAGCGGTCCAAATCGAACAGCGGCGTGCTCAGCTTATTCTCGGCGAGCTTGCGCTTGGCGGCTGCGAGCGCAACGGGATCGCGCGCCAGCTTGAGCGCGAGCGCCTCATAGTCGGCCAAACTCTGCGTGATCAGCTCCGGCGCATCGATGGCACGAAGCAGGCTCGTGGCCACGCGCCCGGCGAAGGCGGTGCCCGTGCAGGTGACGATGGGCAACCCAACCCACAGCGCATCGCTGGCCCCGGTGTGCGCGTTGTAGGGCAGATTATCGAGATAAAGATCGGCGAGCATGAGCCGCGCGAGATGCTCATCCGGCTGGACGAACGGCGCGAAGACGAGACGCGCTCCCGAGACGCCGCGCGCTTCGGCTTCGCGCCGCAAATTCGGCACCACCATGGGATTGTGCTGGAACAGCCACAGCACGCTGTCTTCAACGTTGCGCAAAAGCCGCATCCAGATGTCGAACATCTCCGGCGTGTATTTGTAGCCGTTGTTGAAGGAGGCGAAGACGAAACCGCGCCCGGGCAGCTTGGCGGCGGCGCGAGTCGGAGTGAGCGGTGAGACGGCGCGCTTGGGATCGTTCACCTGATAGGTGTCGGGAAGATAGACGACCTGCTCGGTGAAATGCACACGCTCTTCTTCCGGGATTACGATGCGGTCGGCGATGATGTAATCCATGAACGGCGCGCCCAAGGTGCCGGGGAAGCCGAGATAGTTGACCTGAATCGGACTCGGCCGCGCGGCGAAGACGCGGGTGCGCTCAAGCCCGAACCAGCCGTTGAGATTGATCAAGACGTCGATCTCGCAATCGCGGATGAGCTTGGCTGCGGCCTGATCGGATTGGCCCGATATGTCGATGAAGCGATCGAACGCCGCCTTGACGCGCTTGCGCAGCGGGGTGCTGTCATCGAAGCCGTTATCGAAGGCATAGACCTCGAAGCGCTCGCGGTCGTGCGCTTCGTACAGACCGGCGGCAAGAAGCGACGTCGCCTGAGTGCGGAACTCGCCGCCGACATAACCCAAACGGATCTTGCCCGGGCGATGACGTTCGCCGCGCCATTGCGGTTCGCCTATCGGATAATCCGCGGCATTGGTCTCGGCGCAAATCTTCAGATCCGCGGGCGATTGCGAAATCGCCTGAAACACGAACGGCCAGCAGACCCGCCTGCCCTCGCGCACGCCGCTTTGGATGGTTTCTACGTCGCGGTCGAAATCGCGCCAGTCGCAGCAAAGCATGCGCATGTGCAGACGATGGCCGCGGACGAACTCATGCTGCGGCGCCATGCGCAGCACGTCGTCGAAGTCCTGCGCGGCTTCGGCGTACCGTTCCAATCGCGTGCCCAAGTAAATGCCGCGATTGACGTAGGTCTGCGCGTCGTCGGGATCGAGCGCGATGGCGCGTTGATAGCTTAGCAGCGCCTCGTCGGCGCGATTGAGCTTCTGCAAGGTGACCGCACGGTTGCCGTGGGCCGCCTTGTTTTGTGGATCGCTGCGCAAGATGCGGTCCCAGCACTGCAGCGCCTCGTTCAGGCGCTGGAGCTCGATCAACGCAACGCCGCGATTGTGCAGCGCCAGCATCAAATCCGGCTTTAAGCGGAGCGCGCGGTCGAAGCAGGGCAGCGCCTCCTCGTAGCGCTTAAGCTGCGCCAGCACATTGCCCCGATTGAGATGGGCTTCGGCGTAATCCGGCTTGATCTGGATGACGCGCTCCCAACCCAAGAGCGCTTCCGCGGGACGTTTCAGCGCATCCAGCGCCAGCGCGCGGTTGTAATGTGGATAAAGATCATGCGGCCCGATTTGGATGGCGCGATCGAAAAGCGGGATCGCTTCCGCGAACTGACCGCGCTGATAATGGATGAGGCCGAGCAGGTGCAGCGCATCGAAATGGTCCGGCGCCTCGGAAAGCACGGCGCGATAGATCGGCTCGGCTTCGTCTAAGCGGCCCTGCTGCTGGAGCGCGAGGGCTTCGCGGAGCCGCGCCATGAACTCCGGTTCGTTTGCGCTGGGATCGTTGGGCATCGGCGGCTTTATAGCGGCGGCAGACGCTCTGAACAAATATCGCGCAGCCAGCGGGCGATTTCGTCCAGCACACGCTCGTAAACCGCTTCCTGGGACTGACCCGAGCTTTTTGGCACTTTGAAGGAGTGGTCGCCGCCTTCGACGACATAGAGCTCGGTGCGAGCCTTGAGCGTGCGCAGGATCGGACGCAACTCTTCGGGCGTGCCGAAGGCATCGTTCGAGCCTTGGATGAAAAGCATCGGCGCACGGATGGCCGGCAAGTGCTTGGTCCGCGGCTGCTCGGGGCGACCGGGCGGATGCAGCGGATAGCCGAGCAGCACGAGGGCGGCGATGCCGGCTGCTGCGCTGCTGCCCGCTGCGACCTGAGTGGCGATGCGCCCGCCCATGGATTTGCCGCCGATGGCGAGCTGCCGTTTGCCGAGCTTCGGGATGATGTCGCCCTCAAACGTCTCGATCACCCGGTTCCAGCAGAGCTCCAATTTGTCGTTGCGATCGGGGACCCGCTTCTTATTCTCCGTATACAGAAAGTTGAAAGTGGCCGTGTCGATGCCGCGCGCGGCCAGTGCGGAAGCGAATTTCACCATGAAGCCGCTTTGCTGCGGCGCACCGGCTCCATGGGCGAGGATGAGACAGATGCCCGACGGCTTCTTCGCTTCATAAAGCAGCGCAGTGATAGATTCCTCCGGCGTGATCTCGATGCGCAGTCGTTCAGCCATCTCTGGAGATTAGAGCATTTGATGTCGCGAGGTCCCCCTCCGTCTCGCATGGACTGACGTCCATGCGCGACACCTCCCCCGCAAGCGGGGGAGGAAACCACTGACATTTGCTCTTGAGGGGCTCAAGGCTCGAATCGAAATGCACACGGTTGAAACGCGCCCTTTCGGTTTCCTCCCCCGCGTGCGGGGGAGGTAGCCGCCGCAGCGCGACAGCGCAAGGCGGACGGAGGGGGGATTACGCCGGGATGCGCTGGCGAAGCGTCGACATGCCGGACCAGGGATCGCGCTTCAGATAATCCAGCCGGTGACGAATGTTGTCGACGGTGAAGTGGTCGGAACGCAGCGTCTCGGAGAGCTCGTCCCAGTCGAGCGGCGTCGATACGGTCGCGCGCGGCAGCGCCCGCGTCGAATAGGCGCCCACTGCGGTGGCGCCCCGCTCGTTGCGGAAGTAGTCGAGGAAGATGCGGCCGCGCCGCTGCCGCTTGGACATGATGGCGACGTAGCGATCGGGTGAGCGCCTGGACATCTCTCCGGCGACCGCTGCGGTGAAGGCTTTGGCCTTGTCCCACGGCAGCGTCGGCTCGACCGGAAACACGACGTGCAGCCCCTTCCCGCCTGTGGTCTTGACGAAGCTCTTCAGCCCGAGGGTCGACAGATAATCGCGCACGTCGCGCGCGCCCGCGATGACATCACGCCAGGCAACGCCTTCGCCGGGATCAAGATCGATGATCAGGCGATCGGGATATTCGAGGCGCTCGGCGCGCGAGCCCCAGGGATGAATCTCGACCACGCCCGCCTGCACGAGATTGAGCAGGCCTTTGAGATCGCGAACCGCGAACATCGGCTCCTTTTCGCCGACCTCGACGAGCTCGACCGCTCCGAGGCCCGCCCAAGGGTGTTTCGCGTAGAAGAATTTTTCACCCGTACCCGAGGGAGCGCGCACCAGACTCAAGACGCGGCCGCCGATGTGCGGAAGAATCCATTCGGCGATGCCAGCGTAGTAATCGGCGAGGCCCTGTTTGGTGATGCCGGGCTCGGGCCAGAGTATGCGTTCGGGGTGCGTGAGAACGACGCCGGCCGCTTCGCTTGCTGCGGGCTTCGCGGAAATCTTGGCCGGCGATTCGAGCGCGATGTCTTCCGGCGGCTTGTCCTCGCGCAAGCCCTTGAATGAGGACTGCCGCACCAAGCCGTCATGGGTCCAATCGCGATATTCGACCTCGCAGATGAGCCGCGGCTCGGCCCACACTACACCCTTCTCCGTACCGGCTGGCATGGGTTTGCGCAGCTTGGGTTTCGCGGACGGGATCTTGTCCAGCGCACTGCGGAGCGAAATCGCAAGCTGCATCGACCAGCCGGTGCCCACTCGTCCGGCATAGGCGAGCACACCGTCGGAATAATAGCCAAGCAGCAACGAGCCGACGGCTTTGCTTGCGGCGGTGGAAGGCACGTAACCTAAGATGATGAATTCCTGGCTCTGACGGCACTTCGACTTGAGCCAGTGCTCGCCGCGGCCGGCGCGGTACGGCAGGTCGTTGCGCTTGGAGATGATGCCTTCGAGGCCCAAGCGGCAGCAGTGCTCGAGCATGGTCGGCCCGTCAATCTCGAGATGCTCGCTGAAACGGATCGGCGAGCCCGCAGGCAGATCCGCGAGCGCCTGCTGAAGCAAGTCCTTGCGCTCGAGCAGCGTCACCTTGGTGAGGTCGAAGCCGTTCAGATAATAGAGATCGAAGGCGAAGTAGCGCATGCGATCGTGGCGGCCGGACTGCAGATCGGCCTGAAGATCGTTCAAGCTGGTGAGGCCGCTCGAATCCTCGACCACGATTTCACCGTCGATGAGCGCGGAGCCGAGCGCAAGTTCCTTCAGCGCCGACGAGATGGCGGGAAAGCGCTCCGTCCAGTCGAGCGACTTGCGCGTCAAGAGACGAACGCTGCGGCCGTCGACGCGCGCCTGCGTGCGATAGCCGTCATGCTTGATCTCGTGGATCCACTTCGGTCCCGTCGGCGGCTTGTCGCACGGACAAGCGAGGCTGGGTTCCAAGAATGTCGGCAGCAACCCTTTGCGCGAGCCCTTGATCTTGGCGATATCGGGAAGGACGTTCTTCCGCAGCTTGGAGACGGCGGCGCGGGCTTTGTGGTCGGCGCGAACTTCGCCCTCGGCGGCGAGTTCGACATTGGTGCGGCCGGAAAGATAGGACGCGGTCTCCTCGTCGGTGATTTCGGCTGAGCCGGCGGCGCGCGCGAATTCGTCGTCCGACTTCATGAGCAGCCAGGGCTCGCTCTTCTCGCCCCGCTTCGGGCGGATGCGCACGAGGTGCCAGCGGCCTTTGAGCCGCGTGCCTTCGAGCGCAAAAGCGAGATGGCCCTTGGCGAGCGCCTTGCGCGGATCACCGTCCGGCTGCCAGCGGCCGCGGTCCCAGATGATCATCGAGCCGCCGCCATATTCGCCTTTGGGGATGTTGCCCTCGAAGTCGAGATAGCTGACCGGATGATCTTCGGTGCGCACCGCAAGGCGTTTCTCGCCGAGCGTGAGACTCGGGCCACGTGTGACCGCCCAGCTCTTCAACACGCCGTCGAGCTCGAGGCGAAGGTCGAAATGCAGCCGGCGCGCGGCGTGCTTCTGCACCACGAAAGCGCCTGTCGTGGGTTTCGCCGCAACCGGCTTCGGCTCAGGCGTTCGTGAAAAGTCCCGCTTGCGCGCGTAGTCCTTGAGCGACGCCTCGGCGGCTTTCGTTTTTTCACGTTTGGCGCGCGCTTTCACGATGATGCTTCAAGGCGACGAGAGTGACAGCTTCATCTCGCAGTATTTCAGCGCCCGCTTGGCGCGTGCCGCCCAGGGCGAGGAATCGTCGAGCTCGAGATAACGGCGCCACCAGCTCGCCGCTTCGGCGTGCTGCTCCAGGCGCTGAAGAAACAGCGCAACGTTGAACATCGCATCGGCGTAATCGGGCTCGGCGTCGAGCGCGGAGCGCAGGCAGTCCACCGCGTCCTTGGTGCGGTTCTGCTCATCGAGTACATCGGCGAGATTGTACCAGGCGCCAGCATAGGCCGCATCGGCCTTGAGCGCGGCGCGGTAGGCGGTTTCGGCTTCGACATTGCGGCCGCCAGCGCGCAGGAGATTCCCGAGATTGAACGGCGCCGCAGGATCTGAAGGGTCTAGCTTCATCGCGAGGCGATAGAGCTGTTCGGCGGCAGCAGCATCGTCCGCGGCCTCCGCGGCCTGCGCCTTGGCAAAGGTCTCGTCGGCGTCATCGCTGGGCTTTTCGACATCGAGCAGGAACTGACCCTTCTTATCGGTGCGGCCCTTGAGCTGTTCCACCAAAATGCGGTCGGACGATTCCGGAAACAGCTTCAGATTCGAGAGCTGCGCTTCGGGCAGCCATTTGCGGATCTCGTGCAAGCTCTTGGTGATGACCGATAGCCCGGTGCCCGCACTGAGCAGGCCGGCGAGCTGGCGCGCCGCGGCAAGATCGCGAAAGCCATAGAACCCGTCCTTGGCCTCGATCAAGCCGAACATGGCGAGCTGGTCGACGACTTCCTGCGGCAGCTTGCTCAAGGCGGCAAGCTGCGCCGCGGAATAGGCGGACGCCTGCTCCTTCGGCGCGCTCTTGCCGAGCCAGCCTAAGAACTGCTTCTCACTGGCGATGGCGACGCCGTAGCTCTTCGCTTTGGCGAGGCTGTTCGAGGGCCGGCCATCGTCTAAGAGCGGCCAGCCCAACTCGCCGACGATCAGCACGCCGGTTTCCTTGGTCACGCCTTCGCGCGGCTTGCCGCCTTTTATGCGCACCAGCGCGAACGCGTCGGCGCGCTTCATCGACGCGAGCTTGCCGGTGAAGGCTACGATCCCCCCAAGCGCGCTCGCGTTGAATTCCGACTTTCCAATCAGCGTGCCGACTTCCTCTTTCCGGCGACGGCGCGCTCACGGACTTTGCTGCTCGCGGCGGCCGGCTTCTTCTTGGTATCGGCACCGATGCTGGCGCGCAATGCGTCCATTAGATTGATGACCCGCTGCGGCTGGGGTGCGCCCTTGGGCTGCTCGACGGCGCGGCCCGCCTGCTTGGCGCGCAACATTTCGATCAGCGCGTTCTCGTAGTGGTCCTGGTAGTTCGCCGGATCAAAGTGGCCCGCCTTGCTTTCGACGATATGAGCGGCGAGCTTTTTCATCTCATCGGGCAGCTTGAGCTCGGGTATGTCTTCGAAATAGGCGGCCACCTCTCGGACCTCGTAGGAATAGCGCAGCGTGGCGCCGAGCAGGCCCTTGTCGAACGCTTCGAGCATGATGACGTGCTCGCGGCGGGCGAGCACGATGCGGCCGAGCGCGACCATCTTCTTGGCGCGGATGGTGTCGCGGATGACGGCGAACGCTTCCTGGCCGACCTGATCGGTGGGCGCGAGGTAGTACGTCGAGTCGATAAAGCGGTCGTCGATCTCCTCACGCGGCACGAAAGTGTCGATGTCGACCGTGTGGCTGCTCTCGATCTGGAGCTTGTCGATTTCCTCGTCCTCGATCTGGAGGTACTGGCCCTTGCCGATCTCATAGCCGCGGCCGACATCGTCGCGCTCGACCAGCTCGCCGGTCTCGCCATCGACCTGCTGCTGCTTCAAGCGGTTTCCGGTCTTCTTGTTGATGCGGTTGAAGGAAATGCGCTCGCTGGACGAGCTGGCCGGGTAGACGGCAATCGGGCACGACACCAAGGACAGCTTCAAATATCCCTTCCAATACGCACGCGGGGCCATGGGATCTCCTCGACACACAGGCGGGGTTAAGCATGAATCATAGCAAATCCGGCTGAGAAATCTGTTGATAGTGAAGCTCAAGCTGAGCACGCATAGAGTCCGTATAGAGAACATTCGGCGAACACGGTTATGCTGTGCTCTGGGCGGGCACGCTATGATGCCTGGAAGGGCCCCTTTTTCGCGGGAGCACAGCAATGGCGCGATTTACCGGTTCAGTGGCGGCTTTGGCGGCGGTTTTGAGCGTTGCTGCGGCGGGCTCGGCGCTGGCCCAGGGTCCTGCGGTCGACTGGAAGAAGCAGGAGGCGGAGCTGCTAAAGCACCACCGCGCGCTTATTCAAATCGACTCCTCCAGCCCGCCGGGAAACGAGACCCGCGTTGTCGATTATCTGAAGAAGGTGTTCGAGGCGGAGGCCATCCCGACGGAGACCTTCGCGCTCAAACCGATGCGCGCCAATCTGGTGGCGAGGCTCAAGGGCAACGGCTCGAAGCGGCCGCTGCTGTTGATGGCGCACACCGATGTGGTCGGCGTGCAGAAGGAGAAGTGGCCGGTCGACCCGTTCGGCGCGGTCTTAAAGGACGGCTACATCTGGGGCCGCGGCTCGCGCGACGACAAGGACAAGCTCGCCTCCAATCTGATGGTGATGCTGCTGGCCAAGCGCGCGGGCGCGCGGCTGGATCGCGATCTCATCTTCTTGGCCGAGTCGGGCGAAGAGGCTGATCCCGAAGGTGTGGGCATCAGCTACATGGTCAATCATCATTTCCCCGCCATCGATGCGGAGTTCGCGCTGACCGAAGGCGGTGGCGCATTGATCGAGAACAACCGCGTCACCTCAGTGAAGATCCAGACCTCCGAGAAGGTGCCGCGGCGGTTTCGCTTGGTCGCAACGGGAACCTCGGGTCACGGCTCGGTGCCGCGGCTGGACAATCCGCTGACGCATTTGTCGGCGGCCGTGGCCAAGGTCGGCAGCTTCACGATGCCGATGCGGCTCAATGAAACGACACGGGCCTATTTCGGGAAGCTCGCGTCGATCAGTCCTCCCGACAAGGCGCAGCGTTACCGCGCGCTGCTGGGATCGGAGCCTTCAGGCGACGTGCTGTCTTATCTCGCGCAGAACGAGCCGGAGCATAATTCGATGCTGCGCACCTCGGTCGTGCCCACGATTCTGAAGGCGGGTGTCGGCCCGAACGTGATCCCGAGCCAAGCGGAAGCGACCTTCGACGTGCGCGCGCTGCCCGATGAGGACATCCCACAATTCTTCGCGCAGATGACCCGCGTGGTGGGCGATCCGGCGGTCAAAGTGGAGCCGATCACGACCAACCTGCGCCCCGTTTCCGCGCCGTCGAAATTGGATTCCGAGATGTACCGCGCGCTGGAGCACGCCAGTGCGGCACTGTACCCGGGGGCGGTGTTGATGCCGGCAATGTCCACGGGCGCAACCGACATGGCGCAGCTCCGCGCCAAGGGCATCCAGGCCTACGGCATCGGTCCGCCGAGCACGCAGCCCGACACGATCAATTACGGCGCGCACAGCGACGTCGAGCGGCTGCTCGAGTCTTCGCTGTATAGGCTGGCGGAGTTCACCTGGCGCGCCACCATGGAAGTGGCAGCGAGCAAATAGCGATCAGGCAGCCCTGAGCGCGTGCTGCTTGAGCCAAGCGCGGAGCGTGCGGCCGTCGAGCGCGCCCGCCTGCTGAGCGACGACCGCGCCGTCCCGAAATAGCATCAGCGTCGGAATGCTGCGGATGTTGTATTGCGCGGCGAGCTGCTGTTCGCGCTCGGTGTCGACTTTAAGGAAACGGATCGCGGGCTCGAACTCGGCGGCGGCCCGCTCGTAGACCGGGGCCATCGCCCGGCAGGGTCCGCACCATTCCGCCCAGAAGTCCACGAGCACGGGAACATCGTTCTGCTGAATGTGCTTGGCGAAAGTCTCGGCAGTGGCACTTGCCGGATAGCCGCTGAACAGCTTCTGGTGGCAGCGGCCGCATTTGGCGCCTTTGGCGCTCTTCTCCGCCGGCACGCGGTTCACCGCAGCGCAGTTCGGACAGACGATGTGACGCCGTTCGGCCATCTTGTTCGGCAGGGTTGCAGCTTGCTTCGAATATGGGGCGGAGCAGACAACGTTCAACTCCGGGATTCGGTTCTGCTGCGGCGCTACTGGCAGCCGGAATCAGGCCGGCCACCGCCCTTATCGGCAACCGGGGGGAGTGTTATCCTCTCCCGCAACGCCGGAACGGGCTGAGCAGGGAGCGGGAAATTATGGCGAAATCAGCTTTGTCGAGGCTCTGTCTGGCGGGTTTCGCTTCGCTTGCGGTGATGGCGAGCGCGGGCGCTCAGTCGAGCGCGGCACCGAATTTCGATGCCGGCATGCTTGGGTGGGTTCACGACGGCGGCGCTACCTTTCCGCCTGTTGCGGGCTCGCCCTCCCCCGTCGTCCAGGACCCCAAGCAGCCCTTCATCAGCCAGGGAGCGAGCTGGCGCATCGGCGACCTCTCCAACCCCAACTTGAAGCCGTGGGTGAAAGAGGTGATGAAGAAAGACAATGACGAGATCAATCATGGCAAGATCGCGTTTCAGGCCCGCTCATCCTGCCTGCCCAGCGGCATTCCGAACATGTTCCTGCCCGCCAACACGCTCTTGGTGCTCCAGACCCCCAAGCAAGTGGTGATGATCAAGCAGGGCGGCACAGAGGTCCGGCACGTCTACATGAACGTGCCGCACTCGAAGAGTGTGAAACCGTCCTGGTACGGAGAATCGGTCGGCCATTACGAAGGCGACACGCTGGTCGTCGATACCATCGGCCAGAACAACAAGACAGTGGTGGACGCGTACCGCACCCCGCATACCGAGAGGCTGCATGTGGTCGAGCGGTGGCGCCTGATCGACGGCGGCAAGGTGCTGGAAGCGAAAATCACGGTGGACGATCCCGACACGTTCAACC
>Ga0126377_10001388_pt1 | contig 15898 bp, 12 predicted proteins | sample PanSoiMetPlot_22_FD_92647 | JGI IMG/M metagenome (GOLD analysis project Ga0126377, IMG submission 92647) | Tropical forest soil microbial communities from Panama - MetaG Plot_22 | ecosystem: Environmental > Terrestrial > Soil > Tropical forest > Bulk soil | place: Panama | collected 2016-02-17
CTTCGGCACGAGACGAGGTCTCGCTGGATCGATCATCGTTTGGAGCATCGCGGCGATGTCGACGGCGCTTGCGCGTACCGCGAACGGCTTTTCTGCCGCGCGGTTTGCTCTCGGACTCGGCGAGTCAGGGAATTTCCCGGCGTCGATCAAGACAGTTGCCGAGTGGTTCCCTTCGCGCGAGCGAGCGTTCGCGACCGGCATCTTCAACGCGGGCACCAACGTCGGAGCGCTCGTCGCACCGATTCTCGTTCCATGGATTACGCTGACGTGGGGTTGGCGTGCCGCGTTCGTCGTCACTGGCGCGTTTGGATTCCTCTGGTTGATCGCGTGGCTCGCGATCTATCGCCCGCCGCAAGAGCATCCGAAAGTCGGCGCTGAAGAGCTGGCGTACATTCGCAGCGATCCGGCCGAGCCCACGGATTCGGTGAGGTGGGGGCAACTCCTGCGACACCGGCAGACGTGGGCATTCGCGATCGGAAAATTCATGACCGATCCGATCTGGTGGTTCTATCTCTACTGGCTTCCGAAGTTTCTCGACGCCCGATACGGGATCAATCTCGCGAAAGTGGCGGCGCCGATCATCGTGATCTACTTGATCGCTGACGTCGGGTCCGTGTTCGGCGGTTGGCTCTCCGGCTTCTTCATCAAACGTGGGTGGTCAGTGAATGCGGGCCGCAAGGTGACGATGCTCATCGCGGCCCTGCTCATCGTGCCGACGATCTTCGCACCGTCAGCGCCGACCATGTGGATCGCGGTGCTGATCGTCGCGCTGGCCGCCGCGGCACATCAATGGTGGTCGGCGAACATCTTCACGTTGTCGAGCGACATGTTCCCGCGCCGCGCGATCGGGTCCGTCGTCGGCATCGGCGGGTTCTTCGGCGCAGCGGGCGGCGTGCTCTTTCAGCGCGCGACGGGTTGGCTGCTTCAGAACAACGGCAGCAACTACACGCCGGTATTCGTCGTGTGCGGTCTCGCATACGTCAGTGCACTGCTCGTGATTCACCTGCTCGCGCCGAAGCTCGAGAAGGCAACGCTGATTCCAGACTGAGGAGGACGTCATGACAGCTCGGCGCGATTTCCTCCGCGCCATCGGTGCCGGTGCGGCGCTCGCGTCGCCACTCGGCTCATTGGCCTGTCGGGTTGGTGCACAGGTAGGTTCGTCGTCGACGCGTGCTTCGGCTGTCGGATGGGAACTGGTGCCGGAGATTCTCGCGCGCATCGTTCCGCCAAAGTTTCCAGGCCGCGACTTCGACATCACGCGTTATGGTGCGACGGCGAACGAGTCGTTCGACAACACTGCGGCGATTCGCCGCGCGATCGCTGCGTGCAGCTCGGCCGGGGGTGGCCGCGTCGTCGTGCCTGCCGGTCGTTTTCTGACTGGCCCTGTTCACCTTCAGAGCAACGTCAATCTGCACGTCTCGCACGGCGCGACGCTGGCGTTCACCCGCGACACGAAAGCGTATCTCCCGGCGGTGTTCACGCGCTTCGAGGGAACGGAGCTGATGAACTATTCGCCGCTGATTTACGCGTTCGAGAAAGAGAACGTCGCGGTCTCCGGCGAAGGAACGCTCGACGGCCAGGCCGACAAGACCAACTGGTGGCCGTGGAAGGGCGGCGCCGGCTCACCTGGGACGTCGAACTACAACAACGCGCGCCAGCGGCTTCTCGACATGGCGGAGCGCGGCGTTCCCGTCGCGCAGCGAGTGTTCGGCGAAGGCGACTTTCTGCGGCCGAACTTCATCCAGCCATATCGCTGTCGCAACGTCCTCATCGAAGACGTGACGATCGTCAACTCGCCGATGTGGGAGGTGCATCCCGTTCTGTGTCGCAACGTCACGGTGCGCGGCGTGAAGATCAACAGCCACGGACCGAACAACGACGGCTGCGATCCCGAATCATGTCGCGACGTTCTGATCGAGCGCTGTGTGTTCGACACGGGCGACGACTGCATCGCGATCAAGTCGGGGCGGAATGCTGATGGTCGCCGTGTCAATGTGCCGAGTGAGAACATCATCGTCCGCAACTGTGAGATGCGCGACGGGCATGGCGGAGTGACGATCGGCAGCGAGATCTCGGGCGGATGCTGGAACGTCTTCGCGTACGACTGCAAGATGGACAGCCCGCGCCTCGATCGCGCTCTTCGCTTCAAGAACAACGCGATGCGTGGCGGCAAGATCGAGCACGTGTACATGAAAGACGTGACCGTCGGTCAGGTGGCCGATTCGGTCCTCTCCGTCGACTTCTTCTATGAAGAAGGCGACAAAGGGCCGTTTACGCCCATCGCGCGCGACATCGAGATGCTTCGCGTGACCAGCAACAAGAGTCCATACGCGTTGTATCTCCGCGGATTTCCCACGGCGCCGATCGAGGGCGTACGCGTCATCGATTGTAAGTTTGCCAATGTCGAAAAGGGCAACGTGATGCAGAACGCGAAGAACGTGACGTTCGACCGCACGACGATCAACGGAAAGGAAGTGGACAGCTCGAATCGATAACCCGCGCTCGATCGGCGGCCGTGTCGTAGAAGTTATAGAGTCGTAATGGCGCTACGGATGTCGTAATGGCGCTACGGATGTCGCCGGATTGCAACGAGGAGATCAAACCGCAGCGGTTCCCGAAGTTCTCCGCGAGATTCCGCGTAATCCGCAGCTCAAATAGCAGTTCACACCAGGTTGTTTGGCTGCGGATTTCGCGGATTGCGCGGAAAGACCAGGACTACAGCGATAGGCGGATTTCATTTTCGTGCTGTAGCGCTTGGGCCAGGCTCCGGCGTCGCTTACGTTGTGTGGCCGCCGGTTTCGGCCGGGCATGAAAGTTGGTGACCGAAATGCAAGTTTGTGGGGAGCCGGTCCGGCCGTGTCGGTGTACTCTGCTGTGTCTCGCGCAAATCAGCGATGAGGCTTCGAGGCAAGCAGCCTCACCCCTCAGATTCAGGCCTGGCAGACGCGTCTAGCTACTGTGCATCGCGGATGGTCGAGTCCGACCGACGCGCCGCTCTGGACGAGCGGCGGCGTCGCTTTGCTCATGACGGTCTGCCTATTCGTGGCCGCATTCCTCGCCATGAAAACCGTGAGAATTGGTTCGCTATTCCCTGAGCCGGATGCGGAGATCGCGCCGCCACCCATAGTGATTCATCTCGCACCACCGGCGCCAAACCCCGCGCCGTCGCGGCGAATCGAACGAGTGAGAACGCGTCAAGCACCGACTTCCGCGGCGGCACCAGTTTCGACACCCACGGTAGGCGCCGAGCCGGATCCGGCGCGCAGCAGTGTTGTCGTTCCACCCATTCCGTCGGTGCCGATTCGCGACTCAGCCACGGGCGTCGCACCTGAGGCGCCGAAGCGGTCGATCACTGATCTCATATCGTGGCGCGACATCCCGACCTTCGCTCCGTCGGCGCCGAGGAAGTCTCCGGCCCCAATCGCGCCAGCAGGAGTGACGACCAGTTCGCGAGCGGTCTCGGTTGCGGAGCGTGATGCGATCGCGACCGCCAAAATGGCCGCTCTGCTCGCCCTCGTGGCAAAGGACAAGACGACAGAAGCAGAAGCGAAGGAGCTATCAATGAAGAGGGAACCGGGCCGATCGCTTCCGAACAGCCGCGCTTACAACGACGGTAAACACGCGCCGCTCATGAACGGGCACGTCAGCGTCGCCTACGTGGCAACAGCGTCCGTTCCGTTTCTCGCAGGCCAGCCGGTGCCGGTCGAATCTGCCGAGGAGCGCGCGAGGCGATGGAGACTCCAGGACCGCGCGTTGTTCCTTCGCGACTCACTGCGCGCGGACTCCGTTGCCAAAGCACGAATTCGGCCGTAGTTCTCCGCGAAGTCCGCGTAATCCGTAGCTCAAATAGCAGTTCACACCAGGTTGTTTAGCTGCGGATTTCGCGGATTGCGCGGAGAAGATCAGAACTGCAGCGAACGGCAGGAGTGCTCTCCGAAGCTCTGTCAATCCGTGGCTCAGGTCTCAATGTTCACGATGCGCTATCTCCCTGACGCCGAGCGAACCAACAATGAGAGATCTCAGATGATCCGCCGCGCGCTGATTCTCATCACACTCTTCGCCCTGCCGGCGGCCGCTCAAGACACACGCACCGTCGTCGAGCCCAAGTTTCCCTTGGCCTGCACAACCGTTGTTGCGCAGCTCGTGCCGGTCGCGGACACGACCCTCGCCGCAGCGGACGAGAACAAGCTCGACACGCGTCGCATTCAGCAGGCGATCGACGGTTGTACGATCGGTCGCGCCGTGGTGCTGAAGGCGAGCGGCGAGCGCCGCGCGTTTCTCGCTGGGCCCATCACGCTCAAAGCTGGCGTGACGCTGATCGTCGACACGAATACCACGCTGTTCGCGTCACGCAATCCACGCGACTACGACGCTGATGTGCCGGGCCGCTGCGGTACCGTCGATGCTCGCGGACGTGGCTGCAAGCCACTCATCACCGGCGAACGCGCGAGCAGCTCGGCCGTGATGGGGCCGGGAACGATCGATGGCCGCGGCTGGGCGAAGCTCATTGGCCGTGATTCGTCGTGGTGGGACCTCGCGCAGGCCGCGCGCGCCGGCGGAAGCCAGAACTGTCCGCGGCTGCTCGTGATCAGCCACAGCGACGATTTCACGCTCTACAAGATCACCTTCAGAAACGCGCCGAACTTCCACATCGTGTTCGACCGCGGCGACGGCTTCACCGCCTGGGGCGTCGTGATCAACACGCAGGACCGGTGGGCCCGCAACACGGACGGCATCGATCCCTCGAGCGCAAGAAACGTCACGATCACACACAGCTACGTCAACACCGGCGACGACAACGTCGCGATCAAAGCCGGCTCGAACGGCCCCAGCTCGAACATCACGATCTCGCACAACCATTTCTACCGCGGCCACGGCGTGTCGATCGGCAGCGAGACGAACGGTGGCGCCCACGCGATCCGTGTCTTCGATCTTTCGATCGACGGCGCCGACAACGGCCTGCGCATCAAGTCGAACGCGAGTCGCGGCGGGTTGGTGCACGACGTCGAATACAAGGACGTCTGCATCACACGAACGAAGAACGTGATCGAGATGGATGCGTTCTACACGGCGTCGCCGGAGACGACTGGGACGCTGATCCCCGAGTTTCGCGACATCAGGCTGAAAAACGTGCGTGTGCTCGACGCGGGCAACGTGATTCTTCAGGGCTACGACGCCGCGCGCATGCTGCGGATGTCGTGGGACAACGTGACGTTCGATCAGCCTTCGTCGATCAAAATCACGGCGAAGAACGCGGCGATCGCGACCGGCCCTGGCCCGATGAATCTCGAGTTGTCGGGAGCGAATGTTCAGACGACTGGAACGACGAGCGCCGCGCCGCGCCTCGAGTGCGAACGACAGTTCGTTCCGTTCCCCCGCTAAGCCCCTGTCAGGATGCGACCAGCTGCCCGCACTTCCGACACAAATAGAGACTGCGCCAGAACTGTCGCGCGGCATAGTACTGGTCGCTGCTCTTGCGGAGCGACGTCATCAACACGCCGAGGATGATCACGGCACTGCCGACCGCGGTGAACAAACCCGGGTCGGCGCCAAACCGGCTGCGAACCCCGAGCGCGATGAGCGCAAATGGTATCGCGACCAGAATCGGCGTGATGAGCGGCGAGCGTCGCGCGGGCGGGCCGAGCTTCTTCACGATCTGCTCATTGGTCATCCCTGCCACGAGCACCGTGCCCGCGGCCTCGGGGGATGCCTCGATCTGCCCGGCCGCCTCGTAAAAGACGTCGACGACCTGCACGAAGTCCGACGCTCGGCACTTCGGGCACCGGGCGTCGCCCAGCGCGGGATTCTCATCGCCGGAGGTGAGCTTGGCGATGGCGCCGAAGACGGCCTCGAATTGATCGATCCTGTTTGGCATAGTGGATAATTCATACTACACCAAAGCGCGGTCTTTCGTGAGCCGCCGCTGGACGACTGGCTCAGACTCGATCGGCGATCGCGATCCGCAAATGCTGCGCGCGCTTCGTGACGTCGCCCACCGTAGAGGACAACTCCGCGCCGAAGTCGTGTAAGCTTCCGTCGCGTACGACGCGGAAGCCGAAGCGCCCGAGCAGCGCCCGCATCGAGCCGGGAGTGAAACTCGACTTCAGCGGCTCGCCCAGTCGGCGCACGATGAAACCGACGAAGCGCAGAATGAACGCCTTGCGGTGATACAGAATGACGAGTCGGCTGCCAGCGGCCGATCGTCGCGCGACGACGTCGAGCGTCGAGTCGATTTCGGGCGCCGAGAGATACATTACGACGCCCTCCCACACCCACGTCGTTGCGTGCGCGGCATCGTGGCCAGCAGCGGAAAGGGCTGCGTCCAACGAGTCGTTCTGGAAGTCGACCGGCGCAAAGCGAATGTCGTTTGACGCCGGCTTGAGTGTGCCGACGCGTTCGCGCTTTTCACGCTGCGTGTCCGGGTGATCCACCTCGATCACGGCGACGTTGCGGAGCTCGCTCATCCGCCACGCACGCCCGTCGAGTCCAGCGCCGAGAATGACGAGTTGTGGGTTCGTGGCCTGGCGGATGGCATCGTCGATCGCAACGGTGCGGACCGCCATCACCTTACTCGCGTTCGCGAGATACGCCTGTTTGAGACGTTCCGCCGTGGTCGACGGCTTCACGCCGGAGAGAAAGCGCTCTACCTCCTGGCGCGTGTCGCGGGGCAAGAGCGGAAGCGCAGTGGGATCACTGAACCGCGCGACATCCGTCCTTCCATGTGCGACAGCACGGCCGGCGCTGACCATCACCGCGGTTCGGCTCGATTGTCCTGGCTTCATGCCAAGGAAACTACTCGAGCCGGTGCACGGCGGCGAACGGCGGCTTACGCCGCGCGTTCGCTCGCCGCTGGGATCACGATCGGCTCATTGATCCCGACACCGTCCCCGACTCGGCCGAGCATCTCGCTGTCGTCGTACGCGTGTTCGCCGTGTTCACTGACATCGATGCCAGCCAGCTCGTTCGGCAGCGCGACCCGCAACGATCCCAGCGCGCGCAGTGTTGCGAACACGAGGGCCGTCACTGAGCCCGCGAACAGGATTGTGCATCCAACCGCGAGTACTTGAACGGAGAGCAGCCGCGCATTGCCGTAGAGCAAACCGTCCGCGCCGGCGGCATTCACAGACTTGGTCGCGAACACGCCGGTGAGCAACGCCCCGACGACGCCCGCGACGCCGTGGCAGGCGAACACGTCGAGCGCGTCGTCGATCGATGTCTTGCTGCGCCATTGGACTGCGACGTAGCTCGCGCCCGCGCCGGCTGCCCCGATCACGAGGGAGGCGAGTGGCGTCACGAAGCCAGCTGCCGGTGTGATGGCGACGAGTCCGACGACGGCGCCCGTCGCTCCACCGACCGCAGTTGCCTGGCCGGTGCGCGAGAACTCGATCGCGAGCCATGTCATGACCGCGGCTGCCGCAGCCGCGTGTGTGTTCAGCAGTGCAATTGCCGCGACGCCGTCAGCCGCCAGGGCAGAGCCGGCGTTGAAGCCGATCCAACCGACCCAGAGAAGACCGGCGCCTGCCAGCGTGAACACCACGTTGTGCGGTCGCAGCGCGGTGCGGCCGAAATCGCGCCGGCTTCCGAGCGCAATCGCGGCGACGATGGCCGCTGTGCCGGCGCTGATGTGCACGACCGTTCCACCGGCGAAGTCGAGTGCGCCAAGTGAGTGCAACCAGCCGTCGGACGCCCACACCCAGTGCGCGAGCGGATCGTAGACGAATGTCGTCCAGAGCAACGCAAACAACACGTACGTGTGAAAGCGAATTCGCTCGACCATCGCGCCGGAGATCAGCGCGACCGTGATACCGGCGAACATCGCCTGGAAGCCGGCGAATGCCGCGTTCGGAATGGTCGAACTATACGGCCCGAGCGCGGCGCCGACGCCGCGCAGGCCGACCCATGAGAGATCTCCAATCACCGAGCCGGGCCCAAAAGCCAGGGAATACCCGAACAAAACCCATTGTATGCCGACGACGGCCAGTGCCGCGACGCTCATCATGAACGTGTTCAACACGGCCTTCGTTCGCACGAGGCCGCCGTAGAACAACGCGAGCCCGGGGATCATCAACAACACGAGCGCTGTGCTGACCAACACCCACGCGGTGTCGCCGCTCGAAATCGTTCCGCTCACGACGCCTCCTTAAGCATTTGGGCTCGGCTCTGTACTTCGTCGGCGGTCACCGGTGTCAGTGCTTCACGGTCGACTTCACCCGACCGAATGCGCACGACGTGCTCGAGCGGTTGCACGAAGATTTTGCCGTCGCCGACCTGACCGGTGCGGGCGGCTTCGATGATTGCGTTGATGGTCGGTTGCACGAAGAGATCGGACACGGCGATCTCGATCCGGACTTTCTCGCGGAACTCGAGGACGACGGACGAGCCGCGGTAATGCTCGACGACTTCGCGTTCACCGCCGTGGCCGCTGGCGCGCGACAGGGTCATTCCAGTCACGCCGACGCGAAAGAGCGCTTCTTTGACGGCGGTCAGCCGCTCGGGTCGAACAACGGTGACGATGAGTTTCACGGCATCTCCTGCGACGAACGGTGTGTGGACGGGGTCCACGATAGCCCAAAAGTCACGGACTGTCAACGAAATTGTGCAAGAAATGCACAACTGGCGCTACAGTCCGTAATTGTCCGTCAGAGTTACAAATGCAACGGCTGAGATAATTGCAGAAATGGGCAAATTCTTGATACATTGTGTCGGCGCTGGACGAACCCGCTCACACCCGATGCCTCGCTTCAACGTGCTCGTCACTGACGACGTCGACCCCGAGGGCGTAGCCCTCCTCCGCGCCGAGCCAGGCTTCGTCATCGACGAACGCCCCACCGTCCCCTGGCGCCAACTCCTCGACGTCATCGGCGACTACGACGCCATCGTCGGACGCAGCGCCACTCAAATCCCCGGCGAGCTCCTCCGCCGCGCCCGACGCCTCCAAGTCATCGGCCGCGCCGGTGTCGGCACTGACAACATCGACATTGCCGAAGCCACCGCCCTCGGCATCGCCGTCATCAACGCACCCGCCGGCAACACCGTCTCCGTCGCCGAGCTTTTTTTCGGTTCTCTCATCGCGCTGGTGCGCCACCTTCCGGACGCGTTCAGTTCCATGCGCTCCGGCCGATGGGATCGCACCGCACTCCTGGGCAACGAGCTTCGTGGACGATCGCTCGGCATCATTGGACTCGGCCGCATCGGCGGCGAAGTCGCCACGCGTGCGCGCGCGTTCGGCATGCACGTCAGCGCCTACGACCCTTACGTCGGCGCAGACCGCTTCGAGCGACTGCAGGTCGCACGCGTCGAATCGCTCGACAATCTGCTCGTGCGCTCGCAGGTGGTGACTATCCACACACCGCTCACGCCTGAGACGCGCGGGATGATTCGCGCGCGCGAGCTAGGCCTCCTGCCGGGCGACGCGATCATCGCGAACATGGCGCGCGGCGGCATCATCGATGAAGCGGCGCTCATCGCCGAGTTGTCGCGCGAGCGCTTGCGCGGCGCAATCCTCGACGTGTTCGAGAAAGAACCGCTTGCAGCCGATCATCCGCTGCGCGCGTTTCCCGGCGTCGTGCTCACGCCGCATCTCGGCGCATCGACGGCGGAAGGGCAGCGCAACGTCGCGGTCGACGTCTGTGCGAGTGTGCGCGAAGCGCTTTTGAGCGGCGAGCTGTCGAGCGCCGTGAACATCGACGGCGGTGAGCGTGTCGAGTGGGGCGATCTCCGCGACGCGATGTTGCTCGCGCGACGTTCGGCGGCGATGGCGCGAGCGCTGCTCGCCGATCGCGGTGCGCGCGCCGTCGATCAACTGACGCTTCGATTGAGCCGCGATCTCATCGCCGCGGAGAAGCTGCTGCTCGCGGCGGCGGCGATCGGCGTCGTCGAAGACGTCGTGGAAGCGTCGAACGCGCGCCTCAACATCATCAACGCGCGCGCCCAGGCCGAGCAGCGCGGAATCGTACTCGCGGTGGCGCCGATTGCGGCGACGGGTCAAGCGTATCAGATGCAAGTCATCGTACGCGGCCAGAGTAATGAGATCGCGATCGCCGGCACTGCGACGCCCGGCGCGACACCCCGCATCACGCGCATCGGCGACTTCACCGTCGACGTCACGCCGCGTCACACGATGATCGTGTTGACGAACGCGGACGTCCCCGGCGTCATCGGCCGCGTCGGCACGTTGCTCGGCGACGCAGGCGTCAACATCGCGGAGTATCACCAGTCACGCACGTCGCAGGGCGGGAACGCGCTCGCGGCGATCACCGTCGACGGCGCGATCGACGCCGAGCTTCGCGCGCGGCTCGCGGCGAGCCACGACGTTCGTTCGGTGACGGTCGTGAACTTCGCGGACACCGAGTCGAACTCAAACGGCGCGAGGAGACCAGAAGCATGAGCGCTAGCGCGACACCTTTCCGCTCACTCGTGCTCGACGTCGACTCGACGGTGTCTGGCATCGAGGGGATCGACTGGCTCGCGGCGCGGCGCGGTGATCTCGTGTCGCGTCGCGTCGCCGATCTCACGCAGCGTGCCATGCAGGGCAACATTCCGCTCGAGGAAGTGTACGGTACTCGGCTCGCTGAGATTCGGCCGCGGCGCGAGGAAGTGGATGCGCTCTCGCGCGCCTATGTCGACGCGATCGCGCCCGGCGCGGCGGAGACCATCGCGCGCGTGCGGCGCTCTGGGGTTCAGGTCGTGCTCGTGAGCGGTGGTCTGCGTCATGCCCTTCTCCGGCTTGCGCTCTCGCTCGGGCTCGGCCCTACCGACGTATACGGCGTTCCGGTGCGATTCGACGCACTCGGCGCGTACGCCGGTTACGACGTTACGTCGCCTCTCACGACGGCGGACGGCAAGGCGCAAGTGGTCGCTCGACTCGGGCTCGACGGTCCGATCGTCGCCGTCGGCGACGGGGCGACCGATCTCGCGATGCGCGAGGTGGTCGACTGCTTCGTCGCGTATACGGGCTTCGTCACTCGGCCGAACGTGGTCGAGCAGGCGGACGCCGTCGCGGCGTCATTTGCCGATCTCGAGCGTGTCGTTTTGAACTGAACTTCCTAATCACCCTTTCCTCAGAGACTTGGATGACATCACCGAACGAGACTCTCACGGCAACGCCCCACCGGCTCGACAAAGTATCCCTCGGGAAGATTGTACAGATTCGGGAGATTCTGCTGCGGACGCAGGCCAAGGGCGCGCGCGTGATTCGCTTCGAGTCCGGTGATCCGAGTTTCTCGGTCGCGCCGCACGTGCTGAAGGCCATCGCCGAAGCGGGCGCGGCGGGCAAGACGCACTACGTGCCGAACGACGGCATTCCCGAGCTGCGTCGTGCGCTGGCGGAAAAGCTTCGCACGAAGAACGGCATCGCCGACATTCTGCCGCGCGACGTGTTCTTGACGAACGGCGCGATGCACGCGCTGTACGTGACGTTCGGCACGCTGCTCAACGCCGATGATGAAGTCATCATCCCCGATCCCATGTGGACCGAGGTGGCCGAGAACATCCGCCTTTCGGGCGGAGTTCCAGTGCGCGTGCCGGTCGACGCGGGCAGCGACTATACCTATGATCCCGAAGCAGTGGAGCGCGCAATCACGCCCGCGACACGCGCGATCTTCGTCAACTCGCCGCACAATCCAACCGGTGCGGTGTTGAGCCGGGAGACGCTCGAGGCGCTCGTCGCGATCGCTCGCGAGCACGACCTGTGGATCGTGTCGGACGAAGCATACGAGGACGTGCTCTACGAGCCGTACACGCATACGTCGATCGCCTCCATCGCCGGCGACTGGGCCGACCGCGTCATCAGCGTGTTCTCGTTCTCGAAGAGCCACGCGATGAGCGGTCTGCGCGTCGGCTACGTCGTCACGAAGTCGGCTGTGCTCCAGGAGCGCATTCAGAAACTGCTCCGCTGCACGATCAACGGCGTGAACAGCCTCGCGCAGTGGGCGGCGTTGGCTGCGGTGACCGGTCCGCAGGATCACCTCCAGTCGATGCGCGCAGAATACGCCGTGCGTCGTGGCCTGATGATGGACGCACTCTCGCAGGTTCCGGGCGTCCGGCCATTCAATCCGCGCGGCGCGTTCTATGTCTGGGCCGAGCTCGAGCCGTCGATCTATGAGCGGCTCGGGGTCAACAACGCCGACGAGCTGTCGGCGCGACTAGCGGCGAATGGCATCGGCAGCGCGCCGGGAGACGCATTCGGCGAACAGTGTGCCGATGCGATTCGCTTCGCCTTCAGCTGTGACACGGAGATGGTTCGCACGGGCGCCGAGTTGTTGCGTTCGGCGCTGTCTGGTGAGGAAGCGCTCTGACGGTCGACGAACGAAGCCCTCTGCCGCGGTGACCATGCGAAAGATCAATACGCGGAACTACCGGCTGGCGACTCGCGCGACACCGCGCGAGGTCAATCGACGGATCGTCCTCAACCTGATTCGCGAGCATCAGCCGATCTCGCGCGCGGAGCTTGCACGTCGTATGAATGTGCGGCGCGCGGCGCTCACGGCGATCGTCCGCGACTTGCTGCACGCGGGCGACATCTATGAAACCGGTCCGGCGAAGTCGGTGCGCGGACGCCGCCCGACGCTGATTCGCGTTCGTACGAGTGGGCGACTTGCCGTCGCCGTCGATGTTCGTCCGGAGCGGACGTCGATCGCGCTCGCTGATTTCAGCGGCGCGGTGCTCGAGCGCGACGTCTTCGATACGCCGACGCAGCCGGATGAATTGGCGCGCCGGCTCGTGTCGCGCGTCGAGACCATTCTCGCCTCGAGGGCCTCGGGCGACGGCGAGCCTTTGACGTGCGAAGGTATCGGCATCGTTGTGCCGGGAATGGTCGACCGGCGCGCCGGCCACATTCTCTACGCGCCGCGGCTCGGCTGGCGAGACGTACATCTGCGTGACGCGGTTCGCAACCATCTCGACGTGCCGGTGTCGGTCGAGAGCGCGCCCATCGCATGCGCGCTCGCGCGACTTTGGTTGATGACCGGCGAGCCGCGCGGCGTGAACAACTTCGCGTACGTCAGTATCTCCGACGGTGTCGGCGTGGGCATCGTGATGGCGGGCGAAGTCCTGCGCGGCGAGCACCACACGGCGGGGGAGCTCGGTCACGTTTCGCTCGATCCTGGTGGGCCGGTGTGTGCCTGCGGCAAGCGCGGATGCTGGGAGGCGTTTGCATGCAACTCGGCGACGATCGCGCGGTATGTCGAGCAGGTCGGGGGTCCACAATCGGCGCGCTCCGATCGTCAAAAACGCGAGGGCACACCGACGGTTGAGGAGATCATTCGTCGCGCGCATGTGGGCGAACGTGCGGCGGTTGCGGCGCTCACGGAAACCGGTCGTCAGATCGGCCGTGGGCTCTCCGCAGTCGTGAGTGCATTCAACCCGAAGCGCATTTACGTCGGCGGTGAAGTGACGGCCGCGTGGGATTTGCTCGAGCCGCAAGTTCGTGGTGCGTTGGTCGAGGGGACGCTCACGGATGCCGCGCGTGCGACTCCGGTCTATGCCGACTCCAATCCGGCGGAGTATCGGTTGCTCGGCGCTGTCGCCTTGGTTGCTGCGCCGTCTTTTGCGGCGTTGAGAGTTGGCTGAAGAACCCTGTCATCCCGAGCGTAGCGGATCTCGGCCTCGGCGCGCGGGACCGAGGTCCCTCGCTTCGCTCGGGATGACAGCGCAGTATGATCACCTTCACTAACCCGCGATTCCCGTGCGAATGTCGTTCCGGTGGTTTGGTTCCGACGACCCGATCCCCCTCGCCCACGTGCGACAGATCCCAGGTGTCGAGGGAGTTGTCAGTGCGTTGTACGACGTCCCCGTCGGCGACGCTTGGCCGACGGACAAACTCGAGCACCTCGCCAGCACCATCGACGATGCCGGGCTCGATTTAACGGTCATCGAAAGCATTCCCGTTCACGAGGACATCAAGCTCGGACGGCCATCGCGCGACCGCTTCATCGATCAGTACTGCGAGAGCGTCACTCGCATGGGGGAGCTCGGCGTGCCCGTGCTCTGCTACAACTTCATGCCCATCTTCGACTGGACGCGCACCGATCTGGCAATGGCGTTGCCCGACGGATCCACCGCGCTCGCCTACGACGATGAACAGCTGTTGGCGATCGATCTCTCGCGCGGTACCGGGGATCTCCCCGGTTGGGCCACAGCCTACGATGCAAAAACACTCAACGCGTTGCTCGACGCATACGCTTCCGTTGACGCCGAGCGGTTGTGGGAGAACCTCGGCTATTTTCTGGAGCGCGTCGTGCCGGTCGCGGTGAGCGCGAACGTGAAGATGGCCATTCATCCCGACGATCCGCCGTGGCCGATCTTCGGTCTGCCGCGGATCATCACGAATGCGGAATCACTCGAGCGACTGACGCGCATCATCGACCATCCCGCGAATGGCGTGACGGTCTGTACTGGCTCACTCGGCGCTGATCCGCTCAACGATTTGCCGGCGATCATTAGATCTTTGGGCGCGCGCGGGCGAGTGCACTTCATGCATTGCCGCAACGTGCGGCGCACCGGAGAGCGTCGCTTTCATGAAAGCGAGCATCCGACGCGCTTTGGCGACGTCGACATGCTCGAGGTGATGCGCGCGTTGCACGACATCGGGTTCATGGGGCCGATGCGCCCGGATCATGGACGCATGATCTGGGGCGAGCGCGGACGGCCCGGTTACGGTCTGTATGATCGCGCGCTCGGCGCGATGTATCTGCAGGGTTTGTGGGAAGGAGTGGGACGGTCTTCCCCCGGCAATAGCGACGACGGGATCTAGCGGGCGGGCATCGTCCCTCGCGGGCTTTCAGCTGGAGGCGATCCGAAAGTACCGAGCGCACCAAAATCGCGAACGGCTGCGGCAACGAGGCTTGCTTACAAGTCTCGTGCATTTCCCATATTGACATTATCAATATGCGGACCGCATGGTACTGCCCGTCCTGCGGAGCAAATCCCCTCCCCCCGCCGCATGAGCATCGACCCCGCCTCTGGCGTACCGCTCTACCAACAAGTCGCTGCCCACATCCGACAGCAAATCACCACCGGCGAAATGGCTGTCGGTACGCAGCTTCAACCGCATCGTCGACTCGCCACGCACTACCGCGTGTCGATCATGACGATCAACAAGGCTCTCTCAATCCTCGTCAGCGAGGGCGTCCTCCACAGCCGAGTGGGCCGGGGGACTTTCGTCGCGGTGCGTCCTGCGCCCGCGAATCGCGCAGCGCCGAGCTCCGACAAGCTTCTGGGGTTTGTTCTGCGAGATCTCAGCAGCCCGTTCTTCTCGCTCATCGCGCACTCGGCGCACGAGCGCGCCGATAACGCCGGGTACGGACTGCTCTTCTCTTCCAGCGCGAACCGCTTGGACCACGAGGAGAAACAGATCGGCCGCTTCCGAGAGCTCGGTGTTCAGGGGCTGATCATCGTGTCGATGAGCCGCACCTATCGGCTGAGCGACACGATCCGCCGCCTCGACGACGTGGGCGTCCCGTTCGTGATGGTGTCGTACATCGAAGGCGACGACGTTCCCTTCATCGGCCTCGATCTCGATCAGGCCGGGTATCTCGCGGGGCGTCACCTGGTCGCACTCGAGCGCACGAAGTTCGGCTACATCGGCGACAAATTCGGCAGCAGCATGTTCGATCTGAAAAGCGGCGGCTATCGGCGCGCTGTGGAAGAGCAGGGCTCTCATGTCGACCCTGCCTTCACCTTCGAGTACCCCTACGAGGGTGAGTGGAACGACTATCGGTCGGGGTACGCCGTCGGCCAGCATGTGGCGGGTCTCACCGTCAAACCTGACGCCATGTTCGTCCACAACGACCTGGGCGCAATCGGGTTCGAGGACGGGTTGCTCGCGTCGGGCGTTCGCGTGCCGCAGGATATCGCGCTCGTTGGGCTGGACGACATCGAGCTCGCGGCGCGAGCGCGC
>Ga0126377_10001389_pt1 | contig 15894 bp, 15 predicted proteins | sample PanSoiMetPlot_22_FD_92647 | JGI IMG/M metagenome (GOLD analysis project Ga0126377, IMG submission 92647) | Tropical forest soil microbial communities from Panama - MetaG Plot_22 | ecosystem: Environmental > Terrestrial > Soil > Tropical forest > Bulk soil | place: Panama | collected 2016-02-17
GAAGGAGCGCACGTGGCGGCGCGTCGCGGGATGAGCTATCGCCAGATTCTCAATCATTATTTTCCGGGGACGAGGTTGACGCGCGTGGAGACGGGGCGCTTTGAACACAGCTATTTTCAAATCTCCCACTATGGCGGTCGTCCCTACCAAAATTCTCGCTTAGAACCAGCCCGCGAAGGCGGGCGTCAGAGTAAAGCCTGGGGTGGAGCGCAGCGGAACCCCAGGTACGGCGCATCGAAAACAATCAAGCCCGCGAACGCGGGCGACAGCGTCTCATCACTTCTCATTGTATTCAATATCATTCGCTTCCAAAAATTCTATGAACTCGTTCCTGAATGGCTGTCGCCCGCGTTCGCGGGCTGGTGTGTTTTTAGGGGCCGAATTCCTGGGGTTCCGCCTTCGGCTTCACCCCAGGCTTTATTCTGCCGCCCGCATCCGCGGGCTGAAATCCGCGCCCTACATTCTGTGAAAAATATGGGTAATGAAAAGGCATTACCCCGCCGCCTTCTCCGCAGGCTGAAAACCGGGCGCGAAATGTATGAAAAAAGTAGGGAGATGACGAGTTATAACCAGACCACAACGGTGATTGGGGAGGCTCAAAAATCATCCCTCTCCAGCGAACATTTCCGTGTGACCTATCCGGCGAAGACCGACAGGCGGTCGATTGAAAACATGCTCCGCACATTTGAAGGCGCGCGAGCCGATCTGCTGCGACGTTTGGAGGCCGCTTCATTAAGGCTCGCGGAGCCGGGGCCTTTCGAGGTTATGGTTCAACCGACGACCGCCGATTTCATCGCGGCCACGGGCCAAGGGGGGTGGGCCGCTGGCGCGACTCGCGGGCGGCGGATCGACCTGCAACCCCTCGACCTTCTCAGGCGGCGCGGTGTTCTGAACGCGACTTTGCGTCATGAGATGACCCACGCGGTGATCGAGTTGTTGAGCGGCGGCCGGGCGCCTCGATGGATGGCCGAAGGGTTGGCGATTCACGTCGCGGGAGAAGCCGCGACCCTTCCGCGAATAGAAAATAAAACCAGGCTTTCGCGTGAGGTTCTGGAACGGAAATTGATGCGATCATCCCCGGTAACCGAATCGCGCAAACTCTATGCGATGGCTTATCATGAAATTTGGACGATGATCGAAGCGGAGGGGGAAGCAGGCGTCTGGCGGCGCGTCGCATACAGTCAGTAAATCGCCAAATCGGGAAGGAAAAGCATTTTCCATTGCCCATTTGAGATTTGACATTTGTCATTAACCGGAAATCGCTCAATGATCATTTGTCATTGAATCGGGAGGCATTGAATCGGGATCGCCTCCGGCAATGATCGATATCAAGCCTCATATGGCAAATAGAAAATGGAACTCTTCTCCCCTTTCGTATCCACTGACTGTACCGGGCGTAAGCAAGCAGAGTATTCATATGAATCAGCAGGATAGGGAAGTGAGTGAGGCGGGCGCGAATCATTCTTCGCAATCCGCGTCGAGATTCCATTGGCCCGAAGAATTGATCGATGAGGAATTGCGTTGTGTGCAATGCGACGCCCGCGTGAAGGATGTCGTTTGCGGGCACAGAAATCCATGCCCGTTCTGCGGGTTTCCTTATCCGGTCGGCGACTGTTCCGATCTGGTCGAAAACTGAGGGGTCATCAGATTGACTTTGTCTTGTAACGGGGTGTATAACCGCCCCGTTATTTCATTATAAACCAACGCAAACAATTGAATTGAAAGATTAAACGGCTAATCGCAGATTGGGCTGCGAGCCGATGCCAAAAAAACTAGCGCGGCTGGAATTATGAAAATGATGGGATTCAGATACGATTGCGAAAACATTTCCCTATGCCATTCCGCATCGTTTGTGCGCAAATCGACACAACATCGACGCTCCAGCCGTCCAACCATGCCTTGTTGTCGGCGCCTCGCATCCCTGCGCGCCGACGGAGGCGTAATCTAACTTTTCTTCTACACGCAGCAGGTCATTTTGCAAATTGAGGGAATGGTGTATCAGTCACAGGATCATCTCCCGAAGCTTGCGCGCGCGATTTTCGCAAGCTGTCTGGCGTTGTTATTGATCTTTGAGTCGAGCGGGTGTCGGCGTAAATCAGCCGCCGCCAGAGAGGCTACGATCACCATTTATGGTTTCAGCGTGGTCAAGGAGGGGCTTGAAACCTCTATTCTGCCGGAGTATCAGCGGGAATGGGAGAAGAAGACCGGACAGCGGTTGACGTTCGAGACCTCTTATGCGGGTTCCGAAATTGTGGCCAATCAGATAGTGGCAGGCGCGGAGGCCGACGTAGCCATCCTGGCCATTGAGCGCAACGCCGACCGTTTGGTCAGGCCGGAAGTGACCAGGAATGAATGGCGCAAATTGCCTTACGGAGGGATCGTCAACAAGACCCCGATGGTGATCGTCGTGCGGCGGGGGAACCCGAAAGGCATCCGCGATTTCGGCGATCTGGCGAAGCCGGGAGTGGGGTTGATCCATTGCGATCCGGCGTCATCGGGCGCGGGGCAATGGTCGCTGCTGGCGATTTACGGGTCGGAGTTGATCAAGTCCGAAAAGAGGACGGGGACCCGCGACGAGCGGAAGGCTTTCGAGCTATTGCGGCGCGTCTGGAAAAACGTGAAGGCGACTCCGGAGTCAGCGCGTGTGGCCCGAACACAGTTTGAACGTGGCGAAGGCGACGCTCTGATCACCTACGAACTGGAGGCAATGCAGTTGCTCGATAAAAAACTCCCGGTCGAGATCGTCATGCCTAAGGCGACGATCTTCAGCGAACATCCGGTGGTGATCATCGATCACGCGATGAGTCCGTCGAAATACGCTACGGTGGAATTGTTCGTGCGGTCGCTCTGGGAGCCCGAGGCGCAACAGGCATGGGTCAAATCCCATTTCCGCTCGGTGACGGATGAGAAACTGAACGAAAAATTCCCGAAGATCGAAATGCCTTTTTACGCGAAAGACCTGGGCGGGTGGTCGAGGGCCTATCCCGAAATCGTCGAGGGCGTGTGGAAACAGAAGATTCAGGTCTCAGACGCGAGGGGGGATTGAAATCAGGCGTCAGGCGCCAGGCGCCAGGTGTCAGGAGTCAGGAGCCAGAAGAAAAATGGCAAACCTGAAATCTGAAACCTGGAACCCGAAACCTGAAACCCGAAACCTGGAACCTGAAATATGGCTTACGGAAAAACAATGGCGTCGCCGAGCCGCCGCTTGGATCATCATACGAATCCTCATGGGGATATTGTGCGGCCCATCGGCATCAGCTTCATCCTGATAGCGATGACGCCGTTGGTGATTTTGCCGCTCGCCTCGATCTTTATTTTCGGTTTCGGCAAGGGACTTGACCACTTCTGGGAGGCGCTGGTATCTCCCGCCGCGATCTTCTCCCTCAAACTGAGTCTGACCACGAGCAGCGTGGCGACCCTGTGCAACGTCGTGTTCGGATTGATCGCGGCCTGGGTGATGAGCAAGTACGAATTCAAAGGCAGCGCGGCGCTGATGATCATCATCAGTCTGCCGACGGCGATTCCTACCGCCGTCGCGGGAACCGCGTTGTTATTGGTGTGGGGGCGCAGCGGGTTGCTGGGACAATTTCTGGAACACACCGAATATCAGATCATGTTCACGACGGCCGCGATCATCCTGGCCAACATCTTCGTCACCTTTCCGCTGGCGTTCGGCGTCATCAAACCAGCGCTGGACAACCTGGACAAGAGTTACGAAGACGCGGCCGAGACGATGGGAGCGTCGCGGTGGCAGGCGTTTCGCTTCGTCGTGCTGCCGAGCCTGCGCGGCGCGATCGTCACCGGCGCGCTGTTGACCTTCGCGCGCTCGATCGGAGAGTTCGGCTCGACGATCATCGTCAGCGGCAACCTGGCGATGAAGACGCAGACCGCGCCGCTTTATATTTATACCAGGTTCAACGAGGGCGATTTCGAAGGCGCGAACGCGATTGCGGCCGTGCTGGCGGCGATATCGATCGCGATCTTTTCGCTGATACTGTTCACGAGGAAGAAACTGGAAAAGTGAGTTGGAGTTGGGAATAGGGAATGGGGAACTGTCAGTTGAAAGCGTTCCCACTCACCACTCACCACTCCCCACGAGACAAAGCGAGGTATGAAATGGCTGGAGAAATGGTAGCCACCTTCCACGCGACTCGAGCCTGGGCCGCTCCCGAAACTAAAGCGCGGAAATCCGTGGTCGTCCGCGGGTTGAGCAAATGGTTCGGCGCAGAGCAGGTCCTCGACGATGTGAATTTCTCCATCGGTGAAGGCGAGAGCCTGGTTTTGTTAGGCCCTTCCGGCAGCGGCAAGAGCACCACGCTGCGGCTGATCGCCGGATTGGAGACGCCGGACAGCGGCGAGATATCCCTTCGCGGCAAGCGCATCGAACACCTGCGGGCGCGCGATCGCAACATCGGCGTGATCTTCCAGAATTACGCGCTATTCCCGCGAATGACCGTGGCCGACAACATCGGCTTCGGCCTGCGCATCCGGAAGTGGGAGAAGAAGAAGCGCGGGGAGGTCGTTAACCGTTTGCTGGACCTGATCGGGCTACGGGATCAGCGCGACAAATTCCCGACGCAGATTTCCGGCGGCCAACAGCAGCGCGTGGCTATCGCGCGCGCGCTGGCCTACGAGCCCGACCTGCTGCTCTTCGACGAATCGTTCAGCGCGCTTGACCCGCAGACCCGCACCGGGTTGCGCCGCGAAATCCGGGCTTTGTTGCGAAAGTTGCGCATCCCCGCGCTCTTCATCACTCACGATCAGGAGGAGGCGATGGAGATGGGGGATCAGATCGCAATTCTCAACCGCGGGCGTTTGGAGCAACTCGGCGCGCCCGACGAGGTCTACAACGACCCTCAGACCGAATTCGTCGCGACCTTCCTCGGCGCCGCCAACGTGGTCGAAGGCAATTGGAGTGACGGGTTCATCGCGCTGGATTGCGAGCAGTGTTTGAGGGCGCCGAGGCCGGCGCCGAACATGGGCCCTCAGGCGGCCCCTCAGGCGGTCATCGAGCGAATCAAGATGATCTTCCGCCCCGAAGACGTCACGCTCGGCGCCCCGACCGGCCTGGTCGAAACTCCGCACCACCTCGGACGCGGCGAAATCATCGAGGCTTCGTTCACCGGCGCGACCGAGTCGCTGACAATCAAGCTCCTGCCGCGCGGTTACACCGCCCCGTCGCCGAATTCGGTTTGCGACGGCGCCTCGGACAAGTCCTGCAATCTAATGATCAAAGCCGTCCGCACAAAGTGGGAGGCGAAGAGGTTGAGGCTTACGGCCGGTTCGGCGGTCTCGGTCGGGTTGAGGTCATATAAAATTCTGCGGGGATAAAATTCTACGGGGATATGATGTGTCACATCAGCCATCAGCGCCTGCGCCGGTTCTGGCTGCTTTCGGCGCTGCTCTTCAGCTTGGATTGTTTTGCGAATGGGTATTTCATAAGCCATACGCCACGCGCTGGCGCCATGTCGCAGGAAATGCCCAAGGAGAAGGGCGATTTCCGCGAACCCGATTTGGTCGAGCTTGTCAAACTCGACTCGACGGTCAAACTCGACATTCGATACGCCGCTTCGAATAACTTCCTCGGCCGCCCGGTGTACAAAGAGGCCCGCGCGTTTTTGCAACGCCCCGCCGCCGAAGCCCTGCTGCGCGCCAACCGCAAGTTGCGCGAGAAAGGTTACGGGCTACTGGTTTTTGACGGGTACCGCCCGTGGTCTGTGACCAAAATCTTCTGGGACTCCACGCCTCAAGACAAGAAACGGTTTGTGGCCGATCCGAGCCAGGGCTCGCGCCACAATCGCGGCTGCGCTGTAGACCTGACGCTCTACGACCTGCGCTCCGGCCGTGAGGTCGAGATGCCTAGCGGTTACGACGAGATGACCGAGCGGGCCTATCCGAACTATTCAGGCGGGACCGAGGCGCAACGCCGCATGCGCGAGATGTTGCGCGAGGCGATGGAATCGGAGGGCTTCACCGTTTACGAATCCGAATGGTGGCATTTCGACTACAAAGACTGGAAGCAATACCCATTGCTCGACATCGGCTTCGATCGGATTAAAGCGCCATAGGCGGAGAGGGGGAGAGGGGGAGAGGGAGAGAGCGAGGGAGCGAGGGAGCGAGAGAAAACCTGGATGATCTATTTGTCCTCGCTCTCCCGCTCCCTCGCTCCCCCGCTCTCCCGCTCCCCTGCTCGTCCCCCTGTCGCTTTCCAGCCCGCCCGGTTAAAATCGGCCTGTACGCGTCCCGGCGCTCCGCTCCGTTTCGCTTCAATCACTGAGAATCAAATAATGGAAAACACGGTGAACCTCAATCTCGATTACACAATCTTTTGCGAAGACGTGCGCGTCGAGGCATCGAATCATCTGAGCCTGATGGGAGTGACTCATCAGATCGTCGTGCCGCAATTTCCCGTGACGATGATCAAATTCGCGGTGCTCAACCACTGGCGTGGCGAGGGCCGATTCATGACCGAGGTCCGCATCTTGACGCCGGATCGAATGCAAACCGTCGCCATGTCACAAACGTCCGGCTTCACTGTCCAGCCCGACGGCTATGCCGACAACGTCACCGTCTTCGTCAACACCACTTTTTACCAGCCAGGCAATCACATCGTGCAGACACTGATCAACTCTTCATTGTTCGCCGAAAGGACGCTCCCGGTCATGCTGGTCGACCAACAACAATCAATCACCGAAAGTGAACAGGTAATGTGATATGTCGAATCAAAACGCGCTAGATCAACTTTCAATCAACACAATCCGCACGCTCGCGATGGACGCCGTGCAGAAAGCCAACTCCGGCCATCCCGGGATGCCGATGGGAATGGCGCCGGCGGCCTATACGCTCTGGACGAAATTTCTGCGCTACAATCCGAAGAATCCCTCCTGGAGCAACCGTGACCGCTTCGTGCTCTCGGCCGGCCACGGCTCGATGCTGCTTTACAGCATGCTCTACCTGACTGGCTATGACGATTTTCCTCTCGACCAGTTAAAGCAATTTCGCCAATGGGGAAGCCTGACGCCAGGGCACCCGGAATCGGAATTGTCATCGTCGATCGAAACGACGACAGGCCCGCTCGGACAGGGCTTCGCCAACGGCGTGGGAATGGCCATCGGCGCCGAATACCTCGCCGCCAGATTCAATCGTCCCGATAACGAACTCTTCGATTATTACATTTACGCAATTGTCTCTGACGGCGACCTGATGGAAGGCGTGGCCTCCGAAGCCGCGTCGATGGCAGGCCATTTGAAACTGGGCCGCCTGATCTATCTGTACGACGACAATCAAATTTCGATTGACGGCAGCACCAGTCTGGCCTTCACCGAAGACCGCGCGAAACGATTCGAGGCTTATCACTGGCACGTTCAGACGGTCGCCGACGCCAATGACCTGGTCGCGATCGAGAACGCGATCAAGGCCGCGCAGGCCGACCCGCGCCCCTCGATCATCTGCGTCAAATCGATCATCGGCTATGGCAGTCCCAACAAAGCCGGCACTGCGAAAGCCCACGGTGAACCGCTCGGCGCTGAAGAAGTGAAGCTGACGAAGCAGAATCTCGGCTGGCCTTACGAAGAACCTTTCACCGTTCCCGAAGAGGCGTTGAACAACTTTCGGAGGGCGATTGATCGCGGGCGGAAGCTGGAGGACGAATGGAACGCGAAGTTCGAAGTCTACGCTAAATCGCATCCTGAACTGGCCGACGAGTGGCGCCAGTGGGCGAGCGGCAAGTTGCCCGAAGGCTGGCAAGCCGCGGCGCCTACCTTCCCGTCCGACAAGCCGATGGCGACGCGCGAGGCTTCGGGCAAGGCGCTGAACGCGTTCGCGAAAGCGCTGCCGATGCTGATCGGAGGATCGGCCGATCTACGCCCGTCGAACAACACTTTCCTCGAAGGCACGGGCGAATTCCAGCCAGGCAATTACTCGGGGCGCAACTTTCATTTCGGAGTGCGCGAACACGCGATGGGGTCGGTGATGAACGGCATCGCGCTGACACATCCGCTGATCCCGTTCGGCGGCACATTCATGGTCTTTTACGATTACATGCGCCCGCCGGTGCGATTGGCCTCGATGATGGGTTTGCAGGTGATCTACGTTTACACGCACGACAGCATCGGACTCGGCGAAGACGGCCCGACGCATCAACCGATTGAACATCTGATGGGGCTGCGCTCGGTACCCAATCTGACGTTGATCCGACCAGCCGACGCCAACGAGACCGCGGTCGCATGGCGCGTCGCCTTGGAGAACAACCACGGCCCGACGGCGCTGGCGCTGACCCGACAGAAACTGCCCGTCTTCGATCGAAACAAATACGCTTCGGCGGAAGGCGTGACGCGAGGGGCTTACGTGATGAGCGAATCGCCGACGAGCAAGATTGACGTGATCATCATCGCCACTGGCTCAGAAGTCTCGGTCGCCGTCGATGCCCAGGACAAACTCGCGGCCCAGGACATCGGCGCGCGCGTGGTGAGCATGCCCAGTTGGGCGCTGTTCGAAAAACAGCCACAAGCTTACCGCGACGAAGTCCTCCCGCCGAACATCCATGCGCGACTCGCGATCGAGGCCGGCGTGACCTTCGGCTGGGCGAAATACGTTGGCGAGAAGGGCGATGTGATCGGACTCGACCGCTACGGGGCTTCCGCGCCGGTTCAGGCGGTGATGGAGAATCTGGGGTTCACGGCGGCGAATGTGGTGGAGCGGGTGAAGAAGATGATTGGAAAATAGCTCCAGCGCAGGAGGGCGCGTCGAAGGTCTTCTCCGATATGCGAGTCGGCCTGCGCGCTATAATGAGGTCGTCAGGAAATGAGACTCTGTTGAAAGGGGATGGGCAATGAAAGAGGAACCATCATTTACGCCTGGCGACGTGGTGGAAATTGTCAGTGGGCCTTTTGCGAAACTTACTGGCAAGGTCAGGGATATAAATAGCGATAAACAGATGCTTCTGATAATAGTCGAAATATTTGGGAGAGACACCTCTGTCGAGTTAAAGTTTCGAGAGGTTAAGAAGATCGCATTATAAAAAGAGCGTGGACGAAAAGCGCTTTGAGTCCCGCCTGATGATCCCTGAATAAATAATGCGCCAAGCAATGTAGGGGCGGGTTTCCCCCGCCCCATCGTCTTGATCACGGACAGGGGCGGGGAAAACCCGCCCCTACATTGGATTACGTGGGCGCCTTTAATCTTCAAAGATCATTAGGGGGAATCCAAACATTGAACGAGGGGAATCCGATGAAGACTGCGCTGTTGGTTATTGACGTTCAGGTCGGGATCATTGATCACTTTCAGTCTTACAACAAAGATCAGGTTCTTGCGAACATCGGCGATTTGTTAACCAGGGCCCGCGCCGCGCGCGTTCCGGTGATCTACCTCCGGCACGACGGCGGGAAAGGGGATTCGCTGGAGGCGCACACCAACGGCTGGTCGATCCATCAACGTATCGCGCCGGCTGACGGAGAACCGATTGTCGAGAAGCGATCGTGCAGTTCGTTTTACGAAACGCCATTGCAGGCGATGTTGGACGAGAATGGAATTTCGCATCTGATCGTGACCGGCTGTATGACCGAGTATTGCATTGACACCGCCTGCCGCCACGCGACCACACTCGGTTTCGATGTGACGCTGGTCGGCGACGCGCACACGACGCTCGACAATGATTTGTTGAAAGCCGAGCAGATCATTGCGCATCACAACCGCGCGCTCAACTGGTTCAATTCCGGCAAACACACGGTGACCGTCAAACCGGCGAGCGACATCGCCTTCTAGAGCGAATTGAAAGACGCGCCGGATCAGTACCGCGAGCGGTAGCGAGCGCGGTTCACATTGAGGAGCCTCTCGCTACCGCTCGCGGTACTGATCTGAGTGAAATATGGAGGTTGTAAATCAATATGGCCACGCCAAGCCGATCAGCTTTCCCGCCAGGTCCTGAGTCGGTTTTCCCGGTTATAACTGTTTTCGCGTTTCGCCGCGACCCGATCAAATTCCTGATGAATCTGGCCGATCGTTACGGCGATCTGGTCCATTTCAGGCTCGGCCAGCAGTCGTTTTTCCTGCTCAAAAACCCAGATCATATTCGAGACGTCCTGGTCACGCACAACAAGAATTTCATGAAGGGCGAAGGCTTGCAGCGCGCGAAGCGCTTTCTCGGCGAAGGATTGGTGACTAGTGAGGGAGACTTTCATCTGCGCCAGCGGCGATTGACACAGCCCGCGTTCCATCGCCAGCGCATCGCCGGTTACGCCGCGACGATGGTCGAATACGCCGCCCGTATGATGGATCATTGGCGGTCGGGCGCCGAGCTGGATATGGCGCGCGAGATGATGCGATTGACGCTGGCTATCGCGGGTAAGACCTTGTTTGACGCCGACGTCGAAGAGGAGGCCGACGAGATCGGCGAGGCGTTGACCACGACACTCCTGGAATTCAATCGCATGTCGCTGCCTTTCGCGCGATTGCTGTCGCGCCTGCCGCTGCCAGCGAAGAAGCGTTTCCAGGAGGCGCGCGAGCGATTAGATTCGACGATCTATCGAATAATCAACCAGCGCCGCGCCAGCGGAGAAGACCGCGGCGATCTGCTTTCGATGTTGATTCAGGCTCGTGATGAAGAAGGCGACGGCACAGGGATGACTGATAAACAATTGCGCGACGAAGCGATGACGCTCTTCCTGGCGGGCCACGAGACAACGGCCAACGCGCTGACGTGGACGTGGTATCTTTTGTCGCAGCATCCCGAAATCGAAGCCAGATTCCACGCCGAAGTCGATGATGTTTTGAAAGGGGAACCGCCCGCCGCCGAAGATTTCCCGCGACTGCGTTACACCGAAATGGTCTTGGCCGAAGCGATGCGGCTTTATCCGCCCGCCTGGATCATCGGTCGCCGCGCGCTGGGCGATTATCAAATCGACGGCTATGCGATCCCGGCCCGCTCAATTCTGGTGATGAGCCAATATGTCATGCATCACGACGCGAGGTTTTTTCCGGACCCTTTCCGCTTCGATCCCGAACGCTGGACGCCTGAGGCGAGAGAATCGCGCCCGAAATTCTCATATTTCCCGTTCGGCGGCGGCCCGCGAGTGTGCATCGGCGAAAGCTTCGCCTGGATGGAAGGCGCGCTAGTCCTGGCCACGATCGCGCAGCGCTTCAGAATGCGGCTCGCGCCGGACCAGCAGGTCGAACTGCGCCCGATAGTCACGCTTCGACCGAAGCACGGTATGCGGATGATTCTTGAGGCGCGTTAAGGTGGCGCAGTACGGGGAGCGTGAGCCAATAGTTTACCCATAAGTCATGATCGCTACTGAGTCTAAAGGGCTTCCAGCGATCAGCGGCGCGAAGCCGCTATTGCAAGCCCATTGGTATCTACACAAATTACATTCTACCGAATCCCACCGGCGGGAGCCGGTGGATCGTTCAATCCCAGCCCACCCAAGTCAGGAAAGATTCTCCGCAATCCCACCGGCTCCCGCCGGTGGAATTCACAGAGCCCGAACTTGTGTAGGTGCCGGTGATTGCAAGCCAAGGGCTTACGGACTTGTGTACATACCAATGGCTCACGCTCCCCGTACTGTACTCTATAGCGAATAACAGATCAATGTACGGCGTAGCCGCAATGATTAAACCAAGCCCGCGCGTCAGACTCGGTGATTGAGGCAAATGCTTTTTTGAGCGCATCCTCTAAAACTTCAAGAGTGCGAGCTTTCGCCTTGCGTAAGGCGGTCTTGATTTTCGACCAGCACTTTTCAATCGGATTCAGATCCGGTGAATACGGTGGCAAATACTCTAGCCGTGCGCCTCGGCTGGCGAGTAGTTCTGTCAGACCTGAAACTTTATGGACCGGAAGATTATCCATTACCACGATGTCACCAGCTTGCAGCGCCGGGCACAACACCTGTTCAACATAGAGGCGAAAGGCTTCGGTATCGACCGATCCTTCCAACATCCAGGGCGCGCTCACACCGTTGAGACTGAGCGCGGCCAGCAGCGTGACATTCGAGCCATAGTTTTGAGGTACGGCTTCTACCACTCGCTCGCCTGGCGCCGCACGCCCGTGGCTGCGCGTCAGAGCCAGATTGACTCCAGACTCGTCAATGAACTTCAAACGTTCCAGCACCCATTGACGCGCCTGTTCTTGATATTGAGTGCGCATTTGCATCACCCTCGGCGAGTCACGTTCGGCGGCATACGGCGACTTTTTTTGCGCGGCAGATTCAAGCGTTTCAGTTCTCGACACATCGTCATCGGAACCACACTGGAGCCATTATTTGCCGCAATCTGTTCGCAGAGTTCAGCAAGCGTCAGATCAGGCTGTGCGGACACTGCCGCACGGATCTTCGACTCATCGTTTTTCAAACTGCGTTCGCGCCCGCCCGCACGTGGCAAGGCATCACAATCGCCGGTCTTACGCCATCTGCGCCAGAGCTTTTCGACAAATGAAAGACTAACCCCAAATGTCGCGGCAACTTCTGATTGGGAATCTGTACCGCTTTCTAAAGCGGCGATGACTCTTTCCCGGAGATCTTGGGAGTATGGTTTCATTACCGGAACTTACTTCTTTTAACCCGTACACTCAATTGTTATTCGCTATAAATGACGGACACCTGAAAATTGGGACAGGGATTAGTTTGCCTGTTGCCCTTTCCCTACAAAAGGAGAATCAGACCTATAAAGCTGTGGGGCATAAAACTCCAAGGGATGGATCGCAGAATTGGCATGATATTGAAACTCTATTTCCGGCAAGGACTCATGAAGAAATAAAGGCTAGAAATGGCTCTAATTTCTGGCGTGAGGAACTTGAAAAGAAAGCTAGCAAGTATTTTCAACAACCGGTCGAAAGATAATGGGCCTTTGGTAAGCTGGCAGTCTGATGAGCGTATCAGACTGCCCTCCTTTTTTCATGGCTGTCTGCGATGTATTGCGCGTTGATGATGGTGAGTTTAGTTTGAACTGGACCCCCAATGGCTTGCGCTACAGTATGTACGAATCCTAGGACTTCTAGTCGGTCCTGTGTTACCGTGTCCCATTGGGACACGGGGTGGTCGATATCGAATACTCAATGGGACTTTAGATTATCGAGGTGTTTACGCAGCGGCGTCTGAGCGATAAACAAGGACAATCCTAAACCTGCTCCCAGACACAACCCGTAGATTACTCCCCACAGCAGCATCCCGATCTTTCCTGGGGTCGAGTAGAAGATCGCCCCGCCGAGAAAGTACCCCGCGGAATTGGCTATAAACAGCGCGGCGGCCTGCGCGAAGAATGTTTTTATGACGCCGAATGCCGAGGCGATGACAAACGCCATCAGAATGGAGCCGATCAGGGAACCGGCCCACTCTCCCGCAACCCCCCGCAGCGTGAAATACGAAACCACCCATCCAACCGCGTAAAGGAGAAATGTCATTCCGAACAGAAGCTGGAACCGGCGCCATCGATCCGGGCCGATCACCAACGGGCTCAGCATTGCGCCTCCGAGAAGAATGAATAGGACGGTCCACACGACATAAGCGCCGCTCAGGCCCAGGTTTCGATACATCCACCGCTCGGCAAAGGCCACTGTGGCAAAGACGCACAGGCTAGCGAAGCCGAAGCCTAAGCTGCCGATCAGTAGTGATCGACCTAACGAAGGGACTGAATTACCGCTTTCATATCGGCGCATCCTCGCCATCACTCGATCCGCAGTCAGCCCGAACAAGTCCATGATAAAAGCCTCCTTGTGACTTTTCTTTCGTCTCTGTTGTCTTCGCTGTCCGTAACGGATCTGTCCTTAATGACGTATCCCCTTCGGGTTATAACAGCCCCGCGCGCCGGAGCGTTTCATCAAGAATCCTTCCGCGTTCGGCGTCGAGAGGGACCAGCGGCAGTCGCACTTCCGGCGTTTCGAGCAGGCCGAGCCGCGTCATCATATACTTCAAAGGAATCGGATTGGTGTCGAGGAAGATTGATTGATTCAGTTCGAACAGCTCGAAGTGCAGTTTACGCGCCTCTGTCAGATCGCCGCGCTCTATCGCATCGCACATCGCCGCGACGCGTCCCGGGGCGAGATTGCCAACGGCGTTCATTGTCCCCGCTCCGCCAATGGCCATCATCGGGAGACTGAGCGCTTCGAGTCCGCAGAAGATACGGAAATCCAAGCCGATTTTCGCCAGCAAATCCGTGACCAGTTCCAGATCGTTAACCGCGTGCTTGATGCCAACCAGATTCGGAAGGCGCTCGGCGATCCTGGCCACCGTCGCCGAAGTCACGGAAACGGCGGCGCGTCCCGGAATGTGATAGATCATCACCGGCAGGTCGGTTTGTTTTCCAAGCGCGGCGTAATATTCCACCAGACCTGCCTGTGGCGGCTTGATGTAATAAGGGGTGACGATCAGTAGCGCGTCAACTCCAGCCTTCTCCGCGCGGCGCGTCAGATCAAGCGTCTCTTCGTAAGACTGTGAACCGGTTGCGGCGACCACGGGGATGCGTTTGTTGACAGTCTGCACGGCCAGTCTGATCAACTGATCACGCTCGTCAATCGTGAGACTGCTGGGTTCCGCGGTTGTTCCGGTGATCAGCGCGCCATGCGAACCTTCCGACACCTGCCGCTCGAGCAGTGACGCGAATTTGTCATAATCGATTTTGTCGTTGCGAAACGGCGTGATCACGGGCGGATACGAACCGCGTAGAAATTTGTGCTCGAGCTTGATCATCTGCCCACCCCCGCGCGATTGGTTAGAAACCCGTCGCTCAATCCGAGCAGCCGGACTTCCTTCTTCAGATCTTCGTGCCAGAGCAGCGACCCCAGAGCCAGGTGCATCGGTTGATCTTGAACCGTCAGTTCGTAAACATCTTCATCCTTCGAGGCGTGATTGTGAATCGCCCATCCCGGCGCTGAAAGCATCAGATCGCCGGCTGACCAGTCGTAGCGCTGACCCTCGACAATACTGTAGCCGCCGCCCGCGAAATAGTAATTGATCGCCGCCGAAACGTGACGATGCGGACGATCCACGATATTCGCCGGGCGAATGGTGATCGTCGCGAAGAAGCTGTTCGTAGTGCCGTTGACGCGGCCCGTCGTCGGATCGTAGAGCAGATAGAGCCGGCGGCCGACGTATTCCTTGCCGAGCGCGCGCAGCTTATTGAGTTCGGCCTGAACCAGTTTCCACGGCCAGTGCAGCGGGTTGACCTTGACGTGGTCGGGATCGATCAGCTTCTCGTAAGGCATCAGCCACGCGCCCTGCTCGGTCAGTTGGAATGTTCCGTAAGGGCTGACTCGCGAAGGATCGAGCGCCTCTTCCTCCTTCTCCTCGGCGATTTCGAGCGACGGGTTTTCATCCACGATATAAACGCTGAGCTTTTCGAGCAGCGGGGAATTGCTGTAGCTCAGCCATGCCTGAATTTCGTTCGTGTCATTGAATCGCTGATACGCCATCCATGGCGGTGTTGTCCATGCGTCGTACTGTTGATAATCGAAGCGTTGACCGTTAATGATCGTGTGTCCGGCGCCTAGAATGCAGAAATCAACGAGGAACGAGTTATGTCGAATCGGGGCCGTTTTTTCACCGGGCTTGAGTACATTTATGGAAACCGCGATGCCCGGCGTCAGTCCGTCGCCCACGCCGGTTTCAGGGTGTGTCACGAGCGACATCCTGCGACCATTGGCCGGCGAAGGCAGACCGGCGAGCCTTTCGATCTCAGCGTCAATCATCTCCTTCTTGACGACGACTGGCGCCATGAATTTCTGACGGTTCTCTTTGCTCAAGGTCAGGCGATCAGGATTCGCCGCTCCTGTGCGATCTATGAATTTGAAGCCTTGTTCCATCATCATGATTGCTCCTGCGGAAAATCCCAGGGGCGCGCTTTCATTCTTTCAGGGCGCCGCTCATTGTGACATGAACGACGCCCATCCACTTTTTGATTATCGCAACC
>Ga0126377_10001390_pt1 | contig 15887 bp, 10 predicted proteins | sample PanSoiMetPlot_22_FD_92647 | JGI IMG/M metagenome (GOLD analysis project Ga0126377, IMG submission 92647) | Tropical forest soil microbial communities from Panama - MetaG Plot_22 | ecosystem: Environmental > Terrestrial > Soil > Tropical forest > Bulk soil | place: Panama | collected 2016-02-17
AGCTCGTGCAGCCGCACGCGGCCGTCGGGCAGCAGCTCCAGGCGGGCGTCCGCGCGCCCGGCGGTGACCTCCCCGGCCTGGTCGACGTGGAGGAACCGCAGCTGGAGGTGGTTGCCCGAGCGGGTCCCGAGGCGGAAGCCGAGGCGCACCGCGCCGCCCTGGTAGCAGGCGGCGACGACCTCGCCGTCCTCGCTGCACTCGAAGCGGGTCTCCGGGCCGATCTCGCCGCCGGCGCCCGCGGCCGCCACCGTCCGCAGCCGCCGGCCTTGGAGTGAGACCGTCTCCGGACTGAGGTCAGCCTGTGTCATCGCGCACATTCGCTCGTCCTGACCGGAAGGGACGTCGCTGGGGGTATCGAACCTGCCGGACCTAGCTTGGAGGTACGAAGGGCGACGGTCAAGGGCTTCGCGACGCTCGCACGCCCCGACCGGTGCGTTCCCGCCCGTCGCGGCGCGTTGCGGAGGCCGGCCGGGCGGTACCCTCACACCCGACGGTGACCGCCGTGACGCGAGAAGGACGCCCGTATGGACAAGCTCTGGGGTGCCGAGACGGACAAGGCGATCCGCAACTTCCCCGTCTCCGGGGAGCGGATCCCGGCCGAGGTCGTGCGGGCGCTGGCGCGCATCAAGGCGGAGGCCGCCCGCGTCAACGCCGAGCTGGGGCGGCTGGACCCCGACCGCGCCGGGCGGATCGCCGCGGCGGCCGATGCGGTGGCCCGCGGCGAGCACGACGACCAGTTCCCGGTCGACGTGTTCCAGACCGGTTCGGGCACGTCCACGAACATGAACGTCAACGAGGTCGTCGCCACGCTCGCCGGCCCCGACGTGCACCCCAACGACCACGTCAACCTGGGCCAGTCGTCCAACGACGCGTTCCCCTCGGCGGTGCACGTCGCCGCGCTCGACGCGGCCGTGCGCACCCTGCTGCCCGCGCTCGAGCGGCTGCGCGCCTCCCTGGAGGCCAAGGCGGCCGAGTTCGCCGAGCTGGTCAAGCCCGGGCGGACCCACCTGATGGACGCCGTCCCGGTCACCCTCGGGCAGGAGTTCGCTGGCTACGCGGCGCAGGTCGCCCAGGGCGTCGAGCGGGTGCGCGCCTGCCTGCCCAGGGTCGGGCAGCTCCCGCTCGGCGGCGCGGCCGTCGGGACCGGGCTGAACGCCCACCCCGAGCTGGCCGCGCGCGTGCGCGGGCGGCTCGCCGCGGCCACCGGGCTGCCGCTGGCCGCGCCCGCGCACCCGTTCGAGGCCCAGGCGGCCCGCGACGCGCTGGTGGAGCTGTCCGGCGCGCTCAAGGTCGTCGCGGTGAGCTGCACCAAGATCGCCAACGACATCCGCTGGATGGCCTCGGGGCCGCGTGCCGGCCTGGCCGAGATCGTCCTGCCCGAGCTGCAGAAGGGCTCCTCGATCATGCCCGGCAAGGTCAACCCGGTCCTGCCCGAGGTGCTCACCCAGGTGGCGGCGCAGGTGATCGGCAACGACGCCGCGATCACGGTCGGGGGCCTGTCCGGCGCCTTCGAGCTGAACGTGTACGTGCCGCTCATCGCCCGCAACCTGCTGCAGTCGATCACCTGGCTGGCCGCGGCCTGCCGGGAGTTCGCCGCGCGCTGCGTGGACGGGATCCGCGCCGACGCCGGGCGGATGCTGGCGCTGGCGGAGGCGACCTTCGTGACCGTGACCGCGCTGACCCCGGTGGTCGGCTACGACGAGGCCGGCGCGATCTCCGCCGAGGCCGCGGCCAGCGGGCGCACGGTCCGCGAGGTCGCGCTCGAGCGTGGGGTGGACGCCGCTGTCCTGGACAAGGTGCTCGACCTGCGGGGGATGGCCCGCGGCAACGGCGTCGCCGGCTGACGGCGCGCCCGCCTCAGGCCGCGCACTCGCCGACGCCGACGGGGCCGTCCGCGGGCCGGTTGGCGTCCAGCGACCGGCGCAGCTCGCCGGCGGTGAGCGCGTAGCCCTCCCGGCTGTCGAGGGTGGAGGCGGCGAAGACCACGCCCAGCAGGCGCCCCTGCCGGTCCACGATCGGGCCGCCGCTGTCGCCCTTGCGGATGCGCGCGCGCAGCACGTAGATCTCCCGGCGCGCGAGCGCGCGCGAGTAGATGTCGCGCCCGACCGCCGCGGTCCTGGCGGCCACGCGGGCGCCGACGATCTGCTGGCCACCGCCGCCCGGGTAGCCGATGACGGCGCCCACGGTGCCCGACGGCGCCTCGGCGCGCGGCACCAGGGGGGTCAGCGGCGAGCGCGCGACCCGCAGCACCGCGAGGTCGCGGACGGGGTCGAACTGGACGACGGTGGCGCGCCGCCGCCGCCCGTCCAGGGAGCGCACCACCTGCGCCTGCGTGCCGGCCACGACGTGGGCGTTGGTCACGAACAGCTCCCCGGTGATCGGGAAGCCGCTGCCGAAGACCAGGCCGCCGCAGCCCTGGCTCTCGATCCGGACGGTGGACCTGGCGGCCCGGGTGATCCCCGCGGTCTCGCCGGCGACCGGCGGCGCGCCGTCGGCGACCGGGGGCCGGATCTGGGCGAACACGTCGGGGAAGACCGAGCGGTTGAACAGCCGGCGGATCTCGGCGAACGCGGCCGGCGGGCGCGGGGTCACACGGTCGATGGTGCGCAGCACCACCGAGTCGGCGATGGCGCGGGAGACCGCGGGGATCGGCCCCGCGGCGAGCGCGTTGCCCAGCAGCCACATGGCGATCGCGGCGACGAGCGTGGCGATCACGGCGCCGCCGGCGGCGTCGATGCCCTGCGCCACGCGCCCGTTGACCGCGCGGCGCACGCGGATGCCGGCGCGGACCCCGGCGGTCTGGCCGAGCATGGCCACGAGCACGAAGATCGCCACGCCGATCAGCAGCCGCTGCGGCGAGTCCTGGGCGGACACGAGCAGGCCGATGCGCGTGGCGACCCAGGCGCCGAGGAACAGGCCCACGATCAGCCCGACGTAGCGCAGCAGCTCGACCGCGAGACCCCGACGGACGCCGCCGAGGGCGGCGATCACGAGCATCGCGAGCAGCAACAGGTCGAGCCAGCGGCCGATCGAGGTCATCGCACGATTCAATCAGACCCGGGCGGCTTGCAGGCGCCGGTCCCGGCGGCCGGCCCTACCCGCCGGAACCGCCCGTGGGGCCGCGCCCGACCTGCTCGGCGAGCTTGCGCGCGGCGACCAGCACCGGGTCCCACACGGTCGCGAACGGCGGCGCGTACGACAGGTCGACGTCGACCAGCTCGTGGACGCTCATGCCGTTCCACAGCGCGGTCGCGAGCACGTCGATGCGCTTGGCCGCGTGCTCCTCGCCGACGATCTGGGCGCCGAGGAGCCGCCCGGAGCGCCGCTCGGCCAGGAGCTTGATCCGCAGCCTGGCGGCGCCGGGGTAGTAGCCCGCGCGGGTGGTCGACTCGATCACGGCGGCGCGGTGCTCCACGCCGAGCGCGGCCAGCTCGGCCTCGCCGAGGCCGGTGCGGGCGACCTCGACCCGGCAGACCTTGGTCGCGGCGGTGCCGAGCACGCCCGGGAAGGTCGCGTCGCCGCCGCCGAGGTTGACCCCGCAGGTGCGGCCCTGCTTGTTGGCGATCGTGCCGAGGTGGTAGTTGACCGGCCGGCCCGTCAGCACGTGCCGTGCCTGGGCGCAGTCGCCGGCCGCCCAGACGCCGGCCAGCGGCGTGCGCGTGCGCTCGTCGACGACGACCGCGCCGGTCTCCCCGATCGGGATCCCCGCCTCGGCGGCCAGGCCGGCGCGCGGGCGCGTGCCGAGGCCGAGCACGACCAGCCCGGCCGGCAGCGTGCGCGCGGCGGTGCGGACCGCGGCGACCCTCCCCGAGCCGTCGGCCTCGATCGCCTCCACCTGCTCCCCGAGGTGCAGGTCCACGCCGAGCGCGCGCACCGCGTCGCCGACCAGCGCCCCCATGTCCGGGTCGATCCGCCCCATGACCTGCGGCGCCCGTTCGACCACGGTGGTCGGCACACCCCGGTGGACCAGCGCCTCGGCCGCCTCCAGCCCGATGTACCCGCCGCCGACCACCACGGCCGCGCGCGGCCCGGCGTCGATCGCCGCCGCGAACCGGATGCCGTCGTCGAGGGTCGACAGCCCGTGCACGCCGGGCAGGCCGATCCCGGGGATGGCGGGACGCAGCGGCTCCGCGCCGGTCGCCAGCACCAGCTCGTCCCACGCCTCGCTGCGGGTCCGGCCGGTCTCCAGGTCGCGCACGTGGACGCGGCGGGCGTCCAGGTCGACGCCCTCGACCTCGGTGCGCACGTGGACCCGGACGTCGCGCTCGGCGAACTGCTCGGGCGTGCGCACCACCAGGTCCTGCCACCGCCGGACCAGGCCGGCGGCGAGGTAGGGCAGCCCGCACGCCGAGTAGGAGGTGTGCGCGCCGCGCTCGAAGGCGGTGATCTCCAGGTCGTGCGGGCCGCGGCGGCGCCGGGCCTGGCTGGCCGCGCTCATCCCGGCGGCGTTCCCGCCGACCACGACCATCCGGGTCCGCGCCATGCGTGGTCATCGCCTCCTTCGCGCCCGTCCCCGGCGGCGCCTCCTGCTGCGGTCCCGGTGCGATCCGGGGTGCGATCCGGGGGCGGGTCACCGCGGACGTGAGCGCGCGGCCGGGGGGCTGCGGATAAAGCGCGGCGGCGAGGGGGACACACCGCACCCGGGGCTTACGCCGCGCCGGGCACGGGGTCACCGGCTTCCGGCACCTCCCCCAAGATGCCGGTCGGCCGTCCTCGCCGCCGCGCGCCGGTCCTGTTGCCAAGACCAGTATGCAGTAAGGTCGCACACTAACCCCGGTCTTGCCCAGGTCTGGCGGCGACTTGTCGGGGCTTTCGCCTGTTTCGGGCCGCCGGAGGGGTGCTCAGCGCGCGATCAGCAAGACGATCAGCGACAGCAGCAGCACCGCCCCGAGCGCCGTCGCCAGGGCCGCCCGCCGCAGCTCCCGCTTGGCGGGGCTGTCGGCGCCGTGGAGGCGGCGGATCGCCTGCGCCCAGGTCGCGGCCTTGGCCGAGGTCGCCGTCGTTCCCGCCCCCCTTCGCTGTGCGCGACGCTCCAGTTCGATGGCGGACCGATCCGGTCCGGACCCGCTCCGGTCCGGACCGGACATCGGTATTGTACGGGGACGACCTTCGCGGGTGGGGAGAAATATCTCCGGCACGGCCGTGCCGTCCGGCCGCGGTGACGTCGGGCACCGCTGGTCAGGCGCGAGGACGGGAGGGTCCGGGGAGCATGCGACGCCCGGACCGGTTTTCGGGAACCGGCGCGGGGCGGGGGACTGCCGGCTGCGCGGGGGCACCACGACGACAGCTGAGGACCGGGGGTGATGATTCCGTCAGCCGGGGGAGTGTGGGCGCTGACGGCGTGGCGAACCGTCTCGCACATGCGCCTTCCGTGTCAAATCCGCGTCGTTCGCGGAACGCCCGTGCGTTCGGCGCCTGCGTGCACCGCCCGCAGCTCCAGCGACCCGGCCGAGACGAGCCGCCCGCAGCGGGCGCAGGCCGCCCGCAGCCCGACCTCGCCGCCGCAGCCGGCGTGGACCGCGCGGGCCGAGGGCGGCTCGGCGAGGTGGCGCTGTCCCCAGGCCGCGAGCGTGGCGAGCACGGGCGCCAGGTCGCGGCCCTTGCCGGTCAGCCGGTAGGCACGCTCGGGGGTGCGCTCGGCGATCCGCTCCTCCTCCAGCAGCCGCAGCCGCTCCGCGAGCAGGTTGCTCGGGATCCCCGCGAGCGCGCGCATGAGCTGGGCGTAGCGGGCGGGGCCGAGCAGCAGCTCGCGGACGAGCAGCAGCGTCCAGCGGTCGCCGACGACCTCCAGAGAGCGGGCGACGGGGCCGCGCAGCGGGTAGGGCCTGGGCATCAGGCCGTCCCCGGCATGGTTCTTGACTTTCTCAAGTGGACCCCCGAAGGTGCTGATCATGCCCACGCTGACGGTCACGCCCGCGACCCCGCTCGGTGAGCTGGTGGACCAGGCGCGGCGCATCCGCGCCGCGGCCTTCGGCACCAGGATCACCTATTCGCCCAAGGTCTTCATCCCGCTCACGATGCTCTGCCGCGACCACTGCGGCTACTGTACGTTCGCCAAGCCGCCGGCGCGGCTGGGCGCCGCGCCGTACCTGACCCCCGAGCAGGTGCTGGCGATCGCGCGCGCCGGCGCGACGGCCGGCTGCACCGAGGCGCTGTTCACCCTCGGGGAGCGGCCCGAGGAGCGCCACGGGCAGGCGCGCTCGGCGCTGGCCGCGCTCGGCCACGACTCGACCGTGGCCTACCTGACCGAGATGTGCCGGCTGGTCGTCGCCGAGACCGGGCTGCTGCCCCACGCCAACGCGGGCGCGCTCGCGCCCGGGGAGCTGGCGGCGCTGCGCCCGGTCACCGCCAGCCAGGGCATGATGCTCGAGTCGCTGTCCGAACGGCTGCACCTGCCCGGCGGCCCGCACGCCCGCTGCGAGACCAAGCTGCCCGCCCGGCGGCTGGCGACGCTCGCGGCAGCCGGCGAGCTGGCGATCCCGTTCACCACCGGGATCCTGGTCGGCATCGGCGAGACGCGCGCCGAGCGCCTGGAGGCGCTGGCCGCGATCGTCGCCGCGCACCGCCGCCACGGCCACGTGCAGGAGGTCATCGTCCAGAACTTCCGGCCCAAGCCGGGCACCGCCATGGCGGGCGCCCCGGCGCCGAGCGCCGAGGAGTACCTGTGGACGATCGCCGCCGCGCGGGTGCTGCTCGACCCGTCCATCCACCTGCAGGCGCCGCCGAACCTCACCGAGGAGTTCGGCGCGCTGCTCCAGGCCGGCATCGACGACTGGGGCGGGGTGAGCCCGGTCACCGCCGACCACGTCAACCCCGAGCGGCCCTGGCCGGCGCTGGAGCGGCTGCGCAGGGTCACCGAGGCCGCGGGCCTGGCGCTCGCGCCGCGCCTGACCGTCTACCCGGAGTTCGCCGCCGACCCCGGGCGCTGGCTGGACCCGGCGATGGCGTTCCCGGTGCTGGACGCGAGCGACGCCGAAGGCCTGGCTCGCGACGCCACCTGGGCCGCGGGCGCGGCCGCGCCGCCGCCGCCGCTGATCGACGGCCGCGCCGCGGCCGGCCTGCGGGCCGGCCGCGGCGGCCGGGTCGCCGAGGTGCTCGACGGCGTGCTCGCCGGCCAGCAGCCGGGGGAGCGGGAGCTGGTCGCGCTGTTCGCCGCGCGCGGCCCGGAGGTCCGGGCGGTGGCGGAGGTCGCCGACCGGCTGCGCCGCGAGGCCGTGGGCGAGGTCGTCACCTTCGTGCGCAACCGCAACATCAACTACACCAACGTGTGCACCTTCCGCTGCCGCTTCTGCGCCTTCTCCAAGGGGCCGCTGAGCCTCAACCTGCGCGGCGCGCCCTACCTGCTGACGCTGGAGGAGCTGGCCGGCAGGGTGGTCGAGGCGGGGCGGCGGGGCGCCACCGAGGTCACCCTCCAGGGCGGCATCCACCCGAGCTTCGACGGCGAGTACTACGTCGAGGTCGCCCGCACCGTCGCGGCGGCCGCCCCGGACATCCACATCCACGGCTTCACCGCCCTGGAGGTCCACGAGGGCGCCCGCCGGCTCGGCGAGCCGCTGCGGGACTACCTGCTGCGGCTCAAGCGCGCCGGGCTGAAGACGCTGCCGGGCACCGCCGCGGAGATCCTCGACGACGAGGTGCGCGCGCTGATCTGCCCGGACAAGATCACCACCGACCAGTGGCTGGAGGTCCACCGCACCGCGCACTCGGTCGGGCTGCGCTCCAACATCACGATCATGTTCGGCCACGTCGACCGGCCCGAGCACTGGGCGCGCCACATCCTGCGCACCCGCGCGCTCCAGGCCGAGACCGGCGGGTTCACCGAGTTCGTGCCGCTGCCGTTCGTGCACATGGCCGCGCCGATGTACCGCAAGCGCGCCTCGCGCCGGGGCCCGACCTTCCGGGAGGCCCTGCTGCTGCACGCGGTCGCCCGGATCGCCTACCGGGGGCTCATCGACAACATCCAGGTCTCGTGGGTCAAGATGGGTGCCGGCGGCGTCCGCCAGGCGCTGCTCGCGGGCGTCAACGACCTCGGCGGCACGCTCATGGACGAGAACATCAGCCGCGCCGCCGGCGCCGAGCACGGCCAGATGATGGAGGCCGAGGAGTTCCGCGCGATCGTGGAGCCGCTCGGGCGCAGGCTGGAGCAGCGCACCACGACCTACGGCCGGGTATGACCCGGGCGACGGGTGACCCCGCCGCCGCGCTGCGCCGCATCGCGTTCCTGCTGGAGCGCGCGCTGGAGCCCGGCTACCGCACCCGGGCGTTCCGCCGCGCCGCCGCCGTGGTCGACGGCCTGGACCCCGACGAGCTGGGCCGCCGCGCCGCCGCCGGCGAGCTGCGCTCCCTGCCCGGCATCGGCGAGGTCACCGCCCAGGTCATCACCGAGGCGCTCGCCGGTGAGACCCCCGGCTACCTCCGCCGCCTGGAGGGCACCGGCGGGGGCCCCGCCGCCGAGGGTGGCGCCGAGCTGCGCGCGGCCCTGCGCGGCGACTGCCACGTCCACTCCGACTGGAGCGACGGCGGCTCGCCGGTCGAGGAGATGGCGCGCACCGCCCGCGACCTCGGGCACGGGTACATGGTGCTGACCGACCACTCGCCCCGGCTGACCGTCGCCAACGGCCTGTCGCCCGAGCGGCTGGTCGCCCAGCTCGACGAGGTCGGCCGGGTCAACCAGCGGCTCGCGGAGCAGGCCGCGGCCGGCGCCGCGCCGCCGTTCCGGGTCCTGACCGGGATCGAGGTGGACATCCTGGAGGACGGCAGCCTGGACCAGGAGCCGGAGCTGCTGGCAGGGCTGGACGTGGTGGTCGCCAGCGTCCACTCCAAGCTGCGCATGCCGGCGCCTGAGATGACCGAGCGCATGTGCGTGGCGATCGCCGACCCGCACAGCGACATCCTCGGCCACTGCACCGGCCGGCTGGTGGCCGGCCGGGGCCGGCCCGAGAGCGAGTTCGACCCGGAGCTGGTGTTCGCCGCGTGCGCGCGGTTCGGGGTGGCGGTCGAGGTGAACTCGCGCCCCGAGCGCCGGGACCCGCCCAGGCGGCTGCTGCGGCTGGCGGTGGAGGCGGGCTGCCGGGTGTCGGTCGACACCGACGCGCACGCACCCGGCCAGCTCGACTGGCTGCCGATCGGCTGCGAGCGCGCCGCGGCCTGCGGCGTGGAGCCGAGCATGGTGGTCAACACCGGGACGGCCGACGAGCTGCTCGCGTGGACCGCCACCAAGGGCTGACTACCCGGTTGCTCGCGCGGGCCTGGTCGGACCCCCCACCGGTGGCAGGTCCGGTCAGAGGGACATGAGCAGGAGATGCCGGGCCGGGGACCTCCGTCCCGGTGACCAGGTTGTCGCGCACGGCGGTCAGCCCGCCCTGCTCATGCTCGCCGGCCAGCCGGTGAGCACGCCGCCGGTGGTGGTGAGGATCGGGCCGCGGTCGGCCAGAGCGGCCAGGTGGTCGGTGAGCTCCTGGTCGCTCATCTGGTCGAGCACGGTGGCGATGGCACCTTGCAGGTCCTCGGCGGCGTCGTGGGCTGTGCAACCGCCGCCGTGCGCGGCGGGGAGCGTGGGGGTGAACGCCACCCACCCGTCACGGGTCTGGTAGCACAGGACCGGGTAGTCGATCTGCTGTCCCATCGTCACCCTCCTCTGAGCAGCCCAATGAACGCGGCGCGCTTCAAATGGAGCTGTTGCTGGATGCGACTGAGCTGTTCGGGGTGCATCGTCTTGTTGCTCTTGATGACGGTGGTGCTCCGGCCGTCGGCGCCGTAGACCACGACGTGGTCGCCTCTGCCCTCCCGGGTGGCGTACTCGGCGCGCCGGAGCACGTCGATGAGGTCCTTGCCGCTGATCCGTGGCATCCGCTCCGTCCTACCCCGGCCGGGTCCGGTGGCCTGGGCTGCGTCGGGCTGCTGGGACTCGGCGGGGCGTGGGGTCGCCGGCGCGGTCGCCTGCCGCGGGCCCGCCTGCTCAGCCGGAGGCCGCACAGGCGTCCCGCTGGCCTGCGGTTCCACCAGCGTGCCCGGGATGTCCGAGGGCTGCTCCACGACGGTCGGCTTGGCGGTGACAGGTGGCCCATCGGGGATGCCTGCTGGCCCCTCGGGGATGCCGCGTGGATCGGGGGACCACTCGTGGGCGCGGCTCTCGGCGTGGGTGCCGTTCACGCGGGGCTCTTCCCGCCGGAATTGGTCGTGGCGCTTCAGGGCGCGCTCGGTGAGCGAATCCAGGCGCTTCCTTGCCCTGCTGCCGATGTCGACAGAGGGTTCTATTTCTTGGATCGTCTGAAAGACCTGCTCTATGCGTCGGCTGTCGCCCGCCCGCGCCGCCCGCTCCAGACGTTTCCGGGCGGCCTCTATCCGCTTCAGGATGGCCTGGTCGGGGTCCACGGGGGGCTCGGCGGGTCGGCCTCGGGGGGCGGGTGGTGCGGATGGGGCTGCCGCGGCTGCTGGTCGCCCGGTGGCATGGGTCGTGGCAGGGACCTGCGGCTCGGCGGGGACCGGGGCCGCCACCGTCTCCGGCGGCAGGGTCGCCTGTTGGACCGGTGGCGGCATGGAGGTCGCGTCGGCCCGTGGCGTCGCCGGCGTGCGGCTCGGGATGTTCGAGGACCGCTCCAGCTCGGCGATTTCTTGTTCCAGGTCGGCGATGTCCTGTCCGAGGCCGGCAGGTGAGCCTCTGTCCCTCCATTGTTTCTTGGCGTCTTCGAGCTTCGACCTGGCATGCCCGGTCCGGTTGGGGTCGGTCTCGTCGCTGAGCCTGTTCAGGGCGTCGTCGAGCTTGGTCTGGATGGTCTCCTCGCGGGCCGCTGTTATGGCCTGTTCGGGAGGGTGGTAGGTCACCTTGCGGGACCGCTGCGGCGCCTGCTCCTGGCCCGGGACGGGCTCCTGGCCCGGGACGGGTCGGCGGGCCGCGGGTGCGGGTTGCCCGGCGTTCGCCTCGACCGGGTCAGGCAGGGGAAGCTGGTCGGGGACCGGGGCCGCCACCGTCTCCGGCAGCGGGGTCGCCGGTTCGACCGGCGGCGAGGTCGCCGGCTCAGCGGAGCGTGGCGGCCGGGGTACGCCGTCCGGCGCGTTGTCCTCCCAGGGCTCCTGCATGGCGTCCCGGATCCTGACCCGCAAGTCCCTGACCTGCGGATTGGCCCGCGCGTTGCGCCGTCCTATCCTGGCCTCGATCTCGTTGAGCCTGGCGTCCGCCTCCAGCACAGCGTCTAGGTCGCTGGGATCGACCAGCAGGTCCCCGATCCCGTCGAGCTCCCAATCCAGCGTCCCGAGGGGCGCTCTCGCCGGTGGCTCATCGGCCTGCTCCATTTGGGAGCGGATCTTGCGGTTGTTGGCCGCCTGCCGTCCCAGATCCTGGTTCGGATCCATGGAGTCCGGGAGCTCTTCGTTGAAGGTCGGTCGTTCCCGGACGGTGGGGGGTCGCTCCACGACGGTCGGTCTGGCGGTGGTGGGTCGTGGTTCTGTGACGGCGGGGGGTTGGTCCGCGACGGTCGGTCTGGCGGTGACGGGTGGCCGCTCGGGGAGGTCGCGTGGAGAGGGGGGCCACTTGGGAAGGAGGCTCTCGGCGTACTTGCCGATCATCCACATGGCGGTGGTGCGGAGGGAGATGCTGGCCAGCGCCTCGGGGATGTTGCCGTCCCGGAGGTCCTGGTGGGCCTGGGGCCCGACGGTGAAGTCGGTGACCGGCTGAGCCCAGTCGCCGCGGAAGAAGCCGCCGATGAGGACACCGGTGGTGTCCATGGCCTTGCGCTGGGCGTCCGGATCCCCGCTCCACCACCACTTGAACCAGTCGGCGGCGTCGGTGGCCTTGTCGAGGTAGGGCTGGGTGGCCTCGGTGAGCTGTTCGTTGAGACGGCGCCACGCGTCGGGGTTGTGGTGGAGCAACTCCCAGGTGTCGTAGGTGATACCGCGGACGGATTGACCGAACTTGCCGAGTTCCTCGTTGAGCCTGATGGCGAACCGGCTGGCCAAGCTCAGCTGGCCGCCGGGGGCGGTCGGCCGGTCGGTGGGGGTTGGCTCCGCTCTCGGGTGGAGCTCGGCGGCGTCGGCGCTGGCGGGGCTGAACCAGCTTGCTCCCGCGGTTCGGGTGGCAGCCGGTGGTTTGGGCGCGTCCAGAGGGGTCCCGTCGGCGATTCGGAGCTGGCTGCCGTCGGGGAACTGCAGAGTCGTGGGCGCGGTGGGGGTCGGGTGGTCCTGGCTGGGGTTGCTGTCGCCGTCGGCTGCTGGCTCAGGGGCGGCTTCATCAGCGTCCTTCTGACGGTACCCGGCGGCCAGGAGGTACGGGGTCTGGGCGCCGGCGGGGGCGGACTGCTGTGAGTCGCGGCGGTCGGTCCCGGTGGGCTGCTGGTTGGCGGCCATGATCTGGTCGAGCTGCCCGGAAGCCTTGTCAACCGCTTCGGACGTGCGGTCGGGCGTGGCCGGCGGGCCTGCGGGCTGCACCGGCGGCGTGTCAGGAGTGCGCTCGGACGCGTCAGCGTCGACGGTCGGCTCGTCCGCGCTGGGGATCGTGTCGCTGTCATCGCCGGTCGGGTCGCCGAGGTCGCCGTCCAGGCTGCCGAGGTCGGTGGTGGAGCTGGTGTCCCCACCCCACCCTTCGGCGTTGACCGGCGGGGCGTGCATGAGCACCAGGACCGGGACGCCCATGGCCAGGAACAGCAGGGCTCCCAGGGCGAGGAGCCGGAGCGACCGGTGGCGCGTCCGCGCGCCCGGGTAGCGCGACAGTCCGGGGGCCAATGGAGCACCTCCTGGGGGACCCGGGCCGGAGGCGGGAATCACGTCATCTCTGACGCAATTTCCAGTGCCCAGGTTTGGGGGATCGCACAGTCACGCTATGCCCAGATTTGTAGCTGTGACCGCAGCGTATCCGTTCTGTGATTTGTCGACTCCAAATTGTGATGTCGCTCTCTCGGCTGGCGGATCAGTGGACGTGCTGCTCATGCCCTGTCGCGTCGCGCGACCGGCCACGTCGCACCCGGACCGCTGGTCGCGCCCGTGGGCACCGTGCCGGGAGCCCGCCGCACCCGCCGTTCAGCGTGAATCGGGCCGGAGCGCCGCCGGCTCGCCGGTCGAGAAGATGACGCGCGCCGCCCGCGACCTCGGGCGCCGCCTGGACGTGGTGGTCGCCGGCGTCCACTCCAAGCTGCGCAGGCCGGCGCCTGACCGGCGCCCGAGATGACCGAGCGCAGGTGCGTGGCGATCGCCGACCCGCACGGCGACATCCTCGGCCACGGCACCGGCCGGCTGGTGGCCGGCCGGGGCCGGCCCGAGAGCGAGTTCGACCCGGAGCTGGTGTTCGCCGCGTGCACGCGGTTCGGGGTCTCGGCGTCCAATTCACGTGGAGCCGGTCGCGTATTCGCAGAAATCAACACTGTCGTCGCCCTCACCCGCCGGGGTATCTTTTGCATATGGCGTGCAGTCGGGCGCGGTCAGAGCTGGACGACCTCCGCTTCGGCCTGCCGGCCCCGGGCCGACCGGCCGGCCCGGGGGGAACGAGCCGCCCGAGGCCCGAAGCCTCGTAGGAGCAGGAGCGATGCGGATCCACCGGTCACGCCTTCGCCTGCAACCGCCACGATCGTGGACGCCCGCCGCGGCCAGGCCAGGCCCGACGACCTCCCCGGCGGCGCCTGGCGCAGCCGCGCCGCAGCCGGTGTGGCTGCCGTCCCGCACGGCCGATCCCGGCGCCCGGGCCGCGGCCCTCCACGACGCCACCGCCGGCCGCCTGAGCGGGCGCCCGGCGCCCGCAGGGTGCCCCGGACGTCGGAATAGCGCGAAAGGTGACGCGGACGGCCCCAATGCCCAAGAATCGCAACCGGGATCAAGGCCGCAACTCGAAAGGTCGTGGCGATGAGCGCAACACCTGCCCGCACGCGCGGCGAGTTCACGCGCGAAGAGCTCTCGAAAGAGCTGCAACACGACTACTCGACCACCGACACCGGTGTCGTCCCCGCGAACGAGCGGCGCTCGCTGTGGCACTTCACCGCGCTGTGGATCACCTTCGCGGCCGGGTTCACCTACCTGTTCCTCGGCTTCGAGTTCCACCGGACCGGCTACCCGCTGGGCAAGGCCGTCGCGGCCGGCGCCCTGGGCGCGCTCTTCTACCTGGCGTACGCGCTGCCCGCGGCCTACCTGGGCTCCAGGACGGGGCAGACGCACGCGCTGCTCACGCGCTCGATCCTCGGCGTGGTCGGGTCGGCGCTGGTGTCGCTGCTGCTCATCGGCGTGGCGGCCGGATGGACCGCGTTCGCCTTCAACCTCCTGGCGATCATGTACGACGGTCTGTTCAACTGGGGCCACATCATGCTGATCGGCGTGATCCTGGCGGTCGTGGGGATCTTCAACAACCTCTTCGGCTTCACCGGGATCACCGCGTTCGCGCGCTACATCGTGGCGCCGCTGCTGATCGTGTGGGTGTTCTACCTGGTCATCAAGGGCTTCGTGCAGATCGACCGCCTCGGCGCCACGCCGGCCGTCGGTGAGGGCGCCTTCCCGCTGCCGTTCTGGACCGGCGTCGCGCTCGCGATCGGGTCGGTCATGTGGGGCAACGAGCCGGACACCTGGCGCTACGGGCGGCCGCGCTTCTGGTGGCCCACGGTGCCGTACGTGATCGCGCTGGCCATCGGCCTGGTCCTGTTCGTCATCGGCGGCTGGATGATGGGCGAGGTCTCCCAGGCCGTGCTGTTCGACTTCGGGCCGGCGTTCCGCGACACCGTCGTGTTCGCCCTGTTCGGCGCGCTCTGGCTCGGCGCGGTGATCGCCACCGTCCTGCAGATCGCCATCAACGACGGCAACTACTACGAGATGATCAACGCCGGCCAGAACGTCGTCGGCGGCGTCCGCCGCTGGCGGCGCTGGTACACCTGCCTGATCATGGCCGCCATCGCCGCGGGCTTCACCTGGTGGTTCGTGCACAACCCCAACATCGAGCTGAACTTCTTCAAGGTCGCCGGCTGGTCGGCGCTCGCGCTGCCCTGCACCACCGTGGTCATGTGCGTGGACCACTTCCTGCTGCCGCGGCTGACCGGGCTGACCCGCCCGGTCGAGCCCGTGCCCTCCTGGCGCGAGGCGGGTCTGGCGAACTGGCCCGCGCTCGTGGCCATCGTGGCCGCGCTGCTGCTCGGCGCCTGGGGGCTGCAGCTGTACCCCGGCCAGACCTCGATGCCGTCGCTCGGGCTGGTCCCGGTGGAGGCGTGGATCCTCGCCGGGCTGCTGTACGCGGGCCTGGCCTGGATCGCGGCGCGGAGCGCGAACTCCCGTGCGCTGCTCGGGTTCCCGGCGGGTCTGCGCCGCCGCGACCGCGACGCCCCGGCCGGCGCGACCCCGGAAACGCCCTGATCGGGCGACCCCGCGTACGCCCCTGAGCGTTGACCCCGACGGCCCGGCCCTGATCCCAGGCCGGGCCGTCGGGTCAGCGCGGGCCCTCCCGCGGCCCGTCCCGAGGTCGCGCCGGGGGAGCGGCACCGGCGGCCCCGTCGAGGCGGCGCAGCAGCGCCCCCGCGCCGAGCACCTGCGCGCCGAGCGCGCCGACGCGCTCGCGCAGGGCGCGGTCGGAGGTGACCACCACCAGCGCCCGCGGCTCGCCGGCGTCGGCGACCAGCTCCACGATGCGGTCGTCTGCGGCGTCCCGGCCTCGCCGACGCGCGTACACCACCCGCACGCCGCGGTGGTCGCCCTCGGGCAGGCCCTCCACGACCGGCCCGTCCAGCACCAGCGTCAGCTCGTCCGCGCCCGAGGCGCCGAGGTCGCCGAGCTGCGCGGCGAACGCCCGCACGGCCGCGGCGCGGTCTCGCCACCACCCGCCCGCGCGGGCCCCGATCACGTTCATCCCGTCCACGATCAGCCGGGCCATCCGCACCTCGATCAGCCGGGCGGTCCGCACCTCGATCCGCCGGGCGGTCCGCACCTCG
>Ga0126377_10001391_pt1 | contig 15886 bp, 14 predicted proteins | sample PanSoiMetPlot_22_FD_92647 | JGI IMG/M metagenome (GOLD analysis project Ga0126377, IMG submission 92647) | Tropical forest soil microbial communities from Panama - MetaG Plot_22 | ecosystem: Environmental > Terrestrial > Soil > Tropical forest > Bulk soil | place: Panama | collected 2016-02-17
ATCCGTGAGCTTGAGCCAGCGTGCAATGCCGCCCTCGCCCGCCTGGGTGCCGTCGTGATCGACCATACGGCGGCGCCACTCGCGGCGGATATCGCTGTCGGTGCAGCGCGCGATCAGGCTCGCATCCTTCACGGGGATCATGGCCTGATAGTAGTAGCGGTTGAGCGCCCAGGCCTGGACCTGGCCCTTGGTGCACTTGCCGCCGTGCAACAGGTGATGGAACGGGTGCAGCCGATGGTAGCGCCGCGCGCCGATGTCGCGCAGCCGGGCCTCGAGTTCGTCGGGAGAGAGCAGCTTCATAGCTCGATCTTAAATCCGTCCGAGGCGATCTCCCAGCCCGCCGCCTCGACCTTTCGCCGCTCCGGCGAGCCGGCGACGCGGATCGGGTTGGTGTTGTTGATATGGATATAGATGCGCCGACCCGGCAGCGACGCAAGTGCGGCCAATGACCCGCCCTCCCCGTCGATGGGCATGTGCCCCATGCGGCGGCCGGTCTTGGTTCCGGTTCCGCTGGCGATCATCTCGTCATCCCTGAACAAGGTCCCGTCCAGCAGCACCGCATCGGCCCGTGCCAGCCGCGCCGCGAGTGCCGATGTCACGGCGGCGCAGCCCGGGACGAAGATCAGCCGGCGATCGCCGCAGGCGAGCTCGATTCCGACATTGGCCTCGGTCTCGGCCGCAAGCTCGGGACTGTCGCCCTCGAGATAGAGCGGGAGCTTGCCTGGGACCTTGAACAGCTCGGCCCGCAGCCCTTCGGCGAGGTCGAACGGCTCGCCGATCGCGCAGGCGCGCCGCGCCACCACGTCGGGCGCGAGCACGTTGAACATCGGATTGGCGGTGACCGCGTCGAGCGTCTGTGCGCTCCCGCAAATCGTGAAGGCGTGACGCTCGCGCAGCACCAGCAGCCCGGCCGTCTGGTCGATCTCGGCGCCGCTCAGCACCACTGCCGCGATCGGACTGCCACGCAGGCCGTCACGCGGCTGCAGGACGGGTGTCGCGGCAATCTGCTCACGCAGGTCAGGGGAGGCGTTGAGAAGGACGAAGCGCCGGCCGTCGGTCGTCACGGCGACGCTTGCCTGGGTGCTGCGCGCGACGCGCGCATCACCCTCCCAGGCGAGACGGCAAACCTGGCAGCGACAATTCCACTGCGGAAAACCGCCGCCTGCCGCGGCACCGAGCACGATGGCGGTCAGGCGCCCCATCGAGGGGGCCGGGTCTTCAGATGATCGGAAGGATCAGATTTCGGCCGGCAGGTAGCCGTTGATCTCGAGGCCGACGCAGATTTCGACGAGGGTCGGGGTGGTCCAAGCCATGGTGATTTCCTCTCTTACCTATTCTTGCCCATTCTTGCCGTTGTCGCCGATGCAACGTGTCGCCCCGGCAAGGAACCCAGTGTAGGTCACGCGGACCCGGATCGGCAAGGGCGCGTATTGCGCCGCAATATCAAATCTGCGTCAGACCGGCAGGGCGTTGCTCGCTCGCGCGCGCCTCACCTCGGACAGATGTAGCCCGGCCCGTCAGGCGCCTTGAAACACCCGCCGGAAGCCGGCATCACGTGCCTGGGCAGCCACAGCACGACACTCGGGAAATAGATGATGAAGGCGATGGTGACGAAGAACACAATGTAGATCGGAAGTGCCGCCCGCAACGCCTGAGAGAACTTCACGCCGACGAACTTCGCCGCCATCAGCAGCACCAGGCCATAGGGCGGCGTGATCAGGCCGAACGCCAGCGTCGCAATCAGGACGACGCCCATGTGCACCGGATGGATGTCCCCGGCCTGCACCAGGATGTTGACCAGCGGCATGAAGATGATGATGGTCGGAACGGGCTCGATGAAGTCGCCGACCACCGTGAACAGCAGCACCATCAGCAGCATGATCAGGTGCGGGTCGTTGCCGGCGATGCCGGTGATCCAGTCCGCGATGACGATGGCGCCGCGCAGGTAGGCGAGCATCCAGCCGAAGGCATTGGCGGCACCGATCGTGATCAGCGGCAGCGAGAAGATCAGGCCGGCCAGGCAGAAATCGTAGGGCAGCCGCGCGATATGGCCGCGACTGAGCGCCGGAATGACGACGATGATAATCCAGAGGACCGCCACGACTCCCGCTTCGGTCGGCGTGAACCAGCCCGTGAGAATGCCACCGAGCAGGATCACCGGGATCATCATCGGCAGTGACGCATCCTTCGCGGCGTTGACGACCTCCCGGAACGGAGCGCGCGAGCGGCGCATGCCGGGCGGACCGAAGAAATAACAGTAGATCATCAGGCCGAAGCCGATCATCAGGCCGGGAACGACGCCGGCCACGAACAGGCCTGCGATCGACACGTTGCCGACAGCGCCGTAGACCACCGCCGTGATGCTCGGTGGCACCAGGGCCGCGATGGTCGAGGCCGAGGCGATGATCGCCGCGATGAACGGGGGGCTGTATCCCTCCTTTTTCATCGGGCCGCCGAGCGCGCGGCTGATCACCGCGACGTCGGCGGTGGTCGACCCGGACATCTCCGAGAAGAACATGCTGAAGACGGTCACGACCTGAGACAGGCCGCCACGGATGTGCCCGACCAGCGCGAGCGACAGATTGGCGACCCGCTGGACCACGTTCGAAGAACTCATCAGTTCGCCGACCAGAAGAAAGAACGGAATCGCCAGCAGCGCCTCCGCGTCGACGCCGTCGAACACCTTCTGCACGATGGCCGCGAGCGAGACGTCGGTGAGCAGAGCGCCGACGAATACGCCGGCGAAAAGCGCAAATGGGACCGGCACGCCGAGATAGCCGAAGGAGAGAAAGCAGAACGCCATCAGGGCGAGAACGACCGCAGGGCTCATGGACCGCGGTCTCCGGCCGCACCAATCGATGCGGCGGACGGCTCATCAGTCTGCGGGTGATCGAAGCCGTTGCGGCAACCGTTGACGATCTGCTCGATCGTGAACAGCGCGATGAGGACGCCCGAGATCGGGATCGCAGCGTAGAGGGAGGCGATCGGCGTATTGGAGGGCAGACGGAAGCTGCCGAACCCGCGAAGGAAATTGAGATAGCCAAAGTAGATCAGGCAGCCCGCGACCGCCAGGACGACGAGGCGCGTCGCGAGCTCGATGACGAGACGCGGCGTGCCGTGCATCGCTTCCGCGAACGCGGTCAGGTAAAGGTGATCGTTGCGCCGCGTCGCCGCCGCCGTTCCGGCGAAGATTCCGTAGATGAAGAGCGTCGACGTGACCTCCTGGAGCCAGAGCCAGGGGTGGCCGATCGTGCGCGTCAGAATGTCGAACAAGACGGAGAGCGAAAAGCCGAACAGCGTGAGCCCGCATATGATCATCAGGCCCATCTCGAGCTTGTCGAAGGCCCGCCATTTCAAATGACGCTGCCGGTTGAGCACGAGCTTGTCGGCGATCGCCATCGTCGCAGCCCCCATCGCAGCCCCAATCGCAGCCCCATGGCACGCCAGGCCGCTGCCTGGGCCTCACTACCTCAAGACGCGTCGCAACGACGCTTGCTTAGTCGATGGCCCGTATCAGGTTTTTAACCTTGTCGGCATGGGGACCGAGCTCCTTGGCGAGCTTGTCCAGATAGGGCTCGCCGATCTTCTGAAATCCCGATTTGTCGACGTCGCTGACGATCTTGACGCCCATCGACTTGAGCTTGGTGGCGGCCTGCCCCTCGAGGCCAAACGCTTTTTTCGGCTCCTGCGCGCTGACGTCCCGGGCGGCGGTCAGGACCCACTGCTTCTGATCGGCGTTGAGGGCTTGCCACAGCTTGTCGCTGATCCAGACGATCGCATTGTTCGCTTCGTGCTCGCTCATCGACAGGATGGGTGCGACCTCGTAATGCTTGTTGATCAGATAGACGTTCACCGCATTCTCGGCAAAGTCGACGACGCCGGTCTGGAGCGAGGTATAGACGCTGCCGAACGGCATGTGCACGGTCTGCGCCCCGTAGGCCGGGAACATCGTGTCCTCGGTGGCGGTCGCCTGCACGCGCACCTTCAAGCCCTTCAGATCCTCGACCTTGTGGATCTCCTTCCTGCCGTAAAGGTGACGGAACCCCTGCGTGCCGAGTCCGATGACGTGGATCCCCTGCGTGGTGCCGTCGATCATGTCGCGGATGGCCTCGAACACCTTCGGGTCGCCGAGCGACTTGACGATGTGATCCTCGGAGCGAAACAGGAAATGCAGCGACATCACGCCCGCCTGCGGCGAGATCGTCGCGGTGTTCGCGGACGATACGATCGCGAAGTCGATGTCGCCCGATTTGACCAGCTGCAGAATCTGCGGCTCCTGTCCCAATTGCGCGCCGGGGTATTGATCGACCAGCATCGCGCCCTTGCTCAGCTCCTTGAGCCTGGCGGAAAACAGATCGTAGGCGACGCTGTAGCCGGAGTTGAGCTGCTGGTCGTGCGCGAAGCGATAGTGCTTCGCCTCCTGCGCATGTGAGTCCGTCGCGAGGCTGAGACTTGCGACGAAAACCGACGCAGCCGCGATGACCGTGATGCCTTTCGAAATCACCTGCGTTCCTCCCCGAAATGTCGACGACTCTTGTATTCGGCCCTCTATTCGGCCCTCGCGGGCCGACGGGCTTTTCCGAAGCCTCCCATCCGCGGACTGGAATTGTCAACCAGAGGCCGGCGACGCCGGCGAGAGCGGATCCTGCCCGGTGCCGCCGGGCAGGCGTCGCAAATCGGGATTCAAAACACGCCGAGATGCTGACGCAGGTCGACGCTGCCGCTCTTCATCGTCGCCGCCGTGTCGACCACGGCGACGCGGCCACTGTTGAGGATGACGATGTCATCGGCGACGTCGAACACCAGATTGGGATTCTGCTCCACCAGGACGATCGACAGCCCGCTCTCCTTGAGCTTGCGGATGGTGGTCATCACCTCGGCGACGATCTGCGGCGCCAGGCCCTCGGACGGCTCGTCCATCAGCAGCAGGCGCGGATTGGCCATCAAGGCGCGCCCGATCGCCAGCATCTGCTGCTCGCCGCCCGAGAGATGTGCGGCCATCTGGCCGCGCCGCTCGGCAAGCCGTGGAAACATCCGAAACACCGTGTCGAGCGTCCAGGCCGCGGCGCCGCCCTGCGCCGGCTTGCGCGCCGCCACGATCAGGTTCTCGCGCACCGTGAGGCTCTTGAAGATGCGCCGGCCCTGCGGCACCAGCGCGACGCCGCGCGCCGCGATCTGCTCCGGCGGCAGCCTCGTCACGTCGTGGCCGAACACGCCGACTGAACCCCGTCGCGCCGGCAGCAGGCCGACGGTGACGTTCATGCAGGTGGTCTTGCCGGCGCCGTTGCGTCCAAGCAGGCCCAGCAGCCGCCCCTCCCCGGCCGACAGCGACACCTTGGCGAGGACATGGCTGTCCCCGTAGAAGGCGTCGACCGCGTCGAGGCTGAGTGCGTCAATGGCCAAGATACACCTCGCGGGTGCGCGGATCGGCGACCACCTCGGCGCGCGATCCCTCGACGACGACCTCGCCGAAATGCAGCAGCGTGATGCGCTCGGCGAATTCCAGCGCCACGTCCATGTCGTGCTCGATCATGACGATCGTCACGTCACGCGGGATCGCGAACAGCAGTTTCTGCACATCGCGGCGCTCCTCGACCGACAGCCCCGCAAACGGCTCGTCGAGCAGCAGCACCTTGGGATTCTGCGCAAGCGCCATCGCGATCTCGACACGCCGGCGCTCGCCATAGGAGGTCTGCGCCAGCGGCCGCCCGCCGATATGCTCGAGGCCGACGCGCGCGAGCGCCGCGTGCGCGGCATCGATGAGGTGGTGCTGGCGGTCGAGATTGATGAACGGGTCCCAGCGCAGGTGCGAGAGCCCGAGCAGCGCGAGCGTAACGTTGCGCAGGATGGTGTCGCGCGCGAACAGCGTGATGATCTGGTAGGTGCGCGCAAGGCCGAGATGGGCGCGATGCCGGCTCGGGAGCCGCGTGATGTCCGTGCCGTTGAGGATCACCGCGCCGGAGTCCGGCGTGATCTCGCCGGTGATCAGGTTGAACAGCGTGGTCTTGCCGGCGCCGTTCGGGCCGATGATCAGCCGCCGCTCGCCGGGCGCCACATCGAGCGTGACATCGGCGGTGACCTTCAGCCCGCCGAATGCCTTGCACAGCCGCTTGACGCCGAGCGCGGTGACCGGCGGCGCGTTGTTCGTCGCTGCCGGTGCGGTCATCGCGCCGGCTCCTCGACGTTCGCGCGCCCGGCCTGCTTGCGCAGCGCGTGCCAGCCCAGCTTGGCGAGCCGCACCGAACCCGGCACCAGCCCTTCGGGCATGAACGTGATGATGAGGACGAAGATGATGCCGAGCACCATGTTCCATCGCTCCACATAGGCGCTCACCACGTTCTTCATGATGACCACGATGGCGGCGCCGGCGATCGGCCCGAGCAGGGTCGCGGTGCCGCCGGAGATCACCATCAGCAGCGCCTCGGCGGAGGCCTGCAGCGACGCGACCTGCGGGCTGATGAATCCGTTGTAGTAGATGAACAAGAGGCCCGCCGCGGCGGTCCAAAACCCGGAAAACAGGAAAGCGACGAAGCGGATCAGCCAGACATTGTAGCCGAGAGCGTTCATGCGTTGCGGCTGGTCGCGGGTGCCGCGCAGGCTCGCGCCGAAAGGCGAGCGCACGAACAGCGCCATGGCGACGACCGCCGCCAGAAACACCACGAGGGTCGCGAAATAGAAGGAGGTTGCGCCCGCAAGACTGATGCCGAACGGCTGCGGGCGCGTCGCGACATTGACGCCATTGTCGCCATGCGTGAGCCCGGCCCAGCGATAGGCGATACCCCAGACGATCTGCCCGAGCGCAAGCGTGATCATGAGCAGGCCGATGCCGGTCGCCCGCAGCGCGAGCACGGCGAACACCGCCGCGGCGACGACCGCAGCCGCGATGCCGGCGAGGTCGGCGACGAGGTGGTTGTAACCGGCCTCGAGCATCAACGCGGCTGCATAGCCAGCGATCGCGAACAGGCCGGCGTGGCCGAGCGACACCAGGCCGCCATAGCCGACCAGCACGTTGAGCGCGAGCGCAAACACCGCGAACAGCAGGATCTGGCTGGCGATGTTGACATAGTAGGAGTTGCCGACCCAGACCGGCAGCGTGACCAGCGCAAGCAAGGCCACGACCAGGGCCACGCGACGCGGTGTAACGCGCGTCATGGGACGACCCTGCCAAAGAGGCCCTGCGGACGCAGCACCAGGACCACGACCATCGGCAGGAACAGGATCACATAGGCGAGGTCGGGGAACAGCGCCTGCCCGAAATTATACAGGAATCCGATCACGAAGCTGCCGATCAACGCGCCGAGGAGGCTGCCGGTGCCACCGAGGATCACCACGATCAGCGCGAGCGGCAGCATCTCGCCGTCAAGGCCCGGATAGACCGAGAGGTACGGCGCGCCGACCACGCCACCGAACGCGGCAAGTCCGGCCCCGAGCGCGAAGATCAGCGTGAACAGTTGCGACACCTTGATGCCGACGACGCGGGCGATCGGCGCGTCATCGACCCCGGCGCGGATCATGGCGCCGAGGCGGGTCCAGTCGACCATCACCCAGAGCGCGATCGCGATCACGACCGCGACGCCGACGATCACCAGGCGGAAGAACGGGAAGAACAGACCGGCGACCTGCACGGCGCCCTGCAGATGTGGGGGCGTCGCGGGTTGCCAGGGATCGCCGGTCCACACCATCAGGCACAGGTCGGCGACCACGAAGGAAAGACCGAGCGTGGCCAACACCTGCGCGAGCTCCTGCCCGGCGAGACGGCGCAACAGCAGGCGCTCGATCACGGCGCCGATCACCGCCATCGCGGCCGCGCTCGCCAGGGCGGCGACCCAGAAGTTGACGCCCCGAGCCAGCAGGCTGACGCCGAAATAGGCGCCCAACATGAAGAACGAGCCGTGCATCAGGTTGGGGATGCGCATCAGGCCGAAAATCAGCGAAAAGCCGGCCGACAGCAGGAACAGCAGCCCGCCATAGGCGATGCTGTTCACCGCCAGAGTCAGGTATTGACTCATCTCTAACCTGCCCTCGCGCCGCCCGGTTCCCGCGCCCCGGCGTCACGCCGGCCTTGGTGTCTCCTACAGACTATTCCAGGTTCTTGGCCGGCGGATAGTCGCGCGAATAGACCGGGTCAGCGAGGAACGCCTTCTCGGGATAGGTCCAGAACTGGCTAACCTTCGGATAGGTCTTGATGATGGTATTGACGAGCTTGCCGTCCTTGCGCTCGCACTTGCGGATGAAGACGTCGCCGACCACGTTGCCGAAATGGTCGAACTGAACCGGGCCGCGCGGGGTATCGGTCAGGCTGACCTGGTGCAGGGCCTCGGCGAACGCCTTGTGATCGTCGGACTTCGTGTCGAGCTTCTGGATCGCGGCCTCGACGCACTGGCCCGCAATATACATGCCGGCCGAGTAGCCGCCGGGCAGCACGCCGTAATCCTTCTGCATGTCGGCGACGAACTGCTTGTTGCTCGCCGACTGCCCGTCGGCCGAGTACCAATGCGCCGAGATCACGCCGACCGCCTCGTCGCCCAGGCTCTTGAGCAGGGCATCGTCCATTGCGGTCCACCCGGCGAGCAGCGGGATCTTCGCCTTGAGCCCGAGATCCTGATAGGCACGCATGAACTTTACCGGGTTCGATCCCGCAAAGCCGTTGAACACGCAGTCGACGTTGCCGATCTGCGCGATGTAGGGCGTGTAGTCGGGCGTGACCAGCGGCGGCCACAGCTTCTTCACCACCTTGCCGCCATTGTCCTCGAACACGCGCTGGAAGCCGGCCATCTGCTCGTAGCCGAAGGCGAAATCTTCCGAGATCGTGGCGGCGCGCTTGTACTTGAGTTCCCTCGCCGCATAGTCGCCCATCGGCTGGCAGCACTGGGCCGACGTCGCCGATGGCCGGATCACATACGGGTTGGCCTTGCGCTGGGTGACGTCTTCGGCGGCCGCGAGGCTGATCAGCGGCGTCGTGTTGTCGCGCACATAGTCGGTGATCGCGAGCAGTTCGAACGCCGCCAGCGGGCCGAGGATCACGTTAACCTTGTCGCGTTCGATCAGTTCCTGCGCTTTGGTCTTGGCGCCCGCCGGATTGCCGCCGGTGTCCGCCGAGATGAACTCGATCTTACGGCCCGCCAGGGTGTTGTTCTTCTGTTTGAGGAGGGTCGCGATGCCCTGCTCCATCTGGATGCCGCCCTGCGCGAGCGGACCGGTCTTGACTGTGAGCAGACCGATCTTGAAGGGTGCGCCCTGCGCGATGGCGGGCATGCCGAATGCCGCCGCCGCCGTGCCGGCCGCGGTGCCCGCCAGGAACGTGCGGCGATTGAAACGAATGGGCATTACGATTTCTCCTTACATGTCAGACGAGGATGGGCGCTCCCGGGCGCCATGCTTAACGCCATCATCCACCTAGGTATTCCATGATATAAAGCCCGGCATTGTAGTCGGTGCAATAGACAATCCCATTCCGGTCGACGAAGACATCGGTGGACTGAATGACGCAGGCGCGGTTCGGCCGATGGTCGACGAGCCGCCGCGGCGCCGGCGGGACGAGCGCCCCCACCTCGACCGGCCGGTAGCGGTCGCGGATATCGAACACCCGCACGCCCGCATTCTGATAGGTCGCGAAAATCAGCTCCGAACTCACCAGGCTGCCGGGGCGGTTCTCGTGGATATTGTGCGGGCCGAAATGGGCGCCCTTGGCCTTGTAGTCGGCCTCGGCCGGCGTCGGGAAGGTCGCGATGCTGACTGGGTTCGCGGGCGCGCCAATGTCGAACAGCCAGATCAGCTTGAGGCCGTCCTCCTGGTGGTCGAGCACGGCCTCGTCGAGCACGACCAGGAGGTCGCGATCCGGCAAGGGAAGGCAGTTATGCGTGCCGCCGCCGAACGGCGGGCTCCAGTTGCGATGGGTGATCAGCTGTGGCGCCGTTCGATCGGCGACGTCCATCATCACCAGGCCGGCGTCGCGCCACGCCCCGTAGGCAGTGTCGCCGTGAACGATCGCGTGGTGCAGGCCGTAGCGGCGCGCCGCCGGCCACGACGGCGTTTCGCCGGCCGCCCGATTCATCCCGGGCAACCAATAACGTCCCGCCTCGCGCGGATGCGTCGGGTCCGTCATGTCGACCGTCATGAAGATGTAGTCGGTGAATCCGTCGAGGAGCGCCGACACGTAGGCCCAGCGCCCGCCCGTGTACCAGATGCGGTGAATGCCGCCGCCGGCGACCGGCATGAAGCCGATCTGGCGTGGCACCGCGGGCTGCGCGATGTCATAGACCGCGAGCCCGGCGGTCCAGTCACGCCCTGACCCGGCTGCCGGCGCGGCGTCCGCAGTGCCGACGACGGTGCCGATCTGGCCGCGGTAATAGGCGCGCTCGTCGGCGAATGCGGCCTCCGCAAACATGTCCTTGGCGTTGATCACGAGCAGCAGGTCGCCATGCACCTGGAGATGGATGTTCCAGGTCCCGGGCGGCGCCGCGACGTAGTTTGCGGGTTTCGGCGCGCGCGGATCGCGCACGTCGATGACGCTGAAGCCTTTGGAGAACATGTGTCCCACATAGGCGAAGCCGCGCTCGACCATGATCTGCACGCCATCCGGCCGGCCGCCCTGATCGGAATAGCCGAGGAGCCGCATGTTGCGGACGAAATCGGGCGTGGGGAGATCGGTCATTTCCTCCATATCCTCCACGTCATTGCGAGGCGCGCGCAGCGCGACGAAGCAATCTCAGCCGCTCACGCATGTGCAAGTGAAGCGGGATTGCTTCGCTTCGCTCGCAATGACGACTACGCCGCCAGAAAATTGGGCACCGCGATCCAGTCCATCATGGCGCGGTAGTCCTGCAAGGTCCGCCACATGGCCCGGTCCTCGTCGGTCTTGAGGTCGACGCCGAGGTGCGTGCCGAGCTTGCGTCCGTGCTGCATGATGCGCTCCGCGATCGGCGCCCGCACCGCCTGATACTGCGCGAGAGCGCGATCGACATCGTCGTGGCTCGCCAGCGCGGCGGCGAGCGCGCGGGCGTCGTCGCCCGCCTTGGCGACGCCGAAGCCCATATGGGGGCGCGCGCTCGATGCGGCATCGCCGAGCAGGATCACCCGGCCGAACACCATCTGGGGCGAGGAAAAATCGTAGATCGGCGTGAAGAATGGCCGCTCGATCTTGCGTAGCGTGTCGAGGAACGCCGGCGGCAGTTCGCGCTCGGCCTCGGCGAGCAGGCTGGCGACGAGATCCTTGCGGATCAGGGGCGGTGGAACCGAGTAATCGTGCTGGTGGCCGTTCTCGTCGACGCACATCCCGCGCAGCGTCGCCGCATCCCCGACCCGGTACCAGATGAAATTGTAGCGCCGGTGGCCGGGCCGCAGGTCGTTGTCGAGGCCGGCGATCGGATAGCCGATGACCTGCTGGCGCTCCGGCAGGTAGAACACGAAATGCGGAAAGATGCTCTCGCGCGTCGCCGGCGCGAGATCGGCCTCGTTGGGCGCGCCGCGCCAGATGTAGTAGCCCGCATAGATCGGCTGGATGTGCGGCGCCACCTGGGCGCGCACGCCGGAGCGGATGCCGTCGCCGCCGATGACGAGATCGGCGCGCTCCCGCTGCCCGCCGTTGAAATGGACCACCACCTCGCGCCCGTCCTGCTCGGCGCGCTCGAAATTCCAGCCAAGGTGATAGTTCTCGGCCGGCACGGCGTCGCGCAGCAGGCGCTGCAGCCGGTCCCAGGAGGTGAGGATCTGCGGAAACGGCTTGTCGGCGATGACGCGGCCCTTGCGGTCGATCGCGATGCGCCGCTGGACCGTAATACCGAGGTCGCGCGTGCCGGCGCCGCTGAGCTCGAGTGCCTCGAGCAGCTCCGGATGGGTCGTGATGCCGGCGCCGCGCCCGACCAGTTCAACCGGCGAGCGCTCGTAGACGTCGACGTCCCAGCCGATCTTGCGCAGGAACGCCGCCGCGAACAGGCCGGACATCGACCCGCCGATCGCCACTGCGCGGCGGCGGTTTCGCGCATTCGTACTCACTCACTTGCTCCCGGCAGCCTCCCGGCCCCTGTCTAACAAAGTCGGCGGAGGGCCCGCTAGCGGGGCTTCTTGCCGCGGCGCTTGCGAAACAGTCCCTCGCCCGGCTTCGGCCGCGGCCGCCTCGCCGAGGCGGATGACGCGACACTCTCGCTCGCTGGTGCGACGCGGCGCTCATAGACCACGTGCTTCGCCTCGAAGCTGTACATCTCGTAGACCGACTGCATGGCCTCATTGGCCGCATGGGTGCGGCCGCTGAGGCGCGCGAGGCCGTGCGTCGCGCAGTAATCGAGGCACGCACGCATGAGCTTGATGGCGTAGCCAGTCCCGCGAAAATCCTCGATCACATAGAAGCTACGCAGCTCTCCGTAGCGCTCACGCGTGATGAAATTCTCGCGCGCGCCGATCCAGGCCCAGGCAACGATGCGGCCGCCGGCCTCGCCGACCATCGGCTCGCTCTTCGAATCGGTTACGGCCTGTTGCAGCTTGCGCTCGTAAAAGGCGAGATCGGTCACCGGATCGTCGGGAAACGAGATTTCGGCGATCTCGCGCTCGAACCGCGCGATCGCCGGTACGTCCTCGGGCTTGAGCCGCCGCAACACCACGGCCGGGGTGTCCGCCATGAAGGTCTCCGCTGGTTGCCGGCAAGGCATAGCACAGGCGAGATCGGCGGCGACACGCGGTCCATTTGGCACGCCCGCCCGGCTTGCAGTACAAGGCGCGCATGGACGATACCTCGAGCGACCCTGCGATCCTCGAAACGATCGCCCGCGCGACGCGGCTGCGCGAGGGGCCGGCCGGCGTCGCGGCGGTGTTGCGCGCGGTGTATCGGGCGGGCTCGCTGCGGCTGCAGGATGTGGCGCGCGAGGCACGATTACCGCTGCCAGTGACGACCGCGATCCGCCGCGAGCTCGAGAAGGCCGGCCTGCTCGAGCGCAAGCACGGCCTGTCGCTGACCGTCCAGGGCCGCGGCTTCGTCGAGAGCGCGCTCGGCCTCGGCGCCACCCACGACGTCACCTGCCCGGCCTGCGGCGGACGCGGAATTGTCATTCCGGGCGAGCTGCGCGCCGTGGTCGACCGCCTGGCGGCGCTGACCACGGACGCGCCGCCGGTCGATGTCACGCTCGACCAGTGTCCATGCACGCCCGAAACCGCGCTCCTGCGCGCGCTGCTCATGCTCAAGAACGGCGCGCTCGAAGGCCGGCGTGTGCTCGTCCTGGGCGACGACGACTCGGTTTCCGTGGCGATCGGCCTGGTCGGGCAGGCGCTGCGCAAGAGCGACCTCACGCGCGGCGTCACGGTGATCGAGTCCGACCCTCGGCGCGTTGCCTTCCTGCGCGCCGCCGCGGACCGCGAGGCGCTCGCGATCGACGTCGTCGAGCACGATCTGCGCGCACCGCTTCCGGCGACGCTCGCCCGCGCTTTCGATGTCGTCGCCACCGACCCGCCCTATACGCTCGCCGGCGCGGAACTCTTCCTCGGCCGCGCCGGCGAGGCGCTCAGGGGCGACGGCGCCTGCTATTTCTCCTTCACGCGCTGGCCGGCCGCACAGCTCGCCGACCTGCAACGCGTCATCCTCGATCTCGGTTTCGCCGTGCGCGCCGTGCACCCGGACTTCAACCACTATCTCGGCGCGAGCGTACTCGGAAATGTCGGCGACCTTTTTGAACTCGACCAGGTTCGGGCGCCGGTGGGTGCCCTGCCGACCTGGACCGGAGCGCTCTACACGGCGGAATTCAATCCGCGTGAGCGCGCGTATTCCTGCGCCCAATGCGGCGCCGAGACCGTGCTGGGAGAAGACGGCGCGCCGCCGACCATCGAGGCGCTCAAGCGCGCGGGCTGCCGCGCCTGCGGCGGCAAGATCTTTCGCCGGCGCTGAGGCGCAATTTAGCGAAGTTCAGGGCTGGGACGTCAGGACAGCCGCGCGGCCGACCGCTCGGGGCGATATGTCAGCGCGTTGGTGGGCTCGGGGGCCGGCAGCGCGATCGACTCGGTCGCCGGATGTGTCTCGGCCAGCGTTGCGACAAAGTCCGCGAACCAACGCTGCACCGAATTGGCGCGCAGCTTGTCGATCATCGCGATCCAGCGCGCGCGGCGCTCGGCGGCCGGCATGAACATCGCCCGCGCGATCGCTTGCGCCATGCCATCGATGTCGTGCGGATTGACCAGCACCGCAGCGTCGAGTTCCTTGGCGGCGCCGGCGAACTCGGAAAGCACGAGCACACCGTGATCGGCCGGGTTCTGTGCCGCGACATACTCCTTGGCGACCAGATTCATGCCGTCATGGAGTGGCGTCACCAGGCCCACCTGCGCGACGCGATAAAATCCCGCCAGCATCGACTGGCCATAGCCTCGGTTGACATATCGCACCGGCACCCAGTCGACCTCGCCGTGTCGGCCGTTGACCTCGCCCACCAGAGTCGCGAGATCGTGGTTCAATTGCCCGTAGGCCGCGATCTGCTTGCGCGAGGGCACCGCGATCTGAAGCAGGGACACCTCGCCGCGCAGCGACGGCTGCGTCGCCAGCATGCGGTCAAAGGCGCGGATGCGGTTCTCGAGTCCCTTCGAGTAGTCGACACGATCGACCCCGATCGCGAGCTTCACTCCATGCAGGCTCGTTCGCAGCCGAGTGAACTCGTGCCGAGTCACCGCCTTGGCGGCGCGCGCCGCGAATGCGTCGACGTCGATCCCGATCGGAAAAACCCCGAGCCGCGAAACGCCGTGGCCCGAGGCCACGAGCGAGACATCGCGCTTGGACGTGACGAGATGGTTCATCACGTCGCGCTGGAGCTCGTTGGCGACGTAGTCCGCGAAATTTGCGCGGTCGTCTTCAGTCTGGAATCCAATCAGGTCGTAGGCCAGCATCGCCTCGACGAGCTCGCGATGGTGCGGAACGCTCAGCATCGTGCAGCGGGTCGGCCACGGCGTATGGAGGAAGAAGCCGAGCGGGCGCGTCACGTGCAGGCGCCGCAGTTCGGCGCCGAGTGCGAGGAAGTGATAGTCGTGGACCCAGTATGTCGAGTCCTCGCGGCCGAACCGCAGCAGGCCGCGCGCCATGAACGCATTGACTTCCCGATAGCAGCGATAGTCGTCCTGCGTCGCGCGGATCAGGTCCGGGCGCGAGTGCAGCGCAGGCCAGAGAACCGAGTTCGCAAACCCCTCATAGAAACCGCGATAGCTGGCAGCGGGGAGGTCTACAGTCGCGATCGCGCCGGTTCCGAACGCCTCGATCTCGGCGAAGGAATCCTTCTGCGAAGCGTCGCGCAGGCGCCCGCTCGAGCCGACCCAGATCGCGCCGGAACTCTGAACAACGGGCAGCAACGCGCTCGCGAGGCCGCCAGAAAGCGGCTCGTCCTTCCTGATCTTTGCGATCCGATTGGATACGACGACGAGGCTCATGCGCTACTCCAGTGCCTGCCACACATAACCGGTGGCAGTGGCTAATGTTCCGTATTCACCTCGCGTTCACCTGCAACGCTGTTCCGCACTTCTATGTAAAATTTGTGTCGCATTTGCCGTATTGCACCTCATTATTCATTCCGCGGCAAAAGCCATCGTTGACAGCAACGCAACCTCGGCGCGGCGAGAATCGAGGCGCGTGTGCCGCACCACGATCGGAACGTCCGACTCGAATACCGACGCATAGTCGGTGTCGCGGGGTATTTGCTGCGGATCGTCGAGGTCGTTGAAGCGAAGGTGCATCGTCCGACGTGCCGTGACTGTAAGCCGATAGTGACCGACGGGCTCGCGGTTGCCGAAGAAGATCGTGATTTCAACATGCGCCTCGCGATCGGTCGCATTCAAGATGCATGCGGTCTCATGTGACACCAACGCGGGATCGGAAAACGAGCTTTCGGACGGGATATAGCCCTCCGCAATGGCCCAGCGCCGACAT
>Ga0126377_10001392_pt1 | contig 15882 bp, 12 predicted proteins | sample PanSoiMetPlot_22_FD_92647 | JGI IMG/M metagenome (GOLD analysis project Ga0126377, IMG submission 92647) | Tropical forest soil microbial communities from Panama - MetaG Plot_22 | ecosystem: Environmental > Terrestrial > Soil > Tropical forest > Bulk soil | place: Panama | collected 2016-02-17
GCACGGTCGGCACGGCCGGACACTCGTCGCGGTAACGTACGTCGAATACGTGAGTACTGCGCCGGAGGCGCGTCATGAACGCGACAGATCAACAATTCGAGGCACTGCTTCAATATCTCAAGGCAGCGCGCGGATTCGACTTCACCGGTTACAAGCGCTCCAGCCTGATGCGTCGGGTGGGCCGGCGAATGTCGATGGTGGGCATCGGCACGTACCAGGACTACCTGGACTACCTGCAGGTTCATCCGGACGAGTTCACTGGGCTGTTCAACACGATTCTGATCAACGTGACCGGTTTTTTCCGCGACGCCGAGGCGTGGTCCTACCTGCGGGACGAAGTCATGGGCCCAATGATCGGCGTGAAGCCGCCGGACTGGCCGATCCGGGTATGGAGCGCCGGCTGCGCCTCGGGCGAGGAGGCCTACTCCCTCGCCATCATGCTCGCCGAGATGCTGGGCATCGACGAGTTCCGTCAGCGCGTCAAGATCTACGCCACGGACGTGGACGAGGATGCGCTTACCCATGCACGGCACGCGACATACGCCGAGCGGGCCACGCGAGTCATTCCGGCCGATCTGGTCGAGCGATATTTCGAGTCCACTGGCGCCGGGTACGTCTTCCGCAAAGATCTGCGGCGCTCGGTCATCTTCGGCCGCAACGACTTAGTGCAAGATGCACCGATCTCGCGGATCGACCTGCTGCTCTGTCGCAATACGTTGATGTACTTCAACGCCGAGACCCAGCAGCGCATCCTGTCACGATTCCACTTCGCCCTATCGCCGAGCGGGGTTCTGTTCCTCGGCCGTGCCGAGATGCTGCTCAGTCACACCGGCATGTTTGTACCGGTCGATCTCAAGCGGCGCGTGTTCCGCTGCGTACCGCGACAGGCATCGTCCAACGGCGTGTCGGCCGCCGAGATCCCGGCCGTGCCGGTGCGGAGCGAACCGCGGGCGCTCGACAACCTCCGCAGTGAGGCCTTCGTGGCAAGTCCAGTCGCCACGATCGTGGTGACGTCCGACGGGCTGGTCGCGCTCGCCAACCGCCAGGCCGAGTCACTGTTCGGGGTGTCGTCGCGCGATGTCGGGCGTCCATTCCGGGATCTGGACGTCTCGTACCGTCCGGTGGAACTGCGGCGGCACATCGAGCAGGCACAGCTCGACCGGCGCACCGTCGTAGTGTCAGACGTCGAATTCCTACACGGCAGTGAGCCGATGTTCCTCAACGTTCAGGTGAGTCCACTCGTTCACACCGACGGTAGCCTGCTCGGCGTGTCACTGATCTTCCACGACGTCACGACGAGCCGACGTCTCCAACAAGAGCTTGAGATGACCAACCGCGAGCTGGAGTCCGCGTACGAAGAACTGCAGTCGACTAACGAGGAACTTGAGACGACCAACGAGGAGCTGCAGTCGACCGTCGAGGAGCTCGAGACGACCAACGAGGAGCTGCAGTCGACGAACGAAGAACTCGAAACCATGAACGAGGAACTGCAGTCGACAAACGACGAGTTGCAGAGCATCAATGATCAGTTGCGGGAAAGCACAACTCAACTGGACGACTCCAACGCGTTCCTGCAAACCGTCCTGACGAGCCTGCGGGCCGGTGTCGCGGTGGTCAATCGCGAGCTTCAGGTGCTCGTGTGGACCGGACCGGCGGAAAATCTGTGGGGACTGCGCCGGGACGAGGCGATCGGACAACACTTCCTCAACCTCGACATCGGCCTGCCGGTGGACCGCCTGCGCCCGGTGCTGCGCGAGGTCTTCGTCGATGGTGGCGGCATCCACGAAATGCGAGTGCCCGCGGTCAATCGTCGCGGCCGAAACGTGGTCGTGCGGGTGACCTGCACCGCCTTGAATCCCAACGGATCAGCGGTGCCGTCCGGCGCGATCCTCGTGATGGAGCCGGAAGACTTCCACGCCGACTCGGCGCACGCCATAGAGTCGTCGTCGGCCGGAGATGCTGCCGGTTACGCCAGCCCGGACGGCGCTGCCGGCCATGCCAGCCCGGACGGCGCTGCCGGCCATGCCGGCCCGGACGGCGCTGCCGGCCATGCCAGCCCGGACGGCGCTGCCGGCCTTGCCAGCCCGGACGGCGCTGCCGGCCAGATCACCGAGTCGCCGCACCGACCTGAGATCGAAGGCGCCGACGAATCCACGACGTAGGGCCAACACTGCTGGGGTGGATCGGTTCGATCAACCTGAACGTCCGACACGCGCGTCCGAGTCGCGGGGCAGGCGGATCGCGGCCCAGACGACCTTGCCGTCTGGTGTCGTGCCGTGGCCCCACGTCGCTGCGAATGCGTCGAGCAGCAGCAATCCGTACCCGGCGTCTTCTTCGCCGGTGACGCGTCGAGGCAGCTCGCGCGAGCGATCGTGGACGGCGATGTGCAAATGGGTTCGGGACCGTGTGAAGGCAACGTCGAACGACGTGCCGGCATGCAGGATGGCGTTGGTGACGAGCTCAGTCACGACCGATTGTGCGGCGTCCTCGACCGCGGCGATGCGCCACCGAGCGCACACGGCGCGGGCTCGCGCACGAGCGACCTCGATCGCGCCACTCGTCGGGAACAAGCGATCATGAAGCCGTGGCGCCGGTGCGACATCACGGAGACGGCGCCGTGCTTCGGACACGTCGCGACACAACGGTATGTAATTGTTGATTCCCACGAGCCGTAAGGCGCGTCGAGTGGACGAATCTGCCCCGGCGATGGCCAACTGACACCCAGGCCACGCCGACGCATGGTGGTGCACGGAGATCAATGAGGTCACCGCAAGACGATCCACCACGTTTACGCCGGTCATATCGATCACCACGGAGGCCGGTTGATCGTGAAGTACCTTCGACATGATCGCGATAAGTTCGCCAGCTGCGACCACGTCCAAGCCGCCCGCCAGCCAGACAACCGGACTGGCGGGATCTCCGACTACGCCGCCCGTGAACCGGCCGGCGCGGCCTGCGGATGGCATGGACGTCATCTACCCTTCGAGTAGAGGATTTATATCGCGGCGAGGTATGAGCGGACCACTTTGGGGTATGCCGGCTGGGTGGATGATCAGGCGCACACGGGTCAAGATCCCGTGGCGGCGGTGACGGTCGTCGGCTCGGTTCAGGTCATCCGGCTGCGCGGACGACTCAGCGCCGCGCACGCGCCCGCCGTCGATGACTCGATCAAGGCGGTGGCACGAGACGCGACGGCGGTCGTAGTTGATCTTTCCGCGGTCCTGTTGATCGATGCAGCCATCGCTCGCACGCTTCGTACGTCCATCGCGCGCCAGGTGCAGCGCGGCAACCGGGTCGGGGTTGCCGGCGCCCATGGCCAGCCGCTCGAGGTGCTCGAGGTCCTCGGCATCGCCAAGGAGGTCGGCGCATATCGCGATCTGGCTGAGGCGATCGAGGAGGCCAGGACCGAGACTGACGACCCGCGCGCGTCGATTGAGATGCTCGTCCACGGCCTGCTCGCCACGGCCGGCTCGCTTGCGCCGAGTGATCCTCGGCGCGCCACGTTGGAGAACGAGGCGATCGAGGCGGCTCTCCCGCTGGCTCGTACGTTGGCACACCGATACACCCAGCGCGGGGAGTCCATGGACGACCTCGTCCAGGTGGCATCGCTCGGCGTGGTACGGGCGGTACAGGGCTACGACCCCGACCATGGAAGCGGCTTCCGCGCTTACGCGGTGCCGACGATTCTTGGCGAGCTGAAGCGCTACTTCCGAGACCACGCCTGGGTCGTGCGGCCGCCACGGCGTCTCCAGGAGTTGCACATCATGACCGCGTCGATCCGACCGCGGCTGGCGCAGGAGTTGGGTCACGACCCCACATGTGCGGAGCTCGCCGCGCGACTCGGCGTCGACCCTGGTGATGTCGAGCGCGCCGCCGGGGCGGCCGACGGGCTGTGCCCCGCGTCGCTCGATGCGCCGATGACCATCGGTGACTCCTGGACGATGCATGAGATCGTCGGCGACGACGATCCGGCCATGGAGATCGCAGAGAGCCGTTGGGTGCTGACCGATGCGATTGCCGCCCTGCCGGCTGGCGAGCGCGAACTGCTCAAAATGCGGTTCGGTGATGAACTCACCCAGTCCGAGATCGCTGCGCGGCTCGGCACCTCGCAAATGAGTGTGTCGCGCAGCCTCGCGTCGACTGTCCGCAAGCTCCGGCGCGCGCTGCTTGCCCAGGACTAGCGCCCACATTGCGATCGGCGTGCGGCGGATGTTCGACACGTCGGCCATTACCCATTCACGTCGTCGGGAAACAAGAACCCATTCAAAGACTGGTGGCGGGCGCCAACGACCAGTTTGGTAGCGCCGCGTCTACGAGGGCTAGCTGGTGTTGGTCGACGCTCCTGTCAAGCCGGCGGACGGCGGCCGCCGCGAGCAGGTCGAGCACTCGCTCTTCGTTGTCGTCCGGACGGTGCGGGCGGGTGTAGTGCACCGAGAAGACGCCGGAAAGTCGGCCGCCGGCGCCGATCAGCGGGATGGAATGCACCGCGCTCACACCCGCGCCGAGCACAACCGCGCCGGACGGGCCACCATCGAAGATCGAACTATTCGCGACGTCCGGGACGGTGACTTTTTGTCCTCGGGCCGCCGCCGTTCCGCACGCCGAGCCCTCGTCGTGGACAACGGCGAAGAAGTCGAGGAACTCCGCTTCGAATCCACGGTGCGCCGCGATGCGCAGCTCCGCCGACGGTCCGTGGAGCAGCTGCACATTGCCATAATCGGCTCGCGTCATGGCCAGTGCGGCATCGATCAAGGCGGTCAGCATTGCCGTGCGGCCACTGACCACGCAAAAGTCAGCGTCGAAGAATGCGAGCCGCCGTACCCGGGCAGCGTTCTGCGCGCTGCGTACGCTCTCGGACAGCAGGGACGCCGAACGCTGCTCCGCTTCCGCCCGGCGTTTGAGCAGGTCGTCCCTCATCTGCCGGGCAACGTTCGTGGCCTCCTTGGCCTGCCGCACCCAGTGCTCCGCGCTGATGCGTCGGGCCTCTAGATCGGCGCGGACGTTGCCAGCGGTCAATGCTGACCCCTGGCCACCGCGCTCCTCCGAACCGCGGTACATCGCCTCAGTATCTGCGCTGGTCAGGCGAACAACAAGCGAGATGGCGTTGGAGCGACGCGGATCTGTCAACCGTGCGGCTGGAATTCGATCCGTGCGGCATCGGAGACCCTGCGCCGCGGCGCGATAGGCCCGACATCACCACGGGTCCCGTGAGTCCCACGACGCCAGCATCGCCACCTCCGAACCGACCGCCACACTGTTGTGGTAGCCGCGGCGTGGCCCGGCCGCCGTACGCCCTAAGGGCGGAGGCTGCCGGCGCCCTCGCGGTCGGCGGCCACATCGAACGGCACCCGCCACCAGTAGCCGTCGATCGACTGATCCGGCCGGTACGCGCCGAACACCGCGTACGTGGTGACCGTCCTACCGGCGTGCGGGTGAACGTCGTCGCTCTGCAGGGCGCCGGCGCCGAACCAGCCCAGCGCGGGTTGCCCTGCGCCGCCGAAGTACGCGGGAAAGTCCGGCGGCTCGCTCGAGATGTCGTGAGTGCCGAACACGTACGTCTGGAAGCTGCCAGCGTCGCCAAGGTAGACGGATTCGGCGTATCCGGCGCGCGGCGGCCCGAGCGACGCGACCACACTCTTGCGGGGCACGTCGAGGTCGCCGAACGTGGTGCGGGCGAGTTCCACGTCCGGCAACTCGGTCGGGCAGTAGTTCAGCCGTGGATGGAATCGCGGCGACCGTGTCGAGACGGCGAACCACACAACGGTACGGTCGTCGTCGACCACCACCTGGACGTACGCGTCGGGCAACACGTACACGTACTCCACGAGGCGGGACCGCGGGTGCCGGCGTACCAGCGGAGCGTTGTCCCGTACCAGCCGGGTGACATAACCGAGGCGTACCCCGCAGCGCAAGCGGCGCAGGCGTCGTCCGGTGATCCGACGCCGGATCCACGGAACGCGCAAGCACATCCCCCAAACGGTTCGGTCCCGTCGCCGCGCGCGAAAGCCGTCGTCGAGGGGAGCCATGGCGGCCACTGTACGGGGGCACGCTCGCCCAACCCATCCGTCACCAGGTGTTTTCCGGTCGGCAGAACGCTTGCGTGCGAGTGTCCTGATGTCGGCGCGCGCCGTCGACACGATGTCGAGACAGTCGGTCGTACGGTTCAGTTCGCCCGGCCGAGCCGCCGTGCGACGCGCTGCGCCGCCTGCTCTGCCCGGTCCACGGCGGTGCGTGCCGCGCGCAGTTCGCGATCCGCGTCCCGTCGGGCCGCCAGCGCGTTCTCGAGCTCGATGCGCAGCCGTTCTACTTGCGCGGTGGTGTCGCGTACCCCCGTTTGTGCCTTGGTGACCACCGCCCGGGCGTCGTCGACTGCCTTGCGCGCCGCGGCCAATTCATGACCAGCGGCCTTGTCCGCGGCTTTCTCGGCCGCCTTCGCGGTGGACTTTGCGGTGGCCGCCGACTTGGCGGGCGCTGCCTTGGTGGGAGGACGCCCGACACGCGGCGCGGCGGCCGACCTGACGGGTTCGGCGGGCATCACGGCGTCAGCGGCACCGAGCGGGAAACCGCTCGTGCGCAACGTCGTGGCGACCCGACCGGCGGCGAGTTCCCGCGCTGCGTCTGGGTCCGCGAGAGCCGCGTGCAGCGTCGCCTCCAGCGCTCGGATGGTCTGCTCGGTGGCGCGTTGACCCGCGTCCGCCGCGAGCTCGCGCGCCCGCGCTACGAGTGCCGCCGTTGCATCGCGTTGCTCGCCGGACAGCCGCCGCAGTTCGTCGCGATCGAGCGCCGTGGTGGCCTGGCGCATCGACTGGCCGATCCGTACCAACGACTCGATCCGATCCGGTGTGTCGCGAACCAGTTGGTTTGCCAGCCAGGCATCGGCGGTCGGCTTGGCCAGCTTGCCGATCGCGGCCGCGAGTGATCGATCGCCCGCGTCACGCGCCGACTTCGCGCGTTCGTTGCGGGCCGCGGTGAACTGATCAGCGGGCAACGCGTAAAGATCCGCGGCGGCCTCGTCGAGCGCCGCGAGGTCCGGCTCCGAATCGTGCGGCGCGTCTGGCATGCGGGCCATGCCACACCTCCGATCTCGTCCGGCGACCTCGGTGTTCCCTACAGCTCATTGTGTATTGCCGCTCGAGGCGCTGCTTCGTATCACGTGCAGGGACGGTGCGCCGACCAACGGTCCAGGCGCTTCGACCAGCTAGGAGTGCGCCGACCAACGGTCCAGGCGCTTCGACCAGCTAGGAGTGCGCCGACCAACGGTCCAGGCGCCTTGGCTAGTAATAGAGCCGGGAGACCCGGACGCTGCGCGCCCGGATCTCCCGGCTCCCTTGGCGGATTAGTGCCTAGTTCTTACTGGGTTCCTACTGAGCGGTGGCGCCGAGGCCCCACTGCTGCGTGTTGTACGTGAAGAACGAACCAGCGTTGTTGTCGCGGACGTTGACGAACGTGTTCGTCGTGACCTGCAGGTTCGGCTTCTGGTAGAGCGCAAGCGTGACGAACTGCTTCGCCATGAGTGCGTCCTGCTGGTTGAGCAGATCCGCCTGCTTCTTCGGGTCCAGCTCAGTGGCGACCTGGTCAAGCAGCGCGTCCGACTCCGGGCTGCTCCAGTTCGTGAAGTTGTTGCCCGAGTTGCTGTGCCACAGCGCAACGTCCTGCGTCAGCAGCGGTGAACCCGAGAAACCGAACTGGATGATGTCGAAGTCGAAGTTGCCCAGCGTGCCACCGAGGTCGGCGGTCACCTTGTCGTTGACCGTGATGCCGATCTGCTTGAGGTACTGCTGGACCAACTGCGACGACTGGTCGCGGACCTGGGTGTCGGTGTGCACGAAGTTGATCGAGACCTTGCCGCCACCGTTCGGAGCGATCAGGTTGCCGGCACTGTCGAACGTGTATCCGGCGGCCTGCAGCACCTGCTTGGCCTTGGCCACGTTGCCGGTGCCGACGTCCGGCGTCACCTTGTTGATGACGTCCTGGTATCCGAGGGTGCCCGGGAAGATGTTGTCGTTGTAGTCGCGCTTCGCCGACGGGAAGAACGGCTTGATCGTCTTGTCGATCATGTCCTGCACGTTCGTCGCGTCGAAGATCGCTTCACGCAGAGCCGGGTCCTTCAGGAACTTGCTCTTCGTGTTGACCTCGAACAACTCCCAGGAGTATCCGGCCGAGACCTCGTAGTTGACGCCCGGCATCTGGCTGAGCTGCTGCACGGTGTCCTGGTCCGGCTGGATGTTCAGCGCCTGGATCTCCTGGTTCTGCAGAGCCGGGAGGTCCTGGGTCTGGTCGGTGATGTACTTGAACGTGATCGTCTTCAGTGTCACCTTGTCCTTGCCGTACCACGCCGGGTTCGGCACGAACGTCGCGGACTGCTGCGCCTGGTAGTTCGACAGCTTGTACGGGCCGGCGGTGTAATCGGTCGGCGGCGCGTCCCAAACCTTGAACGCGGCCTCGAGCTGAGCGTCGGTGGTCAGACCGCCGACCTTCTGCTTCGCGTACCACGCCGGGAGCAGGCCGGAGAACAGGCCACGCCAGTCCGGATACGGCTTGGAGAACACCACGGTCACGGTTTCGCCGTTGTCCGACGGCGTCACGCTCTTGATCTGGTCGAATCCGGTCGTCTGTACGACCGGGATCTTCTTGTCGTGGCCGTTGAACGTCTGCCATGCGTAGATGAAGTCATCCGCGCTGACCGGCGTGCCGTTGTTCCACTTCGCGTTCGGGTTCAGGTGATACGTGATCGTCTGCGGGTCCTGGGCCGTACCGGTGCCGGTCAGCTGCGGCTCCGACGTCAACAGATCCGTGTTGTATTGGACCTTGCCGCTCGGCTGGAAAATGAACGTGCTCGGCAGGATCAGAGCCTCCTGATATGCCGTCTCGAGCACGTTGCCGACCGAGCTGTTCGTGTTCCAGGTCGACGGGTATTTGCCGAGCGCGACGACGATGTCGCCACCATCCTTGCGCGTGCCGCTATTGCAGGTGTCCGGGTTCTTGGCGCAACCGGAATAGCCAAGTGAGGACGTTTGGGGGGCGCCGCTGTTGCTGCTACTGGTACCGCACGCCGCGACACCTAGCACTCCTACGACGGTGAGAGCGACGAGGCCCCCGAGCCTCTTCCTCCCTATGTGCATGCTTCCTCCAGACGTCTACCGCAGCCGCCAACGGGACACCGACCGCTCGAGCGGACGGGTACGGGCTGCGCGTAGTGGCTTCTAGGAAACGTCGCGTCTAGGGGAGTGCCCCGCGTTCATACGATTTCGTGACGGGCTTGTTATGCCAGCGGAGCGGCCCTGTAACAAACGAGCGGAGGACGGCTAATTTCGCGGCGTCGTACGGGCTAACCTTTGTCATCCGTTCGGTCAGGTTCGCGGCGGTTCCGTGACAGCGACGGTTGTCTGATTTGCCCGAACCATCCGAAGTGGTGGGCGACCTTGGTCGGGTCCCCGTACGCGGATGCGCCGCTGATGTCAAACGAACGTTTGGCCGAGACCGGGGCGCGTGACCACATCGGCGACCGGCCGCGGCACGTCGTCCGAAAGAGAACCGCAGCGTACGGACGGTGCGATTGGCGAACGCAGCAACATCGATGCATGTCGAAGTAGCAGATGATGTCAGTTGCGCTCGCCGTCCGGCCTGACCGGGCCGTCGACGTCGATAGGATCGCTCGCGGCAGGCAAGCCGTTGGTCACCGTCGATGGATCGAGGCGTCCGTCGAGGTGGTGACGAGGGGCAGCGGCGGCTGCCGGGCACGACCTGGGGGCGGGTCAGCACGGCAGCGGGCGGGCGGCAGAGGGGGTTCGGTGTCGCTATATCAAATCTCGACACGCGCGAGCAGGCGGCGGCGCGTCGGTGCGTGGCTGCGCGAGCGCTGGAGCCTTCCGGGGGCGGTCTCCGGACAAGAGGTGGCGCGTCGTGGCCCGACCGCGGTCGGCCGCCGCGTCGGCGCGGCGCCGGTTCGGCTGCACGCATTCCGGCCGGGCATCGGTCCCGACGCAGTGCGGCCCGGCGACTATCAGCCGGAGGCCGGCGGCCGGTTCGCCGCCGATCCCGCGGCCCAGATCGAGGTCGTGTGGCGCACCGGTACGACGGACGGCAGCGGCCGCGTCCGCGCGGTGACCACGGCACGGGGGGAGTACGCGGTGGCGGGCGTCTCGCCGCGCTCGGCCGCGTACGCGGTATCCGGTGCCTCGGCGCGGTCGGCCGCCCCGGCGTTGCCGAGCGCGTGTGGCGACCACTGCCCGCACCGTGCTGGCGCCGGAGCGGTGGTGCCGCATCAGCGCCGAACGCGCGTCTATCCGAACGCCTACCGCGACCGCTGACACGACACCGGCGCGTGTCCGAGCGGCAACCGACATGATCCGCGTCAATCCGTGTGCGCGTGCGCCGCATGGGCGTGCCTGGCGCGGTTTGGCGCGGCCATCCGACTTTCGCCCACGGTGCACGCCGCGAGCCGTTGTCGGGCTGCGATTCGGTCGCGGCGGATCCGGTGGGTGTGCCGTCGGTTTGGGCAGCCGTGACGGCGACGGAACGGGAAGATGGTGTCCACCCATCGGGCGAAGCGTGCCGGCCGGACCACGGTTGACCAGCGAGCGCGCTGGGTAGGAACGGCAGTGGCGGCGTCGGTCAACCGTGCCGTCAGGTCCGGGGAGGCGTAGATGGACGACCACATGCGCATCGTGGTCGACGGTGGAATGGCGGTCCCGCCGTACGAACAGATCCGCGCGCAGATCGCGGATCAGGCCCGCGATGGCCGCCTGCCGTCCGGCGTGCGCTTGCCGACAGTACGCAGACTCGCCGGTGACCTTCGGGTCGCGCCGGGCACCGTGGCGCGCGCCTACCGCACGCTCGAGGAGGACGGTGTCATCGAGACACGCGGCCGGCACGGCACGTTCGTCTCGGCCGGTGGCGACCCGGCGGCGCGAGCCGCATTCGCGGCCGCCGCGGAATTCGTCGCGCGGGCGCAGCGACTCGGCTTGGATCGCAAGGAAGCGCTCGCCGTGGTGGATGCCGCGTTCAACGCTGCGGACTAGCCACCGACGGCGAGCCGCGCAGCAGCGAACGCCCCTCGAGATGCCACGACGGATCCGGTACGACCCCGAGATGGTCGAGCACTGTCGGCGCCACGTCGACGGTACGGACACCGGTCGTATGCGTACCGGCAGGAATGCCGGATCCGCTCGCGATGACGAAGATGGCGCGCTCGGCCTCGGTCGTCCCGCCATGACCGCCTTCGTCGAGGTGACCGTGATCCGTGCTGACCAGCACGAGCCACTGCTCGTCGCGGTACGTCGGCCGGCCTCGTACCGTTTCGAGCAACCGACCGATCATCTCGTCGGCGGCCGTGATGCCCGCCATGTAAGCCGACGACAGCGGACCGGTGCGGTGCCCGGCTTCGTCGACGCATCCGATGTACACGAACGTGATGTCGGGATCGGTGTCCGCGAGCAGTTGCGTCGCCACGTCGATGGTCCGCAGATCTTCCGCGAAGAAGCCGTACCGGTCGCCGTCGAACCTGATCCGTACGTCGATCTCCGGCCCGAACGTGCCCATGTCGACAAGTGGCGCCCAGTCGATGACGGCGCACGACCGCACATCCGGCATCGCGCGCTTCGCTAACGTCATGAAGTCAGGGCACTGGTCGTAGCGGCGGCCGTCGAACGAGTTGTCGCAGACGCCATGCCGCCGCGGCGACGTACCAGTGGCTAACGTCGACCACCCCGGACCGGAAACAGTCTGTGCCGGGCTTGCCGGATCGTGCGCGCCGGTCGCGTAGAGACCGTCGGCCATCAGTGCGGTCAGCACCGGCGCGTCGGCCGCTGCAATGCGATCCCAGCGCAGCCCGTCGACACCGACGAGAAGCACCTTGCGATCGCTCGATCCGGGCGCCAGCACCGGCAGCTCGACGGGCTGTCCGGGCGGCGGCGCGACCACCGTACGGGTCGAAACGGCGTCGTCGGTCATGCCCACTCCCGATCGCGGTGGAGGTCTTGCCGGATGCGACGCACAAGCGTACGGCGCCGTTTTCGGCGTGTCGCTGGAAAAAAGTTTCGCTGGCGTGAGCGAGGGCGGTCGAGGACGGTGTGTAGGCACCACTGGCCAGCCGGCAACTCTTGCATGCGGCCAAAACCGTTGTGCCGCAACGGAATTAACCGGAACATACGGCGATTCACTGCTCCTCGTCGGGCAAATCGTCCGGTTCGGCGGGATCACATCTACTGTGGAGCGGCTACGGCATTTAGTCCGAATCGGTAGCGCATGAGAGGTTTGCGGTGCACAGTGATCTCATGCAGCAGTGGGACGGGCGGATCCTGCTCCTGATGCGGTGACTGATGTCGCCGCGGATCGCCCAGCCATTTGCGACGTGTCGACCGGTGAGCACCCCGCTCGACCGGCGACGGTGACGAACACAACCGGAGAGGTTCCCAAGGGAGGGACATGATGGCCGCAGCTTCCGAGGCCATGACCATGCCGACCGCCACGAGTACGGCGGGCAGAAGGGTCGGGGCCGCGAAGAGCGCCACAAAGAGGACGGGCGCCCGGGCGGCGACCGCCATGCGTAAGACGGTGCGCGCAGCGGTTGCGAAGAAGGCCGGTCCGGCCAAGTCCGCCACCGCGAAGGCGACCGCGACCAAGAAGGCAACGACCGCACGCAAGACGACCGGAACCAAGGCGACGACTGCGCGCGCGACCGCTGCCAAGAAGACGACGGCCAGAAAGACGGCCGCCAAGAAGACGACCACGCGCGCGACCGCCGCACGCAAGACGGCGCCCGCGAAGCGGACGACTGCGACCAAGGCGACGGCGGCGCGCAAGACGGCCGCTAAGAAGACCACGGCCGCCAAGAAGACCACCGGCGCGCGCAAGACGACGGCCGCCAAGAAGACCACGGCCGCACGTAAGACGACGGCCGCCAAGAAGACCACCGCCGCGCGTAAGTCGACGGCCGCGAAGCGGACCACGGCAGCGCGCAAGACGACGGCCGCGAAGCGTACGACAGCGAAGCGGACCACGGCGGCGCGCAAGTCCACACCCGCGACGCGGACCACAGCAAAGCGGACCACGGCTGCGAAGCGGACTACGGCTGCGAAGCGGACCACGGCGAAGCGGACGAGCGCGGCGAAGCGTACGCCGGCGAAGCGTACGGTGACCGCGAAGCGGACCACGGCGGCCCGCAAGACCACGCCGCGCAAGTCGACGACCGCCCGCAAGTCGACGACCGCCCGCAAGGCCACCGCCAAGCGTGCACCGGGCCGCGCGTCGACTACCGGTCGGACAACCGCGGCGAAGCGGGCTCCGGCTCGCAAGTCAACTGCGGCGCGTTCGACCGCGCGGACGGCGGGCACCACCGCGACCGCGCGTAAGACGGCGGCCCGCAAGGCGACCACGGCTCGGAAGGCGACCGCTCGCAAGACCGCGGCGCGCAAGAGCACAGCGGCCGCGCGGTCCACCGGAACGACGCGGACGTCCGCTCGGGCGACCGCTCGGAAGGCGCCCGCGCGAAAATCGGCGCGCGCGTCAACCACCGCCCGTCGGTCGACCACCGGCCGCCCCGCGACCGCTCGCAAGACAGCGGCCCGCAAGGCCACCACGGCCCGCAAGGCGACCACCGCACGTAAGGCGACCACAGCCCGCAAGGCGACCACGGCCCGCAAGGCGACCGCACGGAAGACAACCGCGGCGGCTCGTACCGGCACGCGGCGCACCGCAACGGGTCGTACGTCGACGGCCCGCAGGGCCGGTCGGAAGGCGGTCAGACGCGGGGCAACCGCCGGCACCACGCGGATGTCGACCGGCCGGTCGACCACGCGCGCGACGGCAGCGAAACGCACCACGGCTGCTAAGCGCACAACGGCGGCGAAGCGAACAGCGGCTGCTAAGCGTTCCACGGCGACCAAGCGGACCACTGCGGCTCGGCGTCCGGTGGGTCGGCGCGCGACGTCGACACGCCGGACCACGGCTGCGAAGCGGACGACGGCCAAGCGGACGACGGCGGCCAAGCGAACCACGCCTGCTAAGCGTTCCACCGCGGCCAAGCGGACCATGGCCGCTCGCACCACCGCGCGGCGGCCGGCCACGCGGTCCCGGACCCGGACGAGCATCCGGTCGCGAACGGCGGCCATGCGGTAGATGCCGTTGCGATGACCGCTGGACAATGGCGCCTCGCGGTCGTGGCTCTGTTCGCCGGCTGGGATGCGTGAGACGACCGAGAGGCTGTCGCACGCGACCGACAGGGGCTGGTATGACTGAGCGATGGTGATCCGTCGCCTGGTCGCACCCAGCATTGATTTCAGTGCGCTGCGCCGCGAGTTGAGGCTGCCCACGCAGTTCTCGCTCGCGGCGCAGCGTGAGGCGGACGACGTGGCGGCGCGTGGACCGAGGCTTCCGTCCGTCGACCGCACCGACATCGCGTTCGCCACGCTCGACCCGCCCACATCGATGGACCTGGACCAGGCGATGTGCCTGCAGCGGCGGGGGAGCGGCTACCGCGTCTGGTACGCCATCGCCGACGTTTCCGCCTTCGTGGCACCGGATGGCGCGCTCATCACGGACACCTGGGCTCGCGGACAAACCGTCTACCTGCCCGACGGCCGCGTGCCGTTGCATCCGACGGTGCTTTCCGAGGGCGCTGCGAGCCTCCTGCCGGGTCAGGTACGACCTGCCGTGGTGTGGACGATCGACCTGGACGCAGATGGCGCCACCGTCGACGTACGGGTGGAGCGTGCGACGGTACGGAGTCGGGCCAAGCTCGGCTACCCGGACACCCAAGCGGCCGTGGCCGCCGGTCGGCTCGACGAACCCGTTGCGCTGCTTCCCGAGATCGGCAAGCTGCTGATCGAACGGGGTCTCGCGCGCGGCGCAATCAACCTCCCCATGCCGGCTCAGGACGTGGAGCGCGTGGACGGCGGCTGGGAGCTCGTGCTGCACGCGCCCGATCCGATCGAGGACTACAACGCTCAGATTTCGCTGCTCACCGGCATGGCCGCCGCAGACATCATGCTCAAGGGCGGGATCGGTCTGTTGCGTACCATGCCGGCGCCGCCGTTCTGGGCGATCCGGAGGCTACGGCGGGCGGCGAACTCGCTCGGCGTTCGATGGCCTCGCGGCACGTCGGCCGGCCGGGTGATCGCACAGGTCGACGGCGGTACGCCCCGTGGCGCCGCATTCCTGGGTCATGCCGCCGAGTTGCTGCGCGGTGCGGCGTATACGGCGATGGACGGAGCGACCCCCGAGCTGCACGAGCACGGTGGTGTGGCGGCGGCGTACGCCCACGTGACCGCGCCGCTGCGGCGCTTGGCGGACCGCTACGCGACGGAGGCGTGCCTCGCGCTGTTCAACGGCGAGCCGGTGCCGGACTGGGTACGCGTGGCTCTGCCCAAGTTGCCTGGGGTGATGGCGGCGACCGACCACGTCGCGAGCGCCGCGGAGCGTGGTGCGGTCGACCTCGCCGAGGCCGTGCTGCTGCAGGGCCGCGTCGGCGAAGTGTTCGAGGCGGCCGTTCTCGACGTGGACGAGCCGGAGCACCACCACAAGCCGCACCATGACAACCATCAACCGCAGCACCCCAACCCGGAACCGGACATCCAGCACCAGCGCGCAGACGGCGCGACACCCGCCGCGCCACCACAGCCGCGGCCGCCGCATGGCGTCGTGGCGCTCGACGCGCCCGCGGTGCGGGCCAGGTGCGAGGGTCCGGGCCTGGTGCCGGGCAAGCGCATTCCGGTCCGGCTGGCGGTCGCCGATCCGGTGCTGCGCAGAGTGCTGTTCGAGACCGTGATGCGGTGATATGACGGTTCGATAGGACGATGCGTACGAGAAGATCGATCACGGCGGGTCGGACGACGCGACGGCCGGGCGCCATCGAGGCAACAGCCTCACCACGAAGGGACTTGA
>Ga0126377_10001393_pt1 | contig 15882 bp, 12 predicted proteins | sample PanSoiMetPlot_22_FD_92647 | JGI IMG/M metagenome (GOLD analysis project Ga0126377, IMG submission 92647) | Tropical forest soil microbial communities from Panama - MetaG Plot_22 | ecosystem: Environmental > Terrestrial > Soil > Tropical forest > Bulk soil | place: Panama | collected 2016-02-17
CCCTGCTCCTGCAGGTCCGTGTGCGCTCGTCGAGGATCCTTCAGATCGTCTGAACTCACGGACGTGGCCGGCCTGCGGAAGACGAGGACGTCCTCGTGGACGACGATATGGACCGGGTCGCCGCGGGCACGCGCGTGGCGGGTGTGGGTGAGCTGCCAGAACGACGGGCGGGCGTGCAGCCCACCGTCGCGGATCGCGGCGTGGAGCGCGATCACGTGCTGCAGGTACTCCAGCCCGGCGGCGCGGGCGAGGGTCACGGTGGTGGCGGCGAGGTCGACGAGCCGGCCGCGCTGGCGGTGGTTCTTGGTGACGGTGACCAGCAGCCCGCCCGGCCGCAGCGCCTGGTGGCAGGCGGTGTAGACCGCGCGCATGCCATCGAGGTAGTCCAGGCCGCGGGCGTGGCCGAGGTTGGCGCGGTGGGTGGAGTAGTTGAGGGTGTCGGGGCGGCACATGCGACCGCCGCGCTGCCAGGCGGGCTTGTCGATCATGCCCGGGCTGTTGGCGTCCGGCGGGGAGACGGCGACCAGGTCGACGCCGCCGGCGACGTCGGTCAGGAGTGCGGGCAGATGAACGGAACGTCACGCGCCCGGTACCGCGAGTCGAACGGTTCTGTGAGTGTGTGGCTGCGGTCGTGGGGTCGCGTCAGGCTCTTGACGCCGGCTGTGGCATGACCCGCAACGGTTCCGGCGTGGTTGCGCTGCCTTGGTGACGAGTTGTCTGCCGTGGTGGGCGTCGAGCCTGGCTGCCGTTGTTGGCCTGATCAGCAGCTTGTCCGGCCTATAGGTCGTGACCCGTCACAGAAGTGCCATCACGGCATTCCCAGGCTCGCCTGTCGTCTGGACTGCGGAGGTCCGCATGGTCATGTTGAGCGAGGCGGTTGCTGAGGTCATCGGCGTGGACACCCATCGCGACACGCTGACGGCCGCGATCGTGAGTCCTGTGGGTGGGATCCTCGCGCAGCGCATGGTCGCTGCGGATGCCGGTGGGTACCGGCAGCTGCTGGGCTTCGCCCGCGGCAGGATCCCTGGGGTGCGGTGCTGGGCGGTCGAGGGCGCGGGCAGCTACGGCGCCAGCTGTTCAAGCTGCTGGAGCGCAGCGATCACCCTGCGGCCGAGGTCCTCGGCATGCGGTGATCAGAGGGTGCCGAGCCGGCCTTGGACCCTCGCATGTAGGTCGGCGCCAGGGCGCCGATGGGCAGGTCAAACCACACCGCCTCGGGGGCGTTCTCCTCTGTCAGGATGAGCCGCCGGCCCAGCACGTGGCCCAAGTCCACGATGAAGCGCAGCAGCGCCTCGTAGCGTGTCTCGGTCGTGACCTGGCGCGGGTCGAGGTCGAACTCGATCTGCTCAGCGGTGAAGAAGTGACAGTTGAGCTGCATGCCTTCCAGCAGGATCGACAACAGCGGCGCGGACAGGTGCCGCGCCGCGAAGATGTCGCCGACCTGTGCTGGCAGCTCGGCGACGTTGCCGTCGAGGGTGTAGGAGATCCGGTAGGGAGCGGCCTTGAGGTGGTCCAGCAGCATCTGCCAGTCGGCAATGGTGGTATGGAGCACATACAGGTCGCGCAGGGACCCGTCGACCTCGAACGCCTCGCGGTGCTCGGCGAGGGTCATCTCCACCTCCTCGTGGTCGGCTCTGGGCACAGCCACTCGACCCTATAAGGAAGGCGATCAACCGGGGCCTCGACAGGACATAGCAGCCTCGCGCCACGGGTCATCGCGACGCGTCGAGCAGGCGTTGGGCAGCCTCAAGCATCGCTTGGTCGAGGTCCGCCTCATCCGCGCCCCCGAAGACGATGGTGTCGTAGGCGTCGTCGAGGCTGACCAGCGGTTCGATCAGGTCATGGGCGTCATGACCAAACACGCGGTGCATGCGCGCGGCCAGCTCGCGTGAAGACACCGCGCCCCTCAGCAGGTCGCGGGCCATCGCCCGGGCGGCCACCAGCTGCCCGTCAGGGCTGCCACGGTGGTAGAAGGGCAGGCCGAGCTCGGCCATCACACGAGGGAACAACCCCGGGACCTCGACGGTCGCGTCGCGCTCCAGTGTTCCCGCGAGCACTCGTAGTGACTGGCTGTCCAGCCCAGCGGCGAGCGCATCGGTCGCAGCATCCACGACCCGCTCGCTGGGGAGCGCGTCGAGGCTCCACAGCGCGACCCCACTGACGCGCAGTCCACCCCGGTGCTTGACCACACTCCCGGCCCGTCGCTGGTCACCAGCGCCCCGGGTCCTGCCACCCCGGGCGACTCCCACAGCTCCACCGTCGTGGTCACCGACGAACACGGTGACGCCTCCGGCGGAGTCGTCGCAGGCGCCGACACCCACAACGGCGACAGTGGCCGGGTGTCAGCGACCCCGGCGTCGGCGGCCTGCTGCTCGGCTGACCACCGGCGGTCACGCCCGCGCGGGCGCCGCGGCGTCTCTCGCGCCAGAGTGCCTCGGTGGTGGCCCCGGACCCCTCGTGGACCCACGGCGTCGGCTGCTCCCGGCCGCGTCCACGAACGGGGTGACCAGGCCCGAGCGTCGTTGGAAAGGCGCGGAGGCTCTGACGCTCAACCCACGCCGAGCATCTATCTGACCTGCAACGACGGCACGAGCAGGTGACCGTCCGGGCGACGCCTCATAACCGGTCGTCTTCCGCTCGCCACCGCGCTCGTCCGTCACCGGCTCTCTTGGTCTCGTCGTGCAGGGTGTCGGCCGGTGGCCGCCGGCCCCGCCGGCCGCGCGCACCCGCCCGGGCGGACCTCCGGCGGCTGGCGATCGCGCGTTGACCGCCGGGCGGCGCCTACCCCGCGACCTGCACGCCCTCCAGCACCAGCACGTCCACGTCCTCCAGCGGCAGCCGCACGGTGAGCCCGTCCGGGCCCGGCGTGGCCGCCAGGGGCCCCTGGCCTGTCGACCGGACCGTGAGCGCCGAGACGACCCCGGTGACGGTGACGTCCAGCGCGGCGACCCGCTTGCCGGTCCAGTTGAGCAGCACGACCGTGACCGCGTCCGGCGCGGCGTCCAGGCGGCACGCCTCCACCCCGGGCACGCTGGTCACCACCGGGCGCGGCGTAGCGGCCAGGCGGGCGGGCGCCACCACCGCCTCACGCTGGACGGCGCCGTGGCCGGCCGGCACGCGGTCGATCCGCATCCGGTCGGCGGTCGTGCGGTGGTGCCAGCCGGGGAAGAACCCGTAGGCGACGGCGCGACCGGCGCCGTGGCGGCGCACCGTGACCGCGGGCGCGCCCGAGCCGAACGTCGCCACCACCACTGCCGAGCCGGGCGCGGACAGCGTGAGCGGCGTGAGCGGCGTCGTGACCGGCACGGCCGCGTCGCCGTCCTGGCCGAGGAACCCGCCCGCCGCGGGGAAGGTGACCGTGCCGGCCTGGTACTGGCCCGTCTTGACGAAACGGTCGGGAGCGCGGGCGGCCAGCCCCAGCACCGCGTCCAGAGCGGTGGCCGGGCGGTCCAGCTCGTCGGCGGTAGCCGCGCCCGGGGTGACCGCGAGCGTCCCGCCGGCCGCGACCCAGTCCGCCACCGCGCGCTGGGCGGCCAGCGGCAGGTTGATGCCAGTGAGGTAGAGCACGTCGTAGCGGCCGAGCGCGCCGTGCTCCAGGTCGTGCTCGTCGACCACGTCGACCGTGTAGCCGCGGTGCACCAGGGCGGTGTGCAGCGACTCGACCTCCGGCAGGTACAGGCCGCTGTCCGCGCCGTCCCACAGGTTGCTGATCCCCGGCGACAGCAGGGCGACCGTGCCGCGGGCGCGGCGCCCGCGGGCCAGTACTCCGTCCGACCGCCCGACCGTGCCGAGCGCCCGCGCCAGCGGCCGGTACACGCGCAGCATGTCCGACCAGCCGTCGTGGAAGGTGACCCTCGGCCCGAAGCAGTAGACGTCGAGGAGCTTGGCGCCGTGGCCGATCAAGGACAGGACCTTGTAGCTCGCCCCGGCCTCGTTCACGCCCAGCACCTGGCCGTCCACGTAGGCGCCGAACTCCTGCCCGCCGGCGGCCGCGGCCGAGCGCAGCGCGTCGCCGAGGAACGAGCAGTGCTGCGGGTCGGGGTCGAACGCGATGTCCATGCTGAACGGCGTGTAGGCGGCCGTCCGGCCCGAGTGCAGCCAGTCGAACCCGGCCATCGCCAGGCTCGGCCCGATCACCGGGTCCTTGCAGTGGTCGTTGTCCGGGTTGTTGGCGATCGACTTGCCCGGCGAGGAGAAGTACCAGCGGTCGGTGTGGTTGTTGGTGTTGACGTCGAGGAAGCGGGGTGGGCTGGCGCCGAGCGCGTCGCGCAGGGCGTCGCGGTGCAGCCTGGCCGCGCCGGTCGCGGCCTCGGCCAGGAAGCGGACGGTGTGCAGGAACAGCCGGCGGGTGGCGGGCTCGGCGGTCACGGCGCCGCGCGGGATCGGCAGCACCTCGTCCCAGCCGGCCGCGCCCACGTCGCCGGGGGTCAGGCCCTTCGACTGCAGGTAGGAGCGGAAGGCGGCGACCCAGGCGGGGTTGGCGCGGACCTGGTTCACCACCGACGGCCAGTACCAGACCGGCTCGTCGGCCATCTTGACGTCGATGATGTCCTCGGGTCTGGCGCCGTTGTGCGCGGCGAGGTCGTTCACGATCCCGACCGCCCACGCCTTCACCTTCTCGGGCGTCAGGGTGGCGGTGTCGAAGTCGAACATCGCCAGCAGGTGACTGCTCGCCGTCGCCCGGCGGGTGAGCCCCTCGCGCTGGAGCACCTCGTCGACCTGGTCCGCGGTCAGGCCAGCGTACTCGGTCACCATCGCGGTGTTGATGCCCAGCTGGCGGACGGTGCGCACCTGCGAGGAGAGCTGCCCGAGGTGGCCCTGCGGGCCGCGCACCATCAGGCAGGACACCGGGAACGCGGCCGGCCGCTCGGCCTCGGGGACCGCCACGGCGGCCGCCTCCTGCTCCATCCGGACCGCGTGCTCGCTGAGCAGCTCGATCCGGCTGAGCCGGTCGCCCTCGAGCGGGACGTCGTAGCCCGGCAGCACGAAGCAGAGCATCCGCCCGGCGGCGCTGTCGGTCATGGTCCGCAGGGTCGCGCCGGCGTCGGCGACCTCGACGCGCACGGTCACGCCGGTGACGCTCGCCGCGGACGTCTGCAGGTCGAACAGCAGCTGCCCGGTGACGCGGGCCAGCACCGCGTCCAGCGGCGCCCAGGCCGAGGTCTGGCCGGCCGCCAGCGGCACGTTGCTGAACACGGCCGTGCCGTTGTGGATGCCGAGCGTCCAGGGCACCGGCCCGCTGACCGGGCCCGTCGCGCCGTGCAGCTCCAGCGGCGTGACCCGCACCCGCCAGCCGGTCACCTCGTTGCCGATGACGCCGGTGCCCAGGGTGGTGGTGAGCACCGCCGAACGCTGGGCGGGCTGCCCGGCGCCGGCTGCGGCCGTGCGGCGGCGCAGGGTCAGGGTCTCGGTGACCACGCCAGGCAGGCCGTCGCCGTCAAGGGTGGCGGTGCGCAGCACGCTGCCGGTCACCATCTGGGTGCCGGACGCCGCGTCCGGCACACGCCGGTCGGCCACGGCCACCACGCGGCTCGCGGCCTCCTCGACCGCGAACACCCGCCCGGTCAGCGCGGCGACCACCTGCGGGGTGCCGACCGGCCGGCCGTCCGGCCTCAGCGGCCAGACCGCGAGCGGCCACTCCGGGATGGTGGAGTCCGGCCACGGCCGCCGGTACAGGGCCTTGGGGGTGAGCAGGAACGAGAACCAGCTGTTGGGGTTCTCGCCCGGCGACGGCCGCCCGTCGAAGGTCTCGACGTTCTCGAGGATCGGCCGGCCCTCGCCGTCCAGGGGGAGGACCTCGAGGTGGTCGGGGCGGATGGCGATGTACAGGCGCGTGCCGCCGGCGTCGATCGCCAGCTCGTACTTGCCCTGCGCGCCGAAGGTGTGCTTCTCGGGCGCGCCGGCCGGCACGCCCCGCTCGTCCAGGTGGTGGACCATCACCTCGCGGCCGGTCCCCGCGACCGTGTAGAGCAGCTCGTGTACCGGGTGGCGGGCGATGCCGGAGACCAGCCCCTGGGGGTGGCCGCTGACGACGCGGACCGGCTTGCCCGTCGGCCGGCCGCCGGCCAGCGGGTGGACGACGAGCGCCTCGGCCGGGCGGACCGGTTCCCCGTTCAGCCCGAGGTACAGGCAGCGGCCGCGGGGGTCCTCGACGATCGTGCCGACGAGCCGGTAGTGGCCCATCGGCAGCGGCGCGCCGCCGTCGGCGAACCAGGCCGCGGCGCCCACCGGCGCGCCGTCGGCGTCCAGCTCGACCACCCCGAGGTTCTCGTGCAGCGACCCCGGTGAGCGCACGCCGACGAAGCAGCGGCGGCGGTCGGCGGACACGAGCAGCGCGGTCGGCTTGACGCTGCCGTCGGTGGGGAGCCCGAGCTGCTCCATCTGCAGCAGGGTGGGCGTGCTCGGATCGGCGCTGACGCTCACGGGATCGACCTCCGGGTGTGGCTGGCATAGCCGTGCCAGCGTCCCAGCCGCCGCTTGTGTGCGGCTTGCGTCCGGCCTGCGCGGCGGGCCGGGCGCCCGGCGATCTCGAAGCGGACGCTTGCGGTGGCGACCGGCGCCCGCGGGCGCACGGCTTGCTCCCAGGCCCCGGGCCGCGGGCCGCCCCTCGACGGGTCGGGCGGCGACCGTCGGCGGCATCTCGGCGCCCGACGTGGCGCGGTCGGCTAGGTCCAGTCCGAAACGCGCCCTTCGCGCCCGCGTCGGCGTGGCTTAGGATCGGGACGTTCTCCCGTTCGCGGCCACCGGCCGACACCCTGCCCGTGGGCGGGTTGGAGGTCTGTTGCCAGGCGAGGATGGGGCGGGATCAGACCGGCGTAGCGAGTTCTTGCAGCGAGTCAGCAGGCGTTCAGGCCCAGGAGGTTCGGGCAGTCACGGCGGCAGGGCGGCGTGCAACTCGGCCCGGAGACTCGGCGTGAGCGCATCTCCGACGCGGGTGACCAGCAGCGCCATCCCGCCGCCGACCAGGCCCATCTCGCAGGACGGGGCGGCCACCGTGATCAGGTAGGAGCCGTCGCTGATCACCATGATCAACAGCAACCCCCTCTCCATCGTCACGACGGCCTGCCGCAGGCGTCCGGCGTCGAAGGAGCGGGCGGCGCTAAGGGCCAGGCTGACCAGCCCAAAGGCGATCGCGGCGAGCTGGTCGGCCGCCGCGCGGTCGAGGCCTTCGGAGATCGCGATCGGCAGCCCGTCGGCCGAGGCGATCATCGCGTGACCCACGCCGGAGGTGGTCGTCGCGAAATTGTTGAGCAGCCGGTTGAGGTTGCGGGCTTCGGCGCTGAGCGGCGACATGCCAGGCTCCTACGGCCGGCCCCGGTCGAGCCGTTTCCGGAGGCGCCGTCGGCCCGCAGGGCCGGATGGGGGACCGGTCGGCGACCATGCGGCCATGTGTGCCGCGTCGGTAGCGGGACAATATACTCCGGTCAGGCAGCGTGTCGATGTATTCCTGCAGCTATTGGAATTGCCCTGAAAGCTCTGGCGCGGATCGTCCGGGTGGCTGCCGTCGTCCAGTGTTGGCCGCCCGCTTGTGCCGACGCCGGCCGGTCAGCCAGGTCCGCTGGTATGGTCCGGCCGGGTCTGCACGCTACAACTGCGACGGCGGTCGGTCAGGGGTTGGCCGGGCGGTTCCAGCGGCCGCTCAACTCCTGCCAGGTGGGTGGCGGGCCGGGCAGGGGCCGGACGACGGGGTGTGCAGGCCATCCAGGAGCAGCGCCAGGTAGCGGTGCCGGGAGCTGGCTGGTGCGGTCCTGGTCGCCGAGGCGGACGCACGCCATCCGCTCGAACACCAAGGAGAGGTCGTTGACGTCGAAGTCGGCGCGGACGGCGCCGGCGGCCTTGGTGCGCTCCAGCAGGTGCATGTTGAGCTCCTGGGCCCGTGGCGGCGTCGCGGTACAGCTCCTTGGTGGGGGTGAGGGTGCCGTCCAGCCGCAGCGTCAGCGAGTGGGTGTCGGCGTCCACGATGCGGCGCATGAACCCGACGGAGGCGGCCCAGGGGTCGCCGTTGTCGGCCAGCGCGGCCTCCGCCTCGGCGCCGAGCGCCGCCGCGAAGTCGCCGGCCAGCGAGTCGAACCGGGACCCTCCGGGGCCAGGGAGACCGACACGCTGGCGTCCGCCCCCACGCTCGGGTCCCGGCACCAGGAAGGACCCAGCTCCAAGTAGTGCTCGCCACGTAGTGCTCGCCACCCACCCAGGTCACCGCGCCGTGCGCACCCAAGCCGTTGATCATGCCGGTGACGTGGTGGCGCTGCTTGTCTCCCCATGCCGCGGACGGGTCGAACGGCAGCCGGATCGCGACGCCGCCACGCGGGCGCGACTCTACGGTCGCGGCGAGCCCCTGGCGTTGACGGGAGTGTCCATGGGATCCAAAGGTCGCTGGTCATCGACGTGAACCCAGCGCGCCGCAGCCAGCTGACAGCCCACCCTGCCGTTGCCGGTCGTTGCGGGTCAGCCGCCCCTGCCACGACCGGCGGTGTCATTTCGGCGCTCGGATCGCTCATGCGGGCCGGCTGGCGGTGCTACCTGCCCTCGGCGCGGGTGAATGCCTGGGCGCAGGCGCAGCGGGTGCTGCGCAGCTCGGGCGAGGAGGCCAGAGCAGGGTCAACGGCCGCACGGGCGACCGGCTGGAAGCCGAACCGTGGGAACCAGGCGGCCGTGGTCTCGGTGAGCAGGCTCACCGGGCCGGTTGGGTCGGCGGCGGCCAGCGCGGCAGCGACCAGGACCCTGGCCGATGCCCTGGTCGCGGTGCTCAGGGTCAGGTGATCATGCCACCGATCCGGGCGGGTGGTATGCCGCCACCGACGTGCGCCGCCAGGGAGCTGAAGGCGGGCGGTGCGAGGTAGCGGTGGCCCCCCTCGGCTGGCGAGGGCGCAGCGGATCAGGCTGGCAGTTCCCGACCGGTCAGCCAGCGGTCCGCAGCTGGCTACGCGGACAGCCTCGCCGTCTCGGTGGCGGTGGTTTCCTGCGGCTGCGACCGGGCGGGATCCACGTGTCCGATCGGCGAGCCGGACGCGGGCGTCGTCGGGCGCGCGGGGCGCATCAGCCCGGCGAGCGCATCCAGGTTGTCGGGGTCGCACGTCCCGCCGGCGGCGAGCGCTGCCTCGAACCGCTGGCCGTGGGTGTGCGGTACCCAGCCGGCTGCGCGGCCGAAGCCGGTCAGGTGGGCGAACGCATGCCAGCGTCCCGGCTGGCGGGTTTCCTCAGCGCGACCCAGCCCCACCTGCTCCCAGGCGTGCGTGGAGACCAGCTCCCGTCGATGCTGCTGCTCGGTCACGACGCGCTCCTCCCAAGGGATCTCTCGGGTGGCTTCGCCTAACAGGGGCTGGCTGGCAAGCCCACCATTCCTTCAGCGGGTCGTTGATCCCAAGGCTGCAGCCACCGTGCGCAGACTACCGCGCGCTGAGGACAAACCCGTGGATCTCGGCACCATATCGCCAACGTGGGCGCTCCTCGTCGCGGCAGTGATGTCCCCTGACATCACTGCCGCGGTCCTCATGTCCAGTCCTCATGGTCAGCACCCGCGGGTCGCCGGAGCGTCAGACCCAGGCCCAGCCCGCGACGTGCCCCTCCGGGCAGCGCGACCGTGGACACGCGCAGGCAATGGGCATGCTCGCCGTTCGATAACGTCGTCACGGCCCTGGACGGAGGCCGTCCCCCGACGCTGGTCAACCCCGACGCCTGGAATCGGCGGGCGGTCAGGGCGGAGCCCGGGGCCGAGCGACCCAGCGGATCATGCGGTGGCGGTGCGCTGCCTCGCCGGTGGGCGGCGGGGCATGAAGTCCTGCACCTCCCCCACGCTGTCGGGGCATCAGGAAGCGCGTGCGGAGGACCTCGCGCAGGAGGCGTTCGTCGCCGCCCACCGCGAATGGCGTCGGGTCGGTGCCTACGAGCAGCCGCTGGGCTGGGTGCGCCGGGTCACGGCCAACCAGGCCAGCTCCTGGCGCCGCCGACGCCTGGTCGAGCTGCGAGCGCTGCTGCGCCTGAACGGCCGGCGGCAGCTGCGCAGGAACTGCCCGAGCAGGCCGCCGGGTTCTGGCGCGCCGTCCGCGCGCTGCCACGACGCCAGCAGCAGGTGGTTGCCCTGTACTACGTGGCCGACGTCAGCACCGACGAGATCGCCAGGACCCTGGGGTGCGCCGCCGCGACCGTGCGGGTGCACCTGCACAAGGCCAAGGCCCAGCTCGCGCTCGCGCTCCGCGCGGAGATGGAGGACGGACATGGACGTTGACGCGCTCGGCCGTCGAGCCGCCCAGGCGGTCGACCGCGCCGCCCAGCAGCGGTTCCCAGCCCCTCAGTTCGAGCAACCCAGCAGTGGCCGCTGGCGTCGGCGCCCGCGGTCGATGGCCCTGGCCCTGGCAGCCGGCGCCGCTGTGACCGCGATCGTGGTGGCGCTCGGGCTCCTCCCCGGTGGCACGCCAGGGAGCCCGCCCGCGGCCAGCGCGCTTGAGCTGGCCGCCCGCACCGCGGCCACCAGGCCGTACACGGAGCCCGGACCAGACGAGCGCTGGTACCAGCGGGTGCGAATGGACATCACCACGGTGAACGAAGACACCACCAGCCAGACGGTGATACGTGAGTATTGGACCGCTCGCGACGGACGCTTGTGGGTCCGCGACACCCGCCCCAACGGCCGTGAGCTCACACCGCGCACGAGCGCCGAGGCGAGATGGGCCTTCACCCAGTCCGCGACGCTCAGCGCCGACGAGCTCCGGGCGCTGCTCACCGATCCCGCCGCGATGCGGGACCGCATGGAGGTGCTCGCCGCTAGACAGCTCCCGAAAGACCAGAAGTTCCTGCCCGACCCCGTCGTATACCTCGCGGTCGCCTGCCTGACGGATCCCGCGGTCAGGCCCGCGCAGCGTGCTGCCCTGTTCCGGATGGTGGCGAGAACACCCGGCGTCCAGACGCTCGAAGCGACGAAGGACGGCACCGGGCGGCCCGCCACGGCGATCGTCCTGTCGGACGACAACACCATACCCGGCCGGACCTATCGTGAAGTCTGGATGTTCGACCCAAGGACAACCCAGATCATCGCCCTGCACAGCGAGGTGTTCCACCTCGATGCCCGCATGCAGCGTCATCTCGCCCTCGAGCAGGACTGGATCTTCGAGAACGTGGAGATCCTGCCAGCGCCCAAAGACTGAGCCAGCTACACCCCTCCATCCTGCTGGCCTTCACACCTGCCCTGACTCGACGTCCGGAAGAGGCACAGCGTGTCTTGAGACAGAGCAGCCGGCGGGCCTGTGCGAGAAATGGTCACGGCCGCGCCGTGACCATTTCTCGTTCCACCCGACCGCCGACAGAAGACGAAGGGCCCCGACCCGCAGGTCGGGGGCCTTCGCTGCACCAGTGGCCCCAGGAGCCTTGACCTGACCGTCGCTGAAGCGTGGCTGCCGCCTCAAGCGGTTCTCAGACCTTCCACAACCTCGGTGAACAGAGTTCCGCGCAGGTGCCAAGCCCCTGCTGCGCCAACGACCGGTGAGTCGCCGCTGCCGGACCGTGTGCCCCTGCCGGTGGGCCAGCAACCCAGCAACCGGCCGCGAGCCCTGGCGGGCTGATGCGCACGCCACGGTGCCGGCGCTCGCCCAGGCGCATAGGAAGGAGCCAACGATGTCGGCCGTCCACCCTGCATTCAAGGCGCGGCGTTTCAGCCCCGTGCGGGTGGTTGCCGGCACGCTGCGGGTGGTGACCGCACTGCTGCTGCTGGGGATCCTGGTGCTGCTGGTCGCCCTGGTCGGGCAGGGGAGCGCGGGAGCACGCGAACCCGACCAGGCCACCACGGCCGACCCCCGCGGTACGGGCACGGTCGCAGTGCCACGAGACCCGACGGCCGCCGATGCCGTCAACGTGGCCGAGGGGCAGGCCCACACGCTGCTGGCCCAGTTGGAGCGGGCGACCGATCTGGAGGGTCAGGTGCTGGATCGGCCGCTGCCGGTACCCCCCGCGCCGCGGGGTCCAAACGACACTGAGGGTCGCATCAGCACCGTGCCGCCGGTGGCGCAGATGACACTGCCCGAGCGGCTCAGGCCCGAGCAGGGCTCGGTCGAGCGCGGTGGTGGCGGCGGCGGTGGCGGCGAGGATGGCAGCCAGGACCTCCGGGCGCGCGTGGCAGTGGCAGGGGTGGCCGTCGGGGCGGCGCCCACCCTCGTGGCCCAGTACAACCCGGGTCCGCCTGGCGAGATCCTGCCTGGCCCTGGTCGGGGCCAGGTGCCGGCGCGGCTGATCGGCGATCCCGAACCGATCGACTACGGGAAGGCTGCCGAGGGCAAACCGGTCGTGCTGGTCATCCAGAACTGGAACATCTCCAAGGCCGAGTCCAGAACTGGAGCCTCGGACAAGTACACCTTCGCGGCCGCACTACCCCAGCTGAAGCAGTTGGGCTTTCAGGCCCTGACGATGGACAACCTCTTGACCACGGTCGACCCGAACAGCCGCCGCGCGGTCGGGGGCGGCCTGCTCACCCCCAGCGGCCTGTTCGCCCCCCCGAACTTCGCCCCCGGGTGGGAGAAGCCTCGAGCCGACTATCTCTACCTCTATGACCAGGCGAGGAAGATAGGCCTGCGCGTCAGAGGGGCTGACAGCCCGTGGGTTGACGAGGATCGGGACAAGTACACCAGCGGGCATGACAAGTCGGCCAGGACCCAGGCCGAGTTGATCAGCAGCGAGCTGGCCGCCGGCGGGAGAGTCCTGGCGGCGACGCATTTCTCAGGGGTGGGGTACCCGAAAAATCTTTGGCCTGGCGACAACCGCGTGAACATCGTGCTGGCTGAGGAGAAGGGCATCCCCTCGGTCGTGTGGGAGTTCCTCCCCGAGGGCCAGGGGCGCGGCTTTGTTTCAGACACGGACCGAGCGTTGGACCAGCTTCTCCAGGAGCACAAGGGCAAGGGCGGGTTCATGGTGAAGGTCTACGGGGATCCCAGCCGGGAGATCGACTGGCTGATCGTCCCCGGACCCGGCGCAAGGCGCGGCGACGGCGGCGGGCCCGACCAGGACGATGGGGCGCCGGGTCCGCGCTACGGCGAGACACCCCCCACCGCGCCGCCGCGGGAGGAGCACGCTGTGCTGCCGGCGCCGCCTGAGCAACCCCTGGAGCTGCTGGCAACCAGGGAGGCGGAAGGGCAGCCCGTCGCCGTCCAGGCGGTGGTCGGCGCGCCCGCCGGCGACGACCACGTCACCACGGTGTCCGACCGGCTCGACAGCGGTTCTGCTGGCCTGCCGTCGGCTGCGTTCGGCAACGACTTCACTGGCCAACCGTCCACCGCCGCATCCGGAGACCCCGCGCCTGCCGTGGCGGCCATGGCCGGCGTGTTCGACAACCACCCTGAGGTGTCCCCGACCACCGAGGTCAGCGCCGATCCCCCCGCCCAGACGGTCGTCGCCGACGCTGGCGGGGACACCGGCGGCGACCTGTTCCCCAGCAACGACATGTCGTTCGGCTTCGGCGACGTCGCAACCTAGGCATCCGCGGGCCAGCCGGTCGTACGGGCGGGAGGAAGCAGCCTGTTCGCGTGGCAGCCTGATTCGGTGTGTGCCTTGGCGTGGGTGCATTGGTGTGGTTGGTGAGGTGGTGCTGGTAGATGCCCAGGCTGGCCGGGTCGGGGTCGGGCCGGGTGGGGCGGTGGGCTGGGATCGCTGGGCCGGTCGGGGCGCTGCGGGGGTGGCCACGGTGGCAGGGCGGGCGGCCGCGCTGGCGGTGACACAGCCGCGACGTAGGGTGCTGACCGACGGTTGTGCAGCTCCAAACCTCGAGGAAGGCTCGCCATGGCCAAGCTGATCTATGTGATGAATGCGTCCCTTGACGGCTACATCGCCGACGAGGACGGCAAGTTCGACTGGGGGACGCCAGGCGAGGAGTACTACTCCTTCATCAACGACCTGTTGCGGCCGGTCGGCACCTGCCTGTACGGGCGCCGGCTGTACCAGCTGATGCAGGTCTGGGAGACCGACCCCGCCGCCGCGGCCCAGTCGCCCGGCGCGCGGGAGTTCGCGGAGATCTGGCAGTCGGCCGACAAGATCGTGTACTCCAGGACGCTGGAGGCGGCCTCCACCACCAGGACGCGGATCGAGCGGGACTTCGACCCGCAAGCGGTCCGGCAGCTGAAGGCGGCAGCCGAGCGCGACTTCACCGTGGGCGGTCCCACCCTCGGCGCCCATGCGATCACCGCCGGGCTGGTGGACGAGTACCACCTGTTCGTCTGGCCCGTCGTGGTAGGCGGCGGCAAGCGCTTCCTCCCCAACCGGGTCCGGCTCCAGCTCGAACTGCTGGACGAGCGCCGGTTCGGCAACGGCGTGGTGTACCTGCGCTACCGCACCCAGACCTGAGCAGACGGCGGCGGCGGCGCCCGGACGTGGACGCCGCCGGCGCTCATACACGGGTGACTCGGCGGGTGCACAAGGTCGGCACGGTCACCGTGGCCGGCCAGAAGTTCCGGTGCGGGAGGCGCCTGGGCTCACGAGATGCCGGACCGGTGGACCATCGGCCAGGGGTTATGCTTGCGTTGATGATGGAGTTCCTCCACCTCGCCCACCGTGCGCTCGACAACGGCGGACTCGCCGGCCAAGCCGGTGTGGTCGTGCTCGCCGTGCTCGGGCTCGGACTCCTAGCGTGGTGCAGCCCCCGCTGCCTGCTGCGCCTGCTGGTGCCTGATGGCGCCGCCGCTGCGACCACCGCGACGCCGGCGGGGCCATTGCTCGGGTGCCGGCAGGCACCGTCCCGGCGTGCCGATCACCGGGTCCAGGCGCGCCGACGGCATCAGGCACGAGCTCCGACCGTCTCGTCGTCCTGACGTCGCGCCCGCACACGCTGCGGCCGATGAGCCGATCTTGACCACGGCGCCCACCCGCTCGCGGATAACCAGGCTGACGCCGTCGACAGGGGTTTGCGTCCGCTCCGGCTTGGCGGGGGTGGCGCTGCACGAGGCTGCCGTCCGTCCCCGAATGCGAGGTCTCCATGGGGAGCTTTCTGTCGATCCTTGATCCACTGCGTGATGGGCTCTACCACCTGCTGTTGGCGTTTCAGGGCGCCTTGGCGCCGCTGGTTGGTGGCTACAGCGCGTGGCTGGCGATCGTGGCGCTGACCGTGACGGTCCGTGTCATGCTGCTGCCCTTGGCGCTGATGCAATGGCGCGCCACCCGAGCCATGCAGGCGCTTGCTCCCGAAGTCCGTGAGCTGCGGCGCCAGCACGCCGACGACCCCAGTCGGTTACGGTCGGAACTGGCCAAGCTCTACGCCGACCACAACGCCCGACCGCTCGCCGGCTGCCTGCCCGTCCTGCTGCAGGCCCCTGTCATGGTCGCGCTGTTTCGTGTGCTCGCCTCGCCGCGGCTGGCTGGCGGGCCGAACATCCTGCTGAGCCAGCGCTTCTTCGCGATCTCCCTGGCCGCACAGTGGACATCCCTTGGCAGTGTGGCAGCCATGCTCGCCAGCCCGCCGGGCCTGGTCGTGCTCGCGTTGCTGATCGCCATCGCGGCAACCTCCGCGGCAGCCCAGCGACTCAGCCCGCAGCCCGCAGGCCAGGAGCAGCCGGCGAGAGCGTTGGTTCGGCTGCTGCCCGTCCTGCCGGCAGTGTTCGGCGTCGGACTGCCGGTCGCCGTCCTGCTGTACTGGCTCACGACCAACCTCTGGACCCTGGGCCAGCAGTACGTGCTGCTTCGCCTCTGACGACCCGGCCTCACCACACCGTCAAGCCTCAACCGGAGCCGCCATGTCCAGCATCAACCAAGACTGATCAGAGCCGGCTCCGCCGGCTGGACCGCACCGGCGGTGCTCGCGCACCGCCTTTGCGACCGCGGTCAGTTTGTGGGGGTTGAAGACGCTGTAGACCGCGTGGATCCGGTCGCCCTGCTCGGTGAGGTCCACGACCACGACTCCGAACAGCTGGCCGC
>Ga0126377_10001394_pt1 | contig 15882 bp, 11 predicted proteins | sample PanSoiMetPlot_22_FD_92647 | JGI IMG/M metagenome (GOLD analysis project Ga0126377, IMG submission 92647) | Tropical forest soil microbial communities from Panama - MetaG Plot_22 | ecosystem: Environmental > Terrestrial > Soil > Tropical forest > Bulk soil | place: Panama | collected 2016-02-17
CCTGCTCCTTGCCGTGGGTGGTGGAACTGTCCTCGTAGGTCAGCGTGAACGTCTTGATGCGGGCATCGGCGGTCTCGGCGGCAAGCGCGGTCACCAGCGACGAGTCGATTCCGCCGCTCAGGAAAAACCCGACCGGCACATCGGAAACAAGCCGTCGTGCAACCGCGGGCTTCAGACGCGCAATCAGCTGGTCGACGACCTCGTCCTCGTCGCCGATGGGCTCGTCGCGTGGAGCAAAGGAAAGCTGCCAGTACCGTTCGACGCGCGGCGACGCGCCGGTTTCGAAGCGCAGACGGTGCGCCGGCGGCAGGATCCGGACGTCTTCAAAAATCGTCAGCGGATGCGGAACGTGCTTGTAGCTCAGATAATGATGGAGCGCGCGCAGGTTCAAACGTCGATCGAAGCCCGGAACCTCGAGAAGCGCCTTCAGCTCGGACGCGTAATAGATCGCGCCGTCGTGCTCCCAGTAATAGAGCGGTTTCTTGCCGACGCGGTCACGCGCAAGAAGACCGGCTTGCCTGTTCTCGTCCCAGACGGCAACGGCAAACATGCCATCGATGCGCTCGGGCAGCCTGCAGCCTTCGTCTTCCCACAGGTGCGGAAGCACTTCTGTGTCGGAGCGCGTCTGCAGGACGTGCCCCTGTTGAAGAAGCTGTTCGCGGAGAAGACTGAAGTTATAGATCTCTCCGTTCTGTGACGCGGTAACGGTCCCGTCTTCGTTCGTCAGCGGCTGGCGTCCGCCGGCCACGTCAATGATGCTCAGCCGGGCCGCCGCCATGGTGAACCCGTCGCCGGAAACGATGAACTCGTCGTCAGGTCCCCGGTGACGGATGGTCGCCAGCATGCGACCGACGACGTCGCGGTCGGTCCGCCCGAACACGCCACAGATTCCACACATCAGGACGCCACGGGCCGATAGCTGCCAGGGACCGCACCTTCATGAACGGGTGACATCGCGTGGGCCGCGCGCGGTGAGATGGATCGATCGAACCAGCGTTCCGTGAGCTGCTCCAATTCCAAATCGACCTCGAACTCCCCCACCGGAACCCAATTGAAGCGTTTCTCCTCCTTGACCACGCTGACGTACTCGAACAACAACCGTTCGCCTGGTTGACGTGGGAGCGTCCGCGCATATCGGAGCAGCCGCTCCTGGAACAGTTGATTGTTGCTTGGGTAGTACTTGAGCGTGGTAAAGAGCGATGTGAGGCAAATCATTTCGCCGACGTGATTGAAACGCGGCCATACGCCGAGCGGGCCAATCGGGATCCGTGCTTCACCGCGGACACGGGACATCCGGATGAAGAAGTTCACGAGGTCTACGGAGAAGACGCGCCACAGAATGATGCCGAAGAAGTTCGTGTAGCGCTCCAGGGCCGTTTGGAGCGGCGCAGGCAGCGCGCGTCGTGCATAGAAGTTGTAGTACAACCCAGCGTCTGCAAGCGGCAGCAGGATCAGATACGCCCAGAGCACGACGGTCAGCAGGGGCACGAGCCACGCGATTGGCGTCACGGCGGGTGCCGCTGCGCCGACGAAGACCGACTCCACCCAACTCCCGACCTTACCCGACGGCGACAGGAAGATCAGGCTGCACACCATCACCATTTCCGTGAGAAACCCGAGGCGAATCTGTGTGGCGATGAAGATGAAGCTGACGATGATCAGCAGCGCGCCCAACTCGCGGGTCGCAGGGATCAGCATCAACAGCGCGGCAGCGAGCTCGGTCGTCCACGCGAGCTGATTCATCGTCCAGAAGACGATGCTCGATGGCGCACGTCCGACGTACGAACGCCACCAGTAGCCCCACATCGGATTGCACAGTCCGAGCTCCATGCCGTGATTGCGCGGATACCCCGCCGTCAATTTGTAGACGCCGGCGGAGAACATCAGGAACGCGAAATCAACCTGCGCCACAAACAGCGCCATCGGAAGCACAGACGGCGCGAAGCGGCGCGTCACTTCGAGCAACGTGACGACCGCGCCAAGCCAATAGGCGATGAATCCCGGCGCCCCCATGCCGCGGAGCACACCCTTCCATCGCATGTGGATGAAGAAATAGCGGCACAGGATGACGTTGATCACTGCCGGCCACGGCATCCACCATCCCGCGGCAAGCGCGACAGCAGCCGCCATCCACACGACCAACAGCGCCGGCATCACGAACGGGTTTTGGATGAGATCGACATCGGTCTGCGATCTGGCGTACCCACCCCAGCGCTCGCTGAGAAAGAACCGCCTCGCTTCCGGGAGCGCCTGCAGGAGTGTCGCCGTCATCAGGACGCCGTACGCGCCACGAATCACTGCCTGTGTCGCGACGCCAAGATCGGGAAGAAACACTACCTTTCGGTCTCCGGCTGAAAGATCTCAACTTCCGCACCGAGATCCTTGCGCATGACCTCGCGAACGTGATCGCCGGACGTCTTCAGCACTTTGAGCCAGCCATGTTCCCAGTCGCGGATGCCGGCAAACCAGGCCGAGCAGCCGCGGCACGGAAACGCTTCGGCGCCGCGTCCTTCGAGGTGCAGGCGGCGGTACCAATTGAAGCGTTCGCCCTGCCAGATCTCCGCGATCGAGACGTCATTCGCATTCGGAAACAGTTCCGCCGTCCGGAAGGAGATGTCCTGCCCACACAGGGCAATGCGTCCGAGGGTGTCGACGTTCAGCCGTTCGAACGGCCAGACGCACGGCTCGGTTTTCTGCGTTGGCATCCCGGCGTACAGATGCGGATCGAGCGCCTCGCCCATGTCGATCTGCGTGTTGTCATCCCAGGTCAGGAACTTCCGCGTGATGACTTCGTCCACGCCGACGTCCTTCATCCAGAAGTCGATTGCCGCGTCAAGTCTTCCTTCAATCTGGTGCTGCCTGATGATCGACACGACAATGCGTGTCGTCGCCTTGTGACGGCGGCGCAAGTCGAGCGCGGCGCGGACGTTTGCGACCGCGTTCGCCCACCACTTCTCCGGATCGCGCGGCGGGCCTCCGCGATGGGGCGGTCGTACAATCGCGTAGGTCGCAGCGTCACCCGCGTCCATCGAGAACTCAATCAGATCAATCCCGGCCGCAATCACGCGTTCGAGCTTCTGCCGGAGGACCGGTGTCGGTCCGAACATGCTGCCGTTGGTGTTCAACCACACGCGCGCCTCGTGTTTCTTGGCGAACTCGATCATGTCCACCATGCGCGGATGCAGCATCGGCTCGCCGCCGCCCGTGCATCGCATCCAAGCGCCATAGCGGCCACACTCAACTGCGAGCTTGTTCCACAGCTCCTCTCTGAACAGATCGCCGTCACGCTGGTGATAGAAGCGACGGATGTCGGAGTTCGAGTCCGTGTACGGGCAATTCGGACAACCGAAGTTGCACGGGTAAATGATGGAGATCACCAGCATCAGCGGAAATTCTTCCGCTCCACGGCGCAGTCCGTACGTCGTCATGCTGGTGGTTTGGGTGCTCATTCAGTGCTGGCGCCGATACCTCGCGATCACCTTTCGTACGGCGGCGACGACATCGTCGGCTTCTGCGTCGGTCATGCGCGGATACAAAGGCAACGAGATCGTTCGATCGGAGTAATACTCGGCCCGCGGAAACATCCCGCGGCGGAATCCGAATGTCTGCTCGTAATACGGATGCAGGTGAACGGCGCGGAAATGAATGCCGATGCCGACGTTTTCGGCCTGAATGGCGTTCATGATGGTGTCGCGGTCGGCGGTGAGCGCTTCGACGCGCACGATGACGGGATACAGGTGGTGCGCGTGAACGCGGTCGCCGCGCTCCACCGGAAAGGAGAGCTCAGCAAGATCGCGCAGCCCCGCATCAAGTCGTGCCTTGAGCGACACACGCCGCCGGTGGAAGTGGTCGATCTTCGCGAGCTGCGACAACACGAGCGCGCCCTGCAGGTCGAACATGTTGTATTTGTAGCCGGGCGCGAGGATGTCCCAGTGCACATAGCCGCCCGTGCCGTACCGCTTCCACGCATCACGGCTGATGCCGTGCAGCGCCATGATGTGCACGCGTTCAGCCCAGTCCGCGCGATCGGTCGTCAACGCTCCGCCTTCACCGCTCGTAATGTTCTTAGTCGCGTAGAACGAGAACGCGGTCATATCGGCAACGGCGCCGATGCGCCGACCTTTGAACTCCGCTCCGACCGCGTGCGCGGCATCCTCGATGACCGTCAGGCCGTGACGTCGCGCGGTCGCCATGATGGCGTCCAGCTCGCACGGCTGCCCGGCGAAGTCCACCGGGATCACCGCTTTCGTACGCGGTGTAATCGCCGCCTCGATGGCGGCCGGATCGATGTTCAGCGTATCCGCCTCGACGTCGACGAACACCGGCCGTGCACCGCGATGCACGATGACGTTGGCGGTCGAGGCGAATGTCACCGGCGACGTAATCACTTCGTCGCCCGGACCGACGCCAATCGCCTCGAGACCGAGGTGCAGCGCCGCCGTGCACGAGTTCACCGCGACGCAGTGTGTCGCGCTGGTGTACGCAGCAAAGCTTCGCTCGAAACTCTTGGTTTTCGGGCCCGTCGTAATCCACCCCGAACGCAGCACTTCGAGCACTGCACCCTCGTCGTCGGCATCGATGGTTGGCTGATGGAAGGGAAGAAAGGTGGCCCTGACCGGAGCTCCGCCGTCTACTGCCAGAGTGGCGTCTGCATCGATTTTCACGGGTAACTGCATCATCTTAGGGCCCTTACCGGCACGGGTCAACGCTGCTACATTGTCATCGGTGCGAACGCCGTTTCGAACCGCCCTGGTGGCGCTCATCGCGGCCGCCATTGCGGTGTTCTCGTTTCTTTACCGATTCAACACGCTCGGCGGACCGCTCGGTGGCTTCGATAACGATCACTTTCCACAGCTGGTTCGGTCGATGGCGATTCTCGACGGCGAACGGCCGCTTCGCGATTTTACGGATGCGGAACTGCGGGCATTGTGGCCGGCGCCGACATATTCAACATCGGCACTGGCACAACGGATCCTCGGCCGGTCGCTTCGGTCGGAAGCGCTGCTGACGATCGGCATGTTGTCAATCGGCGCAGCCGCGCTCTTTCTTGTGTCGACGCGGTTTGCGTCGGCGGTCGTGCCGGCCTTCATCGCCACAGTCCTTGCCGTTGCGATGAGACCGGCGCTTTATAACTACCCGAAGATCGTCCTCTACCCCCTTGCCGTAGCCGCGATGCTCGGATACGCGCGGCGCCCAACCACCGTGCGGCTCGTCTTCCTCGGTCTGGTAGTCGGGATCGCGGCGCTCTTCCGTCATGACCACGGCGTCTATCTCGGGATCGCGTCGGCAGCCCTCGTGGTGTTGATGCATGGTCGACACCTGCTCCAGCCGATGGCGGTGCTGGCAACGACGTGCGCGTTGACGCTGCTGCCGGGCGTTGTGCTCGCGCAGATCGACGGCGGATTGGTGAAGTACTTTCGCGAATCCATCGCATTGTCGCGTCAGGAGGCGGAACGGACGACGAATTCTCGTGTCCGGTTCGTCGTCGATCCGTCGCGGCCGTTGGTGCAGCATCTCGACGCCGACCGTTTTCCGGCGCCGCGAATCAATGTCCGCTGGATTCCCTCGCTCACCCCGGAGCTGCGCCGCCGCGCGGAAGCGGATTTGAGGCTCCTCGATCCATTTCCGCGCACGGACGCGTCCAACTGGAGCTACGCGCTCGATGACACGTCGCGTACCCACGTTGGAATCATCGTGGGCGATCCGCGCGTGCTCGATACGGACGGCATCGATCGGACACAGTTCGTGTTGACGACTCCCGCGCCACCTGCTCCAGGATGGACAGCACAGCTGCGGCAATGGCGCATCGCTCCTGGCGTTTTCAGATCTGAGAACGCGTTGCCGTGGCTGTATGTCGTCGCGTGGGGGGTCGTCTTCTTCGCGGGGTTTTGCGCGCTCCGTCCGGCCAGCTACTACGCGATGGCCACTGCGGACATCGCTTTGCCGGAGTTTCGGACGGTGTGCCTGCTGGGCGTGATCTTATTAATCGCGCTGCTACGGAGTCCGAATCCATCACGGTTGGCGGACGTCTCCGTTCCAGTGACCATCCTCGGATCGTGGCTAATGGCTGGAATCATTCGCTCGACACGGTGGCGATCGATTCCAACACGCCTTGCTGTCGTCAGCACGTTGACGCTGCTGCTGGTCATCAGCGGCTCGGCGATTGTCGTGCTCCGCGATGTGGTCCACCAGCTCGAGGTCGCCAATCTGGCCGACGCGGACCGCGCACGTCGTCAGTGGAATGACGTCTCGACGATGCTTGGCGGGCTGCCATCCTCGCTGGGAGGAGTCGATGAAGACCTGCAGCGCGCCTCGGCTTACCTGCGGCGATGCACGCGGCCGACCGACCGCATCTTTCTCGCAGAGAACCTGCCGGAGATCTTTTATTTCGCCGACCGACCGTTTGCGGCCGGCCAGGTCAGCTATTTCTCGAACTTCTATTCATCTCCCGAACAACAGCGCGAGGCCATCGATCGGTGGCGCAAACAGGTCGTGCCGATAGCGTTGACGCAGCCGGCAGCGCGCTTTGCCGACGAATTCGCGACCGACTATCCGTTGCTCACCGAATATCTGCGCGGCCGTTATCACAAGGCCGGTCAGCTCGTCGTGGAACAAGGCACAGTGGTTGATGTCTGGGTCGAAGGCACGCAGAAGCGCCCTCTTGACCGACAAACCGGTCTGCCCTGTTTGACCAGCGATTAGCTGACTGAGCCCTTTCGACGGCCGGCTTTGATGGCCGACCGCGTTTCGCGATCCACTTCGCGGCGTCGAATCGTCTCGCGTTTGTCATGCGCCTGTTTTCCGCGCGCGAGGCCGACGAGCACCTTAACCCGGCCATTCTTGAAATACATCTGGAGCGGTACCAGCGTCAGTCCTTTTTCGGCGGTGCGTCCTATCAATTTCCGGATTTCGTGACGGTGCAGCAGGAGCTTCCGCTGGCGGGTTTCAGCATGATCGGCATAGCCCCGGTGACTGTATGGACTGATATGCACGTTCATCATCCACACCTCACCGCTCTCGGTGCGTGCGTAGCTGTCGCGCAGGTTGACGCGTCCTTCGCGGATCGCCTTGACCTCCGTACCGAGGAGCGCGATGCCCGCTTCATAGGTTTCGAGAATGTGGTAGTCGTGGCGTGCCTTGCGATTGTCGGCAATCAGCCGTTGAGCCTTTTCGCGCTCGTCCTTCTCCGGCACAGCTCAACGAATATACTCGACGCGTAGACGCTCCGTGGTGCCCCTGACCGACAACGTGACTCGATCGCCGCGCGTGCGATGGCCGGCGTGCACGCCGACATCGATGGCGGTCGTCGTCGGCAGTGTTGCTTTCGCGGTGCGATATGCGCTGACGGGCGCGATCGAAAACGACCATTTCATCACCTTCGCTCGCGCCGTTCAGGTTCTCTACGGCGACTGGCCCGTTCGCGATTTCGAGGATCCTGGCCTTCCGCTTTCATATCTCCTGTCGACGGCCGTTGCGGCGTTGTTTGGCCCGTCGCTCTTCGTCAATGTTCTACTCTGCATTCTGCTCCTCGCCGTGACATCGGCTGTCACGTATCTGCTGGTATTTCGCGCCACCGAATCGCAGATCGCGGCCATCGTCGCGAGCGCGTTCACCGTTGCCGTTTCACCGCGGCTGTACAACGCGACAAAAGTAATCGTGCCTGTCCTCGCCATCTGGCTCGGATGGCGTTATGCCGACAAACCGCGTTCTCGCGGCCTCGTCCTGCTCGCGATCTGGACCGCCGTGGCGTTCCTGCTGCGCCACGACTATCTGGTCTACGTCGCGCTGGGGAACGTCGTGCTGCTCATCGCATGTCACGGTCGTGTGCCACGAGAAGCAGCGCAGCGCTTGACTGCCTACGCTGTCTTGTCGCTGCTCTTCATCCTGCCGTGGCTGGTGTACGTGCAGGTCTATGAGGGACTACCCGCATATTTCTCGTCGGCGGTGCGCTTCACAGAGGCCGAAGGCAGACGAACGGCAACCGGGCCGTTGCCCTGGCTGTTCTTCGCATTCCTCGTCATTCCAGCAGCCGGCATCATCGTTTCGTTCAGACGGGGGTTGCATCTCACACGCGGGCAACTCGCGTCGGCGGCGGTGATGTTGTTGTCGCTCGATATCGTATTTCTGCGTGACGTACTCGCGACACGGATTCCAGATGTCGCCGGCCCTACGGCGGTGGTTGCGGCCGCAACAGCGGCACACGTGTTATCGGCGCGTGCGGTCACGCGCGGCGCCATGATCGCCGCGATCTTGATCGTGCTGCTCCAAGTCACGACCAACGTCTACGCACCTCGCCAACCTGCAGACCCCGTCCGACGCCTGAGCGACATCACGGAACGCCTGCGACGTGTGTCGCCAGCAATCATGCCGAACCCGTCACTCGCGCCGCTGATGGGATATCTGGCGCACTGTACTGCTCCCGACGACCGTATCCTCGTGGCGGGGTTCGGCCCCGAGATTCCGGTCTTCGCGCACCGGCCGTTTGCCGCGCGACTCCCGACCTGGATTCCGGGCTATTACGATGGCGGTTCGGACGTCGATCGAGCGGTGACGCAGCTCGGTCGCGAACCGCTCGGCGCGGCGGTGTTCCTCGATGGATCGATGGTCGTCGCCCGATTCTGGCCGGCACTCCTGCAAGCGATACAGAACCGCGGCTTCGAGGAGTACACCTCCGCATCGATCAATTCGCGTCTGCGGGTCTGGTTGCCGCACGTGGCAGACGCACGCCGCGACACCGCGACAAACTTGCCCTGTCCTCCACACTGAAATCCAGGTGCTATGCTGTGCCGCGGATGGTTGGCACGGCGTTTCGATCGCCAGCGACGACGCTGGCTATCGTGCTCGCGGCGCTGATTACGATCCCGCTCGCGGACAGTCTGTTCCGGATCCCGATCCAGGTATCAGACAGCCTCGAGCCTATCGTGATCGCCGCAAAGTACGATTCCGCACAGCATCTGCTGCACGACAGTTTGACGTTTTCGCCGACGACGTTTCGGCCGTTGCGATACCTGCAGGCTCGAGCGTTGCTCGCGTTCAGTCAGGCGACCGGACTCACGTATCACGCGGTTTTCCGCGGCCTGCATGTCATCCTGCTGCTGATGCTGATCGCGTTGTTCGTTGCGGCCGTCCGCGTGCGCAACGGGGCGGATCTCGTCGCGTTCACCGTCGCGTTTCCCGTCCTGATAGGCATCCATACGTTCCTGTCCATGCTGCTCGAGGCCTTTCCGGTGAACCATTTCGCACAGGTTGGTGTCTGCGCGATGGGGCTGTTCGTGCTCGCGCAGCGCCAATCACGCTGGTTTGCTCCGATCGTCGCCTGTGTGCTGCTCGCACTCAGCCTGTCGGTGATCGAATCAGGAGTCATGGTGTGGGTCACGGTAATCTGCTGCGCAGCGGCCGGACTCCCCGGGATCAACCGCACCACCGTCGTCGCGACGACCGTCGTGTTGGCGGGATATCTTCTGCTGCGCCATACGCTCGGGATCTCCTCGCCGGGGATCGGTGGACATGGCAGCGGCTTTGGTGATCGTTTCTACTCTCCCGAGGAGCTGACACAACGCTTCGGTGCGCATCCACTTGGGTTCATGCTCTACAACGTCACAGGTGGTCTCGCGTCGCTGTTGTTCGCCGAGCCGCGCCAGGGCGTCTACTCTTTGCTTGCGGCGTGGCGCCAAGGCCAGATTCATCCCGTCGTCGTCATCAACGTGATTTCGTCGTCGGCAACTACCGCGCTGTTGATCTGGTATGCCGCGGCACGACTTCCCAGAAGTCGGTCTGCCTGGTCTGATGCGGACCGCACGTTCGTTGCAGCCTGTATGGCCATCATCGTGAACGCCGCGTTCAATGCGGTCTACATGAAGGACGAGATCATGAGCCCGGCGGGGTTGTTCTATGCCGTGGCGACGTTCGTGGCCGTGCGCGCGGTGATTGACGCGCCTCCGACGCGGACGGTCGCCGCGACAGCGCTCACCACGTGCTTTCTCGTCACAATCGCTGCGTTGTGGACGTTTCGCGTGGTCGGCGGCCATTACCAGCTGCGCTACCATGCATTCACAACACGAAACGACTGGGTCGACGTGCTCAGGCCGGACAAACACGATGCCTGGCCCGAAGATCCAACCGAGCTCACCGTCACGCAGCGCATTCGCGCCGAAGCAATCGGCCGGCGCACCACAAGTCCTTCCTTCATGCCCCGGTGGGCGGATCGATACTGGGTTGAGTAGTTGGATAACCTCCACATGAAGCGCGGTTTGATGTGGGTGAGCGCCGGGCCGTGCTTTGTGCTCGCGGTCGTGAGCGCATGGTGGACGGTCGGGGCGCTCGCCGGCAACGGCTTGTGGCCGCCGGACGAGGTGACGTTGTCGGAAGCCGTCGCGACACGAAACAACGCGGAGGCCGTTCGCCTGATCGAAAAGGGCGCCAACCCGAATCTGCCGGGTTACGTCCGCGATGGCTTGCTCACCAACGGCTATGCGGTCACGGTCAAACCGATTGAAGCAGCGGTCGGGGCACAGCGTGCCGACTCGCTGCGCATGCTGCTGGACAACGGCGCATCCATCGATCAGGAGGAACTCACGGTGCTCCGCTGCCTCGAGCGAGCGCGCCACGATTCGGGCGTCAGCGAGCTGCTCGCCGCACAGTCGACGAGGGCCGTTGACTGCACCGGCGTCCGTTCACCCCTGGAGCGAGTTCGATAGGACATGGTTGTTCAATCCCGTCGGCGAACGGTGGGGACAACCGCCGCTGCCATGGGCGTGCTCGCGTTCGGTTTCCGCCTGGTTACGCTGCGTGACCTGACCAACGACCATTACATGCATCTCGCGTGGGCGCAGCAGCTGCTGTTCGGCCAGTTGCCCGGGCGCAATTTTGTGGATCCCGGGATGCCGCTGATGTATACGCTGTCGGCCTTCGTGCAACACCTATGGCCAGGCCCATTCAGCGAAGGGGTACTCACCTGCGTTCTCCTCGCGGTGGCCGCGTCCGCGACATGCCTAGTCGCCACGGAGCTGACCGGCTCGATTGCATTGGGCGTCGGGGCAGCGTTGTTCGAAATCGCGATGGGGCCTCGGCTCTATTCGTATCCGAAAATTTTGGTGCCTGCGATTGCGCTGCTGCTGATTCAGCACTACCTGCGGCGGCAGTCACGGATCCGTCTGGTCTGGCTCGCGGCGTGGACCGGCGTTGCTGTCCTGCTCCGGCACGACCTCGGCGTGTATGCAGCCGCTGGCATTGGCGCCGCGCTGGTTGTGGCACACGGTCCGAACCGGCGGCAGATGGTGCGCGTTCTGACAGAGTACGCGGCAGCGCTTGTGGCAATCATGTCGCCGTACATCCTCTTCGTGTTGTGGAGCGAAGGCCTCGGCGAGCATCTGCATGGAGCCATCGAGTTCGCGAAGGGAGAAGCGCATCAACGGTTCGTCACCCCCCCAGCGTTTCCGTTCTGGTCCAACGCCGGCGCCACATCCTGGAGCGGGATGGATTCGGCTGTGTTCCTGTTCTACGCCGCGCACGCGCTCGCCATCCTCTGCCTCGTCCTCCTCTGGCGATCGAACAAGCGTCCGACCGGACGCGAGCCGGTTGCAGCGGCAGGCCTCGCGATGCTGCTGATGTACCTGCTGGTTGTGCTGCGGCATCCGATCGATTCACGCATCCAGGATGTCGCAGCCCTGCTTGCGATCAACGGCGCCTGGGCGCTCGCCGAGTCATGGCAACGCGCGACCGTCGTCAGGGACGGACCGGTACCGTCGCTGCTGTGGCGCATCGTGCCGTTGTGCGTCGCGGTCGTTGTCGTCGGCGGCAGCGTGGTGAACACGTGGATGCTCGCCGACGTACCGGATCGCCTGAAAGAAACGCGTGTGATGGATGGCTTCGGGACCATCAGGCACACGATCGAGGTCGTCAAGGAGACTGGAACCGTCTGGCCGTGGGAGCGCTTCTGGCCGGCCGGCGAGGTGCCGCCAGCCGTCCGGTACCTGCACGCGTGCACCACGCCCGATGATGCCGTGCTGCTCACGTGGGCCGCGCCGGAGTATTACTTCTTTGCGCAGCGGCGGTTCGCCGCCGGGCACGCGCTCTTCCTGCCACCAGACGCGTTTACGACGGCACACGACCAGGCGCGAATGCTTGAACGCATTCGGCGTGAACGGATCCCGGTGGTATTGATCAACGAAAGTCGCAATGACGAGTTCGCGAAGGCGTACCCCGCGGTCGAGCGTCACATTCGCGGTGCGTACGTGCCGGTTGGAAATTTCATGATTCGCGACGGTTCACTGATTACGGTTGCGATCGGCCGCGAGTTGAAAAGTACCGGCACCTATGATCCCGAAGGGTGGCCCTGCGGCTTCGACAGGCGTGCGGCGAGCAGCACGGCTTCGATCATGCTCGAGGGATCCGCAATCCCTTTGCCTGCGATATCGAAAGCCGTTCCATGATCGACCGACGTTCGGATGATTGGAAGCCCGAGCGTCACGTTGACCGATCGGCCGAACGCGAGCAACTTCACGGGAATCAATCCCTGATCGTGATAACACGCCACGACGGCATCGAACTCGCCGCGGGCGGCGCGGCCGAAGATGGTGTCGCCCGGGAACGGCCCTCCGATATCGATTCCGCGGCTTCGCGCCTCATGAACGGCGGGGCGCAGGGTCGTTTCCTCCTCTGAGCCAAGCAAGCCGTCTTCGCCCGCGTGCGGGTTCAATCCGGCAAGTGCGAGGCGCGGCCGCTCGATGCCAAACCGCGGAAGTTCGCGCGCGGTGAGATCGATGACGTCGCGGAGCAGGTCCTGGGTCAATAACCGCGGCACCTCGGCGAGCGGAACATGGACGGTCGCCAGCACGACTTTCAGCGGGTCCGACCAGAACATCATCGCCGCACGCGGAGCACCAGTGAGGTGCGCCAGCAGATCCGTGTGCCCCTTCCACGGCAACCCTGCGCGTGCAAAGGCGAGCTTGCTCACGGGAGCGGTCGCAATAGCGGCGACGCGGCCGCCGCACGCGTCGCGCACCGCATCGCAGACGATCTCGTACGCGGCGCGTCCGGCTTCCGCCGACAGAACGCCGCACTCGAACCTTGTACCGGCGGGCGGCCCATAGATCTTCGGCTCGCAGACGTCCGTCACTCGTGGGTCGTCGGCGGCTTTGCGAGCAATCTCGGGGCCGATGCCTGCCGGATCACCTGCCGTAATAGCGACGATCGGTTTGTGCGCGTTCACCTGGCACCTGAGGCGTTCACAGTTCGAGCAGCAGCCAATCGGCGACGACTTTCGGGCTGGCGTTACGGTCGAGTGCGGCCAGCGCACGATCGACGGCCCCATAGGCACGCATGCTGCGTCGCGCGTCGAACGATGCGGCGAGTTTTTCGAGCGGCTGTTCGAGATCGGCGTTGGCGATCATCGCGCGATCCGCGCGCGTTGCGATGATCCCAACGTCGCGCAGCAGCGACCCGAGCGAGCGCAGGCGAATGGCGAGTCTGTTTCGCTCCTCGGCGGGCGACCCCTTTCCCTCCGCCAGTTCGCGGGCGAGATTGATCCGTTTGGCCGGATCCGTGTTGCGTGCGGTTTCCTCGAGAATCCGCTGTGCGGCGTCGCGCGCTTCGGAAAGGTCCTCTGACTGTGATTCGAGCGCCCGGCCGATGCTTCCATCCGACTCCGCAGCCGCGATCCGGGCCTCCTGCTCCGTGTACCCGTGATCCTGAACCAGCGCTCTGGCGACCTCGTTCGGCGAGAGTGGGCTGAATCGAAGCCGCGGGCAGCGCGACAGTACCGTGGGCAGCAGCGCATCCGGTATCGAAGAAACGAGGATGAAAATCGATGCCGACGGCGGTTCTTCGAGTGTCTTCAGCAGCGCGCTCTGCGCGTCGTCGCCCGCCGCATCGGCTTCGTCAATGATCACCACGCGCCGCCGTCCTTCAAATGGACGATATTGCGAGCGGTCGATGACGTCGCGCAGCTGCTCGATCTTGATCGTGCCCATGTCGCCGGGTTCCACGATGATGACGTCGGGATGGATTCCGCGGGCGATGCGTCGGCACGACGCGCACTCGCCGCACGCGTCCCGGTCGAACCCATTCCCGGATTGCGGCTGGAGGCAGTTGACCGCCTGCGCGATCGCGACAGCGGTGAGGCGTTTGCCGACGCCGGGTGGGCCGGCCAGAAGCACGGCGGGCGGCATCGAGTCGCGCGCGATCACGCGCGAGAGCAGCGACAGCAGGCGCGAATGGCCGACGATCGTGCGAAACGGCACGATCGCATTATCTCAGCGACGGAAAATTCTGCCCCAGAATCCGCGCTTGGGCGGTTGTGAGTCGGAGCTGTCTGGCGCGGAGGCGGGCGGGACAGCGGCGGCTGGTGCGGTGTCCCCGGCTTTGGGCGTCGTCGGATCGTGCAGGTGATCCGTGGGCGTCAGCTGCGGCGTGGAAGTCCCTGAGGTCGCAGCAACGGCAGATCCCGTCTTTGCGTCGGCGGACGTTGCGAGCACGTCGAGCCCGCGATGGAGCGGACAATAGTCGGTCGGCTCTGTCCCCCGGACGAAATATTCCGTGTACAGCATCGAACGATCAGTCGGATTCCCATCGCGGTCGAACATCACGGCCGATTCGCACCCTGCGGTCGGCAGCCTGCCGCTGAGACGACAGATTGTGACGGGGACGACGGTCGCCGGCATCGTGAACCGATCCGGTTTGTCGTTCCGCGTCGCCGCCGTCATAAACCGGCCCCATAGCGGCGCGGCCAGTTCGCCCGCATATCCGTTGGCGATGATGGTTCGCGGCATGTCGTAGCCAATCCACACACCCGTCACCAGATGGGGCGTGAAGCCGACGAACCAGGCATCGCGATAGTCGTTCGTCGTGCCGGTCTTCCCGGCGGCAGGCAGCGTGAAGCCGACGCGACGAGCCTGCCACGCCGTGCCGCCATTGATCACGTCGGACATCATCGACGTCATGATGAACGCGCTGGCCTCGCTGGTTGCTCGCTCCTCGCGCGTGCTCGACAGGTAGAGCACCTGTCCCGACGAGTCGTCGACGCGACGGATCAGGGACGGCTCTGTAAACATCCCCTGGTTCGCGAAGGTGGAGTACGCGGCCGTCATCGACATCAGCGTGACTTCACCCGACCCGAGTGCCAGCGAGGGCACTTCGGGAAGCCCGCTGACACCGAGCCGCTCGGCGTACCGGACCGCTGTCGGGATACCGATTTGTTGCAGCATCTGTACTGCCGCTCGGTTGCTCGACGTCTTGAGCGCAGCGCGCATTGTCATGGCGCCACTCCCGCCGTGATCGTCGGGCACCCATGCACCCTGAAGCGTTGCGATTGGATTATCGAGGCCGGTTATCACGGTTGCCGGTGTAAAGCCTTGTTCCAATGCCGACGCGTAGACAAATGGCTTGAATGCGGAGCCGGCCTGCCGGCGCGCCTGCGTAGCGCGATTGAACCGGCTCTGGTCGAAGTTTCGACCACCCACTATGACGCGAACTTCACCAGTTGTCGGATCGAGTGCGACGAGCGCCGCCTGAAGAGGATCGGTGGATGGCGCAAGCTGTCTCACTCCGTTCAACTGGCGCTTCTCGATCTCCGCGAGCGACCGTGCGATTTCCGCTTCCGCAGCCTGCTGCATGGTGGGATCGAGCGTCGTATAGACCTTCAGGCCGCCCATGTAAACGCGTTCCCATCCGAAACGTTGAACGAGCTGCTTCCGCACTTCCTCCTTGAAGTACTGGCCATAGGTCTCTTCAGAACGCAAGGCGTCGGTCAGATGCGGCTGGCTTCGCAGCGCCATCGTGTACGTGGCAGCATCGATCACGTTCGTATCGCGCATGGCCTGCAGGACGACGTTGCGGCGCGCCACCGCACGCTCGAGATTGAGCGTCGGTGCATACGCCGAAGGC
>Ga0126377_10001395_pt1 | contig 15881 bp, 7 predicted proteins | sample PanSoiMetPlot_22_FD_92647 | JGI IMG/M metagenome (GOLD analysis project Ga0126377, IMG submission 92647) | Tropical forest soil microbial communities from Panama - MetaG Plot_22 | ecosystem: Environmental > Terrestrial > Soil > Tropical forest > Bulk soil | place: Panama | collected 2016-02-17
CACCGAGGCGCCAGACACAATCGCGCCATTCGGGTCTTTGACGATGCCGCGCAATGTGGCGCTTCCGGTCGTTTGCGCCAGCGCAGCCGACGCTCCGCCAGCCAGTAGGCAAAGGCAGAGCGCTATAACGGGGGTGATACCCATTCTCAGCGGGCGCCTCAAGAGCCATTCGGACAGAGCCGACAAAGGCTGAATCAATCTCTTCATATTCATACTATCCTCCAATGTTAATTGGCGATGGGTTAACGGCAAATTTTTCTGTGAGCCTTACTCGTTTGGCAGGGCCGCCGCACGCAACGCCAATAAACGCAAATACACTTCTGCACGCGTCGGGCGTAGCGTGATACGGCAAGCGGCTCACAGATACGGATTTATGATTAATTACCGGAGCGAGGGCTCACGCCGGCTTTTGTCCGATGTTCCAGCAAAGGTCCCAGCAAAAGTTTAGTAAAATGAATTCCTTCTGGTATAATCCAGATCAGTATTACGTCACTCTGATTTTTGGAATAGTAGACTGACTGGTTCAGGGGGTCAATACTGAAACCGCTATTTACGGTTATCAGCACGTTATATCCACGTTATTAACATTCCGATTTTCTCTTTCCAGGGATTGCATTTGGGACAATTCTGTATTATTGAAGGCCTGCGCGCTCTCGGGTCAGTGAGAACATTAACAATCAACGGTCAGGAAAAACCTGGGATTCTAAAAATGGCAGCGCGAGTCAACAACCCCCAGACATTGACGGGCTCCTCTCAATATCAATCTGGTCAACCGGCGGGTCAATCAGCGGGTCAACAGGCGGATCAATCGGGGCAATTTCATCCGGCCACTCAGGAAGAGATGAAGCGGGCGCTCAACCGGGTGCTCAACAGCAAGCACTTCGTCCATGCGCCGATGAAGCAGAAATTTCTGCGCCTAACCTGCGATTTTCACCTGAACGGCCGCGGGGCGGAGCTTAATGAATATTTGATCGGCCGCGAGGTTTTCGACCGCGACGATTCTTATAATCCCGCTACTGACCCAATAGTCCGCGTCGGCGCGCACGGCGTGCGCGAGAAATTGGCGCTCTACTATCAGAGAGAGGGCGCGGATGACGAGATTCGGATCGAGATTCCGGTCGGCAGCTATGAACCTGTCTTCATCAGGTCGGGGCAGTCGCTCCCCCATGACCCTGCGGTAGTTTTGACCGCTGAAATCGAAAGACAGTCTGCGGGGGCGGTCGACGCCGAACCGGCGACAGATGAAAGCAAGCCACGCGCGGCAAGGAAAAAGACCTTGGCGCCGATGCAGATCGCCGTAGGCGCGCTCTCATGCGCCGTGATCGCCCTTTTGATAATAGTTCTCGGCCAGCGGGGGAAGGTCGAAAGTCAGGCGCTGGCCCTCGCAAGGAACAGAGACTCCCACGGCGCGGTCTGGGAGCCTTTTCTGAAAAGCTCTGAGCCGACGATGCTGATCTTGAGCAATCCGAGCGTTTACCGCACTGCGACTGGCGCCGATCCTGACATGGCGACGCGCCGCAGCCTCGCTCTGTCCCAGGAGCAGGCTGCAATGTTGACCAGCGCTTCCGGCGGACGGTTGCCGTCGAAACCGGATCATCCGTTGCAACTGATTCCCGCCTTCAACATGTACACGGGCATCGGAGAGGCGATCGGCGTTTACCGCCTTTCATCGCTGCTGCAGGCCGCCGGAGAACAGACCCTGCTCAAACAGAGCCGCAGCATCGGGCCTGAAGACCTCCGCGATTACGACATCGTTATACTTGGGAGCGTTTATTCAAATCAGTGGTCGAAGCCGCTCTCGATGAAGGAGAACTTCGTCTACACCACGCGCGCCACGATTGAAAATCTGGCCCCGGCCCAGGGCGAGCAGGGCGAATACAAGGCGGCTTTCGACGAGCGCACGGGAAGCCTGGTCGAAGATTACGCGCTGATCACGGTCACTCCGGGCGTCACGGGCCAAAGGACGGTCATGGTTCTGGCGGGCATCTACAGCGAGGGGACCGAGGCCTCGGCCGATTTTGTCACAAACGCCAGTTACCTCGACGAACTTAATCAGCGTCTACGCCAATTGGGAGGACAATCGGCGCCTCCCAAGTATTATCAGGCGCTGCTCAAAGTCAGAGTCGAAAATTCCTTCCCGACAAAAGTCTCGCTGCTCACCGTTCGCGAACTGCAATCGGCGCAATAAACCAATCGTTTCCGCTTTCTCCGCCGCAGCGCGGCGGGAAGACGCCAGCCGCTGTCGCTCGCAGAAATTTGCAAAGCCGCTTGCACGGGTCGAAATATTTTCCTGACCACCTACTCGACGACAAAAAACGCATGTTCCTCGACGGCCTGCCGTCCTTGAGTGACGACCGCGCGAAGCTCGTAGCGTCCGGCCTTAAACGTCTCTATCGGCGCCGAGGCGACGTACGCGATGCGGCCCTGCTGGTCGGGCTGCGAGAGTTCGGGAGCGGCGCGCGCTATCACCTGGCCGTCGAGCAGGAACTCCAACGTGAGACCAGGTTTTTCATTCAAGCCCGGAGCCGGATAAACGACGAAGAAGAACGACACTTGCTCCCCCGGCTTCGGCCGGATCGCTTCTCCAAGGTTGGGAATGATCTTGCCTTGCTCGAAGCGGAGCGGGTTGTCGGGGTCTTTAACGTTCGAGTCGACCGGGTCAATGCGTTTGATGACGGCGATGCCGCTCATACTCACGCCCTGTCCGGCCGGGGGGACGATGATTACCGCGCGGCGCGCGCTGACCCTGTTCGCCTCGCGGTCGTGCGCCGCGGTTTCGAGCGTATAGCGTCCGGGCGCGAGGCGGAAGTTGCGGACGAAGACCACGTTGCCGCGCTTCAACGCCTCCATACGGTCAATCGGCCCTTCGAGCGGATAATCCTGGCTGAACTTCTGAACGACCTGCCCCTCGGCGTTTTTAAGCAAAGCCATCATCGCGAAACGTGTGCGGTAAATCTTCTTCTCCTGGTCGGCGACGAGGGTCAGGTTAGCGAGCGGCGCCTCGATGATCAACGCGTATTGCATCCCGTCGGCGTTCGACGCGAAGCGCATCGCCGTCGCGCGGTAATCAAAATCGCGCGGATGTTTCGGGGAGCCCAGCGCGGCGAGCATCGGCGCTTCGAACCCTTGGAGATTCGGCCCGCCGCTTTCATTGGGCGGCAGGGCGAAATAGCCGCTGCGTGTTTGTAAGACGACGTCCTGGCGGGGCGTCTTTACGGCGAGGGCGCGAAATTTGCCGTCGTATTCGCGAACCTGCGGGACGTAGGAGATTTCGTAATAACTGGAAAGTTCCGTGGCCACGCGCCTCATCGGCGAACGCAGGTCGTTGGTGTTGGCGACCAGGAAGCCGCCCGTGCTCTCGGCGAGCGACGCCAGATTTTCCTGGGCGTTTTTCAATATCGAGGACTCGGCGTTATCCATGGCCTTGATCTGTTCGGGCGTGACTGCCTGGCCGCCGCGCGACCGCAACTGCTGCTCGTTGGCTCTGGCGGCGGCGGCCAAAGACTCGCGCGCCGCATCGGTCTGGCGGGCGGTTTGCAACCCGCGCGCGTCAATCGCGTAGAAACTCACGTTGGCCCGGTTGGCGGCGCTGACGGCGTTGCGGAAGACGGGGGCGAGGTTGGGCGTCAATTGCAGGCCTTCCGAGAAATAGAGCACGGTCTTGCGCCCGGCCAGTCGCTGTTGACCTTTGATGATCGAGAGCAGCGAGAAGACCGACGACGCGGCCTGCTGCTCGCGCTGCGCGTCGTCGGTCTGGCGCAGCATGTTGGTCGTAATTTCGGCAAGTCTGACCTCTACAGCGGCCTGGCCGATAGCGCCGCCGGAGCTCTGCGCTCCGCCGGAAGCCGATTCCAGATTAGCCTGGGCGCGGAGCAGATTCTCCAACTCGCGCTGAATGGCTTCCGATTGCGCGGCGAATTGCGACGACGCGGCGCCGGTAGCTCGATCGACCGCGGCGCTCAATTTCGCGCCGTCGTTGGTGAATTGCTGCAGGACTTGCAACTGCTGGTCGAGCGCGAAGACGGCGACCATCACGTTCCTGCTCAACTCCGATTTTAAAAACTCCCTGGCCGCGTCGCGGGCCAGCAAACGGCCTTCGTTCTTCAGTCGCTCAAAGACCATCGTCACAAGATTGATCTGGCGCAGCGGGTCTACCGCATTGCCCGGCGCTGCGCCCGGCGTGGCGCCAGCCGCATTGCCAGTCGCATTGCCAGCCGCATTGTTAGACGCGCCGGCGCCTTCAGTCAGGTCCGTTTTTTCGACTTTGCGAAACGAGTTAATTTGCTGTTTGACTCCGTCTTCGTAGACTTCGATCTCGCCCGCTTTGAGGTCGGTGACGGGGCGGCCTTTCTTGTCGCGGGCTATGATGTCGAGCAGAACCTCCTCGGAGCCGATTCGAACCGTCGCGACCTGATCCGAAGTCCGCGGCTTTTGCGTCTGGCCCGTAGTCTTTGTTAGCTCCTGCGCGTCGACTGCGAATATGACGCCGACAGCAATTAAGCTTAGCGTGAACAGAAGGCGTGTAAGAAAACTGGACATTGGATCTCCTCAGAAAAAGGTAGGGCAAACTGGCAGTTTGCCTTGTTTTCCCGAAAGGCCGCATCGAAGGAATCATGGCAAACTGCCAGTTTGCCCTACCCTCGCGCCGCGATTTTCATCGTTTCAGGGCGTCGCAACGCGACATGAACGCTCCTCAGAAAAAATGTACCGTAGGTTGTCCAACCTGCGGAGCTTTCGTAACCAAGCCGCTTGATGATAACTGAACGCTTCAATAATCAAGTCTCCGCAGGTTGGACAACCTACGGTACATCGCTCGCTGCCTTTTCATTGTTTCATGGCGTCGCAACGCGACATGAAGGCTCCTCAGAGAATCAACCACGAAGAAACGACCTACATTTTTCTGTTCGATGTTTTCCGAACAGAAAAATGTAGGACAGAAAAATATCATTCGGGATAAGGCTCGCCTTGTTTTACGACCCGGATTCGATGGTCGGTGAATTTGAAATGCGCGCCGGGCAGTTCGTATTTCGGCATATGACATTCGGCGCAATTCCGCTTTCCGACTTTACAGACGCGCGCCGGCGTCTGATGGCAGGCGATACACTTGGAGTCGTAAAAGGCCTGATCGCGCCGCGTCTCATCATGCGGGTTGTGGCATGCCGAGCAGGAGACGCGACGGTCATCGAAGTCGTAGCACTTGCTGCCGAATATTCGATAAGGCTGGAAGCGGACGTTGCCCATTCCCTGCGGCGGCATCAGCATCACCTGCGTCCACGTGCGATGACACGCGCCGCAAAATTCCGTCTGCCCGTTGCTGTCGAATCTGCCCGGATTGAGAATTCGCTTGTTCGCGAGGTCTCGCGCCTTCATCGCGGCGATGTGATCGGCGCCCGGCCCGTGGCAGCCCTCGCAGCTTATTCCCGGCGTCAATTTGTCCGTCCGCAGCCGTCCTTCGACGACAGCGCCGGTGGCGTGGCAACTGAAACAATCTCTGGCGTCGGCGCCGTCCAGCAAATGTCCCGCGGCTTCGGCCAATGATCGCGGCTCGGCTCGCGGCGCGCCCAAAGTCAGATCGAGTCCGCGAATGTCGTTGTAGAAGCTGACGCGGCTTTCGTAATACTTCCCGTTTAGTTGAAAGACGTAAGTCTGTCCCGCCTTGCCCAGGCCGAAGGCCCACAGGATCGGGGCGGAGATCGTCTCTTTCCCATCGGTCACGGAATAGACGCTGCCCTCGCCTTCGCGCGTGATCGAATACGAGTACGCGCCGATCTTGAACGTCAGCCGCCTATGCTCACGCAGAATCCGTCCTTCCTTCGCGGGCTCAAGCGTCCTGGCCATCGGCGTCGTCAACTGGGTCGCCGCCTGGGTGTGGCATTGCGCGCAGGCTTGCGAGCCGGCGTATCTCGCGCCCGCCGGGGCGTGCGTGGGCCGCCAATCGAGCGCGGGCGCGAAAGGTTGCGCCGGCCCGGACTCTTTATTCGGCGCCGGGTCCTGGCTCGATGATCGGAACGGAGAACAGAGAAGAATCAACCCGCCAAGAGCCAGGATTACGAGTCTCGCGCTTCTGACCTTGTTCTTGTTCATCGAGCTTATTGATCAGGTTTTCGCGGGTCGGATTCGGAGGGCGAGGGGGAAGCGGCGGCTCCTTCGCGTCTCTCCTGGCGGATTTTGCTCAGCCGCGTGAATTCGGCCCTCGCGCGTTCGGCGTCCTTCGGCCTCTTGGCGCGATTGTAGGCGCGGGAGAGCGCGAAATACATTTCGGGGCTGTCGGGCGCGAGCTTCACCGCAGTCTCAAGCTCTTTGACGGCGCGCTCGATCTCGCCGGTTTCGAGCAGAATTCTGCCGAGCGCGTTATGTGTGGCGAAGAGGTCGGGCGCGAGCTTCACGGAATCTTCGGCGTAAGGCAGCCCTTCGGCGTGCCGGCCCTGTTTGATCATCTCGAAAGCGATCTGCAAACGCGCGGCGACGTGTTTCGGCGCCACCTGCAATTCGCGGCGAAACTCTTCGATCGCGGCGTCGGGATCGTCCCGCAGCAGGAAGACTCCGTACGCGTAATGCGCGCCGGGCGAATCTGGATAGTTCTCGACCAGCTCTTTGAACTCCCGAGCGGCGTCCTGCTGGCGCTTCGTGATCAGGCAATAAGTCGCGCGCCCGGCTTTGAGAGTTATCTCGCGTTTATCCGCCGGAACGTCCGCCGGCAAATAGGCCAGGCGCAGCATCGTCAACCCCAGCGCGAATACCAGGTCGGGCGCCTCCGGCTGCTCGTTTATCAGCCTCGACATCACGTCATAGGCCAGCTCGAACTGCTCGAAACGGTTGTGCAGAATCGCTTCGTGATAACGCGTGACCAGCCTCAACTCCGGATTGTCGCCCACGCCCAGCAGATTGCCCTGCCTCAGATGAATCAGCGCCGGCTCGTATTGGCGCAACTGGAATTCGCACAACCCCAGCATCGCCAGCGCGGGCCCGAACTTCGGGTCAACCGCGACGAATTTGAGAAACGCCTCGCGGGCCTCGGCGTGGCGGTCGCGTTCGTAAAACATCGCGCCGACATACCACCAGCCCTCCTTCCACGCCGGTTTCAGACGCAAAGCCTGAAGGTAGAGGGCGGAAGCTTCTTCCAGACGGTTCGCTTCGCGCGCCTCATCGGCGCGTTTGGCGAGCGCTGTGAAATTGACCGGAGCGCTTTTCCGCGTCGCGGTTCGGTCGGGCGATCTTCTCGTAGCGGTTTGCGCGAGGGACGGCGGCGCGGCCAGAATCACGACGAGCAACAGAAGAGTCAAACTCATCAGCCGTCCGACCCGGTCTGAGACCGATTGTTTTCGCTCTCTACTCATTTACTCTTTTATTTTCCCTCCGGTTTCTTGCGATTCCACGTGTCCGCGCAGCCGCTCGGCAAGATCATCGTAGCCGCCGAAATCGAGCAAGGCCTCACTTTGGGAGATTGGCCCATTGAATGAAATCACAGTCATCGAAGATGAGCTTTTGGAGCGCCGACTTCAGTCGGCTGCGTTCCGATTCCAAGCCCGGCCGACTCCAGCCCAAATCCATTCTCCAACTGAATGCGCCAATGTCTGCTGTCCCGATTTAGCGCCGGCGCAATCAAGGTTTCTGTTGCGCCCCGGGCTGTTTCGCCTGCCGCTCCGCATTCAGTTTGTTGACTATTGCCTGTTCGCGGTCGCCGTCGGCTTTGCGTCTCAGCCGGTAATAGACCGTCGCCAGCATGACGTGGGCCTCGACGAAATCGGCGGCGTCCTTCACTAGCTGTTCGAGCGCGGGCAGCGCATCGTTCAATTTGCCTCGCGCGACGTCGATGCTGGCGAGGTAGAAACGCGCGTTCGGCTCGTTCGGACGGACCGTCAACGCCCGCTGGAGGTAATCGCGCGCCTCGTCGAGCTTCTGATCCTGTTTGAGCAGGATGCCCATTTGCAGGCAGGAGTCGAAATCGTTCGGATTGATCTCAAGCTCGCGGTGAAAGGCGGCCATCGCCTCTTCAGTGGCGCCCATGCGCAATAGCGTCTGGCCGTAAAAAGAATTGACCGCGGGCAGCTTCGGGTTCAGCTCGACGGCGCGCTTGAATTCCTTCAACGCCTTATCGTATTCGGTGATGGTCAGGTAGGTCGTCCCCATCATGACGTGCGCTTCGGCGGAGTCTCCGTCGCGCATGATTCGCTCGATCCGCGCCTGTCCCTTATCGAGCTGCTTGTCGTTGATCAGCGCCAGTCCGAGCATATAGGCCACCGCGCGGTTGTCCGGCTCCGCGCTTTCGACAGGCGTCAATAGTTCGATCACTTTTTTGAACTCGCCCAGCCGCAGGTTGCAATCGGCGAGCAGTAGAACCGCCTTTCTATTTTCGGGCTGCGCGGCCACCACCGCTTCGAGTTCTTTCGACGCCGACATGATTCGCGCGGTCTTGTAATAGGCCGCGGCCAGGTTGAAGCGGATGTCCTGATTGCGACCGTCCAGAGCCAGGGCCCTTTTGTATTGCTCGATCGCGTCGGCGTAACGCCCCAGCCGAGCCAGCGCCGCGCCGAGGTTCGACCTGGCGTCAACGCGTTCGGGGCGCAGCGCCAGGTATGCCTGATAATCGCGGATCGCGCTTTCGATGTCGCCCGATCGATGCGCTTGCACGGCGCGCGCGAAGATTCGTTCGGGGTTTTCGTCGGCCCCCGGCGACGATTTAGACGTTTGCGCCTCCGCCTGCGGTAAGAATGCGAGCACAGTTATAAACGCGAGCGTGAATCTGACTGCTTTTGCCATATGCCATATGCCATACGCCATATTTCATATGGCGTATGGTCCCAGGGCTGGTCAGTTACTGTTGGAGATCATATATAAAAATGAGGGCGCCATCATTCCGACAGCGCCCTCAGCTTATCACACAGGCTTAACAGTGTTCTAGAAGGTGAACTTGACGCCGAGCGTGATGATGCGGCGCCCGAACTTGTTCTCGGTATATTTACCGAAGTTGGTCTTGGTAAAGTTGTTCGGCACGAGTTTCGGGTTGGCCGAATCCGGGTTGTCCGTCTCGAACTGCAAGTTCAGGTTGTTGGAAACCAACGACTTCAATGGATGGTTCAGGAAGTTGTTGGCCGAGATGCGGAATTGCAGCCGCTTGCCCTCGGTGATCGCGAAGCCCTTAGTCAGCGTCAGGTCTTGCGAGTTGTACGCCGGCCCCTTCAGGTAGGGGAAGACATACGCGCCCGTTCGACCCGGCGCCAGCGGGGAGAAGCAGTTCAGGTTCGCGTACTGATCCTTGCCAAGGTTCTTGTGCGGGTCGCAGTTCAATATCGGTTGCGCCGAGGTATCCGGCGTGCCGAGTATCGCCCTGGTGTTGCTCACGTCGTAGATCGTGAGGATCTGTTTGTGGGGATCCGATTCGTTCGGGAAAGCGCTCGGAGCGCATACCGTCGCCTTATCCGCGCCGTTGTAGAAGAAGCAGGACTGCCGGAGCGCGCCGCTCTGGCGGAAGTTGACGCTGTCGGCCTGCAGCGGGAAGCCGCTGGCGAACTGGGAGATGCCCGACAACACCCAGCCGTCGAGAAATCCGCGCGCGAGCTTGTTGTCCGACTTCAGATAGTCCTTCGCGAAGTTCGGTATCTCGATCGTGTACGCGACGTTGAAAACATGCGTGCGGTCATAACCCAGGATGCCGTAGTTATGACCGCGCAGATCGAGCACGTCCGCTTGCGAACCTTGCAGGCCGCCGTTGCGGATGCCCAGCGCCTTCGAGAAGGTGTAGGAAGCCAGGTAGTTCACTCGGCCCGTCTGCCGGGAGAGCGTCATCTGCAGCGAATTGTAGTTCTGGTAGGCGATGTGTTTTTGCTGATTCACCGTGCCGTAGCCCTGGAACGGACGGAAAGCGTCACAGTTCTGACCGGCCCTACCCGCTGTTATGCATCCAGCCGTGTTCAACGGCACGACGTTCTGATTCGCATTGAACAACTGGTCGCGGCTGCGATTGCCGACGTAGGCCGTCTCAAGCGTCATCGCGTGAGGCAATCGTTGTTGGACGGTGAAGCTGTAGCTATCCACAAACGGTTGCTTGTCGTCGTTCGGGTCGAGCGTCTCGAAGCTATTGACAAGGTCGCCGGTAGTCGTCCGCCCGTCAATCGCGGAGAAGCTGGAGATGCCAGTGCTGCCAACTCTACTGAAGCCGGCGGCAATATCCAGGCCGCTGGTGAGCTGGGCGTCGTGGTAATACGAACGGCCGTAACCGCCACGCAGCACCGTCTTGCCATTACCGAACATGTCGTAAGCGAAGCCGAAACGCGGCGCCGCAAAGAGAGGTTTCGTCGGGGCGCCTGAGAGCGGGATGCTGCTATCGATCTTGTTATAGAGCAGTCCGGGCAGTTTCCCCGCCTTCGCGTCCGCCGAATTGAACTTCGACGCGTCGTAGACGGCGAAGCCGAAGCCTTGGCGGTCGTACCACTTGCCGAGGTGGTAGAATCGCGCGCCGAGGTCGAGCGTCAGTTTGCGCGACACCTTCCAACTGTCAGAGGCGTAGAACTCGAAGGTGTTGAAGCCGATGTTGTGCAGCACGTTCTTCGTAGACTCCTGGTAGTCGTTGAGACGACCGAGCAGGATGTCGGCGAGCGCGTTGCCGCTGCTGTTGCTGCCCCAGTTGGCGAAGATCGCCAGGCCGTTCGAGTAATCATTGCCCGGCTGGTTGTTGATGACATGCTCGTAGAACGCGCCGAACTTCAGGGTGTGCGTGCCAGTCACCTTCGTCAGGTTGTCGGCGAAGTTGACCAGGTGTTTGGTCGCGAAGAGCACCGGGTCGAAGCCGCCCGGGTTCAACAGCGTCGGGCCTTCACCCCAGGTCGTCAGCGCCGGAATCTGATCCAGACCATTCTTGAACAGCCCCTTGAACGGTATGTTCAAGGCCGACTTCGAGACTTTCTTCGGATCTTTGAACTGGTTCGGGAAGTCGATGAAGCTGTAGCCGAAGACGACCTCGTTGGTCAGCGTCGGCGTGAAGATCTGCGTCAGACTGGCGCTGACCGAATCCGAGCGGTTGGGCGCCTCGACCGGCGTCGGATAAGGCACCTGGCCCGCGTTGCGCCACCACAACCCGACCGGGAATTGCTGCAACTCGGTCTGCAGGTTATAGCGCGCGTAGAACTTGGTCTTCTCGCTGATGTTGTAATCGACGCGCGCCAGCGTCTGCTTCATGTTCTGATCGAGCTCGACCGCCTGGATGTAATTGTAACCGAACGAATTCGATCCGGGGTCGACGTTAGGCAGCGGCAGCAGATTGAGCAGCGCTTTGCCCGTCGGGTCGAACAGGTTGGTCGGGATTCTGCCGTTGACGATCCCGGTCAGACCGTTGGTGGAGTTGCCCGCCGGGGCCGCGTTGACCTGTGACGACATGAGTTTGGCCATGTACGCCGTGTCGCTGAAATCGCCATTGCGCATCGCCTCGGTCGGCACGCGCGATCTGAGCAGTCCGGTGTCGAGGCGCTGGCGGTAGTATTCGAAGCCCGCGAAGAAGAAGAGCTTGTCGCGGTTCTTGTTGAAGTTCGTGCCGGGAATCACCACCGGCCCGCCGATGTTGCCGCCCGGGAAGAAGTATTTATTTTCCGGGCGCGGCTGTTGGGACTGGTTGAACGACCAGTCGTTGGCGTTCATCGCGAAGTGGCGCGCGTAAAGATATCCCGAGCCGTGGAAATCCTTACCTCCGCCTTTCGTGATCGAGGTCAAAACGACCGGGCCTTTTGAGACGTCGGCGCCGAAGTTGGAGGTCGAAACCTTAAACTCCTCGACCATCTCCGGGTTGATGTTGATGGGTGTCGCGCAATTGCAGCCCGGGTCGGAAGTGTGGGCGCCGTCGGCCACGATGTCGAGCGCTTCAGCGCGCGTGCCGTTGGCCGAGAAGTTGCCGACTGCGCTCTGCTGGCCGCCGTCGCCATTGCCGTTGATGCCTATTGCCTCGCCGTTGAAGCGGGGCTTGTTGTCCAGGTTGGTGATCGGCGTGAAGCCGGGTAGCGCCTTGATCAATTCCGCCGCGCTGCGTCCGACGAGCGAGAGGTTTTGGATTTGTTTGTTGGTTAGCGTGACGCTCTTTTCGCCGTTGTCGACGGGGGCGACCTGGTCGGCGGTGGCCGAAATGTCAACCGTTCCCGTGACGGCCGTCGTGCTGAGCGCGATGTCCGACACCGAACGCCGGTCGCCGGCGCTGATCCTGATTCCGGCGCGCTCCCATTTGGCGAAGCCTTGAGACTCGATGGTGACGGTATATTCGCCAGTCGGCACCGACGCGAAAGCGAAGACGCCTTCCGAGTTGCTCACGGTTCGACGGATGTCGCCGGAAAGCTGGTTTTTCAACGTGATGTTGGCGTTCGGGACGACCGCGCCGGACTGGTCGCTAACCGTTCCGGTCAGTTGTCCCGTCAGGTTCTGCCCGTAGCCGGCGCTAAACACCGAGCACAGCAGAGCCAACGCCAGGATCGCGCCGAATACGCTCCTGTTTGCCTTCATTTAAGGGTCTCCTTTGCTGAAAGGTGATCAATAGGTTTTGACCGGTAAAGCTAACAGCAGGCCCATGACCCACAATTAAGCATCAGCCGGTCGGCGAGCGAGCTATATTCCAGCAAAACTTCTTGGGCTAGTCAGTAAATGGATTGTTTGATAAAAGATAGCGCGTGTGGCGCCAACGACAAGGCATCTTACATGCGGCCCAAATGGAGGTCAATTTAATTCGTTGTTACTTACGGTAAACACGACGTAATACACGGTTAAACTTGAGGCCTACCCCGAATCACATCCAACTTTTTCATAACCTGACCCAGTTTTTTCATAAAACGTCATAAAATGTCATACGGCGATTTCGTAAATCGACAACTGGCGATATTCTTTTACAGCTATGTTAGCGGCGATACGTTTTTCAAAAAAATATATGATCAGCCAAAAGTCTTGCTAAAATGAGTCGCCTCGCCTAAGCTAACCCCGAAGTCCACCAGTCCAGCATTGATTTCATTACGCGCAGGGCTAAGCTATACATAAGCTAAAATATCGAACATAACATTATTGCCACAGACGCCAGCGTTCTCATAGCAACCGCTCGTTGAGCGGTTTTCACAAACCCTGTTTCTAACATCCTGATTTGGAGGCCTGTATGAGAACCACTCGAAACACTGGCAGGGGTCTGGTATTGGCCCTTGCCTGCGCTCTACTCACAATACCGCTTCTGGCCGCCGGCGCTTTCGCGCAAGTGACAACCTCCGGACGTCTGACCGGCACAGTCACGGACGCGCAAGGCGCGGTCGTGTCCAACGCGCAGATCAACGCCAAGAACAACGAAACCCAAACCCTGTTCACCGCCACGACAAACAAAGAAGGCGGCTGGACTTTGCCTTCGGTCTCGCCGGGCGCTTACACGGTGACCGTCACCGCCTCGGGCTTCAAGACCACCGTCGTGCGGGACGTCAAAGTTGACGTGGGACAGCCCACGACGGTCAACACCCCGCTCGAAACCGGCGGGGTCAACGATCAGGTCGTCGTCACGGGAGGGGGCGAGATACTACAGGCAGCCAGCGCCAACGTCAGCTCGACCATCACAGGCCGGCAGATTCACGAACTGCCTTTCACTACGCGCGACTCTCTGCAGTTGGTTCTGGGGCTCCCCGGCGTGCAAACGCCCGGCACGCCTCGCACCTCATCGGTGAACGGGCTGCCGAAGGCCACGCTCAATATCAGCCTCGACGGCGCCAACATACAGGATAACTTCCTCAAGTCGACCGACGGTTTTTTCACCTCGACGCAGGCGAAATCAGACGCGGTCGAAGAAGTCACAGTCTCGACCGCCACCCCCGGATCTGAGAGCGCCGGCGGCGGCGCAGTGCAAGTCAGGTTTGTCACCAAGCGGGGCAGCAATGATTTCCACGGCGGCCTCTTCTGGCAACACCGCAATGACGCGTTGAATGCGAATTACTATTTCAACCAACCGGCCTTTGATAATCTGCCGCGCGATCGCATGCGATTGAACCAGTTCGGGGGCCACGTCGGCGGGCCGATCCGTATTCCCAAGCTCTTCAACGGGCGCGACAGGGCGTTCTTCTTCGTCAACTACGAAGAGTTCATATTGCCGCAGGTCTACGGCGTCACGCGCACGGTGCTGACCCCAGAGGCGATGCAGGGCATCTTTAGATATAAGAATTCGAGCGGCGTCGTTATAACGAGAAATCTCTATGATCTTGCCCGCGCAGGCGCCGGCCCAGTCGGCGCGCGGAGAACTTACCCCGACACGCCGGACCCGACGATTGCGAGGGCGCTCGCCATGATTAACGCCACGACCGCGCAAGGCACTCTCAGAAGCCGAGTTGAAACCAACAGTGATTACAACAGGCTCAATCTGGCCTTCAACGAGCCGGGCCGCAACATAAGGCGTTTCCCCACCATTCGCCTCGATTTCAACATCACCGACAACCATCAGGTGGAGTTAATCCACAACTTTCAGCATTATTTCTCGCAACCGGATAGCGTCAACAGCATCTTCTCGGCTTTCCCGGGAACCGGCTCGATTTTCGGGGGCGACGGCACGACGGGCAGCATCTACCGAAATAATTTCACCTTCGCGCTGGCCGAGCGTTGGACGATCAAGAGCAACCTCATCAACGAAATCCGGCTCACCTCGTCGGGCAATGGAACGAGCAATTTCAGACGTGAGTTCAACCAGGATCAATATAAGTTCTTCAACGGGTTCGCGGTCAGCAATCCGTTCAGCTCCGCGTTCAACGTCTATACCGGGACCTCGCGTCGCAACACGCCGGTCAAGACGATCAATGACAATTTGACCTGGCTGAAGGGCGCTCACAGTCTCAATTTCGGCTCCAGCTACACCCGGGTCGCCTCCTTCACCCAGGCCATCAGCTCGGCTTTGGCCCCGCAGATCAGCCTGGGCATCGCCAACAACGATCCGATCAACACCGGCGATACCAGCATTTTCGGCACAGGCGCCTTCCCCGGCAGCAATTCGGATCAACGCGCCGACGCCAGGAATCTCTACGCGCTGCTCACCGGCCGCATCAGCTCGACCACCAGGGCGTCAGTCCTCCACGAGGAAACGCGCAAATTCGCGTTCGACAACTTTAACGAGCGCAATCACCTGTATGAGGTGGGCCTTTACGCGCAAGACTCCTGGAAGATCAGACCCAGTCTGACCCTGAATGGCGGCTTGCGCTGGGAATTCGACCCTTCGCCGATCAATGACAATCAGGTACACTCGCTCCGGCCCCGAAGGAGTCTTCGGCGTCTCCGGCTTCGGCAATCTCTTCAGTCCCGGCGTCTATGAAGGCGCGCTGACGCAGTTACGGCTGCTGGAGCCGGGAGAGAAGGCCTACAAGAACAGCTACAAAGACTTCGCGCCGTCGCTGGGCTTCGCCTGGTCGCCTAGTTTTGAATCCGGCCTGCTCGGCCGCGTCTTCGGCGGCGCAAGCCACACCGTGTTGCGGGGCGGCTACTCCATAGCGTATGTGCGCGAAGGCTTCTCTCCGTTCAACAGCATGTTCGGATCGAATGAGGGGCCGACATTCGCCACGGGCGTTAATCCGGCCAACTTCCCCGCGCAGTTCGGTCCTCCGGGCAGCCGCTTGTTCAACGACAAAGTCTACCCATTCCTGTCCCTGCCGGATCCGAAGTTCCCGCTCACCGCGCGACAGGGCTCGTCCATCAACGACTTCGCTCCCGACATCAGACCGGGTTATGTCCAGTCCTGGACCTTCGGCATCCAGCGCGAACTTACCAAGGACATGGCGCTCGAGGTCCGCTATGTCGGCAATCACGGCACGCGGCTGTGGGGGCAATTTGAAATCGGCGAAGTCAACATCTTTGAGAACGGGTTCCTCAACGAGTTCAAGATCGCGCAGGAGAATTTGCGCCTG
>Ga0126377_10001396_pt1 | contig 15862 bp, 20 predicted proteins | sample PanSoiMetPlot_22_FD_92647 | JGI IMG/M metagenome (GOLD analysis project Ga0126377, IMG submission 92647) | Tropical forest soil microbial communities from Panama - MetaG Plot_22 | ecosystem: Environmental > Terrestrial > Soil > Tropical forest > Bulk soil | place: Panama | collected 2016-02-17
CAATTCTCAAGATCAAACTTGATCGAGAAGCCAGTGCGATGAATGAACTCAGGCGTTGGCCCTGGCCATTCCAGTTGCTCCATAAGATCAGGCATCGGGATCGTACTGATGTATTGACGATCACGTATGTGATCCTGTCTGAAGTCAAACTCATCCCCAAACGTAAAGATGTCTGGGGGAAGGTTCCCAAACATACGCGGGATGAAGTCAGTTGGAGCGATGTAGCGTTCCTCCAATTGACCGATGACGTCCGCAATGGACCTCAAACTATACGTCCCATTCGTCTTGCGGGAATAGGACATTGCGTCTGCGACGGGATTGCCCGTCGTTGCGACCCATTTGAGGACGCGCACCTTGCGGAATGGGATGCCGACCGTATCGCCAACCACGCTGGACCGGAAGCGAAGCACGGCGTGGTGATTGTTTGGGATGCTAGGCGCTTGCTCAATCACTTCTTCGACTTTGCGCCGAAGCATATTGGCAGCAAGGAGGCCGGCCATTCCGGCCCCCAGTACAGTGATCTTTGTCATTTGACCTTCTTGCCTTTCTTTGGAGCTTTGAATTTGGTCGTGTTACCAACAAAGATGTTGAGCGTCTTTGCGTCCAAAGGTTTGCCATCTTCCAATCTCGATTTGAGATTGGAGATATACGATGAGTGATGAACGTTTTCCTCCATCGAGATGTTCAAAGAATTGTTCCTGCGAAGCTGATTGTATAGCTTCACAGCATCATCGCGATCCTCTTTTGCGAAGTCAATCACAATGAGGGTCCTGATGATGTTCCCTAGTCCATAGTCTTCCAACAAGGCTATGGCTTTCGATCTTGCTGGTTCTTCCTTGGGAAGTGTCCCGCTGACAAAGTCTTCAACTTCAACCGAACGGCCATCAAGTCCTGTGAATTGGGAGATACCGGCTTGCTTGAGAGCTTCCGGTATTCCTTGCGTTTTGATCCAAAGGAAGCGTTTGTTGAGCAATGAGGAACGCTCATCGAGAGTAGCAAGCTCACCCTCGATGGTCGTCGCCTCAGCAGCAAACCTCTTGGCTTTGCGGAGTGCGGCAGGATTGGCATGTTCCTCCCCCAACTCAAACTCGCCACGCTGTTGTTGCTTCGCCTTAGCCATTACATTGGCTCCTGTCCATCCTCACCAACATCAGACACCGGTCCCCGGGGACGGGGACGGCCAGATGCCCCAGCCATCTGCTGCTGACGCGGTTTGCCAATCGCATCATCCCGTTCCTCCTCAAGACCGCTGAGATCGCCGCGATGCGTTCCCTTCGCAAGCTGCTTGTTCATCAGCAAGCATTCTTCCATAACACGTCGCATCGCAACGGCATCTGGGAACAATTCGGGGAGGGAACGCCAACGCTCCACATTCCACAACTTCCAATCGTTGTCGCCGTCAGTTGTATCGCGCGTCGTCAATTCAAATGCTCTGTAGAAGATTGGCGCTTGATACAAGCTCCCATCTCGCCTGGGCAACTTCTCACCAGTCGCAAGCGTCATCCAATGACGGCCAATCTTGAGTTGCGTTGATGCCATCGGGAGGAACGATGCCCGCATCTCGCGATCCAAATTGAAGCCAAAGAACTGAGCAGTCTCTTGAATCAGATTGCCATCAGAAGTGATGGGTTGCTTGCGATCGTTTAGACCGCACTCAGCAAGGATGCTGTCGTCTTGATGGATGCGAACGATACCGCGACCAGCGTCACGCGGTGCCCATTCAATCCAGACCTTGTTGTAATGGCAGAGAAGATAATGGAGCTTATCGCCAATGATGTCCTTGAGACCAACATCGACAATGTCGCCCTCTTTGGCGCCTTCAATATACTGAGGCTTGTTGCGCTTGAGTTGGGGGCTGAGGGTCTGCATAATCGCAAGACGCGGAATGAGAACGTCACGGACGCCCACATTCTCAAAGCCAACACCAGCGGACTTCTCAAACTGGTCCAGGATGTCCGCAGACGGCAATCCAGCGCGATCAACAGTAGCTGGAGCCTTTGGCTGTGCTGTGACTTGCTTCTTGGAAGCCATATCGTGTCTCCTACGGGACCGACTACAGCCGGACCATCCGGCTGCCTTACTGGCCCGTAGGATCGAGTATCGCGCTTCAGCAAGGGCAAGGGAAGCATCATTGGTGCGTTCGCTTGCGCACAATATACTCCGCTTTGTTACCCATTCCATTTGTGACTGGTCTCCCGCGTTTTATGGGAGCGTGCCTCTCAAAGATGTATGGCCCTCCCAATCGTGATTTGATAGCTAAGTGGCGTATGTTAGCCAACATAGATTTGTTCCTGCCTCGGAACGTATCATCATCAGGATCGACAAAACATGCTGTGATAGCTTCAACTGCGATAATTTGATCGCCCTTTCTCTTACCAACCAACCTATCGACAATGTTGAAGATAAGTTGTTCTGTTGGCGTAAATGTGATCGTGTTCATTTGACCCTTCCCTTCATCAGCGTTCATAGTCATAGTCCTCATAGTAGTCCCCACTGACCACTTTCCTCATTTCCATTAGCGCCAAGTCCTGAATGTTTTTCTTTCGGCGCAAATTGGCGAGGATGCCACTGTCCTTGGTATTCCTCGCAACCAAGTCCGTGAACTCTGCAGGTCCCCATTGTCCCCGTCGGCTGATCCGACCTTCAGACTGCCATCGCTCACGAGCCTTGTAACTGTTGGTATAGTAGAAGCCATGTCGGCATCGACCCTGTAAGTTGAGGCCCACTCCCCCTGAGCCTGGGGTTCCATAGAAGTAGATCGGTCCCCCTTCACTAAGCCACGCTTGTTTGTTTTTCTCTCTCGTATCATCATCAATGCGGCCGGAATATTCCACACCAGCATCTCCGACAATCTCTTTGATTCGATCCAAGTCATAATGGAAGCGCGCCCATATGAGAGCTTTCTGAGGCTTCTTGGCTTCGAGCAATTCAATAAGTTGCTCTGCTCTAGGGTTCTCACCAAGCTCAATAATCTTGCCATCGCCATCTGTCATGAAGCCTGAACAGATTTGCTGCATCGTCATGAGCTTATTTCCGATCTTGCCGAACCCCCATCCTCTATCGGCCATCTCATCATCCAATTCTCGCTTGACTTGATCATATAGAGCACGTTGCTTCGGTCCGAGATCAAATCGCCAGCGATGGTATTCAGGGGGAAGGACACCAATGTCGGTGCGGGACACTGAGAAGATATGGTCTTTGATCTTGTTGTGGAACCTTTCTGTGTCGCGATAACCGATCACGTCACGACCCATATAGCCGCCCATGATGCAATACTCGCGTCTGAATGTAGTCACATACTCGATCCCAAGAATGTTTGGATCGAGCCATCTGAACTCTGACCAAAGGTCTTGGAGCTTCGCAGGCACAGGAGTGCCAGTCATCTCAACTCTGAAGCGAACCTTGTCCCGAAATTCCATACAGGCAACCGTCCGACCTGCCTTGTAGTTCTTGATCAAGTCAGCTTCATCTAGGCCGCACATGACTCTGCCTTTGTGCTTCCTAATGAACTCTTGGATGATCGCAAAACCCTTTTTGGTATCGACCGCATCGATGTGAATCGACAAGATGTCAAGCATCCCGTGGCAAGGCTCCATTATCTGGCGCTCAATAACTTTGTTCTTACGATACACGATGCCTCGCCAGCGAACTGCCTTACTCAGGTGCTCTGGTATCTGCTCATTAATCCATTGGCTGTTGACGCCTTTGGGCGATATGATAATCGCTCCAGTAATGAGCTTATTGACATATCGTAGGCCCATCAAGTATATGAACATGTAGCTTTTGCCAGTCCCTACATCCATGAAGAATGCGAAGTGATCTTTCTTGAGGGACTTCGCTAGTCCATTCACTTGATGCTTATCAGGCTTGCGGCGAGGCTTGTAGGGAACCTTGTAGCTTATCTCCCCGTTGTCCTCATCGCGCTCCCGTTTGTCAACGATCTCAAAGCCCAATTCTTTGAACAAATCAAGATTGTGCGTTGTAGCTTCAAATCTCAATCCTTGAGGAGTCCATGTCTTCCTCCCCTCAAGCCGGGGGAGGACATTGATGCTCACAGCGTCCAGGGATACTGGGGCTGTGGGCCTATCGTCACTTACAAGAATACGCATGTCACGCCCCTTCAATCAGAACCACCTTAGCACTTGGTGGGGAAAGAAGGGACCCAGCTGGCGCTGAGTCCCCCTTCCCGTTAACCGAACAACAACTTATGGAGATGTCCCTTTGGAGCGTTGTCACGGACATTTCCAACGATGTGGATGGATCGGCTCGGTTTGCCTGTTGTTGACTTTGGTCCCATCGGCTTCATATGATGGCCGAGCCTCTCAACGCCTTTGGGCGCTCTGAGGATGAATTCCCCGGCCTCAAATCGACCACCACGGTCGAAGATCATGATCTCAGTATACAGAGAATGGGGCGTAATGTAACGCAACCACGTCCCATCCTTGAGATGTACATACGTCTTGGTCTTAAAGACCTTGGCTTCTTTGAAGTGCTCCTGACGGCAGAGCGCCGTGGCAGCAGCACAAGCGTCGTTGTCCTTTCGCTTGCTGCCCGAGATGTCACGCTCAGTTATCCTGAGCACGAGATCACGTTTTGCGTCCATGAGGGGAACGCTCCAATTGGGCTTTGGCTTGGGCAACTTCTTATGACGCTTCATGTTCCATCACTCCTGTGTTGTTGACCTTTCTTTCATTGGACAGGTTACTTGTTACCTCCTTTCCAATCCTGCCAGTTCTCAGTGGGCTTGGTCCCAAAGAACGTCGCCCTGGAAACCTTACCATCAGGATACGCTTTGCCGAACTGTTCCAAGAACTGTTGCTCCGGCATAACGCCTTTGAACTTCTCTTTGCGATCTGGAGCGTCAGGCTCCCCCTTGGTCGCGATCAAAACGAGATCACGACTGCCGTCAGTGAACGGATCATTGTGAGGCTTCTTGATCGTAACTGTCATGAACGAAACGATCTCAAAGCCTTGACCAGAGATGATGTCGAATGCCATATGAAGCTCGTCAGGTCTGACCCTGAAGTACCACGTCGCATTCTTCTTGGCTGGAGGGTCGGCATCCCGCAAACCCCGAACATAGGTACCAGTGTAGACAAGATCGCAATGGACAGCTGGCTTGGTATTGGCCGGTGGAGGCGGTGCGGGAGCACGAGCCTTGTTGAGTGCTTCCTTCTGATCCTTCTCAGGAAGCTTGGCGATCTCAACGCCTGCCTTTGTACCGATTTCTCCATCACGAACAGCGTCTTTGACTTCTTCAGTTCCCTTTTCTTCGATTGATCTTGCCCGACCGATTTGTGCAATACTGACATCATGTTCTTTCGCCAAATCAGCAGCAGAAGCAATCTCTCCCCGGGAGAGATTGCTTCCTGATCCGGACAAACCACCTCTCTTGAGTTTGGAGAACTTGGCCAATACCATCGCCTTTTGATCCTTGGTCAAATGACGACGGCTAAAGTTTTGGGACATCACATACAGAATTGCCGAATCACGGTCCTTTTTTCCATTGAGGCCAGGCCATTCATCGACATACTTGCCGTTGGACATATCCATGCCCAGTTCCGACATCGCCCTCAAGCGATTCCATCCATCCAAAACTTTCCCCTCAAACAGATACGCTCGATGAACAAGTCCATTCTCCTCAATGTCTGACTTGAGGCGATTCAATTCCTCTCCAGACATTATCGGGAACATTGTCCCAAACTCGTGCTGCTCATACGGGATTTTGGTCTTGGTTGGAACCATCGTCCCATTGCCCTTGGTGTCCCCCTTTTTGGCCTTTTCTTTGCGCTTGCTCATACCATCCTCCAATCTTTCATGCCAGGGAAAATTCCCTACAGCTATTATCGCGCTGCCAAATTGGAAAAGGAAGCGGTTTTTTTGCCATGAAGAAGGGGAAGGCATGGCTACCTTCCCCCTCCCGCGCGCCTATTGAATGGCTACGCCTTCTGCATGATCTTGTCGCCCTCCAGGAACCACGAGATCAACTTGCCATCACCACCCTTGGCGATGTAGTCCTCATACCTGATGCCGGTCTTGCCGGTATTTGAGATGATGACGAATGAATTGTAGCGGCTGCTACCTTCCCTCCGCCCACATTCAGCAGGTCCAACTTTGGCCATGAACCGCTTTCCAGCATGAGGTGACTCACGACCACGACGACCAGCACCATTGCTGGAGGCTTCAGGCTCTGCTGCCTTCTTGCCACGCTTCACAACTGGGGGCGCCACTGGTGCCGCTTCGACTTGCTTCTTGGCCATTGGCCTCTCCTTTCAAGGCATTTGCCTTTTCAATACGGGCAATCTTTTCAACGCCATCTCCCAAATTGCGATCGCCCCTTCAATACGGGTGGAGAACTCATCTGTGGACTTCCAACGCCTCACAGATGGAACGATGGAGTTGTACGCCTCAAAAATCAAATCACTACTGATGCGGCGAATATCTGACGCGATTTCCTCCGCATTGGAAAAAAGCATGTAGCTATTACCAAACCCGATGGCATCTTCCACACTCGCATAAAGCACTACATGAACCTTGCCGTTGAGATTGGTACGGATACCTAACACTTCCTGGGCCATTGCCTTCCTCCTATCAAAATCGTATCTGCCTTCAGCGAGAAAGAGAAGCAATCACAACGCTGAAATTTTTGGTACCCATTTAAGGGCGAAGGCATCAACATTGAAGTCTAGCTCCCATCTGCCAGTATTCACTCTGACAAGACCTTCATGTCTGCCTAGGCTTGGGGCGCTCCCACCAATCACTCTGACATTTTCATAGGCGCGATTGGATATCTTATCGCCCAATTTGACTGGCTCACGCGTCTTGGCATAGATGAGTACCAAGCCATCATCCATCAAGAGCCTGTCCCATTCGACATCCTTGCGCTTCCGTTTCTGTATCGAGTATCTGCTACGCACGTTTGCCTCCTATGTGTTGGCCCCTCCCCCGGTTTGGGGGAGGGAACCTCAGCACTTACTTGATCGTGAATGTAACCTCCAAGGTTTCCCCGGGACGCTGCGGGTAGTCAGTCTTGAGAAGGTAGACAGCATTCGATCCTGAATGCCGTTCCCCCTCTTCACCATCGATCATATAGACCCAAGTGCCCTTGGTGTCTCTATCATAATGATACGTTTTGGTGAACGTCTTTGAGGGTGACTTAGCCATTGTCGTTTCTCCTTCGCTAATCGTTGCTCACCCATCCAGTCCAACCACCGTCGGATGGCTTACCAATCCGAATGAAGTCGATGTTGAACCCGATAGGGTCTCCACGCTTGGCCTTGGTAACAACGTCGATGGTGAAGAGCATATTGGGAAATTTCGCTTTGAAGAAACTTCTCAATGTTGTCGGATTCACGGTCGTAAAATTGAACGGCTCATGAGTGAACTTGTCCAATTCTACTTCCATTCCACCATCGTCCCTGGGTTTGAACTTTGCCCAAGAGATTTGACGAGTCATTGGCCTCTCCTTTATTGCTGAGTCTCTAACGATTGATAGAACAAGTCAGCCAGTGTACTACTCACCGACTGAATCCCAGACCAACTAAGCAATTCCGGTCCGGTACTAAAAGCCTACTCCTTTTCACGCGCCAAGGGAAGATTGATTTTATACTCAGTCTCCAATGGTTACTGTAGTTCCTTTTGGTAAGTGACTCTGGGTTTGGTAACTAGTGCCCGGCCCGGGGATGCCTTCCCCCGGGATGCCTGTTTCCCGGCCCGGGGAGTGCCTAGATCGCATGAGGGGGAGGGCCAGGCTACGACCCTACAGGCCCCAGCCGGAACTGTGTTCTAGGCAAAATACGGGCTTGGTAGGAAATCAGTAATTAAATCAACAACTTAGCTCCCAAACAATTTTCGCAGCATGCGAAGCCTCCCCCGGGACTGATTGGAAATCACTCAGTAATTACTGAGCATCAGCACTCTACTGGTCTGAAATCGCTAATGAAAATCTTTGTTGTGTTTGCGATCGCTAGGCGGAATTGGATCGACACACATTTATATGGCATCAGCATCGTAGTGCGTTGAAAAGGCAGGTGTTTGAAAGGAGCTTCCCTTTTGTTGGAGGCGGTCCTATATTCAGGGGGTCGAAACGAAAGGAACTCAGAACCCAGAACCCCCCCGCGATCAGGCCCCTAGCGTCGCCTCAGGCTTCCCAAGACCAGCTAGACCCCTCCCCGGCAACCTCGGTCCCGCGCCCTCCAACAGCGCGGCCCTCAGCGGCCCGGGCCAAGGGAGTACCTCCCCCGACCAGACGGAACACTCAGGCGCATAGTCGAAAGACGCCAAGCGCCATCGACAGGTTGGCGGGTCAGAGACCAAGCCGGCAGAATACAAGCCGTAGCGGCCAAAGACCCATATCGTCCCGGGGGAGGATCCAAGACCGGCCGCCACCCCCCATAGTCGCGCTATCCGGTCACTCCTTGAGCTATGGTCAACAGTCCTATACCGGGACTGTTGACACCAGCTCAAGTGAGCTGGGCTCAGAAACTTAGGAACCAAAGGACACGTCATGTTTATCAAGATCAATCGTCTGTACGCCAATGTTCTGTCTTCTGACGAGTATCGCGTGGAAGGCAGCCAGCGTTGGAATTCGCTTGAGCTTATCCGCAAGGCCGGTGAGTACGGTCTGGCGGTTGAGACCTATCTGAGCCAGGGTGGTAACGCCAAGTTCATCCCCTGGTTCCTCAACCGTGCGGAAATCCGCGTTCAGTAATCGCGGGACCATTGTTGATGCCCCTCCCCCTCAAGGGGAGGGGATTCATCAACGGTCTCAAACCGTTGGCGCCTGTTCAATCGGACAGGTGATTTGAGCCCAGAAACCCAAGGAGGGAAAATGGCTCAGCGTAAGAAGTCCAGCAAGTCCGCTGGCAAGAGTGCCAAGGGCATGAAGGTGGTCGAACAGGCCATCGAACAGGCCACTGGCAAAGGGGAGGCCAAGGCCACTCCCCCTGTGCGTGTTGAGTCCCGCTATGCGGGGTCGACACTGATCGCCAAGGCGACGATGGCCGAAAGCCGTCGTCAGGCGGGTAGCACCCGCTGGAACAGCCTTGACATCATCACCAAGGCCGGTGCCAAGGGCATCAGCTTTGAGGAGTACAAGAAGGCTGGCGGGATCACCCGATATGTCGGGTGGTTTGTGCGTCGCGAGCAGATCGAGGCGCGTCCGGCCAAGTAGGCCCAACTGAGACGGGGGAGGGGAGCAATCCCCTCCCCCTACTCACTGGAGGATAAACGTTGGAAACCAAATACTACGTCCAACACTGGATAGCTCATTATGACAAATGGTCAGAAGTGCCATTCAGTAAGTTTGACACAATGGAGGAAGCCAGGCAAGATGCTGAGGCTTTCTTCTATCCTCACATTCGTTGGCGTATCGTCAAGTGCACAACTGAGATTGTGTATGAGGTGAATGCCGATGACAAATGAGAAGATGGAGAAGTGGGAGGTCACTCGCACCAGCCCACTTACCAACAAGACCATCACCATGACCTTCTGCGTGTATCCATCGGATGTGGAACGCTACATGAATGGCACTTTCATTCAGGTGGCGTTTCCGTATCTGAGTGATGATGATCGTGAGTTCATCCTCACAGGGTACACCAAGGAGGATTGGGACAAGATGTTCCCAGATGAGTGATGATCCCCAGACCATTGAGATCGACTGCCCCCCTGGCTCACCAAGGCCAGGGGACTTGATCGCTGGAGTGATCAAGGGCACAGGTCTCAAGCGACGCGAACCAGTTGCCAAATTCTTTGGCAATTGGGTGTGGGACTACTCAGATGTTCCAAGAGACAAATGGAACAAGATACGTCCCACGCTGAAGGAACGCATCACCAAGCTCTACAATGACGGTGTCATCCGTTATGGATCATGGTGATGAGAACATTGTTCATCGTCGCGATAGTCATCATGTCTATCGTGACGGTGTCCTATGCTGCGCTTCTATGGATGGCACATGATGCTAACAAAGACATCTGTAAAGCGCTGGCAGAGATGCACGCCACTCTGCCTGAACATTGTAAATGAGGGGGCGCAAGCCCCCTCTTTTTTGTCTCACGACCAGCACCCAAAGGCCGCATCACATGTGTCATGCAAAGCCAGTGCGCGTCCCTCCCCCATCAATGGTCATGGCCATCGCTCTTGGCGGTCCGGCAGACAACCCAAGATGGACCCATGTTGTAAATTCCCAGATGAGTTGATCAATGCCAAGTTCCACCATGTGCGGCTCCAAAGCATGACAGATGTCAAGGGGAGAGCCAAACCCAGGACATGTGAAGTCAACCGCAAGGCCGCTCATGTGGGCACTCGTGCTCGATCCACCAACTGCCCGATTGACTTCTGGTGAGCGATAACCTGATGAGATCAATATGGGCTTGTTGCTCAAAATGGTGCGAACCTTTTCCATGACCTCAGCGGTTCGCCTCACATTGTCCAATTCGGTGCCAACAGGATCATTGGGCAATCCCATCCGTGATGCCGTTTGAGACATAGTGAACTCTTCCAACATGAAGTGTGGAGTGAGCTGAGTCGACATCGTGAACTCCCTTTGTTGAAAATACGGGGGGAGAGACAATGCCCTCCCCCCGGTCCCAGACAGGCTCGCCACCAGTGGCATTTCGGATCGACGTGGGGGCCGATCCGCACCGATAGCGCTGAGCCCCCTCATTGCCTTTGGTCCCTACTCTGGGGGAGATTTGAGGACCATCGGGACAGCGATAGGTGGGGGACGCCTGAGCCAACAAACGTCCCCCGTCCTACTTCACGACAGCTACGATGGCCCAGGGCCGTCGCTTTTCAGACGCTCGTATTTTCGCCTAGAATCAAAGCCAACGGAAGCCTCCAAATCCTGTTTATTTTATCCCCCACGGACTGGATTGGAGTAGCGCGACGATACACAACAGCAGAACTGGTACCGTCACAGGACAATGGCCCATCATGCTGACAACTGTCGCAATCAAAGCCAGGACAGAGAGGATGAAGAGGATTGTAACAGTCATGGTGGTGGTGGCTCCTCAGCTTTGGGGTTTTTGCCTTTGAAGATGCCGCTTCCCCCAGGTTGATCCATGAACGATTGGAACGCAGCAGAGCAAGTCGGGCACAAGAAGCCAGTCAAGCTTTGAACAGATTGGTCAGCTTGACCCGTCTTAAAGTCATACAGCATCCGTCCCCAATCTGGGGGAGGATTAACAGATGCCGTCGGGCCAGTGACCTGTGCCGTAACGCCATCCCGGTCGCAAGTGAAGGTTGTTGTTGTAGACAGAGGCATATCACACTCCCTCAAAAAAGAGTTTCTGAAGCACAGCACAATTGGCACAAATGAACTTTATATCATTCGCTCGATCCCCCTCTCCAAGATTTTGATCCATCATTACTCGCATCCAACCAACTGCGATGTTATATCCTTTTGATTCATCGCAATCGAATGGTGTATGCTTCTCACCACATCGATCACAAGTACAAGCAACAGTAAGAATTATAGCCATTGATACCTCACAATTTGATAATCGTCGTCACGCCACGAGTTGGCTGAACGTTGCCGTGCGATCCGCCACCAAAGCCTGCACCACCAGTGGTACCACTCAGTCCCGATGGACCCCAATTCTCTGTTGTGCCGCTAACGCTCGCAGCATTACCATCGCCAAAAGTTCCCCGGGGAGTAGTGATGCCAGGAACGCCAGCGCCACGCATAACACCGTGATTGTGAATGGGAGCTTGGATGCTACCAGCACCGTGCGTATGATCAGGGACTTGCGCTCCAGTAAGAGTAATGCTCTGAACACCAGCAAGTTGACCGATACGAGTTATGAAAGTATTCAATCGGCCAGAGGGATCAGATGAAGCTCGGACAACGCCAGAGAAATCAAAACCACCAATCCGTCGATTAGCAGCAAAGTCAGCAGCAGCAGTCGTTCCACGAGCAACAGCGGCACCTGTACTATCGAATGTTGGAGCTTCAGTATTTGCCAACGTCCACATATGAGCAAACAAAGCTGAGCAATCAGCATTGGCACGGATCGTAGCGCCAGAAGCAGCATTACCAATCGTTCCAGCTGGCGGGTTTGGAGCAATCCATCCGCTAGGCGCAGCAACAATACCAACCAAATCGAGAATGGTTCCAGTAGGAAGCAATGCACCAATCGCAGACGCGATTGCGGCTTGAATAGCCAACTGTACAAACTCATTTGTCGCCACAGCCTTGGAATTATCCGTTGCTGTTCCCGTCGTCACTGCCTTCATTGCTGCCGCGAGGGAAGCGACACCAGCTGACGTGTCCATATTGAAAAGTGGAACGTCACCTCTCGTTGGGCCTGTATAGAAATTGACAATCCAATTCGCGGCACCGGCCCCATCATTGATCCATTCCATTCCCGGTACAACGTAACTTGGCTGTGCGTTCCCCCGATGCTCAGAATGAACAGCATCACGCCATTGGTTAAGCATACTCGCAAGCTCAACACCGTCAACGACATAGGGATCAATCGTCCCAAAATTGAACTGCGTCATGAATGACCTCCATATCCTTGTACAAGATAGTCCACTTGGCCTCCAGCGGCATTAGTCCCAGCGGCATTGCGATGTTGAACCTTGAAGTGGTTCCTATCGCTCTCAACAATGACGACATTCCCTCCCGGCGCAAGGCTCTGCCAGGCAGTCAACTGGACCGTTGGCGTCGCAAGGAAGGGGACCGCATAAGTGATCACTGCCGCTCCTGTACCGTCCATCGGGACATCTTGACCTTGGATCGTTCTTAGTGGTATCTCCATAATGACTGCCGCTCTAATAAGCCTCAACGTCGTCAGCAAGTCATAAATGTATCCATAAACAGTCCAACGAAATTTGCGCCCAGTCACAATCGTTGACTTCAATGGGAACATCGGCGCATAGGTCGTCCCATCATCTTGAGAGACTTCACATCCGATGAAAGCATCCCAATTTGGAGACGTTCCCATCGCAAGAGGCTGAGCCATCGCCAACGGTATCCAAGACGCCATCGTAACGGCAGTCACACCACGAGCCATTGGAGTGGCCCAAGACATTGGCTGCCATTTAGCTATCACAGTTCCAAGGAATGTCCCATAAGCATCGATGATACCAACCATCGACACATTGGACGTGACCATGCCTAGATCATACTCAAATTGGAATTTGTACTGATCAACTCTCGTTGGCGTTTGATTCAAGATGAGGCCACGATCCCCGGGGAAAGCCGGATCGACCGACTCAGGGGCATCTGGGGGAGGGAGCCTCAACTCAGCGCCAGCAATGTGCCAATTCGTCCCCTTGTTACCAAGCCAATTTGGTTGCTCTTCAATATCTGTGATATGAATACGCTCAAGATTTTGAGGCAGCAATATTGCCTCGATGAAATCTACACTTTCTTGCCCAAGGCTATCAATCGTCTTGAGCATGAACGTTCCAGAACGGGATGGCGTATTGATCTGTGTCGTATTACGATCAACGCTCGCAATCGACGTTGTTGCTCTCTCCCAAGTTGCCGTTCCATCAAGTTGAGGTGCCCATTTAAGCCAGTAGAACATCACGTCGATTTCACCAGTGGGTATCCAAGTAACGGTAAGCATGGATCCATTTGGTGTCAGATACAACGCATTAGGGACTTGTGGCCGCGCGCTCAAGCCAATAGGAGTAAAGGTCATCGACACAGGAAGGCTGCGACGACCAATATTGTCGAATGCCATTATCACAGCAGTCCAAGTCGCTCCCTTCATCGACAAAACGTCTTGACTAACTCCTTGGACATGCATGTACTTGCGATAGTCGCCAAGGCTACTGGCCATCTCCAATTGATATCGAGACACTCGCGGATCGTCCGATGCTGTCCAAGAAATTGTAACACCAAATTGTGGACGACCAGCGCCGTCCAAATAGATGAACTCACGGAAGCTCAAATTGGTCGGAGTATGAAGCGGTCCAGTTGGGAACAGACTGAACGATGGGGGAGGAATAGTCACCCCATTGTCCATATAGTTGAACTTCTCAATATGGTACTCTGATGCTGTAATCTCATACTTGCCTTTGCCAAGGTCTTTGATACCAGACACGCGCCAAGGCGTAGGCTCTACAGCACCAGCATGTGCGAGCCACAACGATCCTTCCGGAAATGGTTCTGGCTTACCATTGATTTGAACAGTCTGAGGATTTCCATCAGCGCCAATCGAATAGACCTGATGATGATACAAACGTGGGCTATTGTCCGGTTCTGCGTCACTTCCAACTGTGAAGTAAATGTGCCAAGCTTGTGGTTGAGACATCATCTCATCAGGCGTCAAATCGAGCGTAACAAAGTTGGGACGATCATCATGGAGCAATCGTCCAGCAAGCCTCGCCCCAGCGCGGGACGGATCGGATATTGCGATGTATTCCCCCGGACGTACATCCGCATTCTCAAGGCCAGTGCGGAACGTCACAACTTCTTTTTCATATTGTGAAGTATAAATCAACCATCGACCATAGCGTTGAGCTTGCCCTCGATTTGTACAACCAAAGGCAACTTGATTGGACATCTCTTTGTAGCCTTGTTGGGCCACGAGCACTCCATCTTGAACTAGCTCAACTGCTGGGTTATAGTTATCATCAGGATCATTCCACGTCACTGGGACCGCATTGTATTGAGAACGATAGTCAGCACTCATATAATCAAACATGCCAGCTTCAACATCCATCGGTCCAAAGATGCGAGATGGATTAATTTGCATACGATCCTGAACAAGATAAAGGACACCACCAGAATAGTACAAAGCCCCAAGCATTGTAGAGGCAATGGCATTGAGGACCGTCAAAGCATCTTGTCTTGTATTGATGACGCAATTACAAGTCCAGCGAACCTGCATTCCACCCTTGCCATCAGGAACGCTGCCATCATTCCAAGTTGCCGCGTCATAAAAGCTCCATTTGTCAACGCGACTTGCATCAATCAACTTACCTAGACCCCAACGCTCATTGGTAATCAAATTGTACAAAACCCAAGCTGGATTATTAGTCCATTGGATATAGAAATTGCCATCCCAATCCCCGGAATAGCCATGATTGCGACCATTGTAATTGGTCGGGATTTGGATCATCAAGCCATCAAGAAGGTATGCTCTTTGAGGAATATTGGAAAACTCCTCAGCATCGAGCGTCATCGCCATCAAGCAAGTATCATCATATGAAAGCGTACCATCGACAATCTCTGTAAAACTCGCAAAGCCAAGCTCATTGATCGTCCCTTGGCTACTACTGTCTTGAGAAAGATTTTGAACGCGAATTTCAATTGATGTCGTCGCATAAGGAATTTGGACACGAATGGCCCGCTCATATGGGCTCATTGTCTTACCAGCTATTTGTTCGGTCACAGCGTTTGTCCAAAAACCTCCATCAACTCGATAATCAAACGCATAAGTCACATTCGCATCAACAATGTCACCATCACTCTCTTGAGTGTACAATGCACTGACGCGAACCTTATAGCGGACCGCGCTTGTCCCAAGGTTGACCGTTCGGACAACGATATTGCCTGGCTGACCAAGAGGCTTGACTACAACACCAACGATCTGCTCAGCCTCAGATATGGGATACCCAGGAATTGGATCTTGATCTGAAAAGCCATATCTGAAATCACCTTGTGTGATATTGAATTGGAAATTACCGGCCTCATCAGCAATGGGAGTTTGATCAAGGCGAACTGAATTCCAAAATGGCAATCCAAGAGCACCGGAAGCCATTCCATATACTGGACCCTCAGACAAGACTTCAAGGATGCGAACAGTCGCACGCGATCTCAACGTATTGGGGCTAATCGTTGGCTGGTGAGGGCTATTACCTTGCGCACCAGGCACACCTGGGAACTTTCCCTTCGCAGCAACA
>Ga0126377_10001398_pt1 | contig 15858 bp, 22 predicted proteins | sample PanSoiMetPlot_22_FD_92647 | JGI IMG/M metagenome (GOLD analysis project Ga0126377, IMG submission 92647) | Tropical forest soil microbial communities from Panama - MetaG Plot_22 | ecosystem: Environmental > Terrestrial > Soil > Tropical forest > Bulk soil | place: Panama | collected 2016-02-17
ACTCGCTGACATCGCGCGCAATGACTGACACCCGGAAGCCCGCCCGTCCTCGCCCGCCTCGCGGTCTGGAGCCGTCAGGGCGCGCGCTGTGGCGCTCGATCCAGTCCGGCGTGCCCGCCGAGGCCGAGCTGGACGAGCGCGAGACCGCGGTGCTGCGCGAGGCGTGCCGCCAGGCTGATCTCATCGCGCGGCTGGAGCGGTCGCTGCGCTTCGAGCCGTTGACCTCGCCGATGCCGACCGGCGGCTATCGCATCCATCCCAGCGTCAGCGCGTTGAGCACTGCCCGCAGCCTGCTCGTGCGCGCGCTGGGCCAGTTGGAGCTGACCGAGGCCGAGCTGGCCGGAGCCCCGTCGGTGCGGTCGCTGGCGTCCCGCCGTGCGGCACAGGCTCGCTGGGCGGCCAAGCGGGCCGTGGCCAAGGAGGCGGCGCAGCATGCGTCGTAGAGCCGACGCCGAGCCCCGCGACGATGAGCCGAGCGTCCACGTGCGCCGACAGATCGAGTACGCGCGCCAGCGCTTTGGCGCCGATCACGAGGGCTTCGAGCAGTGGGTGGAGGGCTACCGCGATTCGGGCTGGCGCAACCCGCCCGTGCGGCGCTTGTACATCGTCGATCGCGACGACTGAGGGCCACAGCCGAGGGCATCGGCGGTACGCTTGATCGCGTCGTAGTGGTGACGCAGCGGCGCCCGTTCACATCGCGCCGCTCGAATTGACCGACATGCTGGGCGTCCGGCCTCGGGGCAACCTGAGGCCGTCGCTCATTCAAAGGGCGTGCAAGTCCTCACAGTTATTTCAAGGGTTTCTTGAACTGTGAGTTCAAGGGATACTTGACACGCCTGGAATTCGCCCCAAGTCGGTGTTGCGGCGGGGATTTGGCGAGAGTAAGTTGCGCCCCAGCATGCAGGTCGATTACGCCACACGATGGGCCGCGTAGGCCCCGAGCCCTCCGTCGCAAAGCAGGCCGCCGCGTTCGTGGCCGGAGAGAACGCCGCGACGCTGCGCCGCTACATGCGCTGCGCGAGGCGCGCGAAGGGCCGCGAGGCCGCGGCGCTCTACCGGGCGGCCGCTCGCGAGCTGGGTGGTGTCGAGAGCGAGGCCCCCGATGGGCTGGCAGCGGTCGCGGTTCCGCGGGCCCGGCCCCGCGCGCGTGATCGCCGCGACCGCGCCAGCGCCCGAGCAGGGCCTGACGACGACTCTCACCCAACTTCGCGGCGGGCGTGGCCAGCGCGTCGGCTCTGGGCATCCACCACGCCCGCCGTGGAGGTTGTCGCATGAGAGAGCGTCGCATCCTCCGCATGGGACCGGTGCGCGTGCCGGTCTCGGGGCCTACGGACTTCGCGCTGGTGGCGGCCAACGGCGCGCACCTGCGCTTCCTGCTCAAGCGCTTCCCCGACGCCGAGCTGCGCGAGGTTCACGACCTCGACGGCGATGCGCTCCTCGCCCTGTTGCGCTGGCGTGACGAGGCGGCGATCCGAAGGGATACGGCATGACCTCGGCTCGCAGTCCCCCGCCGTTCCCCTCGTCCACATATCAGGGCGGCGCGGGCGCCACTCGCCCCGTGAGCGGCCGACTCGGCCCGCGCCGCTGCCCTTACGAGAGGAGGACTCGCATGAGTCACGAGAACAGTAATCCGCCCGAGGGCTGGCCCGAGGACAAGCCTTGGATGCCGGTCACGCGCGAGGAGTTCACGACGATGCTGCTCGGCATCCGCGACGCGGCGTCGATGCGGCTGTCGATACTCGTGGGCGGGCAGACGGATTCGCCGCACGCACTACGCGAGGCCATCAACGCCCGACGCACGCCCGCCGACGCGGGCGAGGTCGGCGAGCTACGCGCCATCTGGCACACGGCAGAGGTCGCGCTCGGCGTCCTGCTCATCGACGACGACGGCCGCTACATCGTCAAGCGCGAGGCGATCGAGGACATGCGCCGGACGCTCGCGTGGCTGGATACGCCATGAGCGCGCCGATGACGATCGACGACTTCACCGAGCAGCTCATCGCTCGCGGGCGTGCGGAGGGATTCGCAGACGCAATGCGACAGGCCGTCGACGACCTGCTGGATGTTGAACGGGGGATCTGGACGACCGCCGAGGTGTGCCGCCAGTGGCAGTTGCGGGCGCGTATAGCCGAGACCGCGCGGAGGCGAGGGCGATGATCTTCGACGACGCCTCCGATCGCCTCGATGCGCGCGGCTCGGGCGACAAGCGCGCCTTCCGCTGCCCGGCGCACGACGACCAGGACCCCAGCGCCGAGCTGGTCCGCGGCGAGATCCGCTGGTTCGTCAACTGCTACGCGGGCTGCACCGAGGACGAGGTCCTCGCGGCCGCCGGGATTCCGCTCGACGAGGTCTTCTACGAGCGCGCGCAGGACAACCGGCGCGTGGCGGCGACCTACGTCTACGTCGACGAGCAGGGCGCGCCGATCGCGCGCAAGCTGCGCTACCTGCCCAAGTCGTTCTCGTGGCAGCACCCCCAGGGCGACGGGTGGGCCAAGGGCTACGGCGAGAAGCGCCCGAGCCTGTACCACGTCGACGAGGTCCTCGCGGGCGTCAGAGCGCACAAGCCGATCTGGGAGGCGGAGGGCGAGAAGGACGTCGACCGCCTCCGCCGCGAGGGCGTCATCGCCACCTGCAATCCCGAGGGCGCGGCGCAGGACGGCCAGCGCTCAAAGTGGCGCCAGGAGTACTCCGAGCTACTGCGCGGTGCGACCGTCGTCGTCGTGCGCGATCGCGACCAGGCGGGCAAGGCGCACGCGCAGGCCGTGGTCGACTCCGTGCGCCAGACGGCGAAGATGGTCCTGCTCGTCGAGCCCGCAGCGGGCAAGGACGCCAGCGACCACTTCGCCGCGGGCAAGACGTTGAGCGACTTCGTGGTCATCGAGACCAGCGCGACCGTCGATGCGCCGCCGCGCCCGTCGGTGCTCGACCTGCTCATCGATCTGTCGGCCGTGCCCGACGAGCCGCCGAGATTCATCATCGAGCCCTACGCCGCCGAGGGCTACCTGACCGAACTCGTCGGCAAGCGCGGGACGTTCAAGAGCTTCGTGTCGCTCGTGAGCGGTGCCCGCTGTCACGCGCTCGCCCTCGGGCACTGCGAGGACCGAGACCTCGCGGGGCTGTGCTGTGCGCCCGCGATCACGCTGATTGTCGACGGCGAGAACGGGCCGTATCTGCTGCGCAACCGCTACGGCGTCTGCGGCATCGATCCCGCCAAGGGGCCGCTCGTGGCCGACGGCACCCGCATCCGCCTGCCCAAGGACATGGGGACGCTTCGCGAGCTGATCGTCGCGACGGGGGCGAAGCTGGTCATCCTCGACGCGCTGCGGCGCCTCACGCCCGGCCTGGACGAGGACTCGTCCAAGGACATGGCGCCGGTGATCGCCGACCTGGCCACCATCGCGCGCGAGCTGCAGGTCGCGATGGTGCTCCTGCATCACCAATCCTCCAAGCCGGGCGCGCCGCCGTCGCGTGGCTCGTCGGCGATCGAGGATCAGGTCGACGTCGTCATGCGCCTGAAGCGCTACCCGGGCAACCGGCTGAAGCTGTGGGTCGGCGAGGGCGGCAAGTACCGGATCGCCGAGGAGCCCGAGCCGCTGTGGCTGGACTTCTCGTGGGTCGAGGGCAAGTTCACGCTCGGCGTGTGTGAGGCGGTGCAGGAGGCCGAGCAGGAGGACGCGGGGCCGAACGTGCGCGAGGTCGTGGCGGGCGCGCTGCTGACCAAAATGCGTTCGCCATCTTCGCAACTCCCTATAGGGGATGGCGAAATGGCGAAGGGCTGGACCGCGTCTGATCTCGCGCGCGCCGTCGGGCGCAAGCCCAAGGACAACACCGTCACACGCGCCCTCAGCGACCTCCTCGCGCTGGGGCTCGTAACGCGCGGCGAGGACAAGCGCTGGCGCCTCGCGGGCGCTGGCAGGAACGGCGCCGCTCCGCAGAACGCCATCGACGACGACTGGGAGGACTGATGAGCGACCGGGGTGTGCTGGTTCGTCCCGGCGACGAGCTGCTGATCGTCAGCAAGCGCGGCAAGGTCCAGCGCATCGCGGTCGAGGAGGTCCCCGTCCGAGGGCGTGCGGCGCAGGGCGTGATGCTGATGAAGCTGAAGCCCGGCGACGAGATCGCCTCCGTGACGGTCATCCGGGGGGAGGAGGGCTGATGGCCGTCTGCACGTTCTGCGAGCGCGAGATGCGCGAGGCCGGTTGCACGCTGGAGACCTACGACGACTACGGCGACAGCGTGACGTACCAGCGGACTCGCTTCGGCGAGGAGTCCTGGTGGGAGACGCTCCCGTTCGATCCGCCCGTGCCGTGCCACGACTGCGGCGTGGGCCTCGGCGACCTGCACCATCCGCGCTGCGACATGGAGCAGTGCCCGCGCTGCGGCGGGCAGGCGATCAGTTGCGAGTGTCCGATCATGGATGCGGCGTCGCCTCGCCTGCCGATCCTGAGCCGGGCCGACGAGTCCCACGACCTCGGCGTGCTGCGCGACGACGCCGAATGCGTGGGCCGACTCGCAGTCCGGCTCGCCGACGCATTGCACGCGCACCCGCCGGATCTCGTCGCGGCGGCGCGGACTGCGCGCGAGCTGCGCCTGCTCGCCGCGAAGGTCGAAGGGGACGCGACAGAGGTCGCGCTGTCGGGGGAGGCGAGATGAGCGGGATCATCGATGCCACCGCCGACAAGGTCGTCGAGCTGAGCGGCGGCCGTCGCGTGCTCATCCCGCGCGAGATCGTCTCGCTCATCCCGTTCGAGGACTTCGACGACGCGGGGCTGTGGCTGCCGAACCCGTGCGTCGATTGCGGTCGGGACACGACGCCGCGCGACGGGCCGCACGAGTACTACATGGTCGACGCGGACGTGTGGGCGACCGCCGGGATGCATCCGTGCGGTGGCGCTCTGTGCATCGCTTGCCTTGAGACGCGGCTCGGTCGCTCGCTCGCTCGCGCGGATTTCACCGATGCGCTGTGCAACGGCTTCGATGTCCTCGACAGCGAGCGGCTCGCGGCGCGCAAGGAGGCGCGATGAACGACGAGTTTGTCGCCGGAACGCTCGCCATGCTGCGCAATAGCGCCATGCCCGAGCCGGTGTTCTTCGGCGGCTTCACGGGATGCAAGCTCCGGCACTACGTGCGCGGGGGTCTCGATCGGGACATGTCGCTCTCCGACATCTCGCCGAGGCTGGTCACGGCTGCTCTGCGCGACCAGAAGCCGGACGTAGCCGTACTGCTCATGCAGGGCATCGACGCGCCGATGTACGACGGCCTGGCGATTGAGCACACGAGCAATCCCGAGCACGCCGATGACATCGTCGCCCTGTTCGCCGACCACGAGAGCGTGGTGTCCTACGTCGCGCCCGTGCATCGAGCGCTCAACGGTGACGTCCTCGCGGGCGCGTTCACCGGACCGAACCCTGTGCGCGGGCGCTACCCACTGGCGCTGGCCCGCGGGATGGATCTAGCCGACGCCGAGGACTATGGAGAGCTGGCGTGACCGCTCAGCTCGCGCTCGACCTCGACCGCGCGCCGCCGCACGAGCGCCGGGACCTCGACCTCATCGCGCACGAGCTATGGGTCACGAGGCAGCGCGCGTTGCGCCGGGCCTTCGAGGCGGCGCGCAGGCCGATGCCGTGCCGGTGCTGGCGCCCGCTGTGCGAGCGCGGGCATTGTCTGAAGTGCGGGCGGGAGGTGACGTGATGACTGCCGTGAATCTGAAGCGCGCGATCGAGCGGCGCGGCGGCACAGCGGAGATTGACGAGCGGGGCGATCTGTACGGGCGGCTCGCTGGCTACGAGATCCGTCTGCCCGTCCACTGGGCGGGCCCGAACCGGGGCGTCTACAGCGTCCACCGGATCGAGGGCTGCCAGTGCCAGCCGGAGGCCGATTACTTCTGCGGCTCCTTCCTCTATCGGATCAAGGACTTGGACTGGCTAATCGAGTGGGCGGCGCGGTGAGGCGGCGCTTCAGCCGCAAGCAGCGCATCGCGCTGTACCTCGCCGCCGGTGGCCGCTGCCAGGGCTGTGGGCGCCTGCTGGTCGGCTGGCACTTCGAGGCCGATCACATCGTGCCGTTCGCGAAGGGGGGCCGAACCGAGATCACCAACGGGCGCGCGTTGTGCGCGCGCTGCAATCGCACGAAGGGAGACAAGATGCCCGCATCGTTGCGGCGCTGGCAGGAGCAGGCCATCGCCGAGTACTTCGGGTCGCGCAAGCGCGACTTCCTGCTCGTCGCCACGCCCGCCGCGGGCAAGACGCGCGTGGCCGCCGAGGTCGCGCATCAGGCCAAGGTCGGTGGGCGGATCGACTTCGTCGTGATCGTGGTGCCGACGTTCGCGCTGCGCGAGCAGACAGCTCGGGACTTCGCCCGCAGTGGCCTGCACATCGATCCGAAGTGGCGAGCCGGTGATTCGATCCCCGCCGACGTCGACGGGATCGTGGTCACCTATGCCGCCGTCGAGCCCGGCGCGCTCGTGCTCTACCGCATCGCCTGCGCGGAGCGCCGCACGCTCGTCATCCTCGACGAGATCCACCATTGCGGCGAGGGCGACCACTTGGCGTGGGGCAACGCGATCAAGGCGGCGTTCGCCGACGCGGCGTGGCGACTGGCCCTGTCGGGGACGCCGTTCCGTTCGGACAATTACCGGATCCCGTTCATCACCTACGAGGACGGGATGGCGGTGCCCGACTTCGTCTACGGCTACGGCGCCGCGATGGGCGAGGACGTCTGCCGCTTCCTCTTCTTCCCGAAGATCGGCGGGCTGATGGAGTGGTCGTTCGGCGAGGAGATCGAGAGCGCGCGGCTGGAGGAGGCCAAGGGCGATCGCCACGCCCTGCGCACCGCGATCATGCCGACCGGCGGCTGGATCGAGCACGTCCTCGGCGATGCCCACCGCCTGCTCGTCGACGTGCGCACCACCGACGCGGACGCCGCCGGTCTGATCATCGCCGACGGCGTCGAGCACGCCGGGCAGATCGCCAGCCGCCTGCGCCAAATCGCGGGACTGCCCGAGGGCGACGTCGTCGTCGTCACCCACGAGCAGGAGGATGCGGCCGAGCGCATCCGCCGCTTCCGCGAGGCGCGCACGCCATGGATCGTCGCCGTGCAGATGGTCTCGGAGGGCGTCGACATCCCGCGTCTGCGCGTCGGCGTGTGGGCGACCGCGCGTAAGACACTGCTGCTCTTCCGCCAGGGCATGGGCCGCGTCGTGCGCCACGAGGGCGGCGACGATCACATGGCCTGGTTCTACATCCCCGCCGACGCCGACCTGCTGCAGTGGGCGGGCGAGATCGCGCAGGAGCGCACGCACGTGCTGCGCGAGCAGGAGGCACAGTTGCTCTTCGACGGCGAGGGCGGCGAGCGCCGCGAGGGTCCGGCCTTCACGCCGATCTCCTCCGAGGGCGTCCGGGATGGAGCGTTCGCTGCCGGTGAGACCGAGCTGGCCGAGGCCGAGCTTCGCCAGGCCGAGCGAATCAAGGCCCGCAACCCCGCGACGGCGACAATGCCGACCGAGGCGCTGGCGCTCTTCGCCCGCGGCCTGCGCGCCGACGGCCCGGCCATGGCGGACGAGCCCGCCGAGGACGAGCAGCAGGCGCAGTACAAGCGCCGCGAGGATCTGCGCACCGCGGCCACGAAGGCGGCGCGGGCCGTGGCGATGCGATGGGGCCTCCCGTTCAACATCGTCGGCGCGCGCCTGAATCGCACCGTAGGGATCGTCAACATCAGCGCGGCGACGATCGACCAGTTGGAGCGTTACCTGAAGCTGGCCTCGCACTGGCGCGACACGGGAGACGACGATGGCATCGCGTTCTGAAGAGGATTCGCTCGTCGAGCGCGACTATCAGGTCGACGCGCTGCGCTCACACATCACGCGCGGCGGCGAGGGGCTGAAGGACGTTCCCGCGGCGCTCGCGCGCGTAATCAAGGACGAAGCGTGGCGCGAGCGCATCGACTGGCGGACTCAGCAGCGCTTCACCTTCGAGCGCTTCGAGGAGTTCGTGACCGCCCCGCCGCTGGCAGGGCTCGGGGCGACGGTCGGCGTCGTCGAGCGCCTCGTCCGGGGGGACATCGAGGCTGAGCGCCTGCTTCGTGAAGTACGCAAGCGGCCGCCGGGGGGGCAAGCACCAAAGGTGCTGGCTGACATAAAGCGAGTGGGCCTCGATGGGGGTGGTAGTCGTCGCGCCTATGTTTTGGATCGCCTCTACCGCGAGGGCCGTGCGGACCTACTCGCGCGTGTCGAGGCCGGTGAGCTGAGCCCGTATGCCGCCGGTGTCGAGGCGGGCATCGTTCGCCGCACGAGGGGCGTGCCGATCGACTCTCCCGAGCACGCCATCCGCGCGCTGCTGCGCGTCTTCACGGCCGACGAGCTGCGGCGGGCGCTCGACGGGGAGGACCGTCGGAGCGGCGACGAGGCGTCGGTACAGTGAGCACCTCACAAGTCGGGCCAGCGGCGCGGAAACGCCCTGGCCCATGACCCATCGGAGAGTGACCTCCCATGAGTACGCAGCACGCTAGCGCGCCGATCCCGGCGCTGATCTACGGGGCGAAGAGCACCGAGGACGACGCCGGTTCCATCCCGACGCAGCACGCCGACTGTCTGGCTGCCATCGAGCGCGAGGGCGGGCGCATGGTCGCCGCCGAGCCGTTCGCCGACGAGGCCGCCAGCGCCTACAAGGGCAACCGCGGCGAGGGCCTCACCGCCGCCAAGGAAGCCGCCATTGCCGCCGCTCGCGAGCACGGGCAGGCCGAGCTGTGGCTCCAGCACTCAGACCGCGTCGCGCGCGGCGACGGCATCACCGCCGACCACCTCGCCGAGGTCTGGTTCGCGCTCCGTCGCCACCGTGTGCGCCTGCGCTCGGTGCAGGACGACGGCAATCTGGAGGACGCCATCCGCGTGGTGCTCATCGGCGAGCGGAACCACGAGGACTCAAAGCGCAAGAGCGGCGCGGTGCAGGCGGGCAAGCGCCGCCGCTTCGAGGCCGGGGGCTCGACGGGCCGACTGCACGACGGCTACATGCTGCTCGCTCGCCTCGACGCCGACGGCCGCCCCGTCATTGCCGGGCGCTCGGGCAAGGCCGTGTTCGATCGCGTCCCTGATCCCGACCGGCGCGGCATCATCGAGCGCGCGTTCGCGCTGGCCGACGAGGGTCACACGCCGGGCGACATCGCGCGCGCCTTCAACGCCGAGGGCATCCGCACGCTCAACGGCAAGACGTGGATCACGGAGCGGGTCAGGAGGACGCTGGCCGACCCGTGGTATGCGGGCGACGTCGTCCAGCACGGCGAGCGCCGCCCGGGCGTGCACGAGGGCCTCGTCGACCGCGAGCGCTTCGAGCGCGTGCAGGCGCGTCTGCACCGCCAGGATCCGGTCGCCGTGCAGGCGCAGAGGGGAGGGCGCAGGGGCGCCGAGCCCTACCTGCTGCGCGGCGTTGCCCAGTGCGCCCGCTGCGGCTCTGGGATCTACACGCGCCGCTACGCCGCCGGGCGCTTCTACGTCTGCGGCGCCGTGCGCGAGTGCCGCGGGACCTGCGATCTGCCGCGCATCCCCGCCGACCTCGTCGAGGCGAAGGTGCTGCGCCATCTCGACGACTTCGGGGTGGACCTGCAGGACTGGCTCGCCGAGCGCGCGGGGACCGTGGTGAGCGCTCGCGCGAAGTTCGCCGAGAGCATCGAGCGCCAGCGTGGCGAGCTGGCCACGATCGAGCGGCGCATCGCCAAGGCACAGGCGCTCGCCGACCGCGCCATGGACGACGGCGAAGACGACGTCGCGAAGGGCGCGCTGGGCACGGTCACGCGCAACGAAGCGAAGCGGGATGAGCTGGCCGCCGCGATCGCCGCGGCTGCGCAGCGCCTCGCCGATTGGCCCGAGGAGCCCGACCAGGCGACGGCGCTCGCCGCCTACCGCGCCATCGGCGACTACGTCCACGGGCGCATCGAGCGCGCCGACGGCATCGCCGAGCTGAACGTCGTCCTGCGCGACCTCTTCGAGCGCTGCACCATCGACGCCGACGACGACGCGGTCTACCTCGACTTCAGTCTCGGCGCCGGGCACCTCGCAGGTCTGCACGCGGCGTTCGACGAGGCGGTCCCCGAGCTGCTGCCGCCGTTCCGCCTCGACGGCACGCGCGACCTCTTTGTGCGGGAGGTGGTCCAGATGGACCACGCGCCGTATGACGACGCTGATGGTGACGCGCCCCGGGCGGACGGATTGGTCCAAGTGGACCAGAACCCGCATAGCCAAGCCAAATCTGACCCTGGTCGAACCGACACATTGACCAAGGTGAATGTGCAGGTTCGACGGAGCATCGAGATCCCGCCGCTCGTCGTGGACCTCGCGGCCTAGCGCTACCCTCACCCGACCCAACAAAGAGCCCTCGCGCCGCTGACACGGCCGAGGGCATGACCCAAGGAGTCAAGATCCCCTTGAGTAACTCAGACCCTAGCGACCTCCCTGTGGTCGCCCCCGTCAACAAGCGCCGCGGCATTGGACTCGCGTCGCTGCTCGCGATCGTCGTCTACTTCCTCTCCTCGGCGATCGTCGTCCTCGTCGCCCCGTCGTTCCCGCTGCCCGGTGTCATTGGGGTCGTGCTCGGCGCCGCGGCCTTCGCCTGCTGGATCTGGCGCGCCCCCGTGCGGTGGTTTGCCGAGTTCCTGCGCACGATGAGCGGAGCGTGGGGAACGGTGTGGGTGGCGTCGATGGCGGCGGCCATCTACGTCTACATCCAGACCAAGAACCCATGGTGGTTCTACGCGGCGTTCGCGGTCGTCGCGCTCGGCGTCTGCACGTGGCAGTACCTCGCGTATCGCGAGCGCCCCGCAGCCCCGCCGCCCGAGCCCGAGCCGGTGGCACCGCCGCCCGACGAGCCCGAGCCGCCGCACCTGTGGGCGCGGCCGCGGTGACGTCCAGCGTCGTGGCTAGCCTGTCGCGCCGCTGTGGTCAGTGACCCGACCAGGCTCGCCTACGAGTTCAGCCGTTCCGCCGTCACCGACCAGGCGCACCGGCTCAGCGATCTGCGCACGCGAGCGGGCACAGTGCTCGCCGCGGCCTCGATCGCTGGCTCGTTTCTGGGGGTCACGCACGGGACGCTCGACACGCTTGCGGTCCTCGCGCTCCTCGCCTACCTCGGGAACGTCGCGGCGGTCATCTACACCTTCATGCCGCATAGGCTGAAGACGGAGTTCCGCGGAAGCTCGATCCTCAACGCCAGCCGCGAGGCCAACGCGACCGAGGACGAGGTCTATGGGGCGGTCGTGCGGTGGTTGGAGATCGTGCGCGATGAGAACGCCGTGGTCCTCGACAAGCTCACGCAGTGGTATGTCGCGGCAGTCGTTGCCCTTGGCATCGAGGTGACGCTGTGGATCGTCGCCCTCACGACCTAGACTGGACGGCGATGGCTGACGAGAAGCCCAAGCCTCGCCCTAACCCGATGCCGGTCCAGCCGCCTCCGGACTTCGCGATCTCCGAGACGAAGGACGGCGGCAAGTCGGGCACGAAGCGGGGCTAGTGGCGCCAGGGCGCAACCCCACGGTTGCGCGCGTCTCGGCCCCCAGCGTAGGCTCCCCCGCGTGTACGGCGGCACGCGCAGTCGGCGAGCTGAGAACCGGCGCATACGCCGATCACGCGAGTCGCCAGCGCCGGTCACTACGCGGCTCGCCTGCCCCGTCTGCGGCGAGGAGCACCGCCGCGAGGACCACGGGCTACAGAACCGCGAGGCGCTCGACGCGCTCGACGCCGACGGCCTGCGCTACCTGCGCGAGCAGCAGGTCGGCGAGCTGGTCCTAGCGGTCAGGCGGCACGCCGAGCCCGAGACGCTCGACGCGATCGTGTTCGTGCTCGACGCGCTCGACCGGCGGCTCGGGCGCGAACTCGTCTAGCCCGACGGGTGCCCCGTCGCGCCCTCCAGCCGGGCCATGCGCCGTTCAAGGTCGGCGACGCGCTCGGCCAGCGAGGGGGGCTCGGGCGACAGCGGCTCCAGCAGGTCGTCGACGGTGCTCGTGGGGCCGAGCCTCGGCTCGGGCCAGTCGGCTTCGGTCACGAGCCCGCCGTGCAGCCCGAGCGGCTGCGAGAACTCGTTCGTGGCGCCGCAGTACTCGCAGCTCTGGTCGCGGGCGGGGACCTCGATGTCGCGCTCGCGGCGGGCGACCGCGATCGTGCCCAGATCGGCGCCGTTGCGGGTGGTCCACAGCGTGGTGCGCAGGAACACCGACGCCTCGCGGTGCTCGTGGCCACGACAGTCCGTGTCGGGACAGCGCTTCTCGGCTTTCGCTGCCGTCGTCGCAGAGATCGGCACCCAACGAATCCTATCGAGATAGTAGGATTTGTCACGAGGTGCACGCGATGGTCAAACGCAGCGGCGACGGCGACCTGACCACCATCGAGGCCGCGCGCTTGCTGGGCTACGACGTGCAGACGGTGCGGCGCATGGCCCGCGAGGGGCGCCTGCCGGGCACGTACCGCATCGGCGACCATGGCCCGCTGCGCATCCCGGTCGAGGCGATCGAGGCGACGCTGCAGCCGGTGCCCGAGAACGGAACCGCCGAGCCGACGGGCCTGCGCGCCCGGGTGAGGCGGGCGCTGGGGGTGGGTGGTGAGGATGGCTGAGCCGGTCTACCGCAACGGGCGGCTCATCGCCTGGCAGCAAAACCTGCCCGATGGCGAGATCGTGATGCTCGACCCGAGCGGCAGGCAGGTGATCGACGCCATCGACGCCGCCGGGCAGTTCATCGACCCGGGCGAGTTCGAGTTCGAGCAGGGCAGCGAGCCCGCGCCCCGCCCGCCGCGTTCGATCCTCGACCAGATCCGCACGCAGCACAGGCACGATCGGGGTCGTCGGCTCGCGAACCTGGAGGCGGACGTCTTCGAGCCCGAAGAAGAAGACGAGGAGTTCGATGCGATCAAGCTCGCCGCCGCCAACGACATGGCCGATCAGGTCGAGGCGCGCGAACGCATGATCGGTCGGCCGCTCACGCGCCCAGAGCAGGACGTCGCCAGCTCACGTGCGGCCGAGGACTTCGATGCGGGCCGACCCATCGACGTCGCTTCGTCGCTGTTCGACGCCGAGGCCGAGGGCGAGGTGCCCGGCTACGACCTCGACAAGGACGACGATCGCCGCGACTTCATGGTCCAGCGCGCCAAGGACAAGGAGGCCGAGGCGCGCGGCGATGCCCTCGGCGAGCCCGAGCCTCCGCGTCACGACATCTACGACCCCAACAACGACGAGCAGCGCCGCGACTGGATGGCCGATGCCCTGGAGGGCAAGCTCGGCGATGAGCCCGCGGCGTTCCTGGCGGCGCAGGAGTGAGGTGAGCTGTGGCGGTCGCAGGCAATCGCGGCGGTGCAGGCGGCGCGCGCAACCTCGCTCGCGTCGAGCGCGTCCGGCGCAAGCCGAGCCCCGCGCCACCGCCACCGATCCCCGCTGCGCGCAGGCCCGTCGCGCCGTCGCCCGCCGTGCGCGAGCGCCACGAGGCGATCGCCGTTCAGCGCGTGCAGCGCGTCTCGCAGCGCAAGAGGGCGAAGAGGGTCGAGCTGTCGGCGCAGCGCAAGCGCATCGGCTACGACCAGCCCATCTTGGTCAAGCGCCGCCAGCGCGTGCGCCAGCAGGCCGACCTCGCCGCCGCGCTCGATGCGATCACGCGCCCCAAGCCCGAGCCCGCTCCCAAGGGGCTGAGCAAGCGCCAGGCGGTGATGCGCCAGAACATCGCCCGCGCGAGCGTCGGCGACATCACCGGCCAGGTGGCGCCGCTGGACTACGGCAAGGCGATCAGCAACATCCCCAAGGACGCCCTTGAGATGGCCGTCACCATGCCGTCGTCGGTCGCCAAGCTGGCGAGCACCGCGGCCACGCATCCGCAGCGGGTGCCGGGCCTGCTGTGGCAGCCGTACCACGAGTTGATCAAGAACCCCAAGGGATTCATCGAGGAGCACCCGGTCTCGGCCGCGTTGATGTTCGCGCCGACCGTGAAGGTGCCCGGGCGCATCGCCGGTCGCGTCGCTCGCGTGACGGGCAGGCAGTCGCTGGAGCTTGCCCCCGCCACGGTGCCCGGATCGCCCCTGCGCATGGCGCGTACGGCGCCGCGCGACCTCATCGGGGGCAAGCTGGCGGCTCGCCGCGAGCGGGGCGCAGCGGCGCCGAGAATGACCGACAAGCAGATCCGCCGCCGCGTCGACGAGTTCTACGACTACGCCCGCCAGCGCCGCCCCGACGTGGTCAAGTCCGCGCGCAAGCAGGCGCAGCAGCGTGGCTACGACGCCGAGAAGACGGCCACGCACGTGCAGGGCGCGGTGTCTGGGGACATGGCCCGCGAGTTCCGCAAGGAGTTCGGTGAGAACCCGCCCGAGGTGGCGACCAAGCGGCTGTTCAAGCACATGGTCGTCGGCAGCTCGCCCGCGGTCGGCGCCAAGGTCAGGCGCATCGGCGGGCGCAGCTTCCGCTCGGCCGTGTTGCCGCTGAGCCTGAAGTGGCTGACCGGCCAGGCCGTCGAGCCCGCCGTGCGCTCGGCGCTGACCGGCGTCGGGCCGACCTCGCTGCTGCGCGAGGCCAAGGTCTACCGGGCGCTGGAGCGCGAGCGTCCCGGCGCGGGCAAGGAGTTCAGGATGCGCACCTCCGGCGGCGGGCAGTTCGGGCTGACCGGCACCGCGCGCGAGTTCGCCGAGGGCCGCAGCCTGGCGCAGGAGTTCCCCGAGAACCGCTTCGCCGCCGGGGTGAGCAAGGCGGCGGCGGCGCCCGGCATCCGCCACATCCGCCAGGGCTGGCACGGCTACTCCAACTTCGTCTTCAACGGCGTCAACGGCGTCATCGAGCGCACCGCCAGGCGGGCGATGACCGGCAAGGCGATCGCGACCGGCCCGCTGATGGAGAGGCGGTTGCTCACGCTCTCGGATGCCGCGATCGAGGACGCCGCCCGCGGGCTGCGCGGGACGGAGAACCAGTACGCGCTCGGGCGCGCGGTCGACGATCTCTACGGGCGCTACCAGAAGTTCTCGCCGAACACGCGCGAGCAGTTGCTGTACATGAGCCCGTTCGCGCCCTGGTATGCGAACTCCGTCAACTTCCTCTTCCGGGTGCTGCCGCGCGACCACCCGGTGAGCACCGCGCTGCTCGCGAACATCTCGGCGCTGGAGGAGGACTGGCGCAAGCAGCACGGGCTGAGCCTGCGCGGCGGCAAGGAGCACCCGGCGCGACCGGCCTTCCTGCTCGGCGGCTACCCGACCAAGAGCGGCGGCATCGTGCGCCTCGGGCGTTACACCCCGGCGCTGCCCGCCGACGTCGCGGGCGCGGTCTCAGACCTCGTCTACCCGCAGTTCCGCGCGCCGGTCGAGAACCTCGCGGGCATCGACTGGACCGGCCAGCGCCTGCGCAAGAAGGAGGGCGGCAAGCAGCGCGAGTACACCCAGGTCGAGCGCGCCCTCGAAGCGGCCAAGAGCGCCGCGGAGGCGCACGTCCCTGGCGCCGGTCAGGTCGGCCGCGCGATCGAGCGCAAGGGCTCGCTGCCCCGCCGCCTGCGCGCCGAGGTCGACCCGTTCATGGCCACGGGCAAGCCGCCGACCGTCAGGCGCAAGCGGCGCCGGGTGCGGCGCAAGCTCCCGCTCGGCTTCGGTGCCGTGCACGGCGGCGCCAAGCTCCCGCTCGACGGCGGTGGATACCCCGGGTTCGGTGCGCTGCGATGAGAACCCAGAACCCCGGCACCACCGGACTTCAGGGACCATGATCGTGACGTCACTATCAGCACCCCCTGAATCCCGAAACCCCCTCTGGCCAGAGCGCGGGCCCAGACCCAGCTCGGGCGACACGGGGCGGGGGGGAGTGGGCTGGCCCGCGCGCGCGAGAGCCCTGAGTCGGGACGAACTCGCTGACATCGCGCGCAATG
>Ga0126377_10001399_pt1 | contig 15855 bp, 14 predicted proteins | sample PanSoiMetPlot_22_FD_92647 | JGI IMG/M metagenome (GOLD analysis project Ga0126377, IMG submission 92647) | Tropical forest soil microbial communities from Panama - MetaG Plot_22 | ecosystem: Environmental > Terrestrial > Soil > Tropical forest > Bulk soil | place: Panama | collected 2016-02-17
ATGTGGCTCGTGCGCCAATGCGGCCGAACCGAGCAAAGATGCGGCAAAGACGGCGATCAGACTCATATGCGCTTTCATGGCGCTACCTCCTCGCTGTGACGTCCACGGTCGACCGTGTCACTTCGAATTGGATGCAGAGCCGGTGAAAAGGTTCCCGGGATCTGTCGGCCGCCAAAAACCGCACGGGAACCTTTTCGCGCAATTTGCATCTAACGGTCTGATACGGTTTCGAACTGTCCAGGAGGCAGCATGGAAGCGGCAGCGAAATGCCAAGCTTGGCTTTCCGATCGTTCGGCTGTGGCAAAGCCGGCAGCGGGCCCGATGCCCCTTCGGTCGCAGGCCGAAAACGCGGTCCGCACCCTGATCCGCTGGGCCGGCGACGATCCCAGCCGCGCAGGACTGATTGATACGCCCGCGCGGGTCGTCCGTGCTTTCAGCGAATGGTTTTCGGGCTATGCGGAAGATCCTGCGGAGCTTCTAACGCGAACTTTCGATGAAATCGCCGGCTACGACGAGATGATCTTGCTGCGGGACATTCGCTTCGTGTCGCATTGTGAGCATCACATCGCGCCTATAATCGGGCGCGCCCATATCGCGTACTTGCCGCTCGACCGTGTGGTGGGAATCTCAAAATTGGCGCGCCTGGTTGAAATCTACGCAAAGCGGCTCCAGATTCAGGAGCGAATGACGGCTGAAATCGCCTGCGCGGTGAATCAGGTGCTGAAACCGCGTGGCGTTGCAGTGATGGTCGAAGCCGTTCACGGGTGCATGACCACGCGTGGAGTGCAGCAGCATGATGTCGACATGGTCACAACCCGTATGATCGGCGCGTTTGAAGACCAGCCGGAGATCCGTCAGGAATTCCTGTCCATGATCGCCATGCGCGCTGGACACGGCAGCCGCTGCGAGATCGTGTGCAAGCACGTGGGTGATTACTGGTCTTGATAAAGGAGGCAGCCATGCCCCATGCGGAGTTGAGCCGGGCCGACGGAACGGACGCTTGCAGCGAGCTCGAACTGGTACAACGCGTGCAGGTCGGCGACAGCGCCGCTTTCCGTATCATCATCCAGCGCAACAATCGGCGTCTTTTTCGGATCGCCCGGAGCATCCTCAAGAATGACAGCGAAGCCGAAGACGTCGTTCAGGAGGTCTATGTTCGTGCGTTCGAGCATCTGTCCGAATTTCGCGGGGAAGCGGCGCTGGCAACGTGGCTTGCCCGTATCGCGATCAATGAGGCGCAAGGTCGCTTGCGTCGGCAACGGCCCAGCGTTGATTTGGCCGTGCTCGACTCCGGAGGCAACGGCGTGTCCGAGGTAATTCCTTTCCCGCTGAATCCAAATTCGGATCCCGAACGCGCGGCCGCCCAAAGGGAAGTTCGTCGATTGATGGAACAGGCAATCGACGAGCTTCCGGACGCCTTCCGTGTGGTTTTCGTGATGCGCATTGTCGAGGGGATGAGCATCGAGGAAACGGCATCATTCCTCGACCTGCGGGAGGAAACGGTCAAAACCCGTGTGCACCGGGCACGCCATCTGCTTCGTCAAGCGCTCGATGCGCAGTTGGCGCCGGCGCTCAAGGACAGCTTTCCTTTCGATGGCGCACGCTGCGCGCACATTGCCGACTTGGTGTTCAAACGTCTTGGTTTAGTGAAGTAACTGCAGCCGGTGGCAGATGGATGAGCGCTTCGACGCGCTTGATGAGCTCGGGCGCGCCCTGCAGCACGATCAACGCGAAGCCGGGGGAAGGATGAGCTTGACCGGCCAGCGGATCAGAAGAACAGGTCGACGCGCACGTGCTCGTTGACGTTGAGCATGTAGGGGCCGCTGAGCACGTGAACTGGTAGTTTGGCTGGAGGGGAGCTCCGCCCAGGGCAGCGGGCGGCGAGCGAAGAGTAGGGGGAGCCGGCCGGAGCGGGCAAGGGCGGCGCCGGCTCAGCCCCCGGTCACGCTCATGTGGCGGGCCAGCGCCGGCCGCCGGTGGCGCCGATCGATCACGAAATCATGGCCCTTGGGCTTGCGCGCGATCGCCTCCGCAATCGCCGCGTCGAGCAGATCATTGCCCTCGGACGCCCGCAGCGGGGTGCGCAGGTCGGCGGCGTCTTCCTGGCCGAGGCACATGTAGAGCGTTCCGGTGCAGGTCACCCGCACGCGGTTGCAGGATTCGCAGAAATTGTGGGTGAGCGGCGTGATGAAGCCGAGCCGGCCGCCGGTCTCGGCCACATTGACGTACCGCGCCGGCCCGCCGGTGCGATAGTCGATGTCGGCGAGCGTGAAGCGCTCGGCCAGCCGTCCCCGCACGATCGACAGCGGAAGGTATTGATCGAGCCGTCCTTCGCCGACGTCGCCGAGCGGCATCACCTCGATCAGGGTGAGCTCCATGCCGCGTCCGTGCGCCCATTGCAGGAGCGCTGGGAACTCGTCCTCGTTCACGCCCTTGAGCGCCACTGCGTTGATCTTGACCTTGAGACCGGCTTCCTGCGCGGCGTCGATGCCGGCGAGAACCTTGTCGAGCTCGCCCCAGCGCGTGATGGCCCGGAACTTGTCGGGGTCGAGCGTATCGAGCGAGACATTGATGCGCCGCACGCCGTGGCCGGCGAGCTCGCGGGCGTATTTCGGCAGTTGCGATCCGTTGGTGGTCAGCGTGAGCTCTTCGAGCGCGCCGGTTCCGAGATGGCGCGCCAGCGAGGCGAAGAGCGTCATGATCCCGCGCCGCACCAGGGGCTCGCCGCCGGTCAGTCGGAGCTTGCGCACGCCGCGCGCGATGAAGGCGCTGCACAGCCGATCGAGCTCCTCCAGCGAAAGCAGGTCGGCCTTCGGCAGAAACGCCATGTTTTCCGACATGCAGTAGACGCAGCGGAAGTCGCAACGGTCGGTCACCGATACGCGCAGATAGGAGATGGCGCGGCCGAACGGATCGACCAGCGCGGGAAGGGGCCGGCGCCCTTCACGGTCGAATGCAAGGCTTTGCGCGTCGTGCGACATCACAGAGGTCCGATACCCGTATTATGTAGGAATTCTGACGGATATCGGCCAGAGCGTCCAGCGCGCCCAGTAGCCCCGTGGCTGGTCAGATTACCGCGTCGGCCAGGGGAAGTTGGTCGCGGAGGCCGCCGGTTCGGCGCTCTGGGTGGGGGCCATGGCCGGCGGCGGGGCCATTGCGGCTACCGGCGCTGGCGTTGCCGGGCGCTCCGCGGCCGCAACGGTCTTCTTTTTCTTCGGCGCAACCGGTTTTCTGGTGGGCGCCGCCGGCGCCGGCTGCAGCTCGACATAGATCGGATTGGGCGCGAGCCGTGGCGGCGCAGCCGTGATCTCCGAGTCGCGCTCTCCCTGCGACGGCGCCTCCGGCCGCACCGACACGGTCTGCGACTGGAAGCCGCTGAGCGCAAGCGTCACCGAAACCTCGCCGCTGCCCTGCACGACCAGCTCGCAGGGGGTGCGGCAGCTCTGTCCCGCCGACGTCCTCGCCTCTGCGCCCGGCGGCTCGGATTCGATCCGCAGCGCCTCGGTCGACGGCGTCGATTTCATGAAGTTCAGGCTCGACAGCGATGCAGAGGAGCATGCAGCCAGGGTTAAGCCACATGCCATGACGGCAATGACTCGGCTCATGATCGGACCCCACCAACTTGGGGCGGGACACCGCCCTTCGGCGGCATACCGCCGCGTCCCCAGTTCGCAACCACTAACCATACGAGCGTGGCAGGACCGATGCAACCTAGGGTCCAGTGCCCGCGGCATATGGCTACCGCCCTCAATTGCCCCTAAGTGTGGCGCTGATAAGGTAAAATGGGATTACGCACCGCTGTTTTCCGAGACGGTAAACCGCCCGATCAGCCGTGCCCGGTCCGGCTCTGGCGGCCATTGGCGGCGAGCAGGGTGGAAATGGCGGCCGGCAGCTCCGAAAGGGCGCTGATCACCCGGTCCGGACCCAATTCGGCAACCGGGCGCTCGGTATAGCCGTAGTCCACCGCGACCACCGGCACCTCCGCGGCGCGTGCGGTGGCAATGTCGATGTTGGAGTCGCCGACCATGACCGCGAGACTGGTGTCCCCGCCGGCGCGGGCGATCGTGCGCAGCAGCAATTCAGGATTGGGCTTCTGCATCCCGAAGGTATCGGCCCCGCAGATGGTGACGAAGCGTGCGGACAGGCCGAGCGTATCGAGCAGCCGCCGCGACAGCCCTTCGAGCTTGTTGGTGCACACCGCGAACCGGTATCCGTCGGCCGTGAGCGCGTCGAGCGTCGCCTCGAGCCCGGGGAACGGCCGGGAGCCATCGGCGAGATGCTCGGCATAGTGGCCGATGAAGTCCTTGACCATCCGATCGACATCGCCGGCGGCAAGGGTGCGGCCCTCCGCCACCAGTCCGCGCTCGATCATCCCGCGCGCGCCGCGGCCGACCATGTTGCGCGCGGCATCGTAGGCGACCGGCGGCAGACCCTCGCGGCCGAAGATGACGTTGAGGGTGGCGACGAGGTCGGGTGCGGTATCGACCAGCGTCCCGTCGAGATCGAAAACGATGAGGGGAGCAACCATGATCCGCGCGTGCTACCGGGTGAGGGCAGGGATGGCAAGCGTCATGCCCCCCTGTATGCACCGGCCTATATGCATCGTCCTAGATGCACCGGACTATGCTCTGCCGTCGAACGGCGGTATAGAGCGGCCGTCATTCCCTGCTGTCTCTGAGCTGTCTTGATTGCGATGGACCTCGATGCCCAAAAGCGTGCCGCCGCCGCCCGCGCCGTCGAGTTCGTTCGGCCGGGCATGCGGCTCGGCCTCGGCAGCGGCTCGACCGCCAAGCACTTCGTCGAGGTCCTGGCCGAACAGGTTCGCGCCGGCCTCAAGGTGATCGCGGTGCCGACCTCGGAGGCGACGCGCAGCGACGCCGAGCGTCTGGGCGTCCCGCTCACCAGCCTCGACGAGACGCCCTTGCTCGATCTCACGATCGACGGCGCCGACGAGATCGCTCCCGATCTGAGCCTGATCAAGGGCGGCGGCGGGGCGCTGCTGCGGGAGAAGATCGTGGCCTCGGCCTCCGCGCGCATGATCGTCATCGCCGATGAAACGAAGTGGGTCGCCACGCTCGGCCGCTTCCTGCTGCCGATCGAGGTGGTTCCGTTCGGGCTGGGCGCGACCCGGCGGGCGGTCGAGGCCGCGGCGGCCGCCGCCGACTGCCCGGGGCCCGCGCTGCTGCGGCGGGGCAAGGACGGTCACGTTTTCGTCACGGACGGCGGGCACTGGATTCTCGATGCCGCGCTCGAGCGGATTGCCGATCCGAAATCGCTCGCGGATCGCCTCGATGCGATCGCGGGCGTGGTCGAGCACGGGTTGTTCATCGGGCTTGCACAAACCGCCGTCATCGCCGGCAGCAATGGCGTGCGCGTCGTCGAGCGGCCATGATGTCGGAAAACAGGACGAGCTGCTTCAGCTGAGTCATGAGCGGGATCACGTGAAGAGGAGTGGAGCCATGTTCGCTTACCCAACTGTCAGGCCGCTGGTCGCGCTTGCTCTGGTCCTTGCGACGCTCGTCGGGAGCGCCCATGCCCAACAGCCCAGCGCGACCGCGCTCGCGACCGCCAAGGAACTGATCACGACGAAGGGCGCCGCCGCGATCTTCGAGCCGGTCGTGACGGGCGTCATCGAGCAGGTCAAGGCCGTCTTCCTGCGGACCAATCCGATGCTCAGCAAGGATTTGAACGAAGTCGCGGTCAAGATGCGCGCGGACTACGCGCCCCGCGGCGCCGAGATTTTGAACGACATGGCCAAGCTCTACGCCACACACTTCACCGAGCAGGAGCTCAAGGATGCGCTTGCCTTCTACAAGTCGCCGCTCGGCCGCAAGCTGCTCGTCGAGGAGCCGAAGATTCTGGATGATGGCATGCGCAATGCTCAGACCTGGGCCAACAGGCTGTCGGAGGAGGTCATGGGCAAGATGCGCGCCGAGATGAAGAAGCGCGGCCACGAGATCTAGGGCATACCAGGGATCGACAATCGGTATGAGGGCCGACCACTGATGGTTGATTCCTGATCATGACTGTCAACGAAGTCGATCTCTTCGTGATCGGGGCGGGCTCAGGCGGCGTGCGCGCCGCGCGGATCGCCTCCGGCCACGGCGCGCGGGTTATGGTGGCCGAGGAATATCGCGTCGGCGGCACTTGCGTGATCCGCGGCTGCGTTCCCAAGAAGCTCCTGGTCTATGCGTCGCGCTTCGCCGACGAGTTCGAGGACGCCGCTGGCTACGGCTGGAGCGTTGCCGAGCCGGCTTTCGACTGGAGCAAGCTCATCGCCAACAAGGATCGCGAGATTGCCCGGCTCGAAGCGGCCTACACCGCCAACCTGGAGCGCGCCAAGGTCGCGATCGTCAAGAGCCGCGCGGTGATCGAGGACCCGCACACCGTTCGCCTGCTTGCCAGCAACGAAAGGGTCCGCGCCAAGCACATCCTGATCGCCACCGGAGCGGCTCCCCACCTCGGCGCCGAGATCGCCGGTCTCGAGCACGTCATCTCCTCGAACGAGGCGTTTCATCTCGAGGAATTGCCGAAGCGCATTCTGATCCAGGGCGGCGGCTACATCGCGGTGGAGTTCGCGGGCATCTTCAACGGGCTCGGCTCCGAGGTTACGCTGGTCTACCGCGGCGACAACGTCCTGCGCGGTTTCGACGACGACGTGCGCGAGCATCTGCGCACCGAGATGGAACGGCGCGGCATCAGGATCGTCACCAAGCAGATCGTGGACGCGGTCGAGAAGGTCGAGCACGGATGCTGCGTCGAGCTGTCCAACCGCGAATCCTTCATGGTCGACCGCGTCATGTTCGCCACCGGCCGCTGGCCGAACGTCAGGAACCTCGGGCTGGAGGCGGCCGGCGTCGAGTTGGCCAAGACCGGGGGCATCGCGGTGGACCAATTCTCGCGCACCTCGGTGCCCAACATCTACGCAATCGGCGACGTCACCAACCGGGTCAACCTGACGCCGGTGGCGATCCGCGAAGGCCACGCCTTCGCCGACACGGTCTTCGGCGGCAAGCCCGTCGCGGTCGATCACAGCAATGTGCCGACCGCGGTGTTCTCCGAGCCGGAGGTCGGCGCGATCGGCATGACCGAGGCCGAAGCCTGCGCGCGGCTCCCCAAGGTCGACATCTACAAGACCTCGTTCCGCCCGATGAAGATGACGCTCGCCGGCCGCGATACCCGTGCCTTCTTCAAGCTCGTGGTCGACGGCGAGACCGACCGCGTGGTCGGCTGCCACATCGTCGGGCCCGACGCCGGCGAGATGATCCAGCTCGTCGGCATCGCCGTGAAGATGAAGGCCACCAAGGCCGATTTCGACGCCACCATGGCGGTGCATCCGACCGCCGCCGAGGAGCTCGTGACCTTGCGGGAAAAGGCGCTCAGCCATCGCCGCGAGGCGGCCGAGTAGCGCCGGCATCAAACGGGCCGCTTCGTCCCCGCCAGATCGCGCTTCTGGTAGAAGCGCAGGATTTCCTTGGCAGTCGTGGGCTTCAGTCGCTCGAAGCGCGCCAGGCACTGCGCGACCTCGTCCGCCGCCATGATGCGCTTTCCGGCCCGCAGCAGCAGTATTGCCTTGACGGTGGACCATGACACCCCGACCGCCCTCGCCAGCACCAATACCGTCTCCGGACGCTCCTGCATCATCGCGCGCTCGACGAATTGCAACGAGATCTCGCACAGGAGGGCGAATGCAACGGTGATTTCCTCGGACCTGCCGTCGTTGGCGAACGCTCGCAGTCTGCTGTCGTCGAGCTCGCCCGACCGATGCAGGCTTTCGACCAAGGCCCGCGCCGCCGCGCGGTCCGGCGCTCCGTCGAGGGTTTCGGTCCGAATGCGCTCTGCGACCTCTTCGACGACCTCATGAACCTTGCGCCTGGCCTGCGGGTGCTCGGCTTCGAGCTTGGCCCGGACGACGTTGGATGCCTTGGCGAGCAGCTCGAGGAACAGATGCGGGGGAATTTCCGGCCGTGCGCCGACACATGCGGCAAGCCTGTCATCGCCGGCCGATCGCTCAACCAGGATGGCAAAGCCGAGGTCGGAGAATCTTGCGCCGCCGTTCTCTGCAGCGCTCAGCACGACCCGTTGATTGCCGCGCTGGACTAGCATGTCGGTAACCGGCTCGCTCAGCGACCGTCGTCGCGAGATCGCAAGCAGGTGTTCCTGACTTTTCTTCCTTCCGTTCTCGACCAGCGTTCGATCGTCGAGCCGTTCGGATTGAACGAGCACCGGACGCGCCACCTCGATGGCATCGTCGAACGCGAGCGCGCGAATGGTGTTGGGCGGAGCGTTGGAAATCGGTGCCAGACGGACGGCGAGCAACGACCGCGCGGACAGCTCGATGTCTGCGGCGAGGCGGATGATGACGTCATCGAACAGGGCGATTTCGTCATCGGAATATTGGTCGGCGCCGATCAGGAAAAGATCGGTCACGCGCCGCAGCGCGGTGTTGCGTCGCTCGACCGAACCGGTCGCGATGGCATGTTCGACTTCGCTGATGAGCCTGAGGTCGAAACTCATGCGTTCTACATCAGTGCAAAGGCCGGGCCGCGCTCGGCCCAGCTTCCGTCGCAAAGTGACACCAGAGCGTAAATTTGGGGTTGAAAACCGAGTTAACGATTTTCACGCTACCGCGGTTTGGCGGCGTCCCCCGTCCCGCGCCCCCCGGCGGCTGTAGCGCGCCGGCGCGGCGGATCGGTCTGTCCGGACCCACGGGTGTCGCTGGAACGGCGGGCAACGGCCGCAATTCCGGCTGGCTTCCGGTACCGGCCGTCGGCTATAAGCACTTCCATTAGGAAAATCTCGCCCGTACCGGGCCTTAAGCGGAGTGGAGGGCTCGTCATGCCCGAGCGTTGGACGCGTGACAGTTGGCGCAGCAAGCCGATCCAGCAGGTCCCGGACTATCCGGACCGTGCGGCGCTGGAATCGGTCGAGCGGCAGCTCGCGACCTTTCCCCCGCTGGTTTTTGCAGGTGAGGCCCGCAGCCTCAAGAAGGCGCTGGGCCGCGTTGCCATGGGCGAAGGTTTCCTGCTGCAGGGCGGCGACTGCGCCGAGAGCTTCTCGGAGCCGAGCGCCAACAATGTCAGCGCCAACAACATCCGCGACTTCCTGCGTGTCTTTCTGCAGATGGCGGTGGTGCTTACCTACGCGGCGGCGCTGCCGGTGGTGAAGGTCGGCCGCATCGCCGGCCAGTTCGCCAAGCCCCGCACCTCGCCGATGGAAAAGAAGGACGGCAAGGAGTTGCCGAGCTACCGCGGCGACGTGATCAACGGCGTCGAGTTCACCGACGACGCCCGCCGTCCCGATCCGGCGCGGCAGATCGAGGCCTATCGCCATTCCGCCGCCACGCTCAACCTCCTGCGTGCCTTCGTGCACGGCGGCTACGCCAATCTCGCCAATGTGCGGCAATGGACGCTCGGCTTCGTCAAGGATTCCCCGCAGTCGCATCACTACGAGGAGCTCGCCGACCGCATTTCGGAGGCGCTCGGCTTCATGCAGGCCTGCGGCCTCGACCTCGAGAGCCATCCCGAGCTCAAGAGCACCGACTTCTACACCAGCCACGAGGCGCTGCTGCTCGGTTACGAGCAGGCGATGACCCGCGAGGATTCGACGAGTCCCGGCACCTTCTGCTGCACCTCGGCGCACATGCTCTGGATCGGCGACCGCACCCGCCAGCTGGACCATGCGCATGTCGAGTTCTGCCGCGGCATCATGAACCCGCTCGGCCTCAAATGCGGCCCGTCCAGCAAGGTGGACGAGCTGCTGCGCCTGATCGACGTCCTCAACCCGGAGAACGAGCCGGGCCGGCTGACGCTGATCGTGCGGCTCGGCTCCGACAAGGTCGGCAACCAGCTGCCGGCGATGATCCGCGCCGTGCAGCGCGAGGGCAAGGTCGTGCTGTGGTCGTGCGACCCCATGCACGGCAACACCATCACCTCGGACAGCGGCTACAAGACCCGGCCGTTCGACCGCATCCTCTCCGAGGTGAAGACCTTCTTCGAGGTCCACCGCGCGGAAGGCACTCACGGCGGCGGCGTGCACCTGGAAATGACCGGGCAGAACGTTGCGGAATGCACGGGCGGCGCGCGCATGATCACCGACGCCGATTTCAAGGACCGCTACCACACGGTCTGCGATCCGCGGCTCAACGCCGAGCAGTCGATCGACCTCGCGTTCCTCTTGGCCGACCTGCTCAAGGCCGAGCGCACCGCGCGGGCGCGGCCGTTGCCGGCTGCCGCGGGGCTTTGATCGGATCATAAATGCGGGCACGCGCCCGGCGTGCCCGCAAGACCATAACGGCCCGGGTATTGGGAGGAGTCCATGCATCGTCACATGCCGATGGTGAGCGCGACCGCGCTCGCCGCCATCCTGTCGCTGTCCTCCGGCGCGAGCGCGCAACTCGCGCTCTCCGCCAATGACGGCAAGGCCGTTCTCGTCGATGGCGTGAACACGGTGCCTGCCAATCCGGCGGCGGACACCGTGACCGTCATCGATCTCGGCGCCACGCCGCCCAAGGCGGTCGCCGAGGTCCCCGTCCCCACCAGCGTCGTCGGGCCGCCGTCGAGCGTGGCAATCGCGCGCGATGAGAGCTTCGCGCTCGTCACCGGCGCGATGAAGCTCGACCCGGCCGATCCCAAGAAGCTCGTGCCCGACGACAAGCTCACCGTGATCGACCTTAAGGCTTCGCCGCCCAAGGTGTCGGCGCAGCTCCAGGCGGGCAAAGGCGCCGCCGGCGTCTCGATCAATCGCGCCGGCACGCTCGCGCTGGTCGCCAACCGGTCGGAAGGAACGGTCTCGGTCTTCTCCGTCGCCGGCAATACGCTGACGCCGGTCGGCAAGGTCGCGCTCGGCGACGACAAGTCGGGACCGAGCCACGCCGCGATCGCGCCGGACGGCAAGACTGCGCTGGTCACCCGCGACGGCGACAACAAGATTTCCGTGCTGTCGATCGACGGCAGCAAGGTCGAGTACACCAAGCGCGACATCTCGGCCGGGCTGCGGCCGTACGGCCTCGACATCCATCCCAACGGCAAGCTCGCGGTGGTCGCCAATATCGGCACCGGCAGCGGCGACGCCGACACCGCGAGCCTGATCGACATCGAGGCGAAGCCGGCGCGCGTCGTGCACACCATCACGGTCGGCCAGACGCCGGAAGGAATCGCGCTCTCGCCCGACGGCGCCTATGTCGCGATCAGCGTGATGAACGGCTCCAACAAGCCGAAGAACAATCCGTTCTTCAACGACTACGGCCTGGTGAAGGTGCTGAGCGTCAAGGGCAACGAGCTGGTCCCGTTGACCGAGGCCAAGGTCGGCCATTGGTGCCAGGGGCTCGCCTGGAGCAAAGGCAACCGCACGCTGCTGGTGCAATGCATGGTCCAGAAGGAGATCATGGCATTCAGCTTCGACGGCAAGGAGCTCAAGCCGGCCGGCTCGATCAAGGTGAGCGCAGGCCCCGCCGGCATTCGCACCGCGGAGCCGTGAAATAGCCATGTGGCGAATAGCGAGCAGCGAATAGTCGGCAGCGTCTGTTTGCTGTTCGCTATTTCGCTATTCGTTGCTTCTTCAGCTTCGGTGAAGGTAAACGCATTGCCGCTTAACCGCGCATTGACGGTGGGCGCTATGCGCTCATTAACAATATGACCCGATCCCTAAGGCGATCGTTTCAATTGTAAGGATTGGGAAAATCTTTCGGCGCGAGACTGCCTGCAGCAAGGCTGAAGGGCCTCACGGGGGGACGTCTCGTGTCGACAAGAAAGTCATTCGCACGCTGTGCGCTGGCATTGGCGGCGGTCGTGCTGACCGTTGCGCCGGTGGCTGCAGCCGACTGGAGCTGGCGCCCGTTCGATGCACCAGCGCCGACCTATACCGCCGATGTCGGTCTTCGCTTCTGGTACGGCCGGACAACGACCGCAAAGAACCTCTATGACACGACCGGCTCCGTGCTGGTGTCGCGGCTCACCTATGGCGACCTTTCGATCTTCGCCGCCGAGGCTTACGGCCGCTTCGATTTCGACAAGAGCTGGTTCGTGAAGGGCTATGCGGGCGGCGGCACCTGGCGCAAGGGTGGCCTCAAGGACGAGGACTGGGGCTTGCCACCACCGCTCAATCCTTATTCGGCCACGCTGAGCGCGCAATCGGACGGCACGCCGTTCTACGGCGCGCTCGACGGCGGTCTCAATGTGATCTGGGGGCCCGACTTCCGCGTCGGGCTGTTCGCCGGCTTCCACTACATGAATCAAACGCTGAGCGCGTATGGCTGCACCCAGATCTCGTACAATCCGTTCATCTGCGGCGCGTTCCCGATCCCCAACCAAGTCCGGGTGATCACCCAGAACAACAACTGGTACTCGATGCGTGTCGGCGTCGACGCCGCGTTCGAGTTCGACCGCTTCCGGCTGAGCCTCGACGCCGCCTGGCTGCCCTATGTCTGGCTCTCCGGCACGGACACCCACTGGCTGCGCGTCGGCAACCAGCCCGGCGCTTTCACCGGGCCGATACCCGAGGACGGCCGAGGCTGGGGCGTCCAGTTGGACGCGTTCCTGTCCTATCGGGTCTACGAGAACCTGAGCGTCGGCATCGGCGGCCGCTATTGGTACGCGCAGACCCGCGGCGTCACGCACTTCGAGGAGCGCGTGGTCGGCTTCACCTCGTTCCCCCAGGCGGTGGACTGGAAGACCCAGAATTTCGGCGTGTTTCTGCAGGCGAGCATGAAGCTCGGCCCTTATTCGGTGCTCGATGTTCACTAGGCTCATCGGCGGCCTGGCCGCGGCCCGCCGGCGGGATGATGCCACGGCACTGGATTTGGCCGGCAAGCCCTGTAGATTGCCGCCCGACTCGACCCTGCACTCGCCGAAGACGTCCATGGAACGATTGCTGCGCGCCACCATCAACAGCTGGAACGGGCTCATCGCCGCCACGCGCAGCGAAGAGGCCTTCCGCCAGGAATTGGCGGTGCTCATCGTGGCGGTGCCGCTCGCGTTCGTTGTCGCCGAGGCATCCTGGAAGCGTCTCGCGCTGATCGGCGTGGTGCTGCTCCTGCTGGTGGTCGAATTGCTCAACACCGCGATCGAGAAGCTTGCCGACCGGGTATCGCGCGAGATCGACCCCCAGATCGGCCGGGTCAAGGACATGGGCTCGGCAGCAGTAGGCCTGGCACTGGTCATTGCCGGGCTCGCCTGGCTGCTGGCGCTGGCCGAGCGCCTTGGGCTGATCTGACCGGCGTTTTCTGCGGCTGCACTTTTGCTGGCCGCGCTCCTGCGCTAGACCTAGCCCCATGAACGCCCGTCCTGTCGACCGCCTCGCGATCGCGGTTGCCCAGCTCAATCCGACCGTCGGCGACATCGCCGGCAACGCCGACAAGGCGCGCCGCGCGCGTGCCGAGACGGCGGGCGCCGATCTCGTGGCTTTGCCCGAGCTCTTCCTGTCGGGCTATCCGCCCGAGGACCTCGTGCTCAAGCCGGCCTTTCAGGCCGCCTGCCGGGCGAAAATCGAGGAGCTGGCACGCGAGACCGCCGATGGCGGCCCGGCGCTCCTGATCGGTACGCCCTGGCTCGATGACGGCAAGCTCTACAACGCCTATTGCCTGCTCGACAGCGGCGCGATCAGCGCCGTGCGGCGCAAGGTCAACCTGCCCAATTACGGCGTATTCGACGAGCGCCGGGTGTTCGCGCCCGGGCCGCCGCCCGGACCGGTCAACTTCCGCGGCGTGAAGATCGGCATGCCGATCTGCGAGGACATCTGGACCGAGTGGGGCGACTACGAGGACGTGGTCGAGTGCCTGGCCGAGACCGGAGCCGAGCTGATGATCGTGCCGAACGGCTCGCCCTATTCGCGCGACAAGGACGACGTCCGCCTCAATATCGCGGTCGCCCGCGTCACCGAAAGCGATCTGCCCCTCATCTACGTCAACCAGATCGGTGGGCAGGACGAGCTGGTCTTCGACGGCGCGTCGTTCGGCCTGCACGCCGACCGCTCGCTCGCGTTCCAGCTTCCGGCTTTTCGCGAAATCGTCACCACGCTCATCTGGGAGCGCACCGGCAATGGCTGGCGCTGCGTCGATGGTCCGGTCGCTGCGGTGGAGGAGGGCGAGAAGGCGGACTACACCGCCTGCATGCTGGGGCTGCGCGACTACGTCAACAAGAACGGCTTCAAGGGCGTGGTGCTCGGCCTCTCCGGCGGCATCGACTCCGCGCTGGTGGCGGCGCTGTCGGTCGACGCCTTGGGCAGCGAGCGCGTCCGCTGCGTGATGCTGCCCTATCGCTTCACCGCGCAGGAATCGCTCGATGATGCCGCCAAGGTCGCCAAGGCGCTCGGCGTGCAATACGACGTGGTGCCGATCGAGAGCGCGGTGCTCGGCCTCGAGCAGTCGCTCGCGCCGCTATTTGCGGGCATGCCGCGCGACGTGACCGAGGAGAACCTGCAGGCGCGTGCCCGCGGCACCATCCTGATGGCGATCTCCAACAAGCTCGGGCTGATGGTGGTGACAACGGGCAACAAGTCGGAAATGTCGGTCGGCTACGCCACGCTCTACGGCGACATGAATGGCGGCTACAATCCGGTCAAGGACCTCTACAAGACCGAGGTCTACCGGCTCTCCCGGCTGCGCAACGGCTGGAAGCCCGACGGCGCGCTGGGGCCGCAGGGCAGCGTGATCCCGGAGAACATCCTCACCCGCGCGCCGAGCGCGGAGCTGCGCGAGAACCAGACCGACCAGGACTCGCTGCCGCCCTATGACGTGCTCGACCGCATCCTGGAGCGGCTGGTCGAGCGCGAGGAGCCGATTGCCGGGATCGTCGCCGACGGGTTCGACCGCGAGACCGTGATGAAGGTCGCGCGCATGCTCGATCTCGCCGAGTACAAGCGCCGGCAGGCGGCGCCCGGCGTCAAGGTGACGCTGAAGAATTTCGGGCGCGACCGCCGCTATCCCGTGGTCAACCGCTTCCGCGATTCCGGCGAGCCGTTGCCCGAGCCCGACCTGTCGCTGGTCAAGAACGCGGGCAGCGCCAAAAGCGAAGCCTACGATTTCTGAGCGGCCGTTGCCGCGATCCGATCGCCGTCAAGAAGAGAGGAAACGATGTACAAAGCGTCAGCGGGCATCACCCTGCCAACCTCGATCATCGGCTCGCTGCCGCGGCCGGCCTGGTACAACGCGGTGCTGGGAACCAAGAGCTTCCTCGAGGCGATGGTCAATTCGCGCTACCGCGAGCAGTACGAGGACGCGGTCTCGTGCTTCCTGCGCGCGCAGGAAACCGCCGGCCTCGACATCGTCACCGACGGCGATGCCCACTATGACGAGGAAGTCGGGGGCATGAGCTGGCAGAGCTATCCGCTCACCCATATGGACGGATTCGCCGAGCTGGCCGAGCCGATGGTGTACAAGATCGGCGCCGTCGCTTATCCGCGCGGGCACATCCTGCACGACTTCCTCGAGGCGCGCGTCTTTCCGCGCATCGTCGGGCCGGTCGGGCGCGGACGGCTGCAATACACCGCGATGTGGAAGACGGCGCAGCGCATGACCAAGCGCCCGGTCAAGTTCGGCACCATCCTGCCGGAGCTGATCGCGGCGTCGGTCGAGGACGATCACTACAAGGACCCAGTCGAGCGCACCTGGGCGATCAGCAACGCGCTCAACGCGGAGCTCACCGAGCTCGCCGCCGCCGGCTGCCCGGTGATCCAGATGGAGGAGCCGCAGATCCACATGGTGCCGGCGCGCGGCAAGACCTTCGGCAAGCTCGACGTCGACGACCTCGTGAAGATCTTCAACAACACCGTGAAGGGCCTGCGCGCGAAGACCGAGGTGTGGTGCCATACCTGCTGGGGCAACCCGTCGCAGCAGCGCATTTTCCGCGACGTGCAGAG
>Ga0126377_10001401_pt1 | contig 15838 bp, 13 predicted proteins | sample PanSoiMetPlot_22_FD_92647 | JGI IMG/M metagenome (GOLD analysis project Ga0126377, IMG submission 92647) | Tropical forest soil microbial communities from Panama - MetaG Plot_22 | ecosystem: Environmental > Terrestrial > Soil > Tropical forest > Bulk soil | place: Panama | collected 2016-02-17
AACGCGCGCGTCGATCGTTTCCTGGCTCACCACAAGGAATGCGAGATCTGTAAAGCTCGCGAGGCCTACATCGCCGACCGATTCCCGCCCATGCCGCCGGCACCGCGCGAGGGGTGGGTCGCGATCGTGATGCCGATCGCCGAGCGGGTGCAGCGATTGCCGGCATGGGCTCAACCGGTCGCGACCGGGGCGATTCTGTTCGTTGCCTACAGCCTGTTTCGGCTGATCTTCCTCCTGCCATCGATCATTCGGTCTCCGAAGGAGAGAATACCGACAGCAATCGCCGGGATCGCGATCAGCGCGGCGATCGGGGCAGCTATTGGCTTCCTGTACGGGCAGTATCGCAGTTGGCGCGAGCGTCGGTCGGCGCCTGTGGATCACGCGTGAGCAACTGACGAAATCAGACTCTTTGCCGCGACCATCGCGCCGTCGCCACGCATTGCGCTCGCAATCGACTTCGCCTGCGCGTCCACGTCGGGCAGAAGTGCGCTTTTGAGAGCGCTTGTTAGAGAATCAGCGGTCGTGGCACCGGGTTCATGCGCGCTTCCGATGCCAAGCTGGTGAACACGCTGTGCCCAGTAGTGCTGGTCATAGTGCTGCGGGACGACGACTTGCGGTGCCCCCGCGCGCGCGGCGGCGGTCGTGGTTCCCGCGCCGCCGTGATGCACGACGGCACCAACTCGCTTGAATAGCGACTGATGATTGACGTCGCCGATGCTCAAGCAATCGGGATCGGCGTCGATCAATGACAGGTCGGCCCATCCGCGGGACACGATCGTCCTCCGACCAAGCGCACGGGCCGACGCAATCATCACTCGGCTCATGTCTTCCGGTGCGCGAACGCTGCCGAAGCCAAAGTAGACCGGCGGTTCGCCAGCAGCGAGGAAAGCCTCGAGCTCGCGGGTGAGGGGGCGATCGTCGTGTAGAATCCACGCGCCGGTCTGGAAAACCCTTTGATCTGTGGGATGGGGCCACGGCCCAAGTGTCGCGTCCGACGCAAGCCACGGACAATCCGTCAGCACGTGGCGGCGCACATCACGCACGGCGGCGAGTCCCAGAGTCGCGCGGTGCGAGTTGAGCAGTGAGCCCCACGTGTCGTTCCAGCGTTGTGCATCCCGTGCCCAGAGCTCGCTGTAGTCGGGCAACTCGGGCGCCGGCTTGTCTCCGCGAAGCCTCAGCACTGGCGGCGCATGACGCGGCGACGGCAGTACCGCGGGACAATAAGCAGCAAAGAAATAAGGAATGCTCATGTGTTCCGCGATCGACGGCGCGGCGATTTGCAGCGCGGTCGCGCCAACGATGACGTCGCATCCGCGGGCGGCGGCTGCGATCGTCCCGAATTGAGCGGCGACGGTTTCTTCCATCATCCGTTGCCGCTGCTCGGCCGTTGCCGATGCTGATGGGCTCATCCTTCCTGTCGAGCGCACCTCGGGGCCAATGGGCGTGACGGCCAGCCCCAACCTTTCGATCCATTCGCGGAAGTCGGGCGGCACGCAGAGGAGGACGTCCTGGCCAAGTTCGCGAAGTGCCATTGCGAGTCCCACGAGCGGCTGGACGTCGCCGCGCGATCCGATTGTCGATAGCAGTATTCGCATGAATGTCATCCGATGAGTGTCATCCCGATGACCACACAATGTCATCCCGAGCCCGAGGGGGGATCTGCGCTTCCGGAGCCCCTTGCCGCAAGCCGCCTTGCGCGTGCTATAATCCATTGGGAACGAACAGGGGCGGCTTTGTCGTGCGTGAAGCGCTAGTAGCGTCGACGTCAATTCGGCGCGCGACGTACGACGACGCCAGGGAGATCGCCGAGGTCCACGTCGAGTCGTGGCGGAGCACCTACGGCGGCATCATCGATCAAGCGTTCATCGATGGACTCTCCGTCGCCGAACGTGCGGTCTCGTGGATGCGACGGCTGTCGATGTCATCGCTCGCCGCCTCGGACGTGCTCGTCGCGACGACGCTTGACGGGAGCATCGTCGGATTCCTCTCCGGGGGTGTGATCCGGGCTCCGTATCTCGAGTTCGACGCCGAGCTTCACGCGATTTACCTGCTGGAGTCCGTTCAGCGCGCAGGGTTGGGCCGCCGCCTCACGCGTGAGTGGGCAGCGATCGCGATCACGCGCGGTCTGAATGCCGCCGTGGTTCGCGCGCACGCCGACAACCCGGCCTGCGCATTCTATGAAAGGCTCGGGGCCGAGCTGTTGCGAACCAGTCGGGTAGATGTTGGTGGAAAGTCCTATCCCGAGCGTTGGTATGGTTGGCGTGACCTTCCTGCACTTGCCGGGATTGTCTAGGCTAGCGACTAGCCGCTAGGCACTGGCCCCTCACACGGGCGTGTCCGTGAGGCCGCGAGCACACCACACAACGGTCAACAATGGTGATCACGATGAGCGAACAAACGCTGTTCACGAAGTTTTGGGCGGATGAGTCGACGACCACGCGGAAGGTGCTCTCTCGCATCCCCGAAGGATCCGACTACCGTCCCGATCCGCGATCGCGCACGGCCCACGAGATCGCGTGGCAGATCGTCTGTGAGGAGAAGATGCTGATCGACGCGCTCGAGACGGGCAAAGTGGAGTGGGCGCCACCGCCGATGCCGTCGACGATGAAGGAAGTGGTCGACGCGTACGAGAAACAGGCCGACAATCTCGCGACGCGCTGGCAAGCGCTGCCCGCGGAGCGGTGGAATGGCACGCTCGAGTTCTTCGGCAAAGAGCGGCCCGCGTCGCCGATGGCGTGGAGCTTTCTTTTCGACATCGTGCATCATCGCGGGCAGATCACGACCTATCTGCGGCCGATGGGCTCGACGGTGCCGCAGATCTATGGGCCGAGCGCGGATGAGCCGTGACGCGTCACTTCGGAAAGGGTGCGCTGTCGAAGTAGATGTCGAGCGACGTGATCGCATCGCCGGTCACGCGAAAGATCTCCGCGACATCGCTGGTGAAGGGCGGGGCGCCGGTCGGCGGACGAATCTCGTAGCGTGTCAGCGCGCACGCGCGATCGCCGTCGACCAGGAGCGCGCGCACCTGGACCGATCCGATCGACGAATAGAAACGCTTCGTCGCCGCGAGAAAGACCGCTTTGCCCTTTGCTTCCTTCACGGGGCTCGTGTAGCTCGTGAACGTCATCTCGTCTGCGAAAAGGGATTCCCAGTCGCCGTGGGCGGCAAGGCGATCGAAGTAACGCTGAATGGTCGCGCGGGTCGTCATAGTTTCGACTCCTCTATCATGTGATTCAGCAGACGCAAGAGCTGGCTCCAGCCACGCTCGTGACTGTCCGCACGTTTCGCATCGGTGAAGCGCTCGTGCGTGATCACGACTTCGGTTGCGCTGCGCTCGACGGGTTTGAGCTCCACGGTGACGAGCGTCTCACCCATGCGATGTTCGGGGGCTTCCCAATCCCACGTGAATGCCAGCCGCGTTGGCGGACGCACCTCGCGGTACACGCCAGCGGCGACGTGCAGCTGTCCGTCGGGGCTCGTCATCGCGAGCTCGTAGCGTCCACCGACGCGCACGTCGAGCGACGCGTGCGCGAATGCCCAACCGTCACCTTCCATGCGCCACCAGTGCTGGAGCTCGTCGGGATCGGTCCAAGCGCGAAAGAGTCGCTCCGTAGTGGCGCGAATGATCTGCGACACGCGCACCGATGTGCGAGTCATGTGCGGCGGCGAGGGGCGCGAGGTTTCTTGGCCGGCGGCGACGACTGCTCGATGTAGCGTTTCAGCGAGTCGAGTTGACCGGACCAGAATGCGCGGTAGGTCTCGATCCATTCGGCTGCTTCGCGCATCGGCGCGGCGTCCAGCTCGCAGCGGCTGACACGTCCTTCGCGGACGCGTTGGACGAGGCCGGCGCGCTCGAGAACACGGAGATGTTTGGAGATGGCGGGGCGCGAGACGCGGAATGGAGCGGCGAGGTCGCCGACGGTGGCTTCGCCGGTTGCGAGGTGCGCGAGGATGGCGCGTCGCGTGGGGTCGGCGAGGGCGGCGAAGGTGAGGTCCAAGCGGTGACTGGTAACCATACGGTTACCATTATGCCCTCGTCGTCCTGGGTTGTCAATGGCAAATCGTACGGCGGGTCCTTCCTTCGTGTCTCGCGGGATGGCTGGCCCTGTGTGCCTGCATTCGGCATGTTGAGCACTCTCGAATAGCGACAACGGCGGACACCCTATTTCGGCGCTCTCCATGGACGTACAGCTCGCGATCATCCTGACCCTCACGTTCGTCATCCACCTCATCGACACGCTGGCGTACTCGGTGCGCATCGCGGGCGTGAGGACGCGCCGACTGGCCGTCTCATTTTCGCTCTTCAACATCCTCGTTCTCGTTTCGCGCACCGCGGGCACGTTCCAGGCGCCGCTGCTCGCGCGACGACTCGAGACGGCGATTCTCGGCGGCCGTCACGCGTTCCCGCACGATTTACGTCTCGTCCTCGTCGCGGGAAGTCTCGCCACGATCGCCGGTGCATTGCTCATTCCGACATTCCAGAATGCATTCACCAAAGCCGTGCGAGGCTTCAACATCTATCGCTCGGTTCCTCGGCTCTTGATCCACGGTTTCTCGAAGGGCGGATTGCTTCACTTGCGAGACTCACTGAAGGTTCCCGAGGCAGACTCGGTCCTCGCGTTGCCGCGACGATCGCGCCTTCCCGCGCGGCTCCTCGTCGTCAACACCCTCGCCGTTGGTGCGTGGACGGTGGCAGTTCTCGCTTCACTGTATGCTGGGTATCTCGTTCCGCAGTACCGCGTGACAGCGAACAGCCTGGCGGCGGTGGTGAGCGGTGTGGCGACCATCATGTTATTCATGTTCAGCGATCCGTATTTATCCACGCTTACGGACGACGTGCTCGAGGGGGCGGTGACCGAAGGATTCTTTCGGCGGTCGGTCGTCTGGCTCGTCGGCAGCCGGCTCGCTGGTACGCTCGCCGCTCAGCTCTTTCTGGTCCCTGCCGCGCTGCTCATCGCGCGTCTCGCACGATCACTGTGACGCTGTCCAGAACCAGCCTGGAACGATGAAAGCGCTGCCGGAAGAGTAGGTTGATTGCAGTCACGCAATGGTCTCGATGTCCGAGACGGTCCTATTCACAGAGCCCGCATGACCACCGCTCCTCTCTCCGCCCGTCTGCCTGGCACCTGGCGCTTGTTGTCGAGAGTCGACGTCACCGACAATGGCACCCCGCATCCCGACCCGGCACTCGGCTCCGATCCGATCGCGCTACTCGTGTACGATCGATCCGGACACTTCACCGCGCAGTTCATGAAGCGAGATCGCAGCAGCGTTCCACGAGAAGGTCCGGTCGCCACCTCGAACAATACGCTGGCTCAAGGCGGATACGACGCCTACTTCGGGACCTACAGCGTCGACGACGACACCGGGATCGTCACCCAACGACTCGAGGGTGCGCTCAGCCAGGCCAACGTTGACGCCGTGCTGTCGCGGGCGATGAACGTCGATGATCAAACGCTCATTATCGAGCTGCCAACGTCCGCGTGGGACGGAACGCCTGTCACGCGGACACTGACCTGGGCGCGCATTGGCTGATCCTCGTCCGAACGGTTCCGATCTTCGGCGCCCAGCGATGAATCGACGCACGTTCATCGCCGGAGTCGCCGCTGGGGCTGCCGTCTCAGGACTGGGCTGCGTCGCGTACGCCGTCGGCGTTGAACCCCACTGGCTCCAACTCGTGTTTCGGGACTTACCCATCCGAGGTTTGCCCCGGAGGCTCGACGGGCTACGCCTTGCCCAGGTCAGCGATCTCCACGTCGGCCCTCGCGTCAGCGACGTCTATCTCGGCCAGTCGTTCGCGCGTGTGCGCGCACTCGAGCCGGATATCGTCGTCTTCACCGGCGACTTCATTACGTATCGCGAGGAGCGCGGCGACAGCCAATTCGACCAACTGAGCGGCGTCCTCTCCGGCTTCCCGAAGGGCAGGCTCGCAACGGTCGGCATCCTCGGCAATCACGACTACGGACGCGCGTGGCGTGAACTGGCCGTCGCCAAACGTGTCGTCGCCGAGGCTGAGCGGGGAGGCATTCGCATTCTTCGAAATGAGACGTATACCGTCGATGGCCTCGATATCGTTGGCGTCGACGATCTCTGGGCGCGACAGTGCCAACCGTCGGCGGCCCTTTCCACCCGGCAGAGCGAGGCAGCGATCGCGCTCATTCACAATCCGGATGCCGCGGATCGCCCAGAGTGGAGCAAGTATGAGGGCTGGCTGCTCGCGGGGCACACGCACGGCGGGCAGTGCAAACCGCCATTCCTCCCGCCGCCACTGCTTCCTGTACAGAATCGGCGGTACGTGGCAGGAGAGGTCGCCGTCGCCCCCGGTCGGACGCTCTACATCAGCCGCGGCGTCGGGCATCTCATTCGTGCTCGATTCAATGTTCGACCAGAGATCACTCTCTTTACGCTGCGCAGAGTCGTGCCGCCCAGAGTGGCCTGACGGCATATCGGCATGCACTTCTTTCAGGCGATGTCCCAAGCCGATGCACTCCTCCTCGGCCGTAAGACACGGAGGGCGTCGGCTGGACCCGGCCGATGTCGAGCAAAACCGGCTTGACGTCGACTGTGCACGACCCGACTATTACCCCGCGCGTTCCCTCCACAGAGACAAACTTCTGACCGAGTCGCTCGACGAAGAGCTTCCGACGTCTGACGTTCTTACCCGCCTGAAAGCGGCGCTCGCAGGGCAATACGAAGTCGAGCGCGAGCTGGGGCGGGGAGGAATGGCTGCGGTCTATCTGGCTCGCGACGTAAAGCACGATCGCCAAGTCGCGATCAAAGTGCTGCACCCAGAGCTCGCCGCCACGCTCGGCGGTGAACGGTTCGAGCGCGAGATCCGCCTCGCTGCGAAGCTGCAACACCCGCACATCCTCGGCTTGCACGACTCCGGCGTCGCCGGGGATCTGCTGTATTACGTGATGCCGTTCGTGAAAGGCGAGTCGCTCCGCGATCGCTTGGATCGCGAGGGCATGCTTCCGATCGACGACGCGGTCGCGATCGCGCTCGAGGTGAACGATGCGCTGGGCTATGCGCACTCCCAGGGCGTGATCCACCGCGACATCAAGCCGGATAACATCCTCCTCTCGGGCGGTCACGCACTGGTCGCCGACTTCGGAATCGCGCGCGCCGTGTCGCCGGAAGGCGGCCAAAAGCTGACCGCGACGGGCATGTCGATGGGGACGCCGTACTACATGTCTCCGGAGCAGAGCGCGGGTGACGTCGTCGGAGCAACGTCGGATCTCTACAGTCTCGGCTGCATGTTATACGAGATGCTCGCCGGCGAGCCGCCGTTCACCGGCATGAACGCCATGCAGGTCATGGCGCGGCACGCGATGGAACAGGTGCCGAGCATTCGCATCGTGCGCAGCGCAGTGCCTGAGGAAGTGGAAGACGCGATCTTTGCGGTGCTCGCCAAGTTCCCCGTCGATCGTCCGCAGACGGCGGCGCAGTTCGCGGAGCTGTTGGGCCTCACGCCCGGCCAGACAGCAAACATGCGCGCGCGCACGACCGTAACGCGCCGGGCAGCGCGAATCTCGGCCCAGCCGACCGAGATGCCGACGGTTCCGCAGGCGCCGGCGATTCCCCAGGCGCCGACGACATGGTGGCGACGACCGGTCCCCCTTGCCTCCGGTGCCGCGGTGTTGCTCATCGCGACCGTCGCGGCGTTCACGATGCGACGCGGAACGTTGCGCGCAACCGCAGCGCCGAGTGCCGACGCGCGACGGGTTGCCGTGCTCTACTTCGACGACAAGAGTCGCGACCACTCACTCGGCGCGGTCGCCGATGGTCTCACCGAGGAGTTGATCCATTCGCTCGCGAGCGCGGCGAGCCTCACCACCATCTCACGGTTTGGTGTCGAGCGTTTTGGAGGGACCGACGCGAGCACCGACAGCGTCGCACGGACGTTACGAGCAGGCTACGTCGTCCGCGGCGACGTCGAGCCGGAAGGCGATAAGGTTCGCGTCAACGTTCGACTCTATGACGCCAGCGGCGTGGATCTCAAGCGCGCGGCGTTCGCCGTTCCAGCACGTAACATCTCGCTGATGCGTGACACGCTGGCGACCGTCGCGTCGGATCTCATCCGACAGCAGCTCGGTACCGAGCTGCAGATGGGTCGTCAGCGCTCCAGCACCGATAACGCGCAAGCGTGGTTGCTGTTGCAGCGCGGCCAACAAGCGCAGAAGAACGGTGAGGCCGCGAACGCAAAGGGCGACACTGCGGGCTTCAATCGCCAGTTTGTCATTGCGGATTCTTTATACGGCGCCGCGCTGTCGGCGGACGGCCGGTGGGCCGACCCTGCCTGGATGCGCGGCGCCTTGGCGTATCGCCGCTCCCGTCTCGTCGGAACCGATCCAACGCTCGTCAGGAAATGGGTCGAAGTCGGATTGCCGTACGCAGATCGCGCGATTGCCATCGATCCGAACAGTCCGGACGCATACGAGACACGCGGCAACCTTCGCTACTGGTCGTGGCTCTCTGCCGCGGCGAACGACTCTGCGAAGCGGCAGACAGCGCTCGACGACGCAAAGGCGGATCTCGAGAAGGCCACCGTGCTCAATCGGAACCAAGCGGGGGCGTGGGCGACGTTGTCGCATCTGTACTACTACACGGCGACGACGAACGACGTCTATCTCGCCGCGCAGCACGCGCTCGATGCCGATGAATTCCTGTCGAGCGCGAACTTGATCCTGTCGCGGCTCTTCAACGCAACGTACGATCTTGGCCAGTTCGATAAAGCCAAGCAGTGGTGCGACGTCGCGGGCCAGCGGTTCCCAGCCGATGTTCGCGCCGTGCGGTGCCGCCTCTATCTGCTGACGACGCGCATTCAGCAGCCCGACGTCGCCAAAGCGTGGCGGCTCGCGGATTCTGCGGTGGCCCTGGTTGCTCCTGGCGCACGCTCGCGCGAGCGTCTGACGGAAGAGATGCTCGTCGCCGCCGTTCTTGCGAGAGCGAGCAAGAGTCAGCCTGCCCTCGCCGACAGCGCCCGGCGCGTCGCCAAGCGTTCGGAAGGGAACGCGACGGTCGATCCGGTGCGCGACCTCGCCTACTACGGCGCATTCGTCCACACGCTGCTTGGCGACACGACCGTGGCAATCAATCTTCTCAAAGAGCATCTCGCGGCGAGCCCGTACAAGGCGGCAACGCTGCGTGACGATCCTGGCTGGTTCTTTCGGGATCTTGCGAACGATCCACGCTTCAAGCATGCGGTGGGCGCGCCGTAGCGTCAGCGCGACAGTTGCGGCTTCCCTCACCGCGTTCGACATTGCCACGCCCGACGAGCCTCACACGGCTCGCGCCTACCTCATCGGAGAGCTTGCATGCGACGCAGCATTGCATCCCTCATCGCGCTTTCGGCGGTCCTCGTTTTTCTCGTTTCCTGCGGCGACACCTCACGACGTAACGCCGATCCCACAAGCCCGATCCAGCGTGGTGGCTCGCAGCTCAGCACCGCGCCCGCGTGCGTCACGCTGGCGAACCTCGTGTCGATGGTGAACACGGTGTTCGGCGCCGGATCACCCGACGCCAGCGCCGCGCTGGGGAAGCTCGATAACCTCGATAAGCAACTTCAGAAGGGAAACATTGGGCAAGCGCAGGATCAGGCGCGTCTGCTCATCTCGTTCATTCAACTGAAAGCGCAACAGGGGACGCTGCCCGGCACCCATGCGCAGATCCAGCTGCTGATCAACGGCATCCTCTGCTACGTTGGTTTGGCGTCCGACACCTTCATCATTTTCCCAAACGATCCCGCGCAGATCCTGCGGCATAGCAACGGTCGTTCGGGTATCTCGCTGCAGGCGAACACGGTCGCCGAGCCGACGCTGATCACGATCACGGTGTTGTCGGATACGACGCCGCCGCTCGTGACGAAACTCGACCAATATCCCGGCTTCATCTCGCTCTCGCAGACCTCTCCGCTGACGAAGCCGGCCGTTGTCGGCGTGTGTCCCGCGTCGAGCGTCCCGGCAGAAGTGCTCGACCGATTGCGTCTCGGCCATCAGGCGGCTGTGGGCTTCGAGATCACGCCGACGGCAGACGCGAGCTTCCTCGATTGTTCGACGTCGACCGTCGAGAGCCGCGTGTCGGGCTGGATGCAGCGGCTCGCGAGCTTCTTCTCACCGAAGCCGGCGTACGCCAAAACCATGCGCGCGGGCGGTGTCGGTGGACTCGTCAGCGAGTTCAGTCCGTTTGCGCCTGTCGACGCTCAACTATTCTTCGGCGGCGGAGTCGGCGCGACTGTGACCGAGTTCAAAGCCCGGCCGATGGATAACACGACGACACCGAAGCTGCCGGCCGCGCCGTTGCTCTCGCGCACGCCGGGCGCTCGTGTGAATACTGTAGTTAGCGGGATCTGTACTCAGATAAATGCGCTCATCGGATCGCCGGTCGAGACCGAGTGTCGGCCAGTCGTCACGCTCAAGACGTTCCGGGGGACGCTGCTCGAGAGCGTGCCTGTCGGTTGGGTCATCGGGCAGGGAGGCGGAGTGGTCGCGCCAGAAGCAACTCCTGCGCACACGTGCGGCACATTCGGGTCGAGCGCTTCCACCCTGACGAACGCGAGCGGATCCGCGAGCGTTTGCTGGACACTCGGCGCAACGCTCGGTACGAACACTGTGGTCGCAACGCCGACGTTCGGTGGTGACGCACCATCGGGCGTCACGTTCAGTCCGGCGAGCATCACGTTCACCGCGATCGCCCTGCAGATCACGCCGACCGCGACGGCCACGGGTGGCGTGTTCCCGTACGACGGTCTTCCGCATGCCGGGAGTGGAGCCTGCTCGAACGGTCTCACGCCCGCGCTCGCGTACAGCAACGGCACCGTTCCGACGAATGCGGGGACGTACACTCTGACCGTGACCTGCGGATCGGGCAATCCGCTGTACGTCACCGTCACACAGACGGCGACGATTCACATCACGCCGGCGCCCACGACGTCCACCGTGTCGTGTCCGGCATCCATGACGTACACCGGGGCTGCGCTCACGCCGTGTATGGGGGGTGTGACTGGGCCGGGCCTCTCGCTCAGCCTCTCGCCGACATACACGTCGAACGTCGTCGGGACCGCGACGGCCACGGTGACCTACTCAGGCGGTGCCAACTACGCCGCGAGCTCCGCGTCGAAGACGTTCCAGATCTTGTATGCGCAGTCGGGTTGCTTCTCGTCGCCGATCTACAACGTGATGCCGTCGACGAAGTCGTTCCAGAACAGAGGGTCGAACGTCCCGGTGAAGTGCACGCTGCGCTCGGCGTCGGGCGCTGGCGTCGCGAACGCGATGGGCGATCTCGTGGTTCAGGACATGGGACCGAATGGGACAGGATCGCCAGTCACAGTGGTCTCGATTGCGAATGCCTTCAAGGCGGCGAGCAGCGGCAACTACGCGTACGGGCTGGACACGTCGCCGTTGGGCTTCTTGCCGACGCACTACTACTTCGTGACCGCCACGTGGTCCGACGGCTCGAAGACGACCGGCTGGTTCTACATCAAATAGCGGAGGACCGAAGACCGAAATCCCGGCGGCGGGTCATGTCGGGATTTCGCCGCATGTGTCGTTATCCTCGGTGAAGACCTCAACCGGAGGATATTCGATGTGGAGTATACGAAGGCTCCCCCGCGCGTGTAGTCGCCTCGTGCTGGTCGCCGCGGTCGCTTGCAGCCAAGCGGCCGTGGACCGCACCGCGCCAAACGTCAACGCTGCCGAGGTGAGTACAAGCGTCCGCTGGAACCGCCGCGCCGTCGCGCTCGTCGTCGCCCGACAACCCGCCAGCAACGGTCAAGCCGCGGTTAGTAGAATTCTCACGTACGTCTCGCTCGCGCAGTATCGCGCGGTGCAGGCCGCAACCAAGGATACGAAACGTCCTTCTGTGTCCGCGGCAGTCGGCGCAGCATCGGCCGTCGTGCTCAACTCGTTTTTTCCGCTCGACGTCGCGTCGATAGAAGCGCAGTTGAACGGAGATCTCGCGATCCCCCCGTGGCCCGGCACGCCCGTCGAGGACGTAGCGGCCGGAGAAGCACTCGGACGATCCATCGGCACCGCCGTCGTCGCACAGGCCGCGGGGGACAACTATCTCGCGCTTGCGCCGAGTGCTGTGCCGACGGGGCCGGGCAAATGGACGTCGTCCACGGCGGCGATCGTTCGTTCGTTGTACGGCACAAAGCCATTTTTCCTCACCACGCCGGAACAGCTTCGCCCCTCAGCACCTCCGGAATTCGGCTCGCCGGCATACAACGGGGCGCTTGCCGAAGTGCGGAGCATCTCCGACACGAGAACCGCCGAGCAAACGCAGATCGCGGTGAACTGGAACACGTCGAGCGGCACGTTCACGGCGGGCGCGCTCAATTTCATCGTCGACGATCTACTTCAAGAGCGACGTGTCACCGAGCTCGAGGCGGCGCGGATTCTCGCCGTTGCCAATGCGGCAACATTCGATGCGCAGATCGCATGTTGGGAAGCGAAGTTCACGTACTGGTTCATCCGCCCGTCGCAGGCCGATCCCGGAATCACGATGCCGATTGCGCTCCCGAATCATCCATCATATCCGTCGGGGCACTCGTGTATGACGGCGGCAATGCTCGGCGTGGTTGCGGACGCGTTCCCCGACCAACGCACCCGCCTCGAGGGGCTCGTGCAGGAGGCGGGCATGTCGCGCGTGTATGGCGGGATTCACTACCGGTTCGATATCGACGCTGGGCGAGAGATTGGACGAGCTGCGGCAGCGCTCGCGCTCAAGAGTAGTCTCAGATGAGAATTGCCGGAACGGCGGAACGACAGAACGACGGAACAACAGAACAACGGAACGACGGAACGACGGAACGACGGAACGACGGAACGACGGAACGACGGAACTGAAGAAACGCAGATGGCCGCGGAAACTTCCGGGATGGCCGCGGATACTACGGAAGACCAGAAACTACCAGCGATTGCAGAGAAATTCATTCTTCTTGGTCTTGAATGGGCAAAATCACAGCACGCTTTGCCCTTTGATGCTTCTTTTTCTGAGAGACCTTCATTCTTCGTTTGACAAACGCAGCTCGGGACGCCGGTAAATAGCGTCCCGAGCGGCGGTTATTTCAGAATGAGTTCCCCCTAGCGCGGGATTCGCGACTGACTCGGATCCCAATCGGAACCACCGCTTCCGAAGTTCCGAAGTATCCGCGGCCATCCCGGAAGTTTCCGCGGCCATCTGCGTTTCTTCAGTTCCCGTCGTTCCGTCGTTCCGTGTTTGTCTCATTCCTCGAGTGCTCGTCGCAACAGCACACGCGCTTTCGCCCAGTCTCGTTGAACTGTTCTAGGGGTCACACCGAGCGCTTCGGCAATCTCTTCCTCTCTTAGACCGCCGAAAAACCGGCACTCTACCACGCGAGCCAGTCTCGGCTCAACTTCGGCGAGCTTCACGAGCGCTTCGTCGATCTGCAGCAGAGCTTCCGGTTGATCGTCGACGGGAATTTGGTCGATGTCGAGCGAGATACGCGGGCCGCCTCCCCCGCGCTTTTGTCGCGCCCGGCCGCGGGCTCGATCGATGAGCACGTGACGCATGGCGCGCGAGGCGAGGGCAAAGAAGTGTGCGCGGTCGTTCCAGCCCGCACGCGACTGATCGACGAGCTTGAGGTATGCCTCGTGGACGAGTCCCGTCGTCTGCAACGTTCCGCCGCGGTCGTGCGGCGCGAGATGGCGATGCGCGATCGTACGGAGCTCCTCATAGACGACGGGCACGAGCTCGTCGAGGGCGTCGCGGCTCCCGCGCAATGTGGCGAGAAAGTCGGATGGGTGGGTCATGTCAACGGCTACTCAATTCGATCAGCGCGATGTCCGAATGCGCTCGCACCAGCTCGAACACGATTCGCTTTCCATCGGGGGAAGTATCGAAGCGGTGTACGAGGTCGCCGGGCGTAAGCGTCGTCAATTGCCGACGTGCACCGCTCTCGAGGTCCAACAGCCAGAAGTTCTGCCGGCGAAAACCACCGAGCTTCACGACCACCCGCTTGCCATTCGGCAAAAAGCGATAGCTGTCGCCAAGGCGATCGACGATGAGCGAGGGAAGGGGAAACGGCTTGCCCTGTGGCGTCACGGCTTTCACGGACACACTGCGACCGCGTGCTGTGCCCGAGTAAAGTATGAATCCCCCATTCGGCGACCACACGGGATTCGACGACACCGAGTCGACGAGACGCACCGGTGCGCCACCGCTTGCCGGAACGCGAAAGATACGGACACCTTGCGTGTCGGCCGCGGCAACGGCGAGCCACGCGCCGTCGGGCGACCACGACGGTGTTCCGCGTACATCGAGCGATTCAGCGAGCGTCCGCACATTCGAGCCGTCAGCGGCCATGCAGTTCAACGTCGAGCGATTGTGCCGCCGGACGGAAACGCAGATGGTGCTGCCGTCGGGCGACGTCGCGGCGGCGCCGGCCACTGCGCCGTCCATCGGCTTCCAGACTTCGGTCGCCATGCCGTGTGCCTGTCTCCACACTGCGTCAGCCCCGCTGCGCGAGGCAAGGTAGACGAATGACGAATCCGTCGCGAAGCGTGGCGCTGCGGCGCGTGCGGTTGGAAGCTCGACGCGTGTGGGGTGTTGGTCCGGCGTGGTGGTTCCGATCGTCACGCTCCAGAGTTGCACCGATGGGTTGGATACAGTGGCGACGAGTCGCCGCGTGTCTCCATTCGCCGCCGCCGCCGCCGCCGCCGCCGCAATCGACGTGTACTGTTCGACGCCCGTGCTCACTCGACGCGCGACGCGCTCGTCGACGTCCATTGAATAGAGCCAGGGCCCCGTGCCGTCGTCGGCTGTGGCAACGTAGAGCAGTGTGCGCGAGTCGAGCAGCACAGGGTACGCGACACGAGACGCGTGTGTCGTCATTCGCTTCGCCGGTCCGCCCGCCGAGCTGACTCGCCAGATGTCCATTCGATCCGGCGGCGTCCCCATCGCGAAATACAGGTATTTGCCGTCCGGCGACCACGTGAGATAATGACAATGCACGCCGGGCGGCGCACTGAAAATTCTATGCGCGTCGGAGCCATCGCGTCCCGCGACGGAGATCGGGTCGCCCGGCGTTGCCTCGTGAAACGCGAGCTGCGTTCCGTCCGGCGACCACACGGTATTGACCGCCGTGTTGTGAAACGCCCGTAAGAGTCCGCCGAGTGTCGGGACGGTGGCGATCTTCGCGGGGGAGGTGATGTCGCCGACGCGCAGCCACAGATGTGTACCGTCGCCCGTGAAGCCAATGTTGCGTACATCGTCATTGAACAACTCTGATCGACTGCCGTGGGTGAGGTTCACGATCTGACCACTGCCGATCTGCGTGACGAACGCGTCGAAGACGCTATCGCGGTCGGCGAGAAAGGCCGCGAATTGTCCATCCGGTGAGATCGCGGCGTCCACCTCGTCGCCGGGAAAGTCGGTGAGTCGCTCGATGTGCGCGGTCGACCAGCCGGCCCGCCACAGCGCCTCGCGCGATCGCGGCGTACGCGCCATCCATGCGCCGACCGAGACGGCGACAATTCCGATGACGGCGACCGCGATTCCCGGTGCGCGCCACCGTCGCGCCGCTGAGGGCACGGCTACGCCTCCAGTCGCGATGGCGTCGAGGCGGCGCACGAGCTCTTGCGCGCTTTGCCAGCGCTCCTCGGGACGTTTTTCCAAGCATCGCATGACCAGCTCGACGAGCGCTGGCGGCAGGTCGGGTTTGTACGTGGTGATCGGCGTCGGCGGCAGCACCATGTGTGCACGCAGCAGATCCTCGACTTCAGTTGCCTCGAATGGCAACCGTTCCGTGAGCAGCTCGTAGGCGAGCACGCCAACGGCATAGATGTCGGCCCGGTGGTCGATCTGCTGGCCGGCGGTG
>Ga0126377_10001402_pt1 | contig 15835 bp, 13 predicted proteins | sample PanSoiMetPlot_22_FD_92647 | JGI IMG/M metagenome (GOLD analysis project Ga0126377, IMG submission 92647) | Tropical forest soil microbial communities from Panama - MetaG Plot_22 | ecosystem: Environmental > Terrestrial > Soil > Tropical forest > Bulk soil | place: Panama | collected 2016-02-17
ACCACCCAGGTCCGCAACATCGCCGAGGTCGCGACCGCGGTGACCAAGGGCGACCTCACCCGCTCGATTCAGGTCGATGCGCGCGGCGAAGTGGCCGAGCTCAAAGACAACATCAATACGATGATCGACAACCTGCGGCTCACCACCGACCGCAACACCGAGCAGGACTGGCTCAAGACCAACCTCGCCCGCTTCACCAGCATGCTGCAGGGCCAGCGCGACCTTGCGACCGTCGGCCGGCTGCTGCTCACCGAGCTCACCCCGCTGGTCAACGCCCAGCTCGGCGTCATCTATCAGGTCGAGAGCAGCGACGCGCCGAGCCTGCGGCTGCTGTCGGCCTATGCGGACGACGGCTTCAACGGTCACCCCGAGCGGATCCGGATCGGTACCGGGCTGATCGGCCAATGCGCGACCGACAGGCGCCGCATGCTGATCACCGATATGCCGGCGCACGCCGTGCCGATCGGGTCGGCCCTGTTCAAGGCGGTGCCGCGCAACATCATCGTGCTGCCGGTCCTGTTCGAGGGCCAGGTCAAGGCGGTGATCGAGCTCGCCTCCGTCAACGCCTTCACCACCCTGCAGGTCGCCTTCCTCGATCAGCTCACCACCGGCATTGGCATCGTGCTCAACTCGATCGAGGCGACGATGCAGACCGAGGGGCTGCTCAAGCAGTCGCAGACGCTCGCCGGCGAATTGCAGGCGCAGCAGCACGAGCTGCAGACGACCAACGAGCAGCTCGAGCAGAAGGCGCAGCAGCTCGCGGAACGCAATGTCGAGGTGGAGCGCAAGAACCAGGAAATCGAGCAGGCACGGCGCGCGCTCGAAGAGCAAGCCTCCGAGCTCGCCCTCACCTCGAAGTACAAGTCGGAATTCCTCGCCAACATGTCGCATGAGCTGCGCACGCCGCTCAACTCGATCCTGATCCTGGGCCATCAGCTTGCCGACAATCCCGAGGGCAATCTCAGCAGCAAACAGGTCGAGTTCGCCCGCACCATCCATGGCGCCGGCACCGACCTGCTCAACCTGATCAGCGACATCCTCGACCTGTCGAAGATCGAGTCTGGCACCGTCACCGTCGACGCCCAGGAGGTGTTCCTGACCAACCTGATCGACGCGGTCGGACGCCCGTTCCGGCACGAGGCCGATACGCGTTCGCTCTCGTTCGACGTCGAGATCGATCCGCATCTCGGGCGCAGCATCGTCACCGACTCCAAGCGTCTGCAGCAGGTGCTGATCAACCTTCTGTCGAACGCCTTCAAATTCACCGAGCACGGCAGCGTGCGGCTCAACGTCTCGGCCGCGGTCGGCGGATGGACCCCGAACCATCCGGTGCTCAGCGAGTCCCCGGCCGTGATCGCGTTCGAGGTGTCGGATTCCGGCATCGGCATTCCGCTCGACAAGCAGAAGATCATCTTCGAGGCGTTCCAGCAGGCCGACGCCTCGACCAGCCGCAAATACGGCGGCACCGGCCTCGGCCTCGCCATCAGCCGCGAGCTATCGAACCTGCTGGGCGGAGAGATCCAGCTGCGCAGCACGCCCGGGCGCGGCAGCACCTTCACGCTCTACCTGCCGATCAACTATGTCGGCCCGTCGATCGCGAGCCGGCAGAGCGCGAGCGCGGCCGCGAAGGCCGCCGAACCGCCCGCCGTCCTGCCGACGCTCGCAGCCGATCGCGTGGTGGAGATCCCCGACGACCGGCTCGAGGTCGAGCCGGGGGACGCCATCCTGCTGGTCGTCGAGGACGACCCGCACTATGCGCGGGTGATCATGGACCTGGCGCGCGACAAGAGCTTCAAGGTGCTGGTGGCGACGCGCGGCGCCGAGGCGCTCGATCTCGCCAAGCAGTTCCAGCCGACGGCGGTGTCGCTCGACGTCTTCCTGCCCGACATGCTCGGCTGGACCGTGCTGAGCCAGCTCAAGCAGAACCTGCTCACGCGCCACATCCCGGTGCAGATCATCACCCTCGATGAGGATCGCCAGCACGCGCTCGCGCGTGGTGCCTTCTCATTCGTGACCAAACCGACCACCCCCGAGGGGGTCGAGGCCGCCCTCACCCGGATCAAGGAATATTCCAAGCCGCGCCGCAAACGGCTGCTGGTGGTCGAGGACAATGCCGCCGAGCAGCTCAGCATCACCGAGCTGCTCGGTTCCGACGACATCGACATCATCACGGCCGGGACCGGCACCGAGGCGCTCGCGACGCTGCGCTCACAGCCCCACGACTGCGTCGTGCTCGATCTGCGCCTGCCCGACATGTCCGGCTTCGAGGTGCTCGAGCACATCCGCAACGACAGCGCACTCGCCGAGGTGCCGGTCGTGGTGTTCACCGGCCGCGAGCTCTCGGTCGAGGAAGACGCGCAGCTTCACACCATCGCGCGCAGCATCGTCGTCAAGGGCGTGGAATCGCCCGAACGGCTGCTCGACGAGACCGCCCTCTTCCTCCACCGCGTGGTCACCGACCTCCCGATCGAAAAGCAGCACATGCTGGAGCGGCTCAACAGCTCGGACGAGGACCTGGTCGGCAAGGTCGCGCTGCTGGTCGACGACGACGCGCGCAACATCTTCGCGCTGTCGAGCGTGCTGGAACGTCGCGGTATGCGTGTGCGGACCGCGACCACGGGGCGCGAGGCGATCGAACTGATCGACTCGGCGCCCGAGATCGCCATCGTGCTCATGGATATCATGATGCCCGAAATGGACGGCTACCAGACGATCGCAGCCATTCGCGACAAGCCGCTGTTGCGTCGCCTGCCGATCATCGCGCTGACCGCCAAGGCGATGAAGGGCGACCGTGAGAAGTGTTTGGAGGCCGGTGCGTCGGACTACCTTGCCAAGCCGGTCAATACCGAGCAGCTTCTGTCCGCGCTGCGCATGTGGCTGCATCGGTGATCGGGAGGGCGACAATGGAGCCGCACGACCGCGTCAATATCCTGCTGGTCGACGATCAGCAGGCCAAGCTCCTCAGCTACGAGGTCATCCTGCAGGGCCTCGGCGAGAACCTGCTCAAGGCCACGTCCGGCCGCGAGGCGCTCGAGCATCTGCTGAGATCGGACATCGCCGTGATCCTGGTCGACGTCTGCATGCCCGACCTCGACGGCTTTCAGCTCGCCGCGATGATCCGCGAGCATCCGCGCTTCCAGAAGACCGCCATCATCTTCATCTCGGCCATTCATCTGAGCGACATGGACCGCCTGCGCGGCTACGAGATGGGCGCGGTCGATTACGTACCGGTTCCGGTCATCCCGGAGGTGCTGCGCGCCAAGGTCAGGGTCTTTGCCGAGCTCTATCGCAAGACCCGCCAGCTCGAGCGGCTCAATGCGGAGCTCGAGCACCGGGTCGCCCAGCGCACCGCCGAGCTCGAGGCCTCGACCGGACGGCTGAGCGACAGCGAGCAGCGCCGCAGCCTCGCGCTGATGGCCGGCAACATGGGATCGTGGGATTGGGATCGGGAAAAGGGCGACTGCCTGTGGGACGAAGGCCACTGCCGGATTTTTGGCGTCGACCATGAGAATTTCGTCGTCTCCGCCGAGAACGTGAAGGCGATAATCCACCCCGACGACTGGCCGCGCCTGCAGCATGCGATGGACCAGCTGTTCTTCGAAAAGCGATCCTACCAGACCGAGTTCCGCGTGCGCCGTCCGGGCGGCGACGTGCGCTGGTGCCTCGGCACGGCGGCGCCGACCCTGGACGACACGGGCCGCATCATTCGGCTGAGCGGCGTGACGGCCGACATCACCGAGCGCAAGGAATCCGAGGTGCGCCAGGTGCTGCTCGCACGCGAGGTCGATCATCGCGCCAAGAATGCGCTCGCGATCGTGCAGTCGATCGTGCGCCTGACGCGGGCCGAGAACATCTCGACCTACACGGTGGCGGTCGAAGGACGTATCCAGGCGCTGTCGCGGGCGCATACCGTCCTCTCCCAGTCGCGCTGGCAGGGAGCCGATCTCGCCGGCCTGGTCGAGGAGGAGCTTGCGCCTTATCGCGGCGACATCGGCGACCGGATCAAGACCTCGGGGCCGACCGTGTCGCTTCAGCCGGCGGCGGCGCAGACGCTGACGCTCGCCCTGCACGAGCTCGCCACCAATGCGGTGAAATACGGCGCCTTGTCCTCCATCGCCGGCCGTCTGCGGCTGAGCTGGGTGATGACCCCGACCGAGCTCGTCGTGCATTGGGAAGAGACCGGCGGGCCGCGCGCCAGCAAGCCCGTGCGCATCGGCTTCGGCACCCGAATCATCGTCGCCAGCGTCGAAGGCCAGCTCGGCGGGCGCGCCAGGTTCACCTGGCACGAGCGCGGCCTGCATTGCGAGCTCGTGATCCCGCGCGGGGAAAAGATCGAATCGTCGATCCGCAGCGTCGATGATGGCGGCGCCGAGGACAAGAGCCACGGCGCTATCGGACACAAGCTGGTGGTCACCGGCAACCAGGTCATGGTGGTCGAGGACGAGGCGCTCGTCGCCATGGTCGAGAGCGACGCGCTGACCGAGCTCGGCTTCGAGGTCGCGGGCCCCTACAGCCGGCCGGCAGATGCGCTGGAGGCGGTCGAGCGCGGCGGCATCTCGGCCGCCATTCTCGACATCAATCTCGGCGGAACCCTCGTCTACCCGGTCGCCGAGGAACTGACGGCGCGCGGCATCCCGTTCATCTTCGTCACCGGCTATGGACCCGAAAGCGTCGACCAGCGGTTCGCGCAGGTCCCGGTGCTGCAGAAACCAGTCGAGCGCGAATCGCTGCAGCGGATTTTCATCAACGGCCGCGCCACGTCGAACGGCTCCGCGGTCGCCGACGAGGCGCGCAGCGCGGCCGGTGCCTGACGTTGACGGCTCGGGTGCGCCCGCGCCCGAGTCGTCGTCTTTTTCGCCGTCACATCTTCTGCGCCGTCACAAGATCACCTTTTGTCCACACCGGCGCGCGTCCGAAGCGCTGTGCCGACATGGCGCAATTGCGGCAAACGACGAAAAATCCGACGATTGCGAGTTCGTAACATTTCCTGAAGACGCGATCGTCCCTGGGTGAGGAACCTCGCCGCGCGTCGCACGTTTTCTCTCTGCAGACCTCGCTCCGGCATCGCGTCGCGAGGTTGGCCGTGCGGCCCGGGGTGTAGACCCAAGCTGTAGACCGAAGCCGCCAGTCATCCCCCAGTCAGACTCGAGTTGAACGCGCTGGCGGCGAAAGCCGATCGATCGCGCGTGACCGCGTGCCGAGCCGATCGCCGCAATGCCAACATCATGGAGCATCGCGATGACTCACGAACACCATCTTGGGCCGCCTCCGCGTCCCGACCCCGCGCGGCGCCACCGCGAAGTGCTGACCGACGCCGAGTTTACCCACAGCGTGCTCGCCAACAGCATCGCGCTAATCAAGGTGCTCGACCTCGACGCACGCATCGAGCTCGTGAGCGTCGGGGCGCTGCGTGCCTTGGAGGTCGCGGACGAGGATGCGCTGATCTCGTCGTCGTGGTTCGATCTGTGGCCCGACGCTTCGTCGGCGCAGATCGCGGTTGCCGATGCGAAAGGCGGACGCAGCGCGACGTTCGAAGGCGAAAGGCCGACCGTCAAAGGAAATCCGCGATGGTGGGAGGTGACGGTCAGCCCCATTCTCGGCCTCACCGGCCGTCCCGCGCGCCTGCTTACGGTTTCGCGCGACATCACGACCCGCAAGGTCGCGCCTCGCTCGCAGGCGGTGCTGACGCACGACATGCATCATCGCGTCAAGAACCTACTCGCCATGGTGATGGCGATCGCCTCGCAAAGCCTCGCCCGCGCGCCGAGCATCGAGGACGGACGCGTGGCAATCGAGCGGCGGCTGATGGCGCTCGCCGAGGCGCACAACGTGCTGCGCGAGGGAACGGCGGAGGGCGTGAGCCTGCGCAGCATCGTCGACGCCGCACTGGCGCCCTACGACGCCGAGCCGTCTCGCTTCGAGGTCGAGGGCGAAGACGTTCGCCTGTCGCCGCGGGCTGCGCTCGCGGTCGCGATGGCGCTGCACGAGCTGTGCACCAATGCGATCAAATACGGCGCCTTGTCGATCGCGGGCGGCCGCGTAGCACTGACCTGGCGCAATAAGGCGGGGCATTTTCACATGACTTGGCGCGAGCACGGCGGCCCGCAGGTCGAGGGGCCGGCGCGCCGCGGCTTCGGCACGCGTGTGATCGAGGCCAATTTTCGCAACCAGCTCGCCGGCAGCGCCACCGTATCGTTCGCGCCGACCGGCGTGGTGTGGAGCTTCGAGGCGAACCTCCGGCCCGCGCACGCCTAGATCCTGACCGATTCAGGTTTAATCGATCGGACTCAGAAGTCGTCTGAAAAAGTCGTTTGAGACGTCGTTCGTTTGCGCATGATCCGTTCCGAACCCGGCCCCCACCTTCCGGGATCATGCTTTGGTCTTACTGCGTCACTTCCGCGTCATTGCGAGCGACCCGCCTACGCTCGCGTTGCGAGCTACGTCGGGTTTGAGTCCGCCGTAGCGCGGAGCGCGAAGGCGGAAGCGAAGCAATTTCCCCTTCACTTGCGCATGTGGACGAGATTGCTTCGCCGGCCTTCGGCCTCCTCGCAATGACACGTGCCCTTATCAAGTGACGCAGTAAGATTGGGCCGGACGTCAGCTGGACAGCAGGACGTTGCGGATGTTCTGGTGCAGGGCCGGCGGCACGTGCCATGAGACCGTCACCCGCCGATCCTTCGAGAGCGTGATGTAACCCTCCGAAACGCCGGCATCGCGCAGCAGCTCCGTGAGGGTCGTCAGCACGCGCGGCGGAAGCCATCCCTTGCGCAGGCGCAGCGTGCCGTCATCGATCAGGATGTAGGTCTCGCCGTCGTCGAACAGCCGCAACCCGGAGCCGGGCCCGCTCGACTTGTAGAGGATCACCAGGGCGGCGCCGAGCACGAGGCCCAGGAGCAGAAGCGGCATTGCGGTCCTCCCCACCGAAACGCGATACGACCGTGCGGCGGACGCGCACGGACGTCGCGCAGGCCGATCGCGCGATCGGCCTGACACATGCCTTGGTCGCGGCGCGCGGCCGCGGCGTTAAAACGTCCCGTGAGCACGGGCTTACGGACGGCGCATGACGTCGTCAAGGCGTGATGAACTTATACCCGTCGTCCCATCGGCGCACGCGGCCGATCGAGTTGGGCGAGGGAAAGTGCGTCACGCACATCAGGGTCCGCTCGTCGCAGAAGCGATCGAATACCTTTCGCCGCGTCGCGCCGGCTTGCTTGCCGTCGTAGTCCGCCCGCATGGCGAGATCGGGAAAGCGTCCCTGGATCGGCGAATGGATCATGTCACCGGCGATCAGCGCGTCTTGCCCGGGATGGCCGACCAGCACGGAGAAATGATCGATGGTGTGGCCCGGCGTCGGCAGCAGCGTGACCGTCTCCTCGAGTGCGAAGTCGCTCTTCACGATCTGCTCGCGTTTGGCGGCGACGATCGGCAGCACCGAGTCGGTGATCCACGGCACGGCGGCCGGATCCTCCTTTTCCTTCTCGGTCCAGTGCGCGAGCTCGCGGTCGGCCATGATGTATTTCGCGTTCGGAAAGGTTGGCACCCAGCGTCCGTTCTCGAGCCTGGTGTTCCAGCCCACGTGGTCGACGTGCAGGTGGGTGCACATCACGTAGTCGATGTCGCCGACCCCGAACCCTGCAGCCGCGAGGTTCTTCTCGAAGCGGTCGCTGTTCATCATGTTCCAGAACGGCCGCGCCGGGCGCGGCTTGTGATTGCCGACGCAGGAGTCGATCAGGATGGTGTGGTGCGGCGTCTTGACGACGAAGCTCTGCACGCAGAGCACCAATTTACCGGTTGCGGGATCGACGAATGTCGGCTGCAGCCAGCAGCGATGCTCGTCCAGCACCTCCTTGGTCAGCTTGGGAAAGAACTCCATCGCATCGAAGAACGGCCCCTGCTGCTCGACGACCGGATAGATCGTGATATCTTGGAGCTTGATCGCTGCGGACATCGGGACGTGCTTTCTGCGTTGTGACGAGCCGGGCGCGATGTTAGCGGGATCGCCCACCCTCGCCTAGTCGACCAAACCGCCTGCCAACAGTCGAATCCGAGCGTGTGCAAGGCACACAGGAGGACACCCCACGTTCGCGGAGCCGCTGTCCGGACCATCGCTGAGCAGGGAGAATGACCCTGTTTGCCGATGGAGCGAGAATGACACTGTTTGCCGATATCGCCGCTTACCTGTTCTCGATTCCGTCGGTGTCATCGTGGGCATCGTGGCGCACGAGGCCGGGCACTGCGCATTCGCGGCATTTGCGTCGCGGCCGGTCACGCACGTGCGGATCGGCAGCGGCCCGGGAGTGGCGCGTCGTTGTTGGCGGGACGCTATCAGGCTCCCGCCTCCACCAGCATCTCGGCGAGCCGGTCCGGCATGTCGACCATCACGTCGTGACCGCACGGCAGCTCGCGGGTGCGCCACGACGCGTCCTGGCGCAGGGCATCATAGGCGCGGTCGAACCCCGGATTGGCGTAGCTCTTGGCGCGAATATAGGTCTTGCGCGCGATGCGCTCGCGCGCGCCGGTGAGCGCAATCGCGTCCGTGAAGGTCGCGATCGGCTGCGGGACGCACAGCCGGTCGACCCAGGCGCGGTCGGCCGGATTGACCCCGAAGGCTTCCGCGGGCCGCGGCGGGATGCCGAGATCGCCGCGCTGCACCGTCGCGCGGATCGTCTCCCGCACGGCCGGACTGGTGAGCTGCTCCACGCTCTCGCCATTTTGCGGCACGAAGGCGTCGAGGAAAACGAGTGCGCGGATCGCGCCCGGCATCTGCTCGGCGACACCCGAGATGATGAAGCCGCCGTAGGAATGGCCGCACAGGACGACGTCGCCGAGCCCCTCACACGTCATCACGTTGACGATATCGGTGATGTGGGTCGCGAGGCCGATCCCGGACGCCAGCTGATGCGCGCGCTCGCCGAGCCCGGTCAGCGTCGGCGTGAACACCACATGGCCCCCGGCGCGCAGCCGGTCGGCGACGCGCCGCCAGCACCAACCGCCGTGCCACGCACCGTGGACCAGGACGAACGTACAGGACATGGTGCTCCCCCTTGGCTGCCGCGCTCGGATGCCCCTCTTGGTGCTCCCCTCGGCGGCTCCCCTTGCGTCATCGGGGGCGCCGGCACCGCCCCTCGACAAATCCCGTCATTCCTGGCACATCGCCGGCGCACACTTCCACCCCCGACGGATCGGGCCGCGCCCGCGGCCGGTCGCAACCTGCGCGAACAAAGGCTCCCAGCATGACCACCCTGGTTCAAGAGCAATTCGGCCGCAATGCCGCTAGCTATCTCACCAGCAAGCCGCACGCGCAGGGCAAGAGCCTCGACCGGCTGATCGACCTCACCCAGCCGCAACGCGACTGGCGGGTGCTCGACGTGGCGACCGGCGGCGGTCACGTCGCCTACGCGTTCGCGCCGCACGTGGCGCGGGTCTGGGCGACCGACATCACCGACGAGATGATCGCGCAGGTGCGCGACCAGGCGGCGGAAAAGGGCTTCGCCAACCTGCGCGCCGCCTATGCGAAGGCCGAGGCGCTCTCGTTCGACGACGCGAGTTTCGACCTCGTGACCTGCCGCATCGCGCCGCATCACTTCGACAGCATTCCGGCCTTCATTGCCGAGGTGCACCGGGTGCTCAAGCCGGGCGGCCTGTTCGGCCTCGTCGACAACGTGGTGATGCCCGGCAGCATCGGCGACTTCGTCAATGCGTTCGAGCGCTTTCGCGATCCGAGCCATCTGCGTGCCTGGACCATGCAGGAGTGGAACGACGCCCTTGCCAAGCAGGGTTTCGTCATCGCGCACGTGGAGGAGCTCGACAAGGTGATGGAGTTCGCGCCCTGGGCCGCGCGCCACGACGCGAGCATGCAGGCCTTCCTGCGTGCCATGCTGGCGCATGCGGACCCGGCCGCCCGCGCCTCGCTCGATCCGCAAGGCAGCGGCGACAAGCTGACGTTCCACCTGCGCGAGGGCCTGTTCATCGCGCGCAAGGGATGAGGGCGGCTTGTTTGCCGGAGATGTGAAGCACGCTGCGACAATCCGGACGGGGTTTTTGCCCCTATAACCGCGGCGTAAAGTTGCGTTTCGCAAGTTCCTACTGTAGCGTGCAGGATTATATTTATTCTTTTGGAGGGGTGCGGCGATGGCCATCGATCCACGCAGCATCGCGGGACTTCAATTGCAGCTCGACGCATTAGGCGACGAGGCAGAGAAGACCGGCGATCGAGAATTGCGCGAGGCGCTCAATATCGCCCGCATTGCGCTCGCGAGAACTCATAAGATCTTAGCCGAGCGCAGCCTTCATCCGCGGCTGTCGGAAGACCTTTTTATGCTGCCGGACTTCGATGTGAGCTCTCTTCCCGAGAGTCCGCAAGACCGTACTCTCCATTTTCAGGTGCCCGACGATTACGAACCTCCTGAGGAACAAGGCCGCACTCTTCATCTTCAGGTGCCGGACGATTACGAACCTCCTGAGGAACAAGGCCGCACTCTTCGTCTTCAGGTGCCGGACGATTACGAACCTCCTGAGGGCGGCTCCAAAGAGGGCCCCCCTGACTCCAAAATCAGATAACGCGAATGATGACGGACGACGGCGGAGACGCCGCCACTTTTCCCGACAACAGAGAATTGCCAGATGATGCGCCACCGGAGAACGCCGAGGGAGCCCGACAACGCCGAGGGACCCGACGCCGAGGGAGATGAATCGCGCGCGTCCGGCGCCGCCGAGCGCGAGCCGCCGCGTGGGGAGCCGCCTGCCGAACTCCCGTCTCCTCCACCGCCGACCATCATCGGGACACTCGTCGATGAAGCGCCTGACGAGACGGAACTGCGCGGCCATACCGCCGAGATGGATGGACATCCCGAGTATTATTCGCAGATTAAGCTAGTGACCGAGGCGTCACACCGGATTGATTTCGTGCGGTGGCGCGGGCCTCCGCCTCCACCGGAGTACCGGGCATTTCGAAAGCAGATCGAGGATGTCGCCCGAGTGGTGCGCATCTTGTTTGAGGGAGACGAGGCACGACTGCGCGATTTCTTTCGGCAATTGCACGTGACGGCGGACTCCGGCCTGCGCGGTCGACATTGCAGTCTTGAAATTGGAGCGGACAATCTCCAGGACGTGAAGGACAGCATCGCCGACGCATTTCCGGTCATCAGGGAGAAGATTTGGTGGTCGAACCTCTTCATTCTCCTCGGGGTCACAGTGATCTGCGGCGCAGTGAGCGCCATCTTCTACCTGGTCACGGACGCCTGGGTTCCCGATATTGGTGACGGCAAGTCGATCTGGCCAGCGATTCAGCTCGCGGCGTTCCTGATTCCCCTGGGCGCAGCCATTGGATTGTTCGTGGAGTTCGTCTTCCGCGTTGGTGATGATGTTCCCTACGAGCAGCTGCGAGCAATCAACCCCGGACGGTGGCGGCCATTTCAGCGCGCCTTCAACACGCTTGTGGTGGCCTATGTGTTCGCCGGCATTCTTGGCCTTGGCGCATTCCAGGTCGGGGTTGCGAGCGTCCTGCTCAATGAATTCATCGACAAGAAGCCGGTCTTGTCGCTCGCAATCGGCTTTGTGACCGGATTTGCGTTCCCATATGTCCGCGACCTCGTGCAGCAATTCCGCCCGATCAGACGCGACGCCACCTGACACAAGTGACAGGCGCTGTCTCCGCAGACACGAGATGCGCTACCCCGCCGCTCAATACGCGATCAGATCGCCGTCGTCGCGAATCACGTTGACGAGCCGGCGCACGCCGGCTTCCCGCCGGCCGACATTGTGGATGACGATGTCGGCCTCGATTCCCTCGCCCATGGTCGCGGAGCGCGCCATCCGTTCGGCCTGGCTTCCGTCGCTCCCCCGCCCGCGCGCCGCGAGGCGTGACTCCAGCACGTCCGGCGGCGCCGTGACGTGCACGACGGTCACCCACGCATAGCGCGTCCGCGCGGCGCCGATCATGGTCCTGGACACGTTGCACACGACGCGGCGGCCCGCGCGGATGTCGTCGTCGATCGTCGACGGAATGCCGTAGCAGAGCCCATGCGCCTCCCACCACAGGGCGAAATCTCCCGCCGCCGCAGCTCGTCGGAAACCGTCCTCCGACATCGTGTCGTGATCCTCCGCGCTCGTCGCCTCGCGTGTGACGATACGGCGCGGAAACGCGACGGAGGCATCCGCCGCGCAGGCGCGCGCGCCGGCGATCAGCGTGTCCTTTCCGGCGCCGCTCGGGCCGACCACGAGGATCAGGCGGCCGGGGCCGATGCGCGGCAGCCGCGCGTCGCGCCTTGCCGCGATGTCGATCACGCGGCTCATGCGACCCGCACGCCGCGTTGCCAGGTCGCCCGCACCACCGGCACGTCCCCGGCGATGCGGACGCGGATGAGGTCGGCGCGCTTGCCCGCCGCGATCTCGCCGCGGTCGGCAAGGCCGACCGCCTCGGCCGGCGTTTTCGTGACGGTGCGAACCGCCGCCGCGAGATCGATCGCCGAAACCGCCGGCAGGCGCAGCGCCGCCATCAGCAGGCTCGCCGGCATGTAGTCGGACGACATCACGTCGAGGACGCCCGCTCGCGCGAGGTCGGCGGTCGCGACATTGCCGGCGTGCGAGCCGCCGCGCACCAGGTTCGGCGCCCCCATCAGCACGCGGATGCCCGCCGCGTGCAGCGCCTCGGCGGCCTCGACGGTGGTCGGAAACTCGGCGATCGCCACACGGTCGCGCACCGCGTCGGCGACGTGATCGAGCGTGGTATCGTCATGGCTCGCGAGCGGCACGCCATGCGCCTGCGCGAGCGCGACGAGCTGCCGATAGTTTCCAGCGGCATGCGCCACCTGATGCTCGCAGCGCTTGCGAAACAGCACGTCGAGCTCGGCGTCGGTCAGTCCGCCTTTCTTGCCGCGGTAGTAGTCGCGCAGCTTGCGCTCGTCGCGGAACTGGCGCTGACCGGGCGTGTGGTCCATCAGCGAGGCGAGCCGCACATCGCTGCGGCCGATGAGCGGCGTCGCCTCGGCCACCACGGTCGGCATCGGCACCTCGCAGCGCAGGTGCAGAAAATGATCGACGCGCAGCATCCGCGCCGCACGCGCCTGCGCGATCGCGCCCGCGAGCGTCTCGGCCTGGCCGTCGACCTCCTCGACGCCCTCCTCGGTCCATACGCGCAGCGAATCGAGCACCGTCGTGATCCCGCTGGTGGCGAGCTGGCCGTCGAACGACACCACGGCGGCGACCGGGTCCCACTGCACCTTGGGGCGGGGCGCGAAGTGCGCCTCGAGATGATCGGTGTGCAGCTCGACCAGGCCGGGCAGCAGCAGGTCGCCCTGCAGGTCCTCGCCACGCTCGGGCGCGGCGCCTTCGCCGACATCGGCAATGACGCCGTGGTGGAGCGCGAGCCAGCCGGCCGCGATGACGCGATCGGCCAGCACGATCCGGGCGTTCGTCAGCACGCAGTCCGGCTGTCCCTCGCTCATCGGGTCCCTCATGCGGCGGCGGCGAAGCGCGTCATGTCGATGACGTCGTCGGCGATCCGGTCGCGGACGGCCTCGTCGTGCACGATGGCGACGATCGCGGCGCCGCGCCGCTTGCGCTCGGCAATCAGATCGACCACGACCTCGCAATTCCTGGCGTCGAGCGAGGCTGTCGGCTCATCGAGCAGCAAAATCGGAAAATTCGGCAGGAACCCGCGGGCGATGTTGACGCGCTGCTGCTCGCCGCCCGAGAACGTGGCCGGCGGCAGTCCCCATAGGGACCCGGCGATGTTGAGGCGGCGGAGCAGCTCGGCCGCCTCCCGGCGCGCGAGGTCGCGCGGCGTTCCGCCGGCGACGAGCGGCTCGGCGACCACGTCGATTGCGGCCACGCGCGGAACCGCGCGCAGGAACTGGCTGACGTAGCCGATCGTGTCCCGACGCAGCGCCAGAATGCGGCGCGGATCGGCGGCGGCGACGTCGATCTGCTGCGCGCCCCGCTGCACCAGGATCCGGCCGCGATCGCAACGGTAGCTGCCGAAGATCATCTTGAGCAGTGACGATTTGCCGACGCCGGAGGGCCCTGCCAGCACCACGCATTCGCCGCGGCTGACCGCGAAGGTCACGTCCGCGACCACCGACAGGCGGATGCCGCCCTGCAGATGCATGGTGAAGCTCTTGCCGATGCCGACCAGTTCAAGCGCAAGCGTCATGGCTACGGTTCGGTCCTTGGGCCTAGGTGGATTCCTGTCATATCGGCCCCGTCCTCATGGCGGCAGAATCGAAGCGACGAGCAGCTGCGTGTAGGCTTCGCACGGATCGTCGAGCACCTGGTCGGTCAGCCCCGTCTCGACCACCTGCCCGCCCTTCATCACGATCATGCGATGCGACAGCATCCGCGCGACCGCGAGATCGTGCGTCACGACCACGACCGAGAGCTCGAGATCGGCGACGAGGCCGCGCAGCAAGTCGAGCAGGCGCGCCTGCACCGAAACGTCGAGCCCGCCGGTCGGCTCGTCCATGAAGATGAGCCGCGGCGCGGTCACGAGATTGCGGGCGATCTGCAGGCGCTGGCGCATCCCGCCCGAATAGGTGCGCGGGCTGTCGTCGACGCGCCCGCGATCGATCTCGACGCGGTCGAGCCAGCCCAACGCCGCGCCGCGGATGCGCCCGTAGTGGCGCTCGCCGACCGCCATCAGCCGCTCGCCCACATTGGCGCCGGCCGACACCGCCATGCGCAGGCCGAGCGTGGCGTCCTGGTGCACGTAGCCCCAGTCGGTCCGCGCCAGAAGACGCCGCTCCGCCTCCCCGAGCGAGGCGAGATCGCGCGTCGCCCCGTCGCGCATGCGATAGAGCACGCGCCCGCTGCTCGCCTCGATCTGGGCGGACAGCAGCTGCAGCAGGGTCGACTTGCCCGAACCCGACTCGCCCACAACCGCAATCACCTCGCCGGCGTGGAGGCTGAACGAGACGTCGCGGCAGCCGGGCTGCCGACCGTACCACTTGGTGAGCCCCTCGGCGATCAGCAGCGGCGCGTCGTCGCTCGCCATCATGGCGACACCGGCGCGAGATCGAGGCGAAAGCAATAGCCGTAGCGCTCGAATCCGAGCGATTCGTAGAACGCATGAGCGCGCTCGCGGCGCGCGTTGGACGACAGGGTGAGCTTGTAGCAGCCCTTCTCGGCGCTCTTGTGGCGCGCGAAGTCCATCATCGCCCGGCCGACGCCGCGCCCCTGCGTCGCGGGCGCGACCGCCACGTCCTCGACGACGGCGGATGGGCGTCCGAGATGGCCGAGATTGTCCATCACCAGCAGCGCAAAGGTGCCGACGATCTCGCCGTCGAGCTCCGCCACGTAGAGCGTATAGTCGGGATAGGCCGCGAACCGCGCCCACAGGCGGCGCGCGTCGTCGGCCGACAGCATGCGGCCATCGTCGAACCCGGGCTGTGCGTAGAGGCCGAGCACGGCCGCAAGGTCGTCCTCCGCGGCCGAGCGCACCAGGACGGCGGGCGGCTCAGCCACGATCGGTCTCCATCTCGGCAACGTCGGCTGCCGCGTTGGATGCGGCGGGCTCCGGCCGGCTCGCCCGTCGCCGCTCGCAGTAGTCGGTGTCCGAGCAGACGAACATGCGTCCGCCGCGATCATCGGTGATGACCTCGTCGAGGAAGCTCTCTTCCGAACCGCACAGCGCGCAGGTGCCGTCGAGCCGGTAGCGCTCGAACGGATGGTCCTCGAAGTCGAGGGAGATCACCTCGGTATAGGGAGGAATCGCATAGATGCGCTTCTCGCGGCCGGCGCCGAAGAGCTGCAGCGCGGCGCAGCGGTTCATCTTGGGATTGTCGAATTTCGGCGTCGGCGAGGGATCCGTCACGTAGCGGCCCTCGACCCGGACCGGATA
>Ga0126377_10001403_pt1 | contig 15834 bp, 8 predicted proteins | sample PanSoiMetPlot_22_FD_92647 | JGI IMG/M metagenome (GOLD analysis project Ga0126377, IMG submission 92647) | Tropical forest soil microbial communities from Panama - MetaG Plot_22 | ecosystem: Environmental > Terrestrial > Soil > Tropical forest > Bulk soil | place: Panama | collected 2016-02-17
ACGCGCTCGGCACTGGCATAAGGGTTAGTGGTGGCGCAAACGGCAGACTCAACGAAGGCGCTGGTGTGCGCGCCTTTGGCGGTAACGGCGCCGCAGGCGGCACTGGCGTGTTTGCCACTGGTGGCGACAGCAACTCCAACTCCGAAGGCGGCGTCGGCGTCTTCGCCGTCGGCGGCTCAAGCGATGGGGCCGGCGGCGGCCGGGGAATACTCGCTACTGGTGGTCGGAGCGCCGGAGGCGGTCAGGCTCCGGCGGGAGAATTCACAGGAGACGTGCGAATCTTTGGCACACTCTCGAAATCGGCAGGTTCCTTCAGGATTGATCACCCGCTCGACCCCGCCAACAAATATCTCTCCCACTCCTTCGTCGAATCGCCCGACATGATGAATATCTATAACGGCATCGTCCGTCTCGACGCCGGCGGAGCAGCCATCGTCGATTTTCCTGAATGGTTCGAGGCGCTCAACAAAGATTTCCGCTACCTGCTCACCCCGATCGGCGCGCCGATGCCCGGCCTCTATATCGCTGAGAAGGTCTCAGGCGCCCGCTTCCGCATCGCGGGCGGGCAAGCAGGATTTGAGGTTTCGTGGCAAGTGACAGGTGTTCGTCAGGACGCATACGCGAACAAATACCGGATTCCGGTCGAAGAGGATAAGCCGGAGCGCGAGCGCGGTTACTACCTGCGCCCGGAGGTCTTCAATCAGACCGAAGAGAAGTCTATCGAGTGGGCGCGCAATCCTGAGCTGATGCGTCAGATCAAGAGCCGGCTTCAGAAGACCGAACTGCAGAAGCAAGGTCAGGAGAATGACCGCTAAATTTTTTCGGAAAGGAGATTCCCTATGAAAAGCAGATTTTGCAACGCAATTCCCGCTTTCTTTCTGACGTGTCTCGTTTATCTTACCGTCGCCGCGCAGGCTCCGACGGTCCAGCCGGGAGGCTCGATCCAATTCCCCTCTCCCAGCGGCGGCGATTTCGGTCGCAGTAATGACACGCTGGCTTCCGCCAGCATCGTTCCGTCAGCCTATACCGTCAAGGCTTCGGCCAGCGGCCCCGTCGTCAGTGTGACTTCCTTTGCATTCCTCACCAACGACTTCAAGGTTACGGGCGATGTGGCGCGATCCCTGGGCGCGCAGATTTCGGCGCGCGCGGAATGGAACGGGAAACTGACGGTCGGCGGCATTATCGGGGCCCAGGCTTCGGCTGGGATCAAACTTACGCTGACCGATCTCACCGAGAATCGGACGGTGGCGACCGCCACGATTCTAAATGCGAGCCTCACCAACGGAACATTGGGAGGCGATACCAGTGATGAATCTGGCGACCAGGGAGTCAATATCCAGGCCAATCTCATCCGCGGTCATACTTATCGACTGACTTTCCGCCTGGATTGCTCGGCGTCGGGCGGCGCCGGCGTGGCCACCAGCGATTTCTTCGACAGCGGGCGACAGGCGAAGTTGAGCAACCTTAGCGTCCAGATCGCCGCTGACACAGTCGAGTTGCTCGAAATGATCAATACCACTGTAAACGCGCTGGCTGATGAGGTCGCTACGATCAGGGTCATCGTCGGATACATCGAAAACCGTGTCAACGAACGGCTCGATGTGGCCGTCTCGACGCGCGCCTCGCAAGTGAGTGTCAATAACGTGCAGAACTCCGTCAACAATCTGCAGAGCTCGGTCAACAACGTGCAGAACTCCGTCAATAACGTTCAGAGCACGGTCAACGTCATCAACACCAAAGTTGACGATCTGGCCGGCAAGCTGATGAGGTTCCAGAGCGACGCGTTACGGTCCGCCATCGAAGCCGCGATGGTCGAAGGCGACCGCTACAACGTCGCCTGGTACCAGACGCCGACGGCAGCCAACGGCCATCTCGATCTGGTTCGCCAGATCGTGCAGGAGACCATCAATAACGCCGCCACAGCCGGGGCGCCCGATTTCTCCGGAACCTCGCTCAACCTGGCCCGCCGGGAACTGGCGCTAGGAGACACTTTCCGCGCGGTGAATAATTACAAGGACGCCTACGACCATTACCGCGCAGCCTACCTACATCTATCAATCGTTCCGGGGGATCATCGTCCTTGAAGAGAACCCGGAGTCTTTCTACGAGACAGAATAACCATCAGGAGGAAAGTTATGAATTCAATGATACGGATTCTGACGATTCTGGTTTGCTTGTCATTTTTAGCGCCGGTCGTCGTCGCACAGAAACCTCAATTGGCTAGTCCCTTGCAGGACGCGGCTTCGCGGGAAGGCGCCGTCATCATCATCCACCAACAGCGACTCCACATCGCAGCGCCGGCCTCGACTCAAGAGATCAGGCTGGAGATCTTCGGCAAGTCTGGCGAATCGGTCTACGACAGCGGCCCCCTCGCCGGCCCAGAACTCTCATGGAATCTGCTTAACGCGAGCGGTGAAGCCATTCCGAGCGGCCTCTACGCCTACACGCTGACGATCAAAGAGGCCGACTCCGAGGCGCCTGCGACGCGACGCGGCCATTTGATCCTCGAGCGCGCGCGCGACCGTCTCTGGGTGACAAGTCAGGGAGCGATCGGAGCCGAAGCCGCTATTAGTGGCGCCGAGTTGACGGTCGCATCCGGCCCCGAAACGAGTGTGGCCGGCTCGCCGATTGGCAAGGACGATGGGACCGGGGCGAAGACTGGGAATCACGGACAGAACCTTGAACCGCTCCTTGGGACGCCAGGACGGATTCCGAAGTTCGGTGGCCTTCTCGTGGTCAACTCGGTGATCAGTGAAGACGCGCAGGGGCGGATTGGAATCGGGACGACGACGCCCGGTTCGAAGTTGACCGTGGCCGGAACCATTGAGACGACATCGGGAGGGATCAAGTTCCCGAACGGGTCGGCGCAGACCAGCGCCGGGCTTTCACAGGTGAGCCACAACATGACATTGAAGGGGGATGGGACTGACAGCTCGCCACTGGGAGTAAACATCCCTGAGCTGAATATATTGAGCGATGTCTCGCGCGACGCGACGCTGGCGGGCAATGGAACGACGGCCTCGCCACTCGGCATAGCCAATGGAGGAGTAACCGAGGCGAAGATCGCGCCGGGGCAGGTGGTCAAGAGCTTGAACGGGCTGTTCGACAAGGTCAGCTTGACGGCAGGATCGAACATCATGATCACACCGTCAGGGAACAGCTTGAGCATCGCGGCGCCCAACGTATTAGGCTCGGTGTCCCACGACGCGACACTGGCTGGCGACGGCACGACAGCCTCGCCGCTCGCCATCGCGAATGGAGGAGTGGCCGGGGCGAAGATCGCTGCAGGGCAAGTGGTCAAGAGCCTGAACGGACTGTTCGACAACGTCAATTTGACGGCCGGAACGAACATCACGATCACGCCGTCGGGGAATGGCTTGAGCATCGCGGCGCCCGACCTGTTAGGCTCGGTGGCGACTAACGGCGCTCTGACTGGGAATGGCACAGGCGCCTCGCCGCTGGGAGTCGCCGTTCCACTCAGCCTGAACGGTCCAAATTCCAATGCGATTCTTGAGATAACTAACAGAGTGGGCATTGGCCTAAGAGCAGTCGGCGGCATTGAAGGGGTTAGCGTTGGTTCCGATGGCTTATGGGCCATCGGTGGCGGGGAGGCTCTCGACAGGGGAGGTGACGGTGTGCGCGCCACTGGAGGTAACTCTAGGGACTCGGGAGGCAAAGGAGTAGTCGCCAGGGGGGGCGACAGCTCCGATAGAGGCGGCGCTGGCGGCGCTGGCGTGATCGCTGTTGGAGGCGAGAGCCCCGACGGCATAGGTGGCATTGGCATCTCTGCTAGTGGCGGTTTCGGCGTCGATCGCAGAAATCTCGCGGGAGAATTCTTTGGAAACGTGTCAGTCCACGGCCTGCTCTCGAAGTCAGTAGGTTCATTCAAGATCGATCACCCACTCGACCCGGCCAACAAATACCTCTCCCACTCTTTCGTCGAGTCGCCCGACATGATGAATGTCTATAACGGCAACATCACGACTGACGCCAATGGCGAGGCGACCGTTACACTGCCGGATTACTTCGAAGCGCTCAATCGCGATTTCCGCTACCAGTTGACCGTCATCGGCCAATTCGCTCAGGCCATCGTCGCCAGCGAGATCAGCGGCAATAGCTTCACGATCAGGACCGACCGTCCCGGCGTCAAAGTCTCATGGCAGGTGACCGGCGTCCGCCAGGACGCCTACGCGAACAAACACCGGATTCAGGTCGAGGAGGAGAAGCCGGAGCGCGAGCGCGGCTTCTACCTGCACCCTGAGGTCTTCAGCCAGCCCGATGAGAAATCTCTCCAGTGGGCGCGCAGCCCGGAGTTGATGCGGGAGATTAAGAGCAGGCGGGAGAACGCCAGGTCTCCAAAGTCAAACAACGACCGCTGATTTCAAATTCAAACATCGAGGAGAAACCCCATGCCCACAATGAAGCGAATTCCGATCATTCTTGCCTGCGCCTTGCTCTGCTCCGCTTCGACCGCGGCCCAGAATCTTCATCAGGAAACACCGCAGGCTCGCGTAAACTCTCAATCCCTAACCATCATCATCGAAAACCAGCGACTCCACTTTGCCGCGTCAGCCTCGACTCAAGAGGTCCGGCTGGAGGTCTTCAATCAGGCCGGCGAACTGGTCTATGACAGCGGCGTCTTCACCGGCTCCGAACTCTTCTGGAATTTGCATAACGCGAGCGGCGAGGCCATTCCCAGCGGCCTCTACGCCTACACCCTGACGATCAAGGACGTCAACTCCGAGGCGCCCGCGACACGACGCGGTCATCTGATCCTCGAGAGCGGAAGCGACCGCCTCTGGGTCACAAGTCAGGGAGCGGTCGGCGCCGAAGAGTCTCTTAACGGGGGCGAGCTAACTGTCTCATCCGGCCCTGAGACTACCGTGGCCGGAGCGAGGATGGGAGAACGCGCTTCTAGCAAAGCGCGCCATGCGACCAACGGCTTCGATATCTTCGATACGCCGACGCCGGGACGGATTCCGAAGTTCGGCGGCCTTCTCCTGACCAACTCGGTGATCAGTGAAGACGCGCAGGGGCGGATCGGAATCGGGACGACGACGCCCGGTTCGAAGTTGACCGTGGCCGGAACCATCGAGACTACATCGGGAGGGATCAAGTTCCCGAACGGGTCGGCGCAGACCAGCGCCGGGCTTTCACAGGTGTCCCGCAACACTACCTTGTCAGGGAATGGGACCGAAGGGTCGCCGCTGGGAGTAAACATCCCTGAGCTGAATCTATTGGGCGCAGTGGCGCACGATACAACGTTGGCAGGCGGCGGCACGACGGCCTCGCCACTCGGCATAGCCAATGGCGGATTGACCGGGGCGAAGATTGCGCCGGGGCATGTGGTCAAGAGCCTGAACGGGATGTTCGACAACGTCAACCTGTCGGCCGGATCGAACATCACGATCACGCAGTCGGGGGATGGCTTGAGCATCGCGGCGCCCAACCTGTTAGCCGCGGTAGCAAGCAACGGCACTCTGACCGGGAATGGCTCCGGCGCCGCGCCGCTTGGAGTGGCCGTTCCACTCAGCTTGAGCGGTTCGGGAACGCCGACTCTCAGTATAGACAACAATAGCAGCCTTGGCATGCTTGCCAGAGGCGGTACCGGCTGCGGCGGCGGCTTATCACTCAATAACGGCTGCGCCGCTGTTAACGCAACCGGCGGCAGCGGCTTTAGCAGACCTTTTGAAAATGGAATTGGCGGTACCGGCATGTTCGCCTTCGGTGGCGGCAGCGATGGTCCTGGCACTGGCGGTATCGGTGTATCTGCGCGCGGCGGCGGCGGCGGTCGTGGTGGCGTCGGCGTGCTTGCCGAAGGCAGCGATGGCCTCGGTTTTGGCGGCGCCGGCCTCGTAGCCATCGCCGGCGCCGGTCCATTGGGCAATGGTTTGGCGGGAAGTTTCTCGGGTAACGTCCATATTGAGGGCACACTCTCGAAGTCGGCAGGTTCTTTCAAGATAGATCACCCACTCGACCCCGCCAATAAATACCTCTCCCACTCCTTCGTCGAGGCGCCCGATATGAAGAACATCTATGACGGAAATGTCACGACCGACCAGAACGGCGAGGCGATAGTCACGCTGCCGGATTATTTCGAGGCTCTCAATCGCGATTTCCGCTACCAGTTGACTGTCATCGGCCAATTCGCTCAAGCCATCGTCGCGAGCAAAATCAGCGGCAATAGCTTCACGATCAGGACCGACCGACCCGGCGTGGAAGTCTCCTGGCAGGTGACCGGCGTCCGCCAGGACGCCTACGCGAACAAACACAGGATTCCGGTTGAGGAGGAGAAGCCGGAGCGCGAGCGCGGCTATTACCAACATCCGGAGCTTTTCAACCAGCCTGAAGAGAAGTCTGTCGAATGGGCGCGCAATCCGGAGTTGATGCGGGAGATTAAGAGCCGGCGTCAGGAGGCGGAGATGCGTAGGCAGGGGCGCGAGAATGACCGCTGATCACTGAAGAGAACACGGAACAAACGGAAAAAACGGAACGGACGGAAAATACTTTTTCAGAATTTTCCGTCCGTTCCGTTTTTTCCGTTTGTTCCGTGTTCTCAATCGGCACCCGCGCCTGTTCTTTGCAACCGGTTCGCGTAAAGCGGAAAGCGCGCGGTCAATTCCCTCACCTGTTCTTTCACGCGCTGTCTGACAGATTCATCTTCGGGCGATTGCAGCACGTCGGCGATCACCCGGGCGATCTGTCTCATCTCCTCCTCGCCCATTCCACGCGTGGTAACGGCAGGCGCGCCGATGCGAACGCCGCTCGCCTTCAACGGCGGATTGGTGTCGAACGGGATGGTGTTCTTGTTGACAGTGATGAGCGCGGCTTCGAGAGCTTTTTCAGCCTCGCGGCCCGTGATCCCTTTCGAGAAGACATCAACCAGGAAGACGTGGGTGTCAGTTCCGCCCGAGACGATGCGGAAGCCGGCGTCGCCGATGGCCTGGGCCAACGCTGTCGCGTTCTTAAGGATCTGCTGCTGGTAAGCCTTGAATTCCGGTTGTAGCGCTTCTTTGAAGCTGACGGCTTTGGCCGCAATGATGTGAACCAATGGGCCTCCTTGAATGCCGGGGAAGAGGTTGCGGTCGAGGTCCTTGGCGAACTGCTCCTTGCACATAATCATCCCGGCGCGCGGGCCCCGCAGCGTCTTATGCGTGGTGGTCGTCACGAAATCGCAATGCGGAACGGGCGAAGGGTGCAGCCCCGTGGCGACGAACCCCGCGATGTGCGCGATGTCGGCCATGACCCGGGCGCCGACCCCGCGCGCTATCGCCGCGATGCGCTCGAAATCGATCACTCGCGAATAGGCCGAAGCGCCGCAGACGATCAGCTTCGGCTTGTGTTCGCGCGCCAACTGTTCCATCTGGTCGTAATCAATCGTCTCGTCATCGCGCCGCACGCCGTAAGCGACGACGTTGTAGCTCTTGCCAGAAAAATTTAGCGGATGGCCGTGGGTCAAATGCCCGCCGTGCGACAAATCCATCCCGAGGACCGTGTCGCCGTGCTCGCAGGCCGTCAGGTAAACGGCCATATTGGCCTGGCTGCCCGAATGCGGCTGGACGTTGACGTGTTCGGCGCCGAACAATTGTTTGGCGCGCTCGATGGCCAGAGACTCAACCACGTCCGTGAATTCGCATCCGCCGTAGTATCGTTTACCCGGATAGCCTTCGGCGTATTTGTTAGTGAAGACCGAGCCGGCGGCTTCGAGCACGGCCTCGGAGACGAAGTTTTCCGAGGCGATCAGCTCGAGTCCCTCATTCTGCCGGCGGGTCTCGTTCTGAATCGCCGCGTAGATGTCAGGATCGGCCTCGGCCAAAGGGCGGTAATGGTTCTTCTGCATATTCATCTGTTTTCGCGAGTCCTGCTTTCCTCTTCCAATCTTTTGATCTTTTCGATTCGGCGCTGGTGGCGGCCTCCTTCGAAATCAGTGGTTAAAAAGGCGCGTATGATTTGATCAATGGTCTGCCGGGGCGTCGTGCGTCCCCCGACGGCAATGATATTGGCGTCGTTGTGCTGGCGGGCGAGCTTCGCCGTCTCCTCGTTCCAGGCCAGCGCCGCGCGGACGCCGGGAACCTTGTTGGCCGCGATCTCCATCCCGATGCCGCTGCCACAGACCAGAATGCCGCGCTCAGCCTCGCCGCCCGCGACCCCCTTCGCCACGCGCTCGGCGTAATCGGGATAATCTACGGAATCCAGGGAACCGGTCCCCAGGTCTTCGTATTCCACTCCCATTTCTTCCAGAGTCTTTTTAATGTCCTCTTTGCCGTCGAAGCCGGCGTGATCGCTGGCGATCAGGATTTTTTTCATTATGGACGCGTTCCTTGCAAGAGTCTTTGTTGACGGGGAAAGGTAATCGATCATTAAGCCGGTATGCTATCGCACGAAGTCACGTATTGTCGAATTGGCGATTAATTTTACTGGAAAACTGAATTCACAAGAAAAAGGAACACATCCTTACGGCGCGCGTGCAACACGCTGGCGGCGCCTGTACAGGCTGGAAAACGGAACGGCTACGACTTTAATGTACCGTCCCATTGATAAATTCCCAATAGTATTGAGATTTTCGGTCCAGGTTTGCTATGATCCCGTCGCCGTTGATCCTCGCGCCCGCGATCATATGGCGCATCGGAAAATCCAACGTAATAATTTGCCCTGGATACAGTCGTTGCCTATAGAAGAAGAATTATCAGCCTCACCAAGAATAAGGCAGAACGACATGCGTTTCAGGAATTTCAATTTCACGGAGACTTGCGCGGAACAGAAGAAGCTGAAGGCGCCGCAATTCGGCGTGGCTCTGGCAGCGCTCTTCATGTGTTTGTGCCCTCTGATCGCCAACGCGCAGGCGGTACGGATCAAGGGTTATGCGGTGCAGGTCGCGGCACTCTCATCGCGGGAGTCGGCTGAGGAGCTGGTGCGGGGGTTGGGTGTGCGAGGGATCAGCGCATACTGGGTCAAAGGCTCGGCCGGTCCCGTCCACCGGGTGCGAATCGGCAATTTCCCGACCATCGCGAGCGCGCACAATTACGCAGAAAAACTGCAAGGCTCCGGCCTCCTCGACGCATACGCGATCGCGGCTTATGAGCCTCCTCCCAAAGGTGTTTACATCTCGAACGGAAAAGTCCAGAGTTTCGCTCAAAAATACCAGGGACGACAGTTTAACGCCGATACGATTGATTTGGTCACCGCCGTTGGCACGCGCGGGTGGCTGTTGCTTTCGAGCAAAAGCGTTGATCTGACGCTTCGGCAGGGACGACAGCTGAACCCCGCGCTGAGCCTGGAACTCACCAAACTTACCGCTTTCGTCGGATCGCGCGGCTGGGCTTTTAATAGCAACGTCACAAAACTTCTGTCACCGGACGCGCCGGCCGATATTGCCAATCTCGCTTCGACAAGAAATTGGACCATCTCCAACGCGGCGGGCGCGCCGGCTTCGGTGGCTCCGAACAAACCCGCGCCGCCGCCGCCTGTTGCAAGCTCAACCTCGTTAAGCGCGTCCGCCCCGGATATCGGCAGAGCGCCACTGACTCCGGTGTCCTCTACCGGCCTGAGGCCTGTTAGCTCTTCGAAGGTCTTTACCACGCCGCCGCGATTGCAGGGCTCGCTCGAAATGCGCGACGGGCGAATGTGGATGACGCTGCGCAACGTCGACGCGGATCGAAGCTTCACCGGCGTGGCGCGCATCACGCTCAGCGACGATAAGAATCAGCAGGACGTCACACCGAAGCAGATTACGCTTCAGCCGGACGGTGAAGAGAGCTTTCCGGTGGACGAAGCTACGGTCAAGGACGGCTCCTGGATTCTGATGGTTTATGATCAGAACGGGGCGGCCCGCCTGATCCGCGGCGCGTCGTTCCCTGCGCCGCCTGCGCCCCCTCAGACTCCCGGCGCGCCTAATTCGCCTGGCCAGCCGAATACCGCCCAGCAGAATCCCGCGCCCCAAGCCCCACCGTCTTACGTCACCGGCGTTTACGACGCCACAGGTTATCCACAGGCGCCGAATCCGCTCATTACTCAAGAAAGCGCGCCGCAAAACTCGAATCCGGCGCCAGGCGCTGACCCAAATGCGCAAGCCCCCGCCTTGCCTCCACAGATTCCTCAACCTGAGGTCGTTCCGGGGCAGGTCGGTGTTACTCCGCGTCAAATCGCTGTCACGCCTGAAAATGTGACGATTGAATTGGAAATCACGGCGCAGAGTCCGCTTAACTATATTATGGTCACTTTGCGCGCTGGCGATTTTCAGGACGTTCGCCAGGCTCTCGTGTCCACTCCACAAGGCCGCGTTCCCTTCCTCATTCCGGCTGAATTCGCGAGGGGTGGATTTATTTATGAGGTCAAGGATGAAGCTCAGCGCGTTCTGGCCAGCGGCAGCGGCGATTTTCGCCAGATAGCCAAAGGCAATTGATTGCGGATTGTGGATTGCGATTGCGGATTGCAAAATGACCTGATCCGCAAACCCGCAACAAAAATTTGGGTGGCCGGAGGGCTCTTCCGGCCATTTCCTTTCCCAAGTTGGGAGTTTACGATTAGATGGCCGGGCGAACCCGCAATCCACAATCCACAATCCGCAATTTCAGTGGTGGCCTTGACATTTTTCTTCGTAGCAGAGAAGATTCGCGCCTTAACAAATCCGAAAATTCACAAGCGTCGGATTTTTCCAAACTAGCAAGTCTAGGGCAAAGTAGAAAAATTAATCCAAGCGAGGTGGAAGTTTTCATATGCCGCAACTTTTCACCCGCAGCACGAACACTCTTGCGCGGTTGAGCATAGCCGTTGTTATTTTACTTCTTGGATTGGGCGGTTGGTTGTTTTTAGAACTCAACCGTTCGCCGTTTGTGACGCAAGCGTTCGTGGCGCGGGAGCAGCCGGTACAATTCTCGCACAAGCACCATGCGGGTGATGACGGGATTGATTGCCGCTATTGTCATACGACCGTCGAGACGACGGCGACCGCGGGAATGCCAGCGACTAAAACGTGCATGAATTGCCATTCGCAATTATTTGCAAATAGTCCCTACCTGGAAATCGTGCGCGATAGCTGGCGGTCCGGGAAACCGATCAAATGGACGCGCGTGCATGACCTCCCTGATTTCGCCTACTTCAATCACAGCATACATGTCAACAAAGGGGTGGGTTGTTCAACCTGTCACGGGCAAGTGGACCATATGCCTCTAATGTGGAACACGTCGTCGCTCCAGATGGAGTGGTGTCTGGAATGCCACCGCAACCCTGAAAAGGTTTTGCGCGAGCAAAAAGACATCACCAGTATGGATTGGCGGCCGCCAGCCGACCAGGCTGAAAAAGGCAAAGAGCTTGCCAGAAAGTACAACATCCAGCCGACCAGAGTGCTGACGAGTTGTTCAACCTGTCATAGATAAAATGTCTCATCGAGATCATCACGACGATATCGCGCCTATACGAGAAAACATTCGCAAGGGCATTAACAAAAATGGGAAAAAGGAATTCTGGCGAAGCCTCGAGGAGTTAGCCGACACGGAGAGGTTCCGCGAATTCCTCCACCGCGAATTTCCCGCGGTCAATCCGTCCGAAGCCGATCCATCCTGGCTCGATCCCGTAGGCCGCCGCAACTTTTTGAAGCTGATGAGCGCCAGTCTGGCCTTCGCCGGTCTGACCGCGTGCACAAATCAGCCTAAAGAGCACATCGTGCCTTACGTCAAGACGCCGGACGGTCTGGTTCCCGGCAAGCCGCAGTTTTACGCTACGGCGATGCCGCTGGGTGGCGTGGCGTCGGGGTTGCTGGTTGAGAGCCACGAAGGCCGCCCGACCAAGATCGAAGGCAATCCCAGCCATCCGGCTTCGCTGGGAGGCACGACCGTTTACGAGCAGGCTTCGATTCTCAATCTTTACGACCCGGACCGTTCGCAGACTCCGCTCAAACTCGGCAATCCGTCAACCTGGGGCGAGTTTCTCAATGAATTGAACACGTACCTGAACGGCGCCCCGGAAAAGCAGATTGAAGGCCAGCGCGCGAAGCAAGGCGCGGGGTTGCGGATACTGACTGAGACCATTACATCGCCCACCTTCGCCGATCAGATGAACAAGGTGAAGGCCGCGTTTCCGCAGATGAAATGGCACGTCTATGAGCCGGCCTCGCGCGACGGCGCGCGGGTGGGCGCGCAGATGGCCTTCGGGCAGCCGGTCAACACGGTATATCAATTCGACAAGGCCGACGTCGTGCTCTCGCTCGACGCCGACTTCCTGACCAACGGGCCGGGCAGCGTTCGTTACTCGCGCGATTTTATAAACCGCCGCCGGCTGACAGGCGGCTCGAATGAGATGAACCGCCTTTACGTCGTCGAAAGCGCCATGACGACGACCGGCGCCAAGGCTGATCACCGTTTGCCGATGAGGGCGAGCGATGTCGAAGCCTTCGCCCGCGCGGTCGCCAGCGCGGTTGGCGCCTCCGGGGCGCCTCCGGCCAGTCTGTCGGGCGACGCCGCGAAATTCGCCGAGGCCGTGGCCAAAGACCTCAAGGCGCACAACGGCAAGAGCATCGTCATCGCGGGCGAACACCAGCCCGCTTCCGTCCACGCCATCGCGCACGCGATCAACGCCGCATTGGGCGCGCCCGGCGCGACGCTCTATTACACCGATCCGATCGAGATCAATCCCGTCGATCAGATCGCCTCGATCAAAGACCTGGTCAACGATTTGAACGCGGGCAAGGTCGAATTGCTGGTGATCATCGGCGCCAATCCGGTTTATAACGCGCCGGTCTTCGAAGGCGGCCAGACCGGCCAGACCTTTCTCGACGCGATGAAGAAGTCTCCGATGCGTGTTCAGATGGGATTGTTCAACGACGAGACCGCCGCCAATTGCCAGTGGCACGTCTCCGAAACGCACTACCTCGAAGGGTGGAGCGACGCGCGCGCCTACGACGGCGCGGTTTCGATCATCCAGCCGCTGATCCAGCCGCTTTACAACAGCAAGTCCCCGCACGAACTGCTCGCCGCAATGCTCGATCAGGGCGGCGCCGCGAGTCACGACATCGTGCGCGATTACTGGCGAACGCAGCCACAACTCAGCGGCAATTTCGATCAGAACTGGAAGCAATCGCTGCACGACGGCCTGATCGCGAACACAGCGCTTCCGTCAAAGACATTCGGCCTGAAGAGCGACCTTAACGCCTCTATTAAACCCGCGACGCCAGGCAAATATGAGATCGTCTTTCGCGTCGACCCGAGCGTTCACGACGGGCGTTTCTCCAACAACTCCTGGCTGCAGGAGCTTCCCAAACCGATCACCAAGATCACCTGGGACAATTTCGTGTTCATCAGCCAGAACACCGCGGACGAGATTCAGCTTAATCCGAATGCAGAGCCGCACAAAGGCGCGGCGAAGATGATCCGCCTGGTCAACGAAGGCCTTCATCCTCTGGAGATGCCCGTGTGGGTCCAACCCGGCCACCCCGACAACACGGTGACGGTCTATCTGGGTTACGGGCGTGAAAGGGCGGGCAACGTCGGAAACGGCCACGGTTTCAACACCTACGCGATCCGCAACGTCAACACGCCGTTCATCGCCGCCGGGAACGTCAGGCTCGAAAAGGCCGAGGGTGAATACCGGCTGGCCTCGACGCAGGAGCACTTCAACATCGACGCGAGCGGCATCGACGTCAGAGCCTACATCCCCGAGCGCGACGACTTGATCGACCGCCACATCATCCGCACGGCGACGCTCGAAGAGTACAAGAAGGCGCCTGAAGCGATTAAACACCGGGGGCACACTCCTGGCGAGGAAACGACAATCTACCCGCCCTGGAATTACAAGGATGCGGAAACGGTCGACGGACGAGACGCCCCTCTCTACAACTGGGGCATGGCGATTGATATGAACGCCTGCACGGGCTGCAACGCCTGCGTCGTCGCCTGCCAGTCCGAAAACAACACGGCGACTGTCGGCAAGGAGATGGTCTTCAGGGGACGCGTCATGCACTGGCTGCGGATCGATACATATTTCCGAGGCGGGACCGCCAATCCGCAGGTATTTTTCCAGCCGATGATGTGCCAGCATTGCGAGAACGCGCCCTGCGAGACCGTCTGCCCCGTCAACGCCGCGGTTCACGACGCGGAAGGCTTGAACCTGCAGGTTTACAACCGCTGCGTCGGCACTCGCTACTGCGCGAACAACTGCCCCTGGAAAGTGCGCCGGTTCAACTACCTGCTCTACGGCGACTGGGACACGCCGAGTCTGAAGCTCGCGCGTAATCCCGAAGTCACCGTCCGTTCGCGCGGCGTGATGGAGAAATGCACCTTCTGCCTCCAGCGCATCATTGCCGGCAAGATCGAGGCCGAAAAACAGAATCGCTTCGTGCAGGACGGCGAAATTCAAACCGCCTGCCAGTCGGCCTGCCCGACCGAGGCGATCATCTTCGGCGACATCGGGGCCAAGAGTAATCCTGTGGGCCAGCCGCCGCAGACTCGCGTGGCAAAGCTCAAAGCGGAGCCGCGCAATTACCAGATGCTCGCCGAATTGAACACCAGGCCGCGGGCGAGTTACCTGGCCGCGATTACGAACCCGAACCCGGAACTCGAAGGCGCCGACCACGCCAAGTCAGGAGAAAAGCATGGCTGATAGAAGTATGGAAGAGATGAATCGCGAGCGACACCTTGATCTTCGACCGCCGGTCGTGGGGCCTGGCCAGAATTTCAACTCGATCACCAAAAAGATCGGCGACATCGTACTGATGCGCGGCTTCAAAAAGGGCTGGGTCTTCGGATTCCTGATCGTCTTTCTGGGGTCGGTGATGTTGTTCAACACCATCGCCTATCTGGTGCTGAAGGGCGTGGGAATCTGGGGTAACCAGATTCCGGTCGGCTGGGCCTTCGACATCATCAATTTCGTCTGGTGGATCGGAATCGGTCATGCGGGCACTCTGATCTCGGCGATCCTGCTGCTGCTCCGCCAGGGGTGGCGCAACTCGATCAACCGCTTCGCCGAAGCGATGACGCTCTTCGCGGTCGCCTGCGCGGGACTATTCCCGCTCTTCCACACCGGACGCCCGTGGATGGCCTATTACCTCCTCCCGCATCCGAACACCATGAGCATGTGGCCCAACTTCCGCAGCCCGCTGATGTGGGACGTCTTCGCGGTCACGACCTATCTAACGGTTTCGGCGCTCTTCTGGTTTATGGGTTTGGTTCCCGACTTCGCCACGCTGCGCGACACCGCTAAAAAGACGTGGCAGAGGATCGTTTTCGGCATGCTGGCGATGGGCTGGCGAGGCGACGCGCGCCATTGGCATCGCTACGAAACGGCCTACCTGCTGCTGGCCGGGCTTTCGACGCCGCTGGTGCTCTCGGTTCACACGATCGTCTCGTTCGACTTCTCGACGGGCATCGTCCCCGGCTGGCACGCCACCATCTTCCCGCCCTACTTCGTGGCGGGCGCGGTCTACGCCGGTTTCGCGATGGTGCTGACGCTGGCCATCCCGGTGCGCAAGTTTTACGGCCTCGAAGATTTCATCACCATGCGCCATATTCACAACTGCTGCAAGGTGATGCTGGCCACGGGCTTGATCGTAGCTTACGGCTATATGATGGAGGCCTTCTTCGGCTGGTACAGTGGCAACACCTACGAGCAGTTCATGATGAAGAACCGCATGTTCGGCCCCTACGGGCTTTTATACTGGATACTGATACTGTGCAACGTGATCGTGCCGTGGACGCTCTGGTCTAAGAAGCTGCGCGGCAATCTGACGTGGATCTTCATCGTCTCTATGTTCATCAACGTGGGCATGTGGCTTGAGCGCTTCGTGATCATTGTCATGAGCCTCAACCGCGACTTCACGCCGTCGGCATGGCGCATGTATTACCC